>ERZ772968.1469-NODE-1469-length-10880-cov-5.541155_pt1 | contig 10880 bp, 9 predicted proteins | sample MGYA00580674_ERZ772968 | MGnify/ENA primary metagenome ERZ772968 (study PRJEB29015, sample SAMEA2737940) | human oral metagenome | biome: human oral; feature: human-associated habitat; material: dental | place: China | collected 2138 ...
CCTCCATGGTGGCCCTGGCCCACGGCACCTCCGACGGCCAGAAGACCATGGGCGTCATCACCCTGGTCCTGATCGCCGCCGGATACCAGGAGACGGGCACCGGTCCCCACTGGTGGGTGGTCGGCGCAGCGGGACTGGCCATCGGTCTGGGCACTTACTCCGGGGGCTGGCGCATCATGCGCACCATGGGCAAGGGACTGGTCCACATCGACCCGCCGCAGGGCTTCGCCTCCGAGACGGCCTCGACCGTGGCCATCCTCGCCTCCTCCCACCTGGGCTTCGCCCTGTCGACCACCCACATCTGCACCGGCTCGATCCTCGGCACCGGGGTGGGCCGGGGGGCGAAGGTCTCCTGGGGGACCTTCGGGAAGATGGGCATCGCGTGGCTCATCACGCTGCCCTGCGCCGCCGTGGTGGGCGCGGTGACGTCCCTGATCGCCGTCAAGGGCGGCGTCCTGGGAACCATCGCCGTCATCGTCCTGCTCCTGGGCGGAGCATGGCTCATCATCCGCCAGGCCGGCCACAACCGAGTCGACTTCTCCAACGTCAACGACGCGGACTCCGTCGTCATCACCAAGCAGCTCGATCCCGAGCTCGGCCGCGCCCCCAAGACCCTCAACGAGGTCAAGAACGAGCTCGTCGGTGCGGCGGCGGTCGCCGCCCCCGCACCCGCACCGCAGAAGGAGAGCGTCGCATGAGCATCGACTGGGCCTCACTCGGGCTGGTCACAGTGGTCACCGTGTTCGGGACCAGCTTCATCCTGGCCATCACGTCCTCGGCGGCTCGCATGCTCGACGAGTCCCGCCTCAAGCGCGCGGCCGGACAGGTCAGGGGGCTGCGCGCCGCCGAGCTGGCGGCCGGCTTCTTCCTGGCGCTGGCCCTGGGCATCATCCTCTTCGGCCTGTGGCTCATGATCCCCTACTACCACTGACCCGTGCCCTGAGGGGGCGCGACGGCGGTCGCGCGGGCTTGAGCGGCCCACCAGCCCGTCGCCGTCGATTCCGGCGGCGGGGGTTGCTACCCTCTGGCCATGGCGGAGGACCTCACAGCGCTCGCCCAGGAGGCGATCAACTCGTCCCGCGCGGGCCAGGACCCGGACTACCCCCAGTTCCACCTGGCTCCGCCCGTCGGGCGCCTCAACGACCCCAACGGGCTGCTCGTCGACGGGGACACCTACCACGCCTTCTACCAGTTCGGGCCCTTCCACCCCGGCCGCAAGCTCGTGTACTGGGGGCACGCGTCCTCACGCGACCTGCTCACCTGGGACCAGCACGATCCCGCGATCATCCCCGCGTCCCCCTACGACCTCAACGGCGCCTACTCGGGCGGCGCCCTCGTGCTCGACGGCGACGAGGCCGCCCGTGCGCCCGCCGGCGCCCGGTTCCAGCTGTTCTACACGGGCAACCTCAAGGACCCGCAGACCGGCGCCCGCACCTCCACCCAGGCGCTGGTCACCAGCCCTGACCTGGTCCGCTTCACCAAGTGGCCCGGGAACCCGGTCATCGAGCGCCCCGACGGCTACACGGCCCACTTCCGCGACCCGCAGGTGTGGCGCGACCCCGACGCGCCGGGCACCTACCGGATGCTGGTGGGCGCGCAGCGCACGGACTCGACCGGGGCGGCCCTGCTGTACCGCTCCGCGGATCTCGCCTCCTGGCGCCTCGAGGGCGAGTTGCGCTTCCCCGACGCGCACGGCGCCTTCGACTCGCTGGGCTACATGTGGGAGTGCCCGGGCGTTGTCCGGCTGCCCGACGAGGCGACGGGCGACGAGTACGACGTGCTCATCTTCTGCCCTCAGGGCGTTCGGCCGGAGGGGGAGGGCTACGAGAACGTCTTCCCCTGCGTCTACGCGGTCGGGCACCTGGTGGGCAACGAGCTGCGGGGCTGCGACGGCGGGGTCCGCGAGGTCGACCGGGGCTTCGAGTTCTACGCGCCGCAGGTCTTCGCGCGGCACCCCTCGCGGCCGGGGCCGGCGCTCCTCATGGGCTGGGCCGGAAACGCCGACGAGGACGACCACCCCAGCGTCGGCTCCGGAGGCTGGGTCCACACCATGACGGCTCCACGCGAGCTCACCCTGCGCGCGGGCCGCCTCGTCCAGCGCCCGGCGGTCCCGCTTCCCGACGACGCGGCGGAGCTCGGCCTGGGCCAGGCGCCGGTGACGGGGCGGGTCCGGGTCTCCGAGCTGCAGGGGTGTCGCTCCTGGCACCTCGAGCTGGAGGCGGCGTCCTTCGAGGCCCCGGGGGCGGCGGGGGATTCCGGCCGGTGGGGCCTGCGCATCGGGGAGGAGCCGTGTTGCGTCGATATCGACCTGGTGGCCTCCGCCTCCGGCACGCAGCTGGTGGTGGACCGGACGACGTCGAGGTACGCCGCCCACGGCGCGAGGCGGCGGGTCACGCTGCCCGAGGGGGTTCGCCCGCGCCTGGAGGTGCTCCACGACCGCTCGATCACCGAGGTCCTGGTCGGCGACGGCGATATCGCCTTCACCCTGCGCAGCTTCCTGCCTCCCAGCGCCTCGGGCGCCACGGTGAGAACCGACGGCGTCCTGAGGCTGCAGCGCGCCAGGGCGCAGATCCTTGAGCGAGGACGCCGACCGCTCGTCACTCGTTGAGATCGATTTCTCACTACGCTTGCAACGATCCGTCCCTCAACGCTACTATGACGATCGTTTGACACAAGGTCTGGACGCTCGGGTCTCGCGGTTGTTTCCCACGCGTCATCTCCCCTCTGAGCTCACCGTCGAGCGCCCAGGCCCCAGAGAAAGGAAACCCGGGTGGCGATGGACCACGCCCGAGTGGCGAAAGACGTCCTGACGTATGTCGGCGGCGCAGACAACATCAGTGCAGCGGCGCACTGCGCAACCAGGTTGCGTCTTGTCCTGAACGACATGGACAAGGTGGACCAGAAGGCTCTCGACAAGGACCCCGACCTGAAGGGGACCTTCATCGCGGGAGGCATGTTCCAGATCATTGTCGGTCCCGGTGACGTGGACAATGTCTTCTCCGAGATGATCACCAAGGGCGGCGTCAAGGAGGTCTCCAAGGACGAGGCGAAGGAGGTGGCCGCCAAGGGCGGCAACCCCGTCTCCCGGTTCATCAAGACGATCGCGGACATCTTCGTCCCCATCCTGCCGGCCCTGATCGCCGGCGGCCTCATGATGGCGCTCTACAACGTCCTGACCGCCGAGGGCATGTTCGGCAGCCAGTCGCTGGTCGAGCGCTGGGCCTGGCTCAAGGACTACGCCGAGCTCATCAATATGATCGCCTCGGCGGCCTTCGCCTTCCTGCCCGTGCTCGTGGGCTACTCCGCCGCCAAGCGCTTCGGCGGCAATGTCTACCTGGGCGCCGCCATGGGCGCCGCCATGGTCTCCACCTCCCTGCTTCCGGCCTCCTCCATGAGCGACGGCACGGCGCGCGCGAACTTCTGGATCTACCACGGGACCACGCAGTGCGTGATCGGGCAAACGGACTGCGACATCACCAGCGCCGTGGACCACTGGAGCCTCTTCGGCCTGCACGTGGACAAGATCGGCTATCAGTCCATGGTCATCCCCGTGCTCTGCGTGGCCTGGATCATGTCGGTCATCGAGAAGTGGCTCCACAAGCGGTTGTCCGGGACCACCGACTTCCTGCTGACCCCGCTCCTCACCCTACTCACGACGGGATTCCTCACTTTCGTCGTCGTCGGCCCCCTGACCCGCGAGCTGTCGATCTGGATCACCGACGGCCTGGCCTGGACCTACAACACCCTCGGACCGATCGGCGGGGCGCTCTTCGGCCTGGTCTACTCGCCGATCGTGGTGACCGGTCTGCACCAGTCCTTCCCCGCCGTGGAGCTGCCGCTCATCTCCGAGATGGGGAACGGTGGTCCCGGTTCCTTCATCTTCCCCATCGCCTCCATGGCGAACGTCGCTCAGGGCGCCGTCACGCTCGCCGTATTCTTCAAGGCCAGGGACGCCAAGATGAAGGCCCTGGCCGGCGCCGGTGGCGCCTCGGCCGTCATGGGCATCACCGAGCCCGCCATCTTCGGTGTCAACCTCCGCCTGCGCTGGCCCTTCTACATCGGCATGGGAGTCGCATCCCTCGGCGGCGCCGCAGTCGCCCTGCTCGACATCCACTCCCAGGCCCTGGGAGCCGCCGGCTTCATGGGCTTCGCCTCCATCGTTCCCGAGGACATCCCCAGGTACCTCCTCCTCGAGGCGATCGTCTTCGTCGTCGCCTTCGCCGCCGCCTACGCCTACGGCTCCACCCGCGGCCACGCCTCGCTCGTCGGCGATGCCGATGAGGTGGACGAGGCCGCTCTCGAGGCCGAGGTCCTGGCGGCGGACGCGGCCCCCGTCGAGCTGCCGGAGGGGGCCGCCGAGGATCTTTCCGTCACCTCTCCCGTTCAGGGCCGCGCCGTGCCCCTGTCGGAGGTCGAGGACCCGACCTTCGCCTCCGGCATGCTCGGCCCGGGCGTCGCGGTCGCCCCCACCGCGGGCCCCGTGGTCTCGCCGGTCGACGGCGAGGTGCTGGTCGCCTTCCCGACCGGCCACGCCTACGGGCTGCGCTCGGCCAGCGGTGTCGAGCTGCTCATCCACGTCGGCATGGACACCGTCGAGCTGGACGGCAAGCACTTCAGTCCCAGGGTCAAGGTCGGCGATACGGTCCTCCGCGGTCAGGTCCTGGTCGACGTCGACTGGGCCGCGGTCAAGAAGGACGGCTACGAGACGGTGACGCCGATGGTCGTGTCCAATGCCGCATCCTTCGCCGGGATCTCGGATGAGCGCACGGGAGAGGTCGAGCGCGGCGATGCGCTCTACGTCGTGGAACCCGCTGCGCAGGCGCCAGATGCTCCGGAGGAGTCGGCCGGCGAGAAGGCCGAGGTATCCCAGGAGTAGAGGGGCCCGGTGTTCTCCGCCGCCGTTCCTCCCCGATGAATCAGGGCAGCTCCTCCTTCGTCGCCGCGGTGCCCGCGGCCGGAGAGCCGTCTCAGGTCGTGATCCCGGTCAGCAGCCGGATGGGCAGGGGGGCGGGGGAGTGGTTCTCCGCCTCATGCGGCTCGACGCCCTCGGCACGGGCGTCGATCTGCCCGAGCAGGACATCGACAGCGCACAGGGCGAGATCGTCGATGGGTTGCTGAATGGTGGTGAGTCCCGGCAGCGCCCGGCGCATGGCCGCCGTGGCATCGAAGCCGACGACCTTGAACTCCTCGGGCACCCTGCGACCGCGCTTCCGGGCCCACTCCAGGACCGCGGCGGCCGTCAGGTCGTCGGTGGCGAAGACGGCGTCCACATCGGCGGGCATGGAGTCCAGTGCCGCCTCGGTGAGCCTGGCCCGTTCGGAGTCGGGAGTGTGGAAGTCGACCGTGCGCACAACCGGCTCGACTCCGTTGTCCAGCAGCACTGCGAGATAGCCGGCCTCCCGGCGGTTGTGCGGCCCCGACCGCGAGGTGAGCAGCGCGGGCCTGAGCGCTCCACGCGCCAGCAGGTGCTCGGTCGCCAGACGCCCGCCCGTCTCATTGTCGCAGGTGATGTTGGGGATCGTGGGGGACAGGAGCCTGTCGATGGTCACCAGCGGCATGCGCACTGTTCGGTACTCCGGCAGGCTGTCATTGTGCGCGCCCGAGATGATGCCATCGACCCGATGCGAGACGAGCAGATCGAGATACTCCCGCTCGCGATCCGCCCGGCCCATCGAGTTGCACACGAGGATCCGGTAGCCGTGATCCGCCAGGGCGTTCTCGACCTCGGCCGCCACCTCCCCGAAGAAGGGCAGGGCCACGGTCGGCACGATGACACCGATCGTGTGGGTGGACTTGCCGTGCAGCGCTCGCGCGACCTGATTGGGCCGGTAGTTGAGCTCGGCGATCGCCTCGGCGACGCGGTCCTTCGTCTCCTGGCTGAGGTAACCGCGGTTGTTGAGCACGCGAGAGACCGTTGTCAGGGAGACGCCTGCGATCTGGGCGACATCAGCGAGGGTCGGCTCTCGGCGCGCGCTCATCATCATCTCCTCGGTTTATCAGAGCAAGCATTATCCAAGCCCGTGCCGGGGTGGCATCACCTGACGCGAGTCGGGAAGCAGGGAGACGCGCTCGCTGAGGTCATGCACGGCACAATGCGGGTACAAAGCCCTCATAGTAGCCGATCATGGCGCGCGCGATGGCGGCATGCCCGGCGTCGTCGGGATGAATGCCATCGGCGCAGAGCCTGTTCTCATCGTCGTTGATGGTGGTCGTCATGATATCGGTCGATGTCAGTCCGAGCTCTGTGGCCCGTTCGTGCACCATGCGCCTCACGACGCCGAAACGCGGTCCGGTGCCGAGCGCCGGGAGGCAGGGAGCGACGACGACGGGAACGCCGCGCAGCCGCGCGGCGAGGAACGACAGGTCGTGATCGACCGCCTGCCTCACGAGCTCGAGCCGGGAGGGCAGGAAGGCGGCGTCGTTCAGGCCCAGGCATACGGTCACGACGTCGGGCTCCGCGCGCAGAACCGTCTCGAGCCAGATGATGTCCCGGCAGGACGGAGAGCGGCCCCCGCCGGGCAGGCGCCCGCCGCGGCAGGCGAAGAAGCCCATGCCGTCAGCGGCGAGATTCACCTCGCGCCACCGCAGATGCTCGCAGACCAGAGAGGTCCACCGGTTGCGCGGATGGGTGACGGCCCGCCACCCGGTGGTGATGGAGTCTCCGAGGAAGACGGCAGTGGGAAAGGGGCGCGAGCGGGGCACGGAGGGCACGCTCCGACCATAGGCCGATGAGGCGGTTCAGCGATGACAGCGCGGCGCCTGGTGTCGGGGACGTCACCTCCCGCCCATAATGACATAATGTACATTATCGGATTTGCGTGAAGGCGGCTCATGGCAGCAGAGCGGATGCAGACGGATTCATTGGAGGGCGCGACCGCGGGTCTTACGGTGGGGCCATGACCAGCCCTCCGACCGAGCCGCACAGCCTCAGCGGAGCCGTCATCCGTCCCGCCGTCATCGCCGATGCCCCTGCCATCCGGGGCATTCGCAACGCCGCCGTCCGGGACTCCCTGGCGATCTGGACCAGCCGGGAGCAGGATCCCGACGAGGCCGCGACCTGGCTCGAGCCGCGGATCGCGCGCGGGACCGCACTCGTCATCGCCGGGGATTCCGGCCGATCCGACAAGCAGGTTGTCGGCTTCGCCGTCGCGAGTCCCTGGCACCCCTACGACGGCTATGCCCGCACGGTCGAGGACTCGATCTACCTCTCGCCCGCGGCCCGAGGACGCGGGCTCGGCACCGGGCTTCTGATGGCGCTCCTCGAGGCGTGCCGCGCGGCGGGCGACCGCACCATGGTCGCCCAGATCGAGGCCGGCGGCGCCGCGTCGATCCGTCTGCATGAGAAGGCGGGATTCGCCCTCGTCGGCACGATTCCGGCCGCCGGGCAGAAGCACGGTCGTCTTCTCGACCTCACCCTCATGTCCCGGCGGATCGACCGGCCGTGATAGCGCGGAGCCGAGGCACCCGGCATCTTGCGGATCGCCTTCACGATGACGATGCCCGAAGCCGCCGGTTGCCCGGAGGGCCGCTGCGCCGGCGCTACTGGATCGACCTGCGCACGAGCGCATAGTTGCGAGGACGACGCGGTCGCGTAGGGTCACCGATGTGGCTGGAGTTGATGCGCGCACGGTCTCGGTGATCCTCTTCGACGGGTTCGAGCTGCTCGACGTCTTCGGACCCGTCGAGATGCTCTCCCTGACGCCGGGCATCACAATCGACTACACGGGTCCGGCCGCCGGGCCGGTGACGAGCTCGCAGGGCTGCGAGGTCGTGGCGGAGCGCGGATACGAGGAACTGGTCGACCCGGATATCGTTCTCGTGCCGGGAGGCGTCGGGACACGTGCGCTGGTCGACGACGAGGGGTTCCTCGATCAGCTCACGGCGATCGGCCACCGGGCCGGCCTCGTCGTCTCCGTGTGCACCGGCTCGGCGCTGCTCGCAGCGGCCGGCCTGCTCGACGGCTACCGAGCGACGAGCAACAAGCGATCCTTCTCCTGGGCCAGCAGGTTCGGCTCCTCGGTGGCATGGGAGCCCCGGGCTCGATGGGTCCACGACGGTGACCGGTGGACCTCCTCCGGCGTGGCCGCGGGCATGGACATGGCGGCGGCGCTCATCGGCCAACTCCACGGCGCCGAGCGGATGCGCGCGGTCGTGGAGCGGATCGAGTACGAGCCTCGCACCGACCCCGACCAGGATCCCTTCGCCTGGATCCACGGCCCGCAGTGAGGCCGGCGGGGGCACTCGTGAGCGGCGTGCGCGTCGGTCGACGGATCGTCGGTGCTCAACGTTGTCCGTTTCCGCCACTCCGCTTCTCCGCTCCTTCTCCGCTCCCGACACGAGTGCCGGGGCGACGGGCGACGACCTCGAAACGCGTGCACACCACGGGCGTGTCATCATCAACAGCCGGGGGCTCGGCGCCGAGCGAGCCGAGCCACTCGCGGTGCTCGGGGCTCGTCCAGAAGCGTTCGTGACCCTCGCGCCGCTCGGCGACGTCCTCGTAGCCCTCCCCCTCGCCGAGGGCGTGGGGCGGAGCGACCTCGGCGAGCGGGACGACGTCGACGTCAACGATTCCGATCACGCACGCGGGCGTCCCGGCGGAGTCGAGGACGAGCTCTCGGTCACCGGGCGCCGGCAGCCGAGTCCTGGAATCGGCCTTGTAGTCGGCCAGCAGGGCCGTCGTCGCTCGTTTGCCGCCCGTCAGGATCGCCGCCGCGAGCCGATCGCGCAGCGGACCGGGGAACGCGGACTCCCCCGCCGGGAGCAGCTCCCACCCCGCGGGCAGCCAGGTCGCCCGCGGACCGCGGCTGCGGGTGGAGAGGAAGAGCACGGTCGTGGTGTCGTAGAACTCCGTGCTGGACCCGACTCGCTCCATGCCGATGCGGGTCGCCACGCGTTGCGAGGCGACGTTCTCCGGGTCCGCGACGGCGACGATCCGCTCCACCCCCGCGTCGTGCACGGCGTCGAGGACGGCCCGCGCGGCCTCGGTGACATAACCGTGCCCGCAATGCTCGGCCACCTGCCGCCAGCCGATCTCCAGCACGGTCGCCGCTCCCCCGCCCGATGGTGGAATCGGCTTGACCATGATGAGCCCGACGGCGGTTCCCGGAACTGCGCGGTCGTCGTCGCCGGAGCCTCTCAACTCGATGAGGCTGAAGCCTTGAACGGGATGGTTCACCAGGCTCATGAAGCGATCCAGGTGCCGGTGCGCCGCGGCCTCGTTCGGCGTGATCGCGGAGGGGATGAAGCGGATGAGATCGGGATTGGCGTGCAGTCGCCGCACGAAGCCGAGGTCGTCGGGAATGAGGGCTCGCAGGCGCAGGCGCTCGGTGAGCAGTGGAATCATGAATGAAGACTGCCATGGCCCCGGCGCGGACGCGCGAAACCGTGGCGGCGGGACCGGACCGATCTCGCGATCAGTCGCCCAGGGCAGTGCCGACGGCCCGCGCCGCCCGGATCCACTCGTGATCGCGGGGCACGTACTTCACCTTTCCGGCCACCTGCTTGAGGGGCACGAGCTCGGTGCCCTGGCCGCGATCGGCGACCATGACGCCGAGCCTCCCGTCGGCGATCGCGTTGGCCCCGGCGACGCCCAGGCGCGTGCCCAGGAGGCGGTCCGCCGCGTTGGGGGTGCCGCCGCGCTGAACGTAGCCCAGGATGGAGACGCGAGCCTCCAGGCCGGTGGCCGCCTCGAGCTGCTCCGCCAGGGTGAAGGTGTTGGCGCGATGCGAGGCCTCCAACCGCTTCACGCCACGCTTGGCCGCGGCCTTGGCCTGCGGAGTGGAGGCGTCCTTGACCAGGGCCTCGGCATGACTGATCTCCTCACGATCGACGACATTGAGCGCCCCCTCGGCAACCGCGACCACGGAGAAGCTCGAACCGTGGGACCGACGGAGCTCGATCTTCTCAGCGATCGCCTCCACGGTGTAGGGGATCTCGGGTAGCAGGATGACATCCGCTCCCCCGGCGATGCCCGCGCCCAGGGTCAACCACCCGGCGCGGTGCCCCATGATCTCGGTGAGGATGATGCGGTGGTGGGAGTGCGCGGTGGAGTGGAGGCGGTCCACCGCCTCGGTGGCGATCTCCAGGGCAGTGGCGAAGCCGAAGGACGTGTCCGTCCTGACGATGTCGTTGTCGATGGTCTTGGGCAGATGGAGGACATTGAGGCCGGCATCCATCAGACGCCTGGCGTTCTTCGCCGTGCCCCCGCCCCCCAGGCACACGAGCGCGTCGAGCTCGTCCCTCGCGTAGTTCTCGACGATGGTCGGAATCATGTCTCGGGCCTCGCCATCGACGACCATGCGATGAACCTTGTCGCGGCTCGTGCCGAGCATGGTGCCGCCCGTGGTCAGAATGCCGGACAGCGAGGGGCCATCGAGCTCGACGAAGCGGTTCTCCGCCAGGCCCCGCATGCCGTCCCGGAAGCCGATGAGCCTCCATCCGTGCTCCTGGATCGCCGCCTTCCCGAAACCGCGGATCGCGGCGTTGAGTCCAGGGGCGTCTCCGCCCGCGGTCAGGATCCCGATGCGCTTGGTGGCCATGGGATCAGTATGCCGCCTGGAGGCGGACCGGGCGGCGCGAGACCGGAACCGGCTCGCGGCGCGCCCGGCGGCGGTGCGTCTCCGTGCTCCCCGGTGCGCCTCGGGGCGCCCGGCGGAGGGGCGGCAGCGGCGCGCGCCGGTAGAGTTGTGATCCGACCATGCTCGGCACCCGTCCGCCTCGGGAATGCCGAGGAGCTCATCGGCGTTGATCCCCGTGCGCCGTTGAGGCGCAGGAGTGTCCGACACGGGCGAGTAGTCGAGCCACGAGAGGGGCGACAGCATGGCAGACCGCGCATTGCGGGGCATGACCATCGGTGCGAAGTCGATGGAGTCCGAGGAGGG
>ERZ772968.1471-NODE-1471-length-10877-cov-33.559878_pt1 | contig 10877 bp, 7 predicted proteins | sample MGYA00580674_ERZ772968 | MGnify/ENA primary metagenome ERZ772968 (study PRJEB29015, sample SAMEA2737940) | human oral metagenome | biome: human oral; feature: human-associated habitat; material: dental | place: China | collected 2138 ...
CGAGTCCCTCGCACTGAAGGAATCCTGAGCCGTGGATCTGAATCTGATCCTCGTCGTCGTCGTCATCGCCGTCGCGCTGTTCTTCAGCTACACGAATGGCTTCCACGACGCGGCGAACGCGATCGCGACCTCCGTGTCGACACGCGCGTGGACTCCTCGCGCGGCGCTCCTCATGGCCGCGACGATGAACGTCATCGGCGCCATGATGGGCACAGGCGTCGCTAAGACGGTCGGTAAGGGCATCATTTCGATTAGCGGCTACGCCGAGTCCACCTCGCCCGACATGCAGCAAAAGGGCCTGGTCATCATCCTGGCGGCCCTGTTGGGCGCGTGCATCTGGAACCTGATCACCTGGTGGTTTGGCCTCCCCTCGTCCTCCTCGCACGCCCTGATCGGTGGCATGGCGGGTGCTGGCCTCATGAGCGGCACGGTCGTTCACTGGTGGGGCATCATGAGCCACGTCGTCATCCCGATGTTCGCCTCCCCCATCATCGGCTTCGTCGTCGGCTACTTCTTCATGAGCATCGTTCTGCGGCTGCTGCGCAATGCGCAGTATCACCGCACGATGCGTCGCTTCCGCGCCGCCCAGCGCGTGTCCTCGGCCGCCATGGCCCTCGGCCACGGCATCCAGGACGCTCAGAAGACGATGGGCATCATCGTCATGGCGCTGATGGCTGGCGGTTTCGGCGAGCACCACAACATCCTCGATCCCATCACGGGCGAGATGAACGTGCCCCTGTGGGTGAAGATCTCGAGCGCTCTGGCGATTTCGCTGGGCACGATGGCGGGCGGCGGGCGCATCATGCGCACGATCGGCCGTAAGATCATCGACCTGGATCCGGCTCGCGGCTTTACCGCCGAGGCCGTGTCCGCCTCGATCCTGTACCTGTGCTCCTACGTCATCAACGCTCCCATCTCGACGACACAGGTCGTGTCGACGGCGATCATGGGTGTGGGTTGCACGAAGCGGTTCTCGGCTGTGCGGTGGGGCGTCGCGGGCAGCATCGTCACCGCGTGGTTCCTCACGCTGCCGGCCGCAGCCATTGTGTCTGCCATCGTGTACTTCGTCGTGGCGCTTCCCCTGGGGGTCCACTAGTGGCTTCCCGTCGCCTCGTCGGCCTGGTCGCCGTCATTGGTCTTCTTGCCGCCCCGCTCGCCGCGTGCTCGGATTCGTCCGTCATGCACATGCGGGTGGGCCAGTGCATCCTCCTGCCGGAGGGCTCGGAGGAGACCACGGCAACCACTCTCGAGACGACCGGCTGCACGCACGAGCATGACGCCGAGGTCTTCCACATCGACACGGTTGCCGACGGGGATTTCCCAGGGGCGGACGAGCTCAACAGGCAGGCCGAGTCGATGTGCATCTCGGCGTTTGACGAGTACGTGGGTGCGGACTACCTGACGTCATCGCTGGATGCGACGTGGATGATCCCGACGAAGGATTCGTGGGCGCACAAGGACCGCACGATCGTGTGTCTGGCTCGACCGCTGGATCATTCAAAGCTGACTCAGTCTGTGCGCGACTCCGGCATGTGACCCGGTTACTACGACACTCGTGGCGGCTCGGCTTCGGTCGAGCCGCCACGCCTCGTCAGCGGCACTCCCGGGCAGCCCAATCGTGCCTCGCCAAGCGCCGCCAAGCGCCGCCAAGCACCCGAATCATGCGGTCAACGCGGCGTTATATAGTGGAAGTAGCACGAGGACCAGATATAGTGGAAGTAGCACGACGACCAGCAATCAGGCTCGCCACGCCGCGTTCTTCCATCACGTGTGCGAAGGCGTCGTTGCTCCAAGGAGAATCATGTCCCAACGTTCCTTCACATCCCACGCCGCGCGCCCCGCGCTGATCCTCGGGGTCTCGGTCGCCATCCTGAGCCTGGGCCTGTCCGCATGCTCCGTGTCGATGTCTGGAACTCGCAAGCCCTCGAAGGACTCGCGCACGCCCACGTCCTCAACGTCCACGTCAACGTCCACGCCTACAACGACGGCTACGCAGACGCACGTCGGGGAATGTTTCCAGTTCGGGCAGAGCGATGACAGCGACGTCACCATCGTCGACTGCGACCAGCCTCACGATGCAGAATACTTTCATATTTTCGACTTCGCAGGCACGAGCCTGCCGTCCGACGACGAATTTGAGGAGGAGAGCGACGACATCTGTGGCCTGATCTTCGAGCACTACGTCGGCAAGCCCGTCGCGGACTCCACGTTGGACTACGAATGGTTTCTCCCCGCTTCGCAGACCTGGGCAAAGGGCGACCACACGGTGCAATGCTACGTTTTCGCCGAGGACGACAGTAAGCTCACCGGTTCCGTGAGGAACTCCAACATGTGACCCCGTTTCTACGCGCGCTCGTGGCGGCTCGGCTGGTGCCGGGTCGCCTCAGTGCTTCTTGGAGGCCTTGCGCGCGTGAGTGGCGGGGTTCTTCGTGGTGACGCCGTGCGTTTCGAGGGCTGCGACGACCGGCCCGTCGGGACTGTGCTCGACGTGTGCGACGAGGACCTGCCCGTGGGCCAGGCGCGGGGCCTCGGACCCGGCAACGGCACCGGACGCGTAGGCGCGGATCTCCTCGATGACGGCCTCGCGCGCGGTACCCGCGACGGACAGGACCGTGGGGGAGGCGTGCTCGCGCAGGCGCTGCGCCGCGAAGGCGCGGACACGACCGAGGCGCGCCTCGTCGCCGATAGATGCGTCTGAGCCGGTGCCGGTCAGGTCGAGGGAGTCGACGAGCGTTACCGATCCCCCACCCATCGACGCCCAGGGTGTGAGGCTCTGGCGCGCGCGGGCTGCAGGCGACGCGAACGCGCGGGCCACGCCGAAGCTCGAGAGCAGGTCGATGAGATCGAAAGCCTGGCGCACGCCGAATCGGCTGAGCGCCGGGTCGACGGGTTCGCGCGCAGCCTCGGCCTTCTTCGCCGAGGCCTGCTCCACCCGGGCGGCCCTCCTGGTCGCGGCGGACGCGACCATCGCGGGGGTCGGCGCGGGGCGAGGCTTGGCGGGCGCCGCAGCCGCGGCGGGCACGGCGGAGCCGCCGGAAGATACGGAAGAACCGGGCGACGCGGAGCCGCCGGACGACGCGGAAGGCGACGCGGAAGCGTGGGCGTCCCCGGCCTCGTCGAGGCGCGGCGTGACGCCCTGCCCGGGACGCAGGACGAGGAGCGTTGTCGTCACGAGGCAGCCTTCGCGGGCGCGGGCGACGATGTCGGCGAGGAGGCGGCGATCACCTCGGCGCGTGAGCATGTCGGCGGCGCGCTCGGGCGAGGTCCACGCGGTCTGGTCGATTTCGGTGCGCGGGGCGCGCGCGACGGGGGCGCGCAGGCGCTCGGAGGCGTGGCCGACGGGGACGGGCGTGCCCACCCAATAGTGGACTTCCTTGGTCTGCCCGCCACCCAGGCGGTAGCGCTGGGTCGTCAAGGGCGCCCCGAGCGTCACGATCTGACCGGTCTCTTCCTCGACTTCGCGCACGGCGGCGGAGACGAGGGACTCACCGTTTTCGGTCTTTCCCTTAGGCCAGGACCAGTCGTGGTAGCGCGGCCGGTGGACCATGAGGACTTCGATGTCCGAGGGGTCGATCGGCTCGCCGGGAACGGCGACGCGCGCGGGGTCTGTGAAGCGCCAGACGAGTGCACCCGCAGAGCGAACGAGTCGCTGGGGGCGTGGGGCTGGCATCGGGCGCATAGGGAATAGGGTAGTCGCCCGGGCGCGCCGATGCCCTGGTGGGCGCGCCACGTCACCCCGGGTCACGCCCGGTCCGAGGCGCCCCGGCCTCGGCGGAAACGGGTCAGTCGAGGGTGCCGACGGCCGCCTCGCGCGCGGCGACGTCGAGCTCGTCGGCGGTGACCAGCAGCGCGGAGTGGCGCATGGTGACGCGGTGGGCGAGCGGATCCGAGGGGTCCTCGATCCACAGGGCCCCGGCCTCGCCGGCGGCGAGCACGCGCATCGCCCGCGACGCCTGGGCCAGCACGTACTCGAGGTCGTCGTCGGTCAGGTCGCCGCGCAGCAGCGAGTCGATTTCCTCCATGATGAGGCTGAGGGGGCGCAGCTCGACGGGGGCCTCGAGGCCCTGGATGATGGGCGCGCGCGACCCGTCGGCGTAGCGATCGGCTACCAGCAGCGGATCGCGGTGGTACCACTCGTGCAGCAGGTAGACGCGCCAGAGCGCCCCGGGGAGGGTGAACTCGGGGCTGCGCGACCACACGTGCGCGATCGTGTCGACGCCGCGGGTGCGCACGGTCTCACGCAGACGAGCGACGTCCGCGTCGGTGAAGGTCTCGTCTCCCACGCCCATGAGGGCCCAGGCGGCGGTGTGCGCGACGGCGGCGGTGGCCGCGGGATCTTCGTCGCCAACGATGGCCTCAGCCCGGGCTGCGTCGAGCATGGCGGGGCGTCGCGGCATCTTCGATTGGGCCATGGGGACTTCTTCCTCCTACAATAGGGCTGCTGGGCCTATAGCTCAATGGTAGAGCAGCGGACTTTTAATCCGTAGGTTGGGGGTTCGAGTCCCCCTGGGCCTACTGGTCGCCTCGGAACGTTCCGGGGCGTTCACGCTATCTGCGGGCGCGCGCCCGCGCTGGAGGTGCATCATGGATCCTCGTTTTGCTCGCGCGTACGGCGCCCTGGCTGGCCTGGCGCTCGGCGACGCGTTGGGCATGCCGACGCAGGCGATGTCTCCTGAGCAGATCCACGCGGTGTACGGGCGCATCACGGGACTCGTCGACGGTGATGCCTCGCAGTCCTACGCGCCGGGGATGCCCGCCGGGTCGGTCACGGATGACACGGAGCAGGCGCTGCTGATTGCGTCCCTCCTGGTACGAGGCCGGGGATCCTCCTCGGGTCGCGTGGCCCTGGGTGCGGTCGAGTTCTCCCACGCCCTGCTGGCCTGGGAGGATTCGATGATTCGGCGCGGCTCACTCGACCTGCTGGGGCCCTCCACGAAGGCGGCGCTCGAGCGCGTGCGGGCGGGCGAGGACCCACTGACCGTGGGCGGCGAGGGAACCACGAACGGCGCGGCGATGCGCGTGACCCCGATCGGCATCGCCATGCCGACGGCCGATCCCGAGGCCTTTGCGGATGCCGTCTGGTCATCCTGCCAGGTCACGCACGCGACGCGACAGGGCTTCCAGTCGGCGGCGCTCGTGGCGGCGGCCGTGTCCATGGGGATCGACGCGGCACGCTCGACGAGCCCAAATCTGAGAGGCCTGCTGTGGAAGGCCGTGACCTACGTCGACTCCCTTCCCAAGCGCGGCGCGTGGACACCCGACCCGGACGTCGTCGCGGCGACGCGCAGGGCGATGCAGCTGGCCAGCAACCCTTCGTCGTCTTCCCTGGAATGCCTCGTCGAGCAGGTGGGCACGTCCGTGGCCTCGGCCCACGCGATCCCCATGGCCTTCGCGCTGCTCACGCGCGACCCCTCCCCGCAGGCGCTGCTGGACGCCGCCAACATCGGCGGGGACACCGACACGATCGGCGCAATTGCGGGCGCGATCCTGGGCGCCGCCCTCGGCTTTGAGGTCTTTGTCGGCCACGGCCTCGCCCAGGTTGAAAGCGTATCCGGCCTGGACCTGCCGTCCGTCGCCCTCGAGCTGTTGGAGCTGCGTGCGGCTCACGAGCCTGCCGCGAGCGCACCTGCGGACGTTGAACGTGACGGTGCGTCTCCCGAGGAGCCAGCCCCGGCCTCGTCCCCCGATCCCCGGGCCGGGCGGGTCGTCCTCATGGGGCAGATCCTCGTGGACCGGGTTCTCCAGGGGACCGGGCCGATATACGGCGGCGGGTCCGAGCGTGCGCGCGATGCAGGTACGCATGTGGGCGGCGGCTTCAACGCTCTCGTGGCCGCTCGGCGCATGGGGGCCGAGGCCGTCTCCCTCAGCCCGATCGGCACCGGACCCCACGCCTCGCTGATCGAGGAGGCCCTCAAGCGCGAGGGAATCGTCGACGCAGGCCCGCGAGTGGAGGGGGTGGACAACGGGTTCTGCATCGCCCTCATTGATCACCGTGCCGAACGCACCTTTATCTCCACCAAGGGAGCCGAGACGATGACCCCCACGAGCGCGTGGGCGAACTTCGTGCAAACCATGAGCCCTCATGATGTGCTCTACATCGACGGATACCTCATGGACCACCCCGCGAACAAGGAAGCCGCGGAGGCCGCGCTGCGGGTCCTGCCCGAGGGCGTGCGCGTGATTCTGGACGTCTCCCCCGTCATCGGGATCCCTGAGAGCTTGCCCGCGCACCACGCGATCATCTCGATGAACAGCGTCGAGGCGAGGGCAATCGCCAAGCGCTCGCAACTTGACGGCTACCTGCCTTTTGACTCTCTCAGTTGGCGCCTCGCGCAGACACTGGGGCACGACACGTTGATTCGCCTCGGAGCATCCGGCGCGTTTTTTGCTCGCTATGCCAGCCCCGATAGCGAAACATCAGCCGCGCAGATCCCGACCCCGACCATCGACGCCGTCGATACGAATGGGGCCGGCGACGCCCACACCGGCGTCCTGGCGGCATCACTTGCCCTTGGTATCCCACTTGAGCGAGGCCTTGTCCTCGCCAACTGCGCGGGCGCACTGGCATCGACCACGGTTGGACCCGCGACGTGCCCACAGCGACCCCAAATTGAGACGGCAGCTGACGCGCTGGCCAAGCAGGAGGACTGAACGATGGACACACGTCTCGACCGCGCCCAGGGACCCACGATCGGATTCGCTTTCGGCCACGTCCTCGCGATGGATACCTTGATCGAGAACGGCGACGAGGCGGCAAGCCTCAGCGAACGCATCCTCGCGCTGCTAAGGATCCAAAATTCCGCAGAAAAGCCCTCGTTCCCCTCCATGAAGTTGTCATCCCATCGGTTGGCTCAGCTGCTGGTCCACGCCGCCCAGGCTGGCTCATACACGTCAACCGGCAGCCGCCAGGCCTTCGCAGACGCCGTATGGAACTACTGCGAGGACGAGCAACCGAATAGACGCGAGTTTCAGGCGGCGACCCTGGTCGCGGCGGCGGTCTCAATCGGCCTCGACAGCCCGAACCTTCGCGTCGAAGACACCCTGGTGTGCGCTATCGATGTCGCCGCGTCGTTGGAGGCACGCGGCGAGTGGAGCCCGGAGCCGGACGTCGTGGCCGCGACTCGCAGGGCCTTGAACATTGTCAGCGACGTAAACGAGTACATCGAGTCCCCCCTCGATCATCTCGTCGAGCAGATCGGTGCGGGTGAGTCGCTCTCTCAGATCGTCCCAATGGCCTTCGCCCTGGCCTCCCGCTACCAGGACCGCCGCATCCTATCCTCTCCCCTTCGGCTAGGGGCTCACACGAGCACGATCCTGTCCACCGCATGCGCCCTCGTCGGAGCGGTGCGAGGCGCAGATTTCCTGCGCGCCTACGGGGCATACGTAGTCGAGGAATCCCTCAATTTTGATCCGAAGGAGAACGCGAAGAACATTCTCTCGGGCCGCGTCCCTTACCCGGGCGAACTCCTCGGCCCCGACGTGCCCTCGCGCCCGATCGCACCGTCAGGCCCCTCCTCGTTCGAAGACGCCAATTCTGGCCACTGCACGCGCCAGCGCTACTTCGAGCCCGCCAACCCGCCCATCATTCCCCGTCACGCGGGCGCACAGCCTGGGCGCGTTCTCTTCCTCGGTGAACTCCTCGTCGACCAGGCTATGCACTCGGCCGTGTACCCGAAATTTGGCGGGGACGTGTGGGCCTCCGACCTGGGCCAGTCTGCGGGTGGAAGCTTCAACGCCCTGGCGGCGGCGCGGCGCATGGGGGCAGAGGTCGTCTCCCTCAGCCCGATCGGACGAGGCCCCAACGCTTCGGTCATCTCGCGGGCGCTGAGAAGCGAAAACATCGTCGACGCTGGCCCTCGCTTGACAGGCACCGACAACGGGTACAGGCTCATCTTCACTGCGGATAACGGCTGGCGACTAGCTGTCTCAACGACCACCGACATCACCCCGGAGATGACCCGCGTGTGGGCCGAGGCAATCCAAGCGATGGGCCCCTCGGATGTCCTGTGGATCGACGGGTCGCTCGTCGACTCTGAGAGGCACGCACGCGCCCTACACGAGGCAGCAAAAGGCCTGCCCGAGCACGCGCGTGTTGTCTTCGATGCCTCGCAGAATAAGGGTTTCCTCAAGGGGCTGCCCCACGACAACGTCATCGTGTCCCTGCGCGCCTCTCACGCGCGAGGCTTCGACGGATTCACCCGCCATTTCGACGATCATTACCCGTTCTACGAAGACAACGACACGCCAGAAGTGCAAGCCTCGGCCCTCGTCATGCTCACTAAGCGCCACATCGTGTTGCGCACGGAAGAAGGAGACGCGTACTTCGCCAGGCCCGACCTCGACGACGCTCGCCTGATTCGCCCGATGGTCACCCGCATCCCAGCCCCCACACCCAAGCAGCCGGGCGTACTGCCCACGGCGGACGTCCACTCCGGCACGCTCGCAGGCTGCCTCGCCATCGGCATCCCAGCCGATCAGGCGACCCTGCTGGCCAATTGCGCGGCTTCCCTGGCGACCCCGACCTCGCTCCCCACCCGAGAAGCCACCGAGGCGGCTTCTCGCGATCTGCTGACCCGCGATCCGGCCTGAGAAGGAGTAAAGACATGGATCCACGACTCCCCTACGCCTTCGCGGCAATGGCTTCGATAGTGCCCGACGATGCTGACGACGCCACGGTCTCGCAGTTCACGACTCAGGCGATGGTCGTCGCCGCACAGCTCCTGAAAGCCCCGGACGGCCTATGCTCCATTCAATCCGGACGCTGGCACTCCCCCGCCAGGAGCGAACGTGAGCGTCTCATGTGCGCGGTTCCCGTCGGCATCGCCCTGTCGACGATCGATCCCGAGGCCTTCGCCAGGACCGTGTGGTTCGCGTGCGGGTGCACGACCCGTGACGAGTTTCAGTCGGCAGCCCTCCTCGCGGCGGCCGTGTCACTCGCTCTCGACTCCTATGATGCTCCCACTGGCGAGGCGGTCGAGTTCGTCGCTGCCCTGCCCTCGCGTGGAGAGGCAGAAGATGGCCCCGACATCTTGACGGCCACGCGACGTGCGATGAATGTCCTTAGCAACTCCAAGTGGGTCTATTACTGGTCGCCCATCAATCTGTTGAGGCAGAAGCTCGCCGCTCACTCCTCGTCGAGCCTGGTTATCCCGTTAGCCTTCTACATTCCGCCTCTCAGCTATCGCTCGTCAATTTCATCTGAGATCGCCGAGCTAAGCAGCGATCCGGAACTGTGCACAGTCGTCTCCAGCATTTTGTCTCCCCTGAGCGGACGCCGGTTCAGCGCCCGGCTCAGGGAGCAGCTACACACAACCAATCACCCTGACTTTGATCCGATGGAGATTGCCGGTCAGCTCCTCGAGCTACGTCCCCCCGCCTCGGCGGCTTGGCTCAACCGCGCGGCGGGACGCTCGGGGCCTCGATACCAACGAAGCGGTCCGACCTCCTTCGAGGATCCTCGCTCCACGGTTTGTACGCGATTCGCCGCCTTCGAGCCAGAGAGCAAGCCCACCCCGCTCGGCCCCGCCAGGGGTGACGCGCCCGCAGGCCGCGTCGTCTTCATGACCGAGCTGACGCTGAGGTACGACCGACAATCCGCAGACGAACCTCTGCCCAGCGGGGACGAGTGGACCACCCGCGAGGGTGCCCACATTGACTTCACTTTCACGGCGATGCGTGCCGCCCGCGCTATGGGTCTCCAGGTCGTGAGCCTCAGCCCCATCGGCGAGGGGCCCCGGGCCTCGATCATCGCCGACGCCCTAGCACGCGAGGGGATCATCGACGCGGGTCCACGCGTGAAGGGACGCGACAGCGGCTACCGGTCATATGTCATCGGAACCTACCGTGGAGATAAAACCTCATTTGTAGACAACGTTCCCGAGCATGCATGGGACGCGGCCATCCGTTCTCTGAGCCCCTCGGACATCCTGTTCGTCGACGGAAGCCTCGAAAGGTCGCCATCGATACTCACGGCTGCCGAGAACGCCGCCGTCCAACTGCCTGAGCACGTGCGAGTCATCATTGATTCATCGAGGGGAGGCATTGGGCCGCACCAATTGCCCAACGACAATGTGCTGATGGCGCTGCGTCAAAGCAACGTGCAGGGCCTGTGCGAGCCAATCGTGAGTGATCGCTCGGCCTTCGACGCCAGCAAGGATCCCAATCACTCTGCGAGTTTCGTCGAGAATCTCTTCAAACGGTACGCGCTCATCAGCACTGCCTCGCACGAGTCCTACCTGGCGCGGCCTTTGCTCGAAAAGACCTCGGAGGTCGCACATGTCACCCGCTTCCGCGCGCCCACCGTCGATTCCACCGAGCGTATGGGTTCATTTGCCGTCCACTACGGCGTCCTAGCTGCCGGGCTCGCGCTCGGTAACTCCATCGAGCGATGCATCCTTCTGGCGAATTGCGCCGGAGCGCTAGCGTCGACCATGCCAGGTCCGGCCTCGTGCCCGACGCGCAGCCAGATCGAGGCCGCGGCGGACGCGCTGGAGGCGGGCGAGAACGAGGACTAAGCGCGACCGGGGAGTAAGCGCGGCCGAAGCGTCAACACACACGAGGCGTGAGCGCAGACTACGCGTGAGCTCCTCGTGGCCTCGGCGCGCGTTCAGCTGACTAATACCAGCGGTGCCGCGTCTACACAGATCACGGCCCTCCGGCGTGCGAGATGTGTCAAATAATCGACCGATTCATCTATTTAGCGTCCCCACGGGTGCACAATCGCATCATGACGACAAAAGACACCCAGGACCGCGACGGCATCGTCGGCGGGGCGCTCACGGTTGCCCTGCTGATCACGCTGGCCGTGCAGAACGCCGTGCCTCCGATGGCGACCGACATGTACTCAGCCGCGTTCCCGCAGATCACGGCGGACCTGG
>ERZ772968.1472-NODE-1472-length-10875-cov-8.364140_pt1 | contig 10875 bp, 6 predicted proteins | sample MGYA00580674_ERZ772968 | MGnify/ENA primary metagenome ERZ772968 (study PRJEB29015, sample SAMEA2737940) | human oral metagenome | biome: human oral; feature: human-associated habitat; material: dental | place: China | collected 2138 ...
GCGCACATCGAGGCCGAGCGCGCCGCGGCGTCGATGCCGATCCACTCGTGCTCCGCCCAGTAGCGCTCCAGGGCGCGGTCCCAGTCGTCCCCGCTCCACGGGCCCGCCCCGGCCAGAGCCCCCGGTGCCCCGGCGCCGTCCAAGCGCGCCAGGCCGTCGACGTCGTCGCGGCTCATCAGCTCCACGCGCGCGAACATCGCGGCGCGCACGGCGGTGCGGAACGCGTGCCGGTTCGCGCTGAACGCCACGGTGCCGTCCTCGTCGGCGCCGAACGCCAGTTCCGCGCCCGCCGAGGCGTCCGCGTCGCCCGCCTGGTCCCACGAGCGCCCCTGCGACAGGGCCTCCCACTCGTCCAGCAACGACGAGTCCACCGCCCGGATCAGCGCCGCCAACCACTCGACGATGGAGCGGACCTCGTCGGTCTGCATGGACTCGGGGACGATCTGGCGCAGCGCCCTGTACGCGTCGGTGAGGTAGCGCAGCACCACGCCCTCCGAGCGCCCCACGTCGTAGCGGGACACGAGCTCCGTGAAGGTCATGGCGTTCTCCACCATCTCCCGCACCACCGACTTCGGCGAGATCTCCAGGGCGCCCACCCACGGGTTCGCCGCCACGTAGGTGTGGAACGCGGCCTCGAGCAACTCGGCGAGAGGGCGGGGCCACGTCACCTCCTCCAGGGCCTCCATGCGCTCCTCGTACTCCATGCCCTGCGCCTTCATGGCGGCCACGGCCTCCCCCCGCGCCGCCTTCTCCTGCGCGAAGAGCAGGGGCCGGGGGTCCTCGAGCACGGCCTCCACGACGGACACCACGTCCAGGGCGAACTCCGGTGAGGACGGGTCCAGCAGCTCCAGGGCGGCCAAGGCGAAGGGCGACAGGGGCTGGTTGAGGGCGAAGTCGTCGGGCAGGTCCGTGGCGGCGCGCAGCCGGGGGCGCCCCTGGGCGGCGGCGCGCGCCGAGGACTCGTGCGAGACCACCCCCGCGCGCCGCATCGACGAGTAGATGTCGCCCAGGCGCCGCAGGTGCGGGTTCGAGGCGGTGGGCGGGTCGTCGTTGGAGCGCGCCAGCCACACGAGGTGCTCGCCCGGATCCCGCCCGGCGCCCTCCGCGCCCGCCAGGACGTTGAGCACCATCGCGTGCGTCATCTCGAAACGGCTCCTCAACTGCTCGGGGGCCGCCCCGACGAGGCGGTCGAAGGTCGAGCGCGTCCACGAGACCGAGCCGTCGGCGGGGCCCTTGCGCTTCTTCGCTGCCTTCTTCGCGGCGCGCTTGGCCTCGCGGGCGTCGCGGGCCGCCTCCTGCGCCGCGCTGAGGCGCGCCCTCTCGCGGGCGGCGTCCACCTCGTGCTCAGGGGCCAGGACCCGCACGAAACCGACCGTGTCGAAGCCCGCGCGCCCCGCCCGGCCCGCGATCTGGTGGAACTCGCGGGCGCTCAGGTGGCGCATCCGCGCGCCGTCGAACTTGATGAGGGAGGTCATCAGGACCGTGCGGATCGGCACGTTGATGCCGACCCCCAGCGTGTCCGTGCCGCACACGATGGGCAGCAGGCCCCGCTGGGTGAGGCGCTCGACGAGGCGCCGGTAGCGCGGCAGCATCCCCGCGTGGTGGACGCCGACGCCCTGGACCAGCAGGGAGCGCAGGGTCTGGCCGAAGCCCCGTCCGAAGTGGACTCCCGCCAGGGCGGCCCCGATCTGGGCCTTGCGGTCCTTGGGGACCAGGGAGTTGCGGTCGAAGGACTTGGCGGTGGCGACCGCGTCGCGCTGGGAGAAGTGCACGATGTACACGGGCCAGCGGCCCTCGCCGAGCAGGCGCTCGACCGTGTCCGGCAGGCGGTCCACCACGTACTCGAACTCCAGGGGCACGGGCCGCTCGGCGTCGTCGACCAGCGCCACGGGGCGGCCCGTGCGCTCGCGCCACGCCTCCTCGAAGCGCGAGGTGTCCCCCAGGGTGGCGCTCATCGCGACGAACTGCGCGCCCGTGAGCTCCAGCAGCGGCACCTGCCACGCCCAGCCGCGCTGGCGGTCCCCGTAGAAGTGGAACTCGTCCATGACGACCATGTCGCAGTCGAGGCCGGGGCCCTCGCGCAGGGACTGGTTCGCCAGGATCTCCGCGGTGCAGCAGATGATCGGGGCGGTGGCGTTGAGGGAGACGTCCCCGGTGACCATGCCGACGTTGTCGGCGCCGAAGAGGGCGACCAGGTCGAAGAACTTCTCCGACACGAGTGCCTTGAGGGGAGCCGTGTAGTAGGAGCGGCCCCCGTGGGCCATCGACACGAAGTGCGCGGCGAGCGCGATCATCGACTTGCCCGAGCCCGTGGGGGTGGCGGCGATGACGTGGTTGCCGGCGAGGATCTCGATGAGCGCCTCGTCCTGGTGGGGGTAGAGGGGGCGTCCGGTGCCCTCCGCCCATCCGGCGAAGGCCTCGTAGAGGGCGTCGTCGTCGGTGAGGCTCCCGGAGTCTTCCAGGTCGTCGAGGAGGGCGTTGAGCATCGCGGTCATCCCCCCATTGTCCCAGACCCGCGCGCCGCACCGGGCCGGGGCGCGCGACGGGAGGCGCGCCGCCGCTTTCCCGCGCCCCGGCGTGGACGCCCCGGACTGGCCCCGCCCCCGTGTGGCATGCTGTCAACGTCACATCAGGGCGGCGCCCGGGGTGCGGCGCCAGCGGGCGGTCCCGTCGGCGGCGCCCCGGCGCCGGCACAGTAACCGTAAGGAACCGAAGTGGAAGAATTCGCCGCGGTAGAGAAACAGATCGCCGACTGGATCACCACGCACTTCACCATCGTGATCCTGCTGGGCGTGGGCCTGCTGCTCACCATCGTCTCGCGGGGCGTGCAGGTGCGCATGCTCCCGGAGATGGTGCGCACCGTGTTCGGCTCCCGCCAGGGGGCCAAGGGCGGCATCTCCTCCTTCCAGGCCTTCGCCATCTCCCTGGCCGCCCGCGTCGGCGTCGGCAACGTCTTCGGGGTCGCCGCCGCCCTGCTGCTCGGGGGCCCGGGCGCCATCTTCTGGATGTGGGTCGTCGCCCTGGTCGGCATGGCGACGGCGTTCTTCGAGGCGACGCTGGCGCAGATCTTCAAGGTCCGCCACCCCGACGGCGCTTTCCGCGGCGGGCCCGCGTACTACATGAAGCGCGGCATGCGCAACCGCGCGATGGCCAACGTCTTCGCGGTCATCACCGTCCTCACGTGCGGCGTCGTCATCACCTCCGTCCAGTCCAACGCGATCGCGGGCACCCTCACCGAGGCGTTCGGCGAGGGCGCGCGCCAGCCCCTCGAAGGCGCGGGCGGCTTCTCGGCGGCCCAGCTCACAGTCGCCGGCCTCGTCTTCGTCTTCTCCGCGATGGTGATCTTCGGGGGCATCCGCACGGTCGCCAGGGTCACCGAGTGGATGGCCCCGATCATGGCCCTCGTCTACGTGGTGATGGTCGCCGTCATCTGCGTCCTCAACATCGGGCAGTTCGGCACCGTCCTGGGCCAGATCTTCACGTCGGCGTTCTCGCCCGAGCCGCTCGTGGGCGGACTCGGCGGCGGCATCCTGGCCGCCATGGTCAACGGCACCCAGCGGGGCCTGTTCTCCAACGAGGCCGGCCAGGGCACGGCCCCCAACGCCGCGGCGACGGCGACCGTGTCCCACCCGGTGCGCCAGGGCCTCATCCAGTCCCTCGGCGTTTTCATCGACACGATCGTCGTGTGCACGGCCACAGCCTTCGTGATCCTCATCGCCGGGGCCGAGGTGTGGGGCGGCCGGGGCGTGAACCCGTCGAACCTGACGACCCTGGCGGTCTCCCGCGAGCTGGGGGCCTGGACGATCGTCCCAATGGCGGTCCTCGTCTTCGTCCTCGCCTACTCGTCGATCATCGCCGCCTACGTCTACTCCGACACGAACATGTCCTTCGTCTTCGGCGGCCGGGCGTGGGCGACGTGGGTCGTGCGCGTCGTCTGCGTCGCCTCGGCCACCGCCGGGGCGCTGCTCAGCCTCGACGTCGTGTGGAACGCCGTGGACATCGCGATGGCGGTCATGACGATCACCAACCTCATCGCCCTGGTCATCCTCATGCGCTGGGGCCTGGGGGCGCTGCGCGACTACCAGGACCAGCGCAGGGCGGGGATCGCCGACCCCGTGTTCGTGGGGGAGGGCAACCCGCTGCTGCCCCGCGACGTTCCCGGGCGCGTGTGGAAACGCCCGAAGAAGTCCCGCGCCCGCAAACCCGGCAGCGCCGGTTAGGATCGCGCTATGAGAATCGTGCGCTTCTCCGACGGGTCGAGCCCCTGCTACGGCGCCCTCGACGACGGCTCCACCAGGATCGTCGGCCTCAAGGGCGACCCCCTCTTCGCGGCCGTGGAGCCCTCGGGCCGCGTCTTCGAGCTCGACGAGGTCCGCCTGCTGTCCCCGGTGATCCCGCGGTCGAAGGTGGTGGGGGTCGCCGGCAACTACTCCGACGAGCCCGTGCCCGACGCCGGCAGGACCCGCCCGCCCCTGTTCCTCAAGGCGAACACCTCGGTGATCGGGCCCGACGACCCCATCGCGATCCCCGCGTGGTCCGACGACGTGGTCTTCGAGGGCGAGCTGGCCGTCGTCATCAAGTCCCTGGCCAAGGACGTGCCCGTGGAGGAGGCGCACCAAGTGGTCCTGGGGTACACGGTCGCCAACGACGCGACCGCCCGCGACGCGGTGGACGGGGGGCCGTGGGCGCGCGGCAAGTCCTTCGACACCGCCTGCCCCCTGGGCCCGTGGATCACGGTGGACCCCGGGCTGGACCCGACGGACCTGGCGATCCGCTCCACCGTCAACGGCGCGCCCGCGCAGGACGGGTCGAGCGCCGACATGATCTGGAACGTCTTCGAACTGGTCTCCTACGCCTCGATGGCGTTCACCCTGCTGCCCGGCGATGTCGTCATCACGGGGGCGCCTCCCGGGTGCGGCCCCGTCAAGGCCGGCGACCGCGTCGAGATCACGATCGAGGGGATCGGCACCCTGTCGAACCCGGTCGTGCGCGCATAGGGGAGTGCCCTCCCAGCCGTGCGGAGGGGGCCGCTCCGCCGGGGGCGCTCGCGGCCGCCCCCGCACAGGGGGGTGTTGCGCGGCGCGCGCACTGACTATGCTCTATGGTGCAGGTTCCAATTGTCATAGGAGCGATCAATGTCCGATTCCTCTGCGCCCACTCCGGGCAATGCCCAGGGCGGCCTCGCCGTCGAAATGGCGGGCCTCGACGTCATCCCCGAAAGCGACCGCAAGGGCAGGCCGTCGGACCTGTTCATGCCGTGGTTCGCCGCGAACATCTCGGTCCTGGGCATCTCCTGGGGCTCGTGGGTGCTGGGCTTCGGCCTGTCCTTCCCCCAGGCCGTCGTCGTCTCGGTCATCGGCGTCTGCCTGTCGTTCCTGGTGTGCGGCCTGGTCGCCCTGGCGGGCAAACGCGGATCCGCCCCCACCCTGGTCCTGTCGCGCGCGGCCTTCGGCTACAACGGCAACCGCGTCTCCGCGCTGATCTCGTGGATCCTCACCGTCGGGTGGGAGACCTTCCTCTGCATCATGGCCGTCCAGGCGACTGCCACCGTCATGGGCGCCCTCGGATTCGAGAACCACCTGGTGGCCCAGGTCCTCGCCCTCGTCCTCGTGGTCGTCCTGGCCGCCGGGTCGGGCGTGCTGGGCTTCGAGGCGATCATGCGGGTGCAGACGTGGATCACATGGGCGACCGCGGTCCTCACCCTCGTCTACCTGGTCCTCGCGGCGCCCACCATCGATATGGGCGCCCTCATGGCGCGCCCCGCTGGACCCGTGGCGGCGGTCCTGGGCGCCGGGTGCATGCTGCTGGTCGGCTTCGGCTTCGGGTGGATCAACGCGGCGGCCGACTACTCGCGCTACCTGCCGCGCTCCGCATCCACCAAGGGCGTCGTGGGGTGGACGACCTTCGGGGCGGCGCTGCCCACAGTCGTCCTCGTGTTCTTCGGCGTCCTGCTGGTGGGCTCCAACTTCGACGCGCTCTCCGAGGCGATCGGCGACGACCCCATCGGCGCGCTCACCACGATCCTGCCGACCTGGTTCCTCATCCCCTTCGCCCTGGTCGCGATCCTGGGCCTGATCGGCGGCATCGTCATGGACATCTACTCCTCGGGCCTGTCGCTGCTGGCCACGGGAGTCCCCGTGTCGCGCCCGGTCGCCACCGCCATCGACGGCACGATCATGACGGTGGGCACCATCGTGGTCGTGTTCTTCGCCGACTCCTTCCTCACCCCCTTCACCGCCTTCCTCACCACGCTCGGCGTCGTCATCGCCGCGTGGGGCGGCGTCATGCTGGCCGACATCGCACTGCGCCGCAAGGACTACGACGAGCCCTCGCTCTTCGTCTCCGACGGGCGCTACGGCTCCGTGAACTGGGGCGCGGTGGCGACGCTGGCGGTCGCCTCGTTCGTCGGATGGGGGCTGGTGGTCAACACGAACGCCTCGTGGCTGTCGTGGCAGGGCTACCTGCTGGGCCCCCTCGGCGGGCGCGAGGGCGACTGGGCGGGCGCCAACATCGGCATCCTGCTCGCACTGGTCGTCGGATTCGCCGGCTACTGGGCGACCAGCGCGGGCCGCGTGCGCGCCCAGGAGGCCCAGCCCTCGCGCACCTACGCCCAGGGCGCCCCCGAGGGGGAGCGATGACCGCCCCGGGGGGCGCGGACCCGCGTTTCGCCTCGGCCCTCCTGGACGAGGAGGCCACGGCCGCCGCCTCCGCCCTCGTCTCCCTCGTGGGAGGGGAGCCCCGCGCGCTCGTCGTACTGGGATCGGGGCTCGCCCCCGCCCTCGACGCGGCGTGGCCCGCCCCGCGCACCCGCCTGCCCCTGGCCTCCCTGCCCGGCTGCCTCGCGCCCGTCGCCGACGGACACGGGGGCGAAGTGCGCGTCTACGACCACGCCTCGGGCCCTGTCCTCGTGGCGACGGGGCGCACCCACCTGTACGAGGGCCACGGGCCCCGGCCCGTCACAGCCCTCGCCCGGGCGGCGGCGGGCGCGGGGGTCGAGCGCGCCGTCCTCACCAATGCCAACGGCTGCCTGCGCGACTGGCAGCTGGGGGACGTCATGGCGGTCACCGACCACATGAACCTGTCGGGCGCCTCGCCCTTCGACGGCCCGCTCTTCCTGGACGTGTCGGCGGTGTGGGACCCGGAGCTGACAGCCGCGCTGCGCGGCCCGTGCCAGCGCGAGGGCACCTACGCGATCCTGCGCGGCCCCGAGTACCAGACCCCCGCCGAGACGCGCGCCCTAGCGGGCATGGGGGTCGACTGCGTGGGCATGTCCACGGTCATGGAGGCCCTGGCCCTGCACGCGCTCGGCGTGCGGGTCGCCGGGATGTCGGTCGTGTCCGACCTGTCCTTCGCCGCCGCCCCGACGGACCCGGGCCTCGTCGTCGAGGCGGCGGCGCGGGCGGGGGAGGCTGTGCGCGCGGGCATCGAGGCCGCACTGGCGGCTTAGGGGTTCTTGCTGGGCCGGGGGCCTCGGGGGGACGCGCTAGCGCGAGCGGCTGCACCGGCGCAGGGGGCTCCCCGTCGGCCGGGACCGAGGTAGCGGTGGCCGTAGGGCCCCGCCCAATGTCCCGCCCCGCGCGCTTGTGCGCTCCATTCCACCCCCCAGTGGGAAGAGGATGCCCTACTAAGAGCGCCTCTGCTCCGCTGGCGCTTCCCACGCACCGTAGTTTCGGCCGTCCGCCACTCCTGGTGGTCCAAAATGCGTCTGAGTCTCGGGCGATTCCGGGGGCTTGTGGGTTGGGTGGTCCAAAAAGCGTCTGAGTCTGCCCGGAATCGCAGGAATCGGCCAGATAGCGTCGAACTCAGACGCATTTTGGAACAGCGCGCCCTGGTGCCCCTGGAACGCGGCGAAGCCCAGACGCATTTTGGACCACCGGGCGACCGTTGCGGGGATGGCCCCCGCTAGCGGAGGGCGTCGAGCGCCAGTACGCCGTCCACGATCCGCCGCGCCACGTCGGGGGCGCAGGCCAGGTTGATCCGCGCCCACTTGTAGTAGTCGGCGCCAAGGGTCAGTCCCTCGTTGGCGGCGACGCCCGCCTCGTCGCGCAGCACGGCGGAGGGGGAGCGGCGGCCCAGGTCCACGCCCTCGAAGCCCCACCACGTGAGGTAGGTGGCCTCGGGCCGCACGAAGTCGATGGGGGAGCCGGACAGGCGGGACTCCACGAGGTCCACGTTGGCGCGGATGAGGTCCTTGACCTCCCGCTGCCACGCGCCGCCCTTCTCGTAGGCGGCGATGGCGCCCACGGTGCCGATGACGGTGGCGTCGTGGGCGACCTCGTCGCGGAAGGCGTCCCAGCGCGCCCGCAGTGCCTCGTCGGGCAGGATCACCTGCGCCGACGGCAGGCCCGCGATGTTCCACCCCTTCGAGGCGGCCGTCGCCGTGACCGTGTGCGCCGCGCAGGAGCCGTCCAGCGACGCGTAGGGCACGAAGGGGACGTCCTCGTCGAGGACCAGGGGCGAGTGGATCTCGTCGGAGAACACCAGGGCGTCGTACTGCCCGACGACGTCCGCCAGGGCGCGCAGCTCCTCCTCGCGCAGGACCCGGCCCGTCGGGTTCCACGGGTTGCACAGGACGACCAGGCCCGCCCCGGCCTCCAGTCCGGCGCGGATGCCCTCCAGGTCGAGGGCCCACCCGTGCCCGCCCGCGCGGGTCCCGCGCAGCGAGGGGACCTCGATGACGGGGTGGCCGAGCCTGGGGGGGATGGTGAGGAAGGGCATGTACGCGGGCGTGGGGACGACGACGGGGGAGCCGGGGCGCGCCAAGTGGCGGATCGTGGCCTCCAGGGCGGGCAGCACCGAGGCCGCCAGGCGCACCTGGCCGGGCTCCACCTCCCAGCCGAAGCGCCGGCGCTGGAAGGCGGCGGTGGCCTCGGCGACCGCGCCCTCGAGCCAGGGCGGCTGGTAGCCCAGCAGGCCGTCGTCGATGGCGCCCTTCATGGCGGCCGCAACCTCCGGAGCCGTCCCGAAGTCCATCTCCGCGACCCATGCGCCGATGGTGGGGGAGCCGTCCGAGCGCGTCACGCCCGTCCACTTGAGGGAGCCGGTGCGGTAGAGCTGGGCGTCGGTGAAAGTGCGGACTGTCAAGGCTGCTCCTCGGATAGGCGGCGTCGGGCGCGACAAGCCTATTGCCGCCCCCTCCCCGGCGCAGCGCCGGACCGACTGGTGGGCCTTCGCAACAGCGGCGCTGGAGTAGGATTGGGCAATCATGAGTGAAACAACCGCAACCGGCGCCGACGTGCGCGTCCGATTCTGCCCTTCGCCCACGGGGACCCCCCACGTCGGAATGGTCCGCACGTGCTTGTTCAACTGGGCCTACGCCCGCCACACTGGCGGCACTTTCGTCTTCCGCATCGAGGACACGGACGCGGCCCGCGACTCCCAGGAGTCCTTCGACCAGATCATCGAGTCGCTGCAGTGGCTCGGCCTGGACTGGGACGAGGGCGTCGGCAAGGGCGGCCCCTACGGCCCCTACCGCCAGTCCGAGCGCATGGGCCTCTACCGCGATGTCGCCGCCCGCCTGCTCGAGGCGGGGTACGCCTACGAGTCCTACTCGACGCCCGCGGAGGTCGAGGAGCGCCACCGCGCCAAGGGCGAGGACCCCAAACTCGGCTACGACGGCTTCGACCGGGACCTGAGCGCCGAGCAGGTCGCCGCCTACCGCGCCCAGGGGCGCCAGCCCGTGCTGCGCCTGCGCATGCCCGACGAGGACATCACCTTCACGGACCTGGTCCGCGGTGAGATCACCTTCAAGGCGGGGTCCGTCCCCGACTACGTCATCGTGCGCGCCAACGGGCACCCCCTGTACACGCTGGTGAACCCCGTGGACGACGCCCTCATGAGGATCACCCACGTGCTGCGCGGCGAGGACCTGCTGTCGTCGACCCCCCGCCAGATCGCGCTGTACAGGGCCCTGGAGGCCATCGGCGTCGCAGGGGCCATGCCCCGCTTCGGGCACCTGCCCTACGTGATGGGCGAGGGGAACAAGAAGCTGTCCAAGCGCGACCCCGAGTCGAACCTGCTGCTCCACAAGGAAGCGGGGATGGTGCCCGAGGGCCTGAACAACTACCTCGCCCTGCTGGGCTGGTCGATCGCCCCCGACCGGGATGTCTTCTCGATGCGGGAGATGGTCGGCGCCTTCGACATCTCGGACGTGAACCCGAATCCGGCCCGCTTCGACCATAAGAAGGCCGTCGCCATCAACGCCGAGCACATCCGCCTGCTGGACGGGGCGGACTTCCGCGACCGCCTGGTGCCGTTCCTGCACCGCGACGGGCTCGTGTCCGCTGATTCCTTCGGCGCCCTGGCCCCCCGCGAGCAGGAGGTGCTCTCCGAGGCGGCCCCCCTGGTCCAGACGCGCATGCAGGTGCTCGGCGAGGCGTCGGGGATGCTGGGGTTCCTCTTCGTCGCCGACTCCGGCTTGGAGGTGGACGCCAAGGCGGTCGCCAAGCTCAAGGACAACGCGGGCGAGGTGCTCGACGAGGCCATCGCCTTCGTCGAGGGCCTGGGGGCGGAGGAGTTCGCCACGGACCGCCTCGAGGCGGGGCTGCGCCAGAGGATCGTCGATGGGATGGGCATCAAGCCGCGGCTGGCCTTCGGGCCCCTGCGCGTGGCGGTCACGGGCCGCCAGGTGTCCCCGCCGCTCTTCGAGTCGATGGAGATCCTGGGCCGGGAGTCGTCGTTGGCGCGCCTGCGGGCGCTCCGCGAGGCGCTCGCCTGATCCGTGAGGGGTGCCACTTCCTGCGGATTTGGTTTCGCCGTGGGGGTGCGCTAAGGTTTCTACCTGTCGCCCGCGGCTCGCAAGGGAAGCGGCGATCCCACATTGGGGTATGGTGTAATTGGCAACACAGCTGATTCTGGTTCAGCCATTCTAGGTTC
>ERZ772968.1475-NODE-1475-length-10869-cov-31.906972_pt1 | contig 10869 bp, 7 predicted proteins | sample MGYA00580674_ERZ772968 | MGnify/ENA primary metagenome ERZ772968 (study PRJEB29015, sample SAMEA2737940) | human oral metagenome | biome: human oral; feature: human-associated habitat; material: dental | place: China | collected 2138 ...
AATCAGATTCTGGAGGATTTGCATGGTCTGCAATGGCTCAGAATCAGATTCTGGAGGATTTGCATGGTCTGCAATGGCTCAGAATCAGATTCTGGAGGATTTGCATGGTCTGCAATGGCTCAGAATCAGATTCTGGAGGATTTGCATGGTCTGCAATGGCTCAGAATCAGATTCTGGAAGAATTGCACGGTCTGCAATGGCTCAGAATCAGATTCTGGAAGAATTGCACGGTCTGCAATGGCCCGGAATCAGATTCTGGGGTGCCCTGCGCACAAACCTCGGGCTGGAGATGGGCGCCCCCCGCGGCTTGTCGGGGTGGGGCGACGCGACTCCTGTAGATCCCGCTCTCGCCAGACGAAGAACTTGGGCGAAAAGAGGGTCGGTACCGTCTCGCGGATGAAGGGATAGGTGCGCGAACGGCTCTTGGTCTCCTCAGTGAGGAGGAAGCCGTGGCGGTCGATCCCCTCGACGAAGTTCAGCGTGAAGCTGCTGACGAACAGGGCGACGCTGGCGGCACAGAGCGCACCGGCCAGGCGGTTGGGGATGTTGAGCGCGCTCTCGTCTACCCAGTGGTCTATCCATCGACCGGCCAGGCGGACGGTGGCGAAGATGAGGACGAAGGCGCCGATGTAGCTGACGAACGTCACGCTGCCCTCTGACACCCACCCTGCGCTCAGAACGAGCGCGCGCAGCCAGTGGGCCACGCGCGAACAGCAATAGATGACGGCCACGACGGCGCCAAGAACGGCCACTTGACGGACGAATCCGTCGTGCCAGCCCTTGACGAGGCCCCCTCCGACAAGGCCTAAGACCACAATATCCAGCCAGGTCATGCGCGTCCGAGGGCTGCGGGTTACAGCGTCTTCTTGACCTCGATCTCGTCGAACGGCTCGATCATGTCGCCCTCTTGCACATCGTTGTAGTTGTTGATGAAGAGGCCACACTCCTGTCCGGCCACGACCTCCTTCACCTCGTCTTTGAAGCGCTTGAGTGAGGCCAACTCGCCGGTGTGGATCACGATACCGTCACGGATGACGCGCACCTTGTTGGCGCGCTTGATCTTGCCTTCCTTCACGAGGCAGCCAGCCACGGTGCCCACCTTCGAGATCTTGAAGACTTGCAGCACCTCGAGGTTGCCGCAGATCTCCTCCCGAATCTCGGGCGAGAGCATGCCCTCCATAGCCGAGCGCACCTCCTCGATGGCGTCGTAGATGATGGAGTAGAGGCGGATCTCGACGCCCTCCTTGTCGGCCAACTTGCGGGCGGCCTGTGCTGGGCGCACCTGGAAGCCGATGATGATGGCGCTGGATGAGGCGGCCAGCTCGACGTCGGATTCGGAGATCTGCCCGACGGCTTTGTGGATGACGTTGACCTGAATCTCTTCGGTGGAGAGCTTGATGAGCGTATCGGAGAGCGCCTCGACGGAGCCGTCCACGTCGCCCTTGACGATGAGGTTCAGCTCGTGGAAGTCGCCCAGTGCACGGCGGCGCCCAAGTTCCTCGAGTCCGAAGCGCTTCTGGGTGCGGAGCCCCAGCTCACGCTGCAACTGCTCGCGGCGTGCAGCGATTTCGCGCGCCTCCTGCTCGGTCTCCAAGACGTTGAGCGTGTCGCCCGCCTGTGGCGCACCGTCCAGGCCGAGGATCAGCACCGGCTCCGATGGCCCAGCGCTCTCCACGCGTTGGTTGCGCTCGTTGAACATGGCCTTGACACGCCCGTAGTGTGTGCCCGCCAGCACGATGTCGCCTTGGCGCAGCGTCCCGTTGCTCACCAGTACGGTGGCCACATAACCGCGCCCCTTGTCGAGCGACGACTCGATGACGGAGGCTGTGGCGCGACGTTTCGGGTTGGCCTTCAGCTCCAGAAGGTCGGCTTCGAGCAGCACCTTTTCGAGCAAGTCTTGCACGCCGATGCCCTTCTTGGCCGAGATGTCTTGGCTCTGATACTTGCCGCCCCACTCCTCGACGAGGTAATTCATCTGCGAGAGCTTCTCCTTGATCTTGTCCGGATTGGCGCCGGGCTTATCGATCTTATTGATGGCAAAGACGATGGGGACACCGGCCGCGGAGGCGTGGTTGATGGCCTCGACGGTCTGCGGCATGACGTTGTCGTCGGCTGCGACGATGATGATGGCGATGTCCGTCACCTTGGCGCCACGTGCACGCATGGCGGTGAAGGCCTCGTGGCCCGGGGTGTCGAGGAAGGTGATGTGTCGACCGTCGGGCAGGGTCACGCTGTAGGCACCGATGTGCTGCGTGATGCCACCGGCCTCACCGGCGATCACGTTGGCGTTGCGGATGTTGTCCAGCAGCGACGTCTTACCGTGGTCCACGTGGCCCATGACGGTCACGATCGGTGGGCGCGGCACCCAATCCTCGGGGTTGTCCTCCTCTTCTTTAATGGCTTCCGACACCTCGGCGCTGACGTATTCCGTCTTGAAGCCGAACTCCTCGGCTACGATGTTGATCGTCTCCGCGTCGAGTCGCTGATTGATGGAGACCATCATACCGATGCTCATGCAGGTGGAGATGACCTCGGAGACGGAGACGTCCATCATGTTGGCCAGGTCGTTGGCGGTGACGAACTCCGTGAGCTTCAGGATCCGGCTTTCGCGTTCTTCGGCGCGTAGCAGTTCCTGCTCGCGGAAGGCCACAGCGTCACGTTTCTCGCGGCGATACTTGGCGCCTTTGCTCTTGGCGCCCTTGCTGGTCAGACGGGCCAGTGTCTCCTTCACCTGACGCTGCACATCGCCCTCGTTCACCTCCGTATGCACGGGGCGTTTGGGGCGCTTGTTATCGTTCGATCGCTTGTTGTCGTTCGACCGTGCACCCGTATTGACGGCGGCGTTGATGTCGATGCGGTCTTTCTTGATGCGCTTACGCTTCTTCTTGGCGTCGGCGGATGCGGCGGCCGATGGGGTGGCGGGGGCATGGGGCGTCGCAGATGCAGCGGGCTTAGCTGGGGTAGCGGAAGCCTGCGGTTGCTGCCGCCGACGGTCACGGTTACGCTCGGAGCCCCTGCGCTTGGGGCGCATGGATTGGTTGATGGTGGCGAGGTCGATCTTGCCTGTCACTTTGATGTTCGACTCCAAGCGAGGTGTCTCCAGACGGAACACCTCGTCCTCCTTTTTCTCCGTCGATCCCGTCTGCGCCGTGCTGTCGGCCGATGCCTCCGGTTTGGGTGTTTCGGTGGCGGTCGGTGCTGGTTCTGCGGGCGCTTCAGCGATGGGTGCAGGCGCTTCCTGCGTTTGCGCTGTGGGTGCAGAGGCCTCCGTCTTGATCTCTACGGGGGGTGTCCCTTCCTTCGGTTGCTCTACGCTGGGGGCAGGTGCCTCAACGGTTGGAGCGCTTACGGCTGGAGTCTCCGGCTTAGCCTCTCCCTCAGAGGGCGCTGGAGCAGCGGCAGCAGGCTTCGTCTCCGTGTGGTGTGCGGTTGCGGAATGTCCACTGTGTTTACGCCGCCGGGAGTGCGACGATCCGTGTCCGCTCGTTTCGGGTAGATCGATCTTGCCTTTGGTGACGAATTTGGGGAGGATGTCGTCCGGTATCTCGGTCTTGATCACATCCGGTTCCGTCTTGGTGGGTTCCTGAGCTACGGGTTCCGGCTTTGGTTCTGGTTTCACGTGCGTTTCTGTCGGTGCAGCTTTTTCGAGCAGGCGACTTCGTTCGGACTCCGGCAGGTTTTTGCCGAATTCCTTAACGAGCAGGGTGTACTGCTCATCGGGAATGCGGACGTTGGGGTTGCTTTCGACCTCGAAACGCTTCCCGCGCAGATAGTCGACAACCGTCTGCAAGCCGACATTCAAGTCCTTCAATACTTTGTTCAATTTAACAGGCATATCTCTCTTCCTCGTGTAGTTATCTCTGATTTAATCCTCCTCTTTTTCGTCGGTGTCGTCTTCTTGAAACACCTCAGGGGTGTCGTCGTCCGCTTCTTCGTCGGCGTCGTCTTCTTCCGGTTCATCTTCTGTCGGCGTCTCGTCCGGTTCGTCGGTGGATTCAGCAGGCTGTTCGTCGACGGGTTCGGATGCGTCGGTTGCGTCAACGGGCTGTTCGTCGACGGGTTGTTCCTCTTCCGGAGCATAATCGTCGGGTGCCGGTTGAGCTTCGTCTTCAAACTCGGCTGAGAGGACACGCAGCAGGTCGTCCACCGTCTGCTCTTCCAGGTCGGCACGCTCCATGATCTCTTCGGGGGCGAGGGCAAGCACAGCTTTGGCGGTGTTGCAACCGATCTCCTTGAGGGCTTCGATCACCCAAGGCTCCACCTCGTCAGCGAACTCGTCGAGATAGATATCCTCCTCGTCGGCCGTATCGATGTCGCGGAAGACGTCGATGGTGTAGTCCGTAAGCATACTGGCCAGCTTGATGTTGAGTCCGTTCTTACCGATGGCCAGCGAAACCTCTTCAGGGCGCAGGAAGACTTCCGCCTTATGCTCCTCTTCGTCGACGCGGATGGAGGAGACTTTGGCCGGGCTGAGTGCGCGCTGAATATAGAGTGCGGTGTTGGTGGTGTAGTTTACGACGTCGATATTCTCGTTGCGCAGCTCGCGGACGATGCCGCGGATACGTGAGCCCTTCATGCCGACGCAGGCACCGACGGGATCGATGCGTTCGTCGTACGATTCGACGGCGATCTTGGCGCGTTCACCGGGGATGCGTGCGATGGAGCGGATGGTGATCAGGCCGTCGTTGATCTCGGGCACTTCGATTTCGAAGAGGCGCTGCAGGAAGGCCTTGTCGGTACGAGAGAGGTAGATCTTCGTGTTGTTATCCGTCTCTACCCGCTGCACGACGGCGCGTACGGCCTCGCCCTTGCGATAAAAGTCGCCGGGGATTTGCTCCGATTTGGGCAGCAGGAGCTCGTTGCCTTCGTCGTCGAGTAGCAGCACCTCTTTCTTCCATACCTGATAGACGTCGGCCACGACGATGGTGCCGATCAGCTCGCGGTATTTGGCTGTGAGGTTGTCCTTTTGGAGCTCCAGGATCTTCGAGGCCAGCGCCTGTCGGAGGTTGAGGATGGCGCGCCGGCCAAAGTCGGCGAAGTGCACCTCGTCGGTCACTTCTTCACCGATGGTACAGTCGGCGTCGATCTGTTGCGCATCGCGCAGCGAGACCTCCAGATTGGGGTCGCTGACGTGTCCGTTTTCCACCACGGTGCGGTTGCGCCAGATCTCGAAGTCGCCCTTTTCGGGGTTGATGATCACGTCGTAATTCTCGTCCGTGCCGAACATTTTAGCGATCACGTTGCGGAACGACTCTTCGAGCACGTTGATCATCGTCTCCTTGTCGATATTCTTCAGGTCTTTGAACTCCTGAAGGCTGTCTATCATGCTGACTGTTTCCTGTTTCTTGGCCATATTCTCTTGTCTTCTCTCTATTTGAATCGGATTTTACTTTTCGCGTATGCTATCTCATCATATCGGTACGTTTCGTCTTCGTACACGGTGGTCTTGCGACGGGCACCTTCGGGCTTTACCTTTTTGGCTACGGTGAGCGTGACGCCCGTCTCGTCAGCATCCTTGAGCACGCCCGTGCGGAGGGTGCCTTCGCGGGGCTTGAGCTCGATTTCGCTGCCGATATGCTTGCGGTATTGGCGGACGATCTTGAAGGGGCGATCGAGGCCGGCGGAGGTGACCTCCAGCTCGTAATCCTCGGCGTCACGGTCGAGGTGCTGCTCGATATATTGGCTCAGGGCCACGCAATCGTCGATGCTGACGGCCTCGTCGTGGTCAATCTCCACTACGATGGCGTTGTCGGCGCCGATGACGACATCCACAAGGTAGCAAGCCGAGTCGGCCAGGGCGGCTTCAGCCAGACGCATCACTGTATTTCGTTCGATCATTATTGTGCAAAAAGAAAGGGAACCAAAGTGTTCCCCCGTCGTAATTTCGGGGGCAAATATACAATCAATCAGCCTTTTTCTAAGGAAAGGCGTTTTCCAGGCTTTGGCTGGAGAGGTGAAGACGGATTGGAGGCGTGGCTTAGATGCGAGACCGGGGCTGACCTTTTCCAAAGATCCCTTTTAAGTACGTTTGCGCCGTTTGAAAACAAAACACCTATAGATATATGAGTGAACTGCATATCATTAATCACCCGATGATCTGCCACAAGTTGACGCGGATCCGGGATGTGAACACGGGTGCGAAGGACTTCCGCGAGTTGCTCCGCGAGATTGCTATGCTGATGGGCTACGAGGTGACGCGCGATCTGCCGCTGACGGAGGTCGAGATCGAGACACCGATGGAGCGCACCGTGGCGTATGAAATCTCGGGCAAGAAGTTGGCTATCGTGCCCATCCTCCGCGCCGGCCTCGGCATGGTGGACGGACTGCTGAGCCTGCTGCCCGTGGCTAAGGTGGGGCACATTGGCCTCTATCGCGATCACGACACGCACCGCCCCGTCTTTTATTACTGCAAGCTGCCGGAGGATATCGACCGCCGTATGGTGATCGTCACCGACCCGATGTTGGCCACCGGTGGCAGTGCCTCGGACGCGATCCGTATGCTCAAGGAGAAGGGCTGCACCAACATCCGCCTCATGTGCCTCGTGGCGGCGCCTGAGGGGGTGGCTTACGTACAGAAGAACCACCCGGACGTGGACATCTACACCGCCTCGCTCGACCGCGAACTGAATCCGCAGGCTTACATCCTGCCTGGGTTAGGCGACGCGGGCGACCGCATTTTCGGCACAAAGTAGGCGTCGCCTAATAGCCGTAACGCTAAGCATCCTCTCGACAGGGGCCTCTCTCAAAAAGGTTCGCTGTCGGGAGGATGCGTTTTTTATATCCCGATAGATAGAAGGTTTCGTGTCACATGAAACCGCATTTTTGATTGGAAAAGTCATTTCGTGTCACACGAAACCGCATCTTCGATTAGAAAAGTCATTTCATGTCGCATGAAATCGCATTTTCGATGGGAAAAGCCATTTCATGTCGCATGAAACCGAATTTCCGACTGGAAAAGCCATTTCGTGTCGCATGAATCCGCATTTCCGATTGGAAAAGCCATTTCATGTCGCATGAAACCGCATTTTCGACTGGAAAAACCATTTCGTGTCGCATGAAACGGCATTTTCGATTGGAAAAGCCATTTCGTGTCGCATGAAACGGCATTTTCGATTGGAAAAGCCATTTCATGTCGCATGACGGGGCATTTCCGATCGGAAAAGCCATTTCATGTCGCATGACGGGGCTTCGAGCATTGTCCCCACCGACTTTTTCGGATGAAAACGACTTCAAACGACGACGGAGGCGGGAGCATGAGGCGCGTTCAGCCTTGCGTGACGATCAGTGCGCGGCGCGTCTTCGAGGTGATGCGAAAACGGTTGTCGGTGCGATGGCCCACGATCCAAAGGATCCGCCCCGAGGCGTCGCAGAGGATCCACGCGGCGGCTTTGTGGAGGAGGCTGAATTTGTGGTCGGAGAAATAGTCGCTCAGCTTCTTGCGACCTGTCATGCCGAAGGGCACGAAGCTGTCGCCAGCGCGCCAACGCCGGAGGGTGAGCGGCAGGGCGATGCGATCGGCGTCGAAGGTGGCCACGTGGGGGCTGCGGCTGATGGTGAACGCCTCGTCGACGATGCGCTCCTCGAGGCTGAGGCGGATGGGCGCGGTGAGTTCGCTGCCCAGCGTGAGGGTGAAGGTGTCTGCGGACACTTCGTCGGCGGGGTATAGGATCAGGTGGAGGCGATCTTTGAGGAGGTGCCATCGGCCGCCGGGGGCGACGAACGAGCGACCGGATTCGCCGCTGAGGGCGCGGGCGATGTCGGCGCACTGTGAGGGTGTGAAGCCATAAGGCGTGAGCAGTTCGAAGAGCACGGCCTGCGGGGCGGGCGTGCGGAGGAGGGCGTCGATCGATATGCGGCCGTCGGCGTCGATAAGGTGCGCGCGGTGGCTATCGATGGCGTTGCGATAGATGGCTTCGACGTCCGTGAGATGGCCAGCCATACGCAGGATGGCGTCTCGGACCGACGGGTTGAGTTGCTCCATGAGCGGCAGCAGGCGGAGGCGGACGAAGTTGCGCCGATAGACGTCAGAGGCGTTCGAGCTGTCGGTGCGGAAGGGTAGGTGGCGATCGGCAAGCCAGCGGACGATCTGGTGGCGGTCGACCGAGAGCAGCGGCCGGACGATGTGCCCATTGCGGGGCCGCATGCCGCATAGCCCGCTGAGGCCCGTGCCGCGGATGAGGTTGAGGAGGACGGTCTCGACGTTGTCGTCGCGGTGATGAGCCACGGCGATGGCCTCAGCCCCCAGCTCGCGGCGGAGCGTCTCGAACCATTCGTAGCGCAAGGTGCGGGCGGCCATCTCCGTGGAGACTCCGTTTTGGTGGGCGTAGTCGGCTGTGTCGAAATCGATGCGACGGAAGGGTAGGCCGAGTGCTTCGGCGGTCTGTTGGGCAAAGTCGGCGTCGGCGTCGGACTCGTCGTTGCGCAAGTGGAAGTTGCAATGGGCAGCCACGCAGGGGTAGCCGAGTCGGGTGAGGATGTGCAGCAGGGCGACAGAGTCGGCGCCGCCACTCAGTCCGACGATGACGGGCGCCCCGGGCCGGAGCAGTTGGTGTTGCGCGATGTAGGCTTGGACGGTGGAAAGCATGGGTTGCGAGGTCGTTATGGGGGTAGTCAAGAGGTGGTTATGGGGTAGTCAGAGGGCGTGTGAAGTTGTATGGGAGGCGAATGATGCGCGCGCAAAAATAGATGGGGTGGGAGAGGGGCAATGAAATCAGCGACTTATGTTTGCCCGCACATGGAAAAGAAATACGGTTATTTCAAGCGAGACATCAGTTGGTTGTCATTCAATTATCGCGTCCTCCTGGAGGCCGCAGACGCCACCCTACCCATCTATGAGCGGATCCGCTTCCTCTCCATCTACGCCTCCAACCTGGAGGAGTTCTATGAGATACGCGTGGCCGATCAGCGCGGCGCTATCATGAAAAAGAATTACCGCGCCGACAATTCCGAGAAGGCAGAGGAGACGCTCAACGAGATCACTGCCGAGGTGAACCGCCAGCAGCAGGATTTCTACAGCATCTTCAACGACGGCATCCTGCCCGAGCTGCGTCGCCAGCGCGTCTACCTCTATCAGACGCACGAGCCGCTGCCCTTCCACCGCGACTTTGTTCGCCGCTATTTCGATGAAGAGATCTTCCCTTACCTCTCGCCGGTCACGCTCCATGAGGGCTTCCGCACCTTCATCCGCGATCGCCGGCTCTACCTCATCGCCCGCATCCTCAAGCGCGAGACGCGTGAACCGCTCTATGTGCTGATCAAAATACCGCACTCCAATGTGCCGCGCTTTATCGCCCTGCCCGAGCATGAGGGCATGCACTACTTCATGTTTGTCGACGACATGATCCGCTACAACCTCCCCGCCATCTTTCCCGGTTACGTGCTCGACGGATGCTACGGGATTAAGATCTCGCGCGATGCCGATATCTATGTCGACGAAGAGACGCCGCAGAGCATCCTCCAGTCTATCCGCACGAAGGTGGGCAAGCGGAAGATCGGCGCCCTGAGCCGCTTTATGTATGACCGCGAGATGCCGCCCGATGTGCTGGCCTTCGTGCGACGGTCGTTCCACATCGCGGCCGACGACCTCGTCGTGGGTGGGCGTTACATGAACCTGCAAGACATGATCCGCCTTCCGAACCCCATCGGGGCGGAGCTGGTGCGCACGCCCCCTGCGCCGCTGCGGGTGCCGTATCTCGAGGAGTTGGCGTCCATGTTTCGCGCCGTGGAGCGGGGCGACGTGCTGCTGCATTTCCCCTATCAATCGTTTGACTATCTGCTGCGCTTCCTCATGGAGGCGTCGTTCGATCCGGACGTGGAGGAGATCAAGATCACGCAGTATCGCGTGGCGGAAAACTCGGCCGTGATCCACTCCCTGATCGGTGCCGCGCGCAATGGCAAACGTGTGACGGTCTTCGTGGAGCTCAAGGCGCGCTTCGATGAGGAGAACAACATGAGCACGGCCGAAGAGATGCGTCAGGCGGGGATCAAGATCATCTACAGCATACCCGGGCTGAAGGTGCACGCCAAGGTGGCCGTCGTCTTACGTCGTGGCGAGGCCGCTGACTTTGCCTGCCTCAGCACGGGCAACTTCAACGAGAAGACGGCCAAGGGCTACTCCGACATGGCTCTCCTGACCTGCGACAAAGCCATCGTGGGCGACGTCTGCCGTGTCTTTGAGGTCTTAGAGGGGCGCCTCGCGGAGCCACACTTCGACCGCCTATTGGTGGCGCGTTTCAACATGGTGCCGGAGCTGATCCGCCTGATCCGACGTGAGGCCGACCTGGCGCGTGCCGGTCGTGGAGGGCGAATCATTCTCAAGATGAACGGCCTCCAGGATAAGCAGATGATCGACGAACTCTACGAGGCCGGTCAGGCGGGCGTGGAGATCGACCTGCTCGTGCGCGGCATCTGTTGCCTGACGCCCGACCGTAGCTACAGCCCCAACATCCGCGTCACGCGTATCGTGGACATGTATCTCGAGCACGCCCGCCTCTGGTACTTCCGCGGCGATGGCGAAGAGACGATGTACCTCACCTCCTCCGACTGGATGCGGCGCAACCTCAATCGACGGATTGAAGCCGCCGTGCCCATCCTCTCGCCCGACGTCCGCCGCGAGATCCTCGACCTCCTCGACATCCAGCTGCGCGACAACGTCAAGGCCTGCCACATCGACGGCCAGCTGCGCAACATCTTCATCCACAACGACGCCCCCCCCCTTCGCGCCCAGCAAGCCACCTACGAATACATCAAGCGAAGGACGCACCCAGAGTAGAGGCAAATCACATACGCCCACAGGTACCCGGCCCCGGTGGGGCCTTGACTTTCTTTTGCTTCTTTTCTTGCGTCAAGGCAAGAAAAGAAGAAGGAGAG
>ERZ772968.1476-NODE-1476-length-10869-cov-13.126595_pt1 | contig 10869 bp, 8 predicted proteins | sample MGYA00580674_ERZ772968 | MGnify/ENA primary metagenome ERZ772968 (study PRJEB29015, sample SAMEA2737940) | human oral metagenome | biome: human oral; feature: human-associated habitat; material: dental | place: China | collected 2138 ...
ATATTCAGAAAATTTAGTTTACTTTTTTACTTTCTTGTGCTATAATCCTAAGTAAACCTAAAAAAACAAAATTGGAGAATTCGTATGAAAAAAAGCAAAGTATTAGCTTTAGCTGGGGTTAGCCTTCTTTCAGTAGGCGTTTTAGCTGCTTGTTCTGGTTCATCAAAAGGAAACAGCGCAGCAAAAGCTTATAATTATGTCTATACTGCTGAACCAGAAACATTGGACTATGTGACATCTGGTAAGGCTTCAACAGCTGACCTCGTGACTAACGGTGTGGACGGTTTGTTGGAAAATGACCAATATGGTAATTTTGTACCGTCTATTGCAGAGTCTTGGACTGTTTCTAAAGATGGTTTGACTTATACCTATAAAATCCGTAAAGACGCTAAATGGTACACTTCAGAAGGTGAAGAATACGGCGATGTGACAGCTCAGGACTTTGTGACTGGCCTCAAGCATGCTGCTGATAAGAAATCTGAAGCCCTTTATCTTGTTCAACATTCTGTAAAAGGCTTGGATGATTACGTAAACGGTAAAACAACTGACTTCTCTACTGTTGGAGTTAAGGCAGTTGATGACCACACTCTCCAATATACTTTGAATCAACCTGAACCACAGTGGAATTCAAAAACAACTTCACAAGTTCTTTGGCCAGTTAATGCTGAATTCCTTAAGAAACAAGGGGACAAATTCGGTCAATCTACTGACCCATCTTCTATCCTTTACAATGGACCATTCTTGATGAAGTCTATCACTGCTAAGTCTGCTGTTGAATATCAAAAGAATGAAAACTACTGGGATAAAGAAAATGTTCATGTCGATACTATCAAGTTGTCTTACTTTGATGGACAAGACCAAGATGCCCTTGCTCGTAACTTTAAAGACGGCGCCTACACAGTAGCTCGTCTCTACCCTACAAGCTCAAACTATGCTGGAGTAGAAAAAGACTTCAAGGATAATATCTTTTTCACACCGCCAAGTGCTGGTGTAGCTGTTATGGGTGTCAATATTGATCGTCAAAGTTACAACCATACAAGCAAAACAACAGATGCTCAGAAGTCTGCTACTAAGAAAGCGATTCTTAACAAAGACTTCCGTCAAGCCTTGAACTTTGCTATCGACCGCACATCATACTCAGCACAGATCAATGGTAAAGAGGGTGCTCCTTACGCTGTCCGTAATACTTATGTACCACCAACTTTTGTTCAAGCCGGTGATAAATCTTTTGGTGACGTTGTAGAAGAGAAAGTTGCTGCATTGGGTGACGAATGGAAAGGTGTTAAACTTGAGGACGGTCAAGATGGCCTCTTTAATGCTGAGAAAGCAAAAGCAGAGTTTGCCAAAGCAAAAGCGGCTCTACAAGCTGACGGAGTAGAATTCCCAATCCATCTTGATCTCCCAGTTGCTCAGACTGCTAAGCCAATGGTTAACCGCGCGCAATCGCTTAAGCAATCTGTTGAAAAGACTTTGGGAACTGAGAATGTTGTTGTAGATATTCAACAAATGTCAGAAGATGATCTTTACAACATTACTTACTATGCACCAAATGCTGCTGGCGAAGACTGGGATATCTCAACAGCTGTTGGTTGGAACCCTGACTATCAAGATCCATCAACTTATTTGGATATTTTGAAAACTACATCAACTGAAACTACAAAGACTTACCTTGGTTTTGAGGGAGCAGACAATGCTGCCGCTAAGCAAGTTGGTTTAGATGAATATGATCGCTTGGTAGATGAAGCTGGTAAAGAAACTTCAGATGTTGTTACTCGTTACGAAAAATATGCGGCAGCTCAGGCTTGGTTGACAGATAGCTCTCTTGTTGTCCCATTGATGGCAAACCCTGGTGCAGCACCATTTATCTCACGTATCGAGCCATTCTCAGGTTCTTATGCTCAAACTGGTAATAAGACATCTTCTACTTACTTCAAACGTATTAAAGTAAAAGATGAAGTAGTAACGAAGAAAGACTACGAAGCAGCTCGTAAGAAATGGCTGAAAGAAAAAGAAGAGTCAAATGCGAAAGCACAAAAAGATCTCGAAAGTCATGTAGAATAAATCGTTCACTAGAACTTTCTCTAATAACGAGAGAAAGTTCTTTTGAAATTTAAAGGAAACGATAAATGAAGAAATACATTTTTATGCGTATTTTACGCTCAATTGTGTCGATTTTCTTGGTAACGACCTTGACCTATACCATTATTTATACAATGGTTCCGAGAAGATTGATTTTCAAACAAGACCCGAACTACAATAAGATAGCCACAACCGAAGATAAAAAGACAAACTATGAAAATACAGTCTATGAGCGGATGGGTTATATCGACTATTATGATACAAAAGAGTTGCAGGAAAAAGCCAAGAAGGAAAATAAATCTGTAACTACTGAGGCAACCGATGAGAATAAAAAGATCTACGAAGCCTACGTTGAAAAACTTGGCAAAGGTTGGAAATTGTATCAATTCAAAGAAAGCAAAGAATTCTATGCTGTTCGTGAAGTTCCAGTTTATGAGCGTGTAATTGAGTTCTATGCTAATCTGATTCAGATTGATCATCCAAATGTGATTCAAGATGAGGAAAATCCAAATCTTAAGCGCTATATCCGTATCGAAAATGACCCGGCCATTGGTTGGTCAGTCGTAGGTTCTGGTACTCGTCATAAATATCTTCTATATTTCAATGGCCAATTCCCATTTGTTCACCAAAACTTTGTTAGTTTGAACCTAGGAAATTCTTATCCTACTTATGCGAATACGCCTGTATTGCAAGTTATTTCCCAAGGACAAGGTCAAACAAAATCATCAGAAGTTCAATTCCCAACAGGTAAGAAAACTTCTGCTGTAGATATTTACTCTCGTACCTACAAAACTCCAAGTAAGGCAGATTCTCAGGATATTGCTAAATATGGCAAGGGAGATGCTTACACTGCAACCAAGAATAACTATCAAAACCCATCGATGATTGTCAGCTCATCTATTATTGGTCTGATTGGTGTGGCGCTTTCTTATTTGATTGCTGTTCCGCTTGGTTCTTATATGGCTCGTTTGAAAAATACATGGTTTGATAGTATTTCAACAGGTGCCTTGACCTTTATGATGTCATTGCCAACCATCGCTCTTGTTTATATTGTTCGTTTGGCTGGTTCAGCTATTGGACTTCCAGATTCCTTCCCAATTTTGGGAGCAGGCGACTGGCGTTCCTATGTTTTGCCATCTCTGATTCTTGGACTTCTGAGCGCACCTGTGACAGCAGTTTGGATTCGTCGTTTTATGATCGACTTGCAATCCCAAGACTTTGTCCGCTTCGCTCGTGCTAAAGGTCTTTCAGAGAAAGAAATTTCTAACAAGCATATTTTCAAAAATGCCATGGTACCATTGGTAACTAATATTCCAGCTTCTATCGTTGGTGTCATTGCAGGTGCGACTCTGACAGAAACAGTCTTTGCCTTCCCTGGTATGGGTAAAATGTTGATTGACTCTGTGAGGGCGTCTAATAACTCAATGGTGGTTGGCCTTGTGTTTATTTTCACCTGTCTTTCAATCTTTGCCCTCTTGGTAGGTGATATCTTGATGGTAATGCTTGACCCACGTATTAAATTAACATCTAAAGGAGGTAAATAATGGCTACAATTGATAAAAGTAAATTCCAATTTGTCAAACGTGACGATTTTGCCTCTGAAACGATTGATGCTCCGGCTTATTCATACTGGCGCTCCGTTATGCGTCAGTTCTTGAAAAAGAAATCAACGACGATCATGTTAGGGATTCTGATTGCCATCGTTTTGATGAGTTTCATTTATCCCATGTTCTCGAAATTTGATTTCAATGATGTCAGCAAGGTAAATGACTTTAGTATGCGCTATATCAAACCAAATGCTGAACACTGGTTTGGTACAGACAGTAATGGTAAATCTTTGTTTGATGGTGTTTGGTTTGGTGCGCGGAATTCTATCTTGATTTCCATTATCGCAACACTCATTAACCTGATTATCGGAATTATTATTGGTGCTATCTGGGGAATTTCCAAAGCAGTTGACCGTGTCATGATAGAAGTCTACAATATTATTTCAAATATTCCTTCCCTCTTGATTGTCATTGTCCTGACCTACTCTATTGGTGCCGGTTTCTGGAACTTAATCTTCGCTATGACTATCACTGGCTGGGTCGGGATTGCTTATACAATTCGTATTCAGATTCTGCGTTACCGTGATTTGGAGTACAATTTGGCTTCCCGGACTTTGGGAACACCAACTCTTAAAATTGTTACCAAGAATATCATGCCTCAGTTGGTATCTGTTATTGTGACGACAACTTCTCAAATGCTTCCAAACTTTATCTCTTACGAGGCTTTCCTGTCCTTCTTTGGACTTGGTCTTCCTGTAACAGTACCAAGTTTGGGACGCTTGATTTCCGACTATTCACAAAACGTAACAACCAACGCTTACCTTTTCTGGATTCCATTGACAACCCTGATCTTGGTATCCCTGTCCTTCTTCGTAGTTGGTCAAAACTTAGCCGATGCAAGTGATCCACGGACACATAGATAGGAGTAAATATGACAAAAAATAAAAATGTAATATTGACTGCTCGCGATATTGTCGTGGAATTTGACGTTCGTGACAGAGTATTGACTGCCATTCGAGGCGTTTCCCTTGACCTAGTTGAAGGTGAGGTTCTGGCTCTGGTTGGAGAATCTGGCTCTGGTAAATCTGTTTTGACAAAAACATTTACTGGAATGTTGGAAGAAAATGGCCGTGTAGCTCAAGGAACGATTGATTACCGGGGAACTGATTTGACTGCCCTAAAGAGCAACAAGGACTGGGAACCCATTCGTGGTGCTAAAATTGCGACTATTTTCCAAGATCCGATGACTAGTCTAGATCCGATTAATACAATCGGAAGTCAAATTACCGAAGTTATCATAAAACACCAAGGAAAAACAAGCAAAGAAGCCAAAGAAATGGCAATCGACTACATGACTAAAGTTGGAATTCCAGACGCTGAAAAACGTTTTGAAGAGTATCCCTTCCAATATTCTGGTGGGATGCGCCAACGGATTGTTATCGCGATCGCCTTGGCTTGTCGCCCAGATATTCTGATCTGTGATGAGCCAACAACGGCCCTCGATGTGACGATTCAAGCCCAAATTATTGACTTGCTCAAGTCATTGCAAGCAGAATACCATTTTACGACTGTCTTTATCACCCACGACCTTGGTGTTGTAGCAAGTATTGCTGATAAAGTGGCGGTTATGTATGCTGGTGAAATCGTTGAATATGGAACGGTTGAGGAAATCTTCTACGATCCAAAGCATCCATATACATGGAGCCTGCTGTCTAGCTTGCCGCAGTTAGCTGAAGCAAATGGTGAACTTTACTCGATTCCAGGTACACCACCATCACTATATACTAGCATTAAAGGAGATGCTTTTGCACTTCGTTCGGACTATGCAATGGCTATTGATTTCAAAGAAAAAGCTCCTGCCTTTCAGGTTTCCGATACGCACTGGGCTAAGACCTGGCTCTTGCACGAAGATGCACCAAGGGTCGAGAAGCCAGCTATTATCGAAAACCTTCACGATAAAATTCGTTCAAAAATGGGCTTCAATCACTTAGAAGCTTAGGAGGAAGGAAATGACTGAAAAATTAGTTGAAATTAAAGATTTAGAAATTTCCTTCGGCGAAGGAAGTAAGAAATTTGTAGCTGTAAAAAATGCAAATTTCTTTATCAATAAAGGAGAAACTTTTTCCCTAGTAGGTGAATCTGGTTCTGGTAAGACAACCATCGGCCGTGCTATCATTGGCTTGAACGATACCAGTGCAGGGGACATCTTATACGAAGGTAAAAAGATCAATGGGAAGCAATCTAAAGCTGAGGAAGCTGAATTGATCCGTAAGATTCAAATGATTTTCCAAGATCCAGCTGCTAGCTTGAATGAGCGTGCTACGGTTGACTATATCATTTCAGAAGGTCTTTATAACTATCATCTTTTTGAAAATGAAGAAGACCGTCAGAAAAAGGTTAAGAATATCATTCGTGAAGTTGGTCTTTTAGCTGAGCATTTGACACGCTATCCCCACGAATTTTCTGGTGGTCAACGTCAGCGGATTGGGATTGCTCGTGCACTAGTCATGGAGCCAGATTTCGTTATTGCGGATGAGCCAATCTCTGCCTTGGACGTTTCCGTCCGTGCGCAAGTCTTGAATCTTTTGAAAAAATTCCAAAAAGAACTTGGCTTGACCTATCTTTTTATCGCCCACGACCTATCGGTAGTTCGCTTTATTTCAGATCGAATCGCTGTTATCTATAAAGGGGTTATCGTTGAGGTTGCAGAGACAGAAGAGTTGTTTAACAACCCTATCCACCCTTATACGCAGTCCCTTTTGTCTGCTGTGCCGATTCCAGACCCAATTTTGGAGCGCAAAAAGGTCTTAAAGGTTTACGATCCAGAGCAGCATGACTACTCAGTGGATCAACCTAGCATGGTTGAGATCCGTCCTGGTCACTATGTCTGGGCTAATCAGGCAGAAGCTGACCGCTATAAAAAAGAATATAAATAAAAAAGAAGCTGTAGAAACATGAAATTGAATGTTTCTCGGCTTTTTTTTATTGTTATTTCAGCAAATTTACGGAAATATACGCAATCGCTTGCATACTATGATTTCACCTTATTCTATATATTATTCCACTAAATATAGGAAAAAGTCCCAAAATAATTTTTATAAAAGCCTTTACAAAATACAAAATAGTGGTATAATAGTATTATTCAATGCAAACGATTTCATCAAGGGGTGGTTTGTGTAAAATATAAGGAGGTCTGGATGATGAAAGATTCATTCAAAAACATTTTTAGCTTTGAATTTTGGCAAAAATTCGGTAAAGCTTTGATGGTGGTTATTGCGGTTATGCCCGCAGCAGGTTTGATGATCAGTATTGGTAAGTCAATTCCGATGATCAACCCTGAACTAGGTTTTCTAGTGACTACTGGTGGCGTTTTAGAACAAATTGGTTGGGGGATTATCGGAAACCTGCATATCCTCTTTGCTCTCGCTATTGGAGGTAGCTGGGCGAAAGAACGTGCTGGCGGTGCCTTTGCGGCAGGTTTATCCTTCATTTTGATTAACCGTATCACTGGGGTTATGTTCGGTGTATCAAGCGATATGCTGAAAGATTCTAAAGCAGTGGTTAGCACTCTCTTAGGAGGAAGCATCAAGGTTTCTGATTACTTTATCAGTGTCCTTGAGTCTCCTGCTTTGAATATGGGGGTTTTCGTCGGAATTATCGCTGGTTTTGTCGGAGCAACAGCTTATAACAAATACTACAACTTCCGTAAATTGCCAGATGCTTTGTCATTCTTCAATGGTAAGCGTTTTGTACCGTTCGTTGTTATCTTGCGTTCAGTAATCGTAGCAATTGTTTTGTCATTTGTATGGCCAGTTGTTCAATCAGGTATTAACAACTTTGGTATTTGGATTGCTAACTCACAAGATACTGCTCCAATCTTGGCACCGTTCTTGTACGGTACTTTGGAACGTCTCTTGCTTCCATTCGGTTTGCACCACATGTTGACGATCCCAATGAACTACACACAACTTGGTGGTACTTATGAAGTATTGACTGGTGCTGCTAAAGGTACTCAAGTATTTGGTCAAGATCCACTCTGGTTGGCTTGGGTAAATGACTTGGTTGGTACTAAGACAGCTGATCCTACTAAGTACCAATATTTGCTTGACACATTCCATCCAGCCCGCTTCAAAGTTGGACAAATGATCGGTTCATTTGGTATCCTTATGGGTGTTGCCGCAGCTATTTACCGCAATGTTGATGCTGACAAGAAACATCAATACAAAGGTATGATGATTGCGACTGCTTTGGCAACCTTCTTGACAGGGGTTACTGAACCAATCGAATACATGTTCATGTTCGTGGCAACTCCACTTTACTTGATTTACTCATTTGTACAAGGTGCTGCCTTTGCTATGGCGGACATTGTTAACCTTCGTGTGCACTCATTCGGGTCTATCGAATTCTTGACTCGTACTCCAATGGCTATCAATGCTGGTTTGGGTATGGATATCATTAACTTTATCTGGGTAACAGTTCTCTTTGCAGTAATCATGTACTTCATTGCGAACTTCATGATTCAAAAATTCAATTATGCAACTCCAGGACGTAACGGTAACTATGAAACAGCTGAAGGTTCAGAAGTTGCTTCATCAGAACAAGGTGGTGCAAAAGTAGCTGCTTCTTCTCAAGCAGTGAATGTCATTAACTTGCTAGGTGGCCGTGCTAATATCGTTGATGTTGATGCATGTATGACTCGTCTGCGTGTGACTGTTAAGGACGCAACAAAAGTTGGTTCTGAAGAAGAATGGAAAGCTGAAGGCGCTATGGGCTTAGTTATGAAGGGTCAAGGCGTTCAAGCAATCTACGGACCAAAAGCTGACGTTCTTAAATCTGATATCCAAGACTTGTTGGATTCAGGAGAAGTGATTCCTGAAACTCTACCAAGTCAAAAAGCTGAGTCTGCAGCTGCAGCAGTTAGCTACAAGGGTGTGACAGAAGCAATCGAAACAGTTGCTGAAGGTGAAGTTGTCAAGTTAGAAGATGTGAAAGATCCAGTCTTCTCACAAAAGATGATGGGTGACGGATTTGCGGTTGAACCAGCAAATGGCAAGATCTATTCTCCAGTAGCTGGTAAAGTGACAAGCGTCTTCCCTACAAAACATGCTCTTGGTCTTTTGACTGAAGCTGGTCTTGAAGTTCTTGTTCATATCGGTTTGGATACTGTTAGCCTTGAAGGCAAACCTTTTGAAGTACATGTAGCAGAAGGACAAACCGTTGCTGCAGGTGATCTTTTGGTAACAGCAGATTTGGCGGCTATTAAAGAAGCGGGTCGTGAAACAACCACTATCGTTGTCTTCACAAATGCTCCAGCAATCAAATCAGTAGCAGTTGAGAAATTCGGTAAAGTCGCTCCTAAGACAGTTGTGGCTAAAGTAGAATTGTAAGATAGAAAAGAGAAATCATGGCAAAATTCCTGACTTTAAATACTCATAGTTGGATGGAAGAAGAGCAAGAAAGCAAGCTAAATCAGCTAGCAGAGCGGATTCTTCAAGAAAAATATGATGTCATTTGCCTGCAGGAAGTCAATCAATTAGTGGAGTCTGAACAGGTTGTTCAGGCTCCCTTCTATTATGCGGTAGATGGCGCTATTCCGATTCACCAGGACCACTATGCCCTGCGTCTGGTTGAGAAACTAGCTGAGGCAGGTCTGGACTATTACTGGTCTTGGGCTTATAATCATATTGGATTTGATATTTATAATGAAGGGGTTGCAATTCTGTCCAGAAATCCCCTGAAGGCAAGAGAACTCTTGGTATCTGATGTCAATGATCCAAGTGACTACCATACGCGTAAAGTCTTACTGGCAGAAACAGAGCTTGATGGTCAACTCATCACGGTTGCTTCTTGTCACTTGTCTTGGTGGGATAAAGGTTTCCAAGGAGAGTGGGCCAAGTTTGAATCTGAACTCTTGCAAGTTGATACTCCGCTAGTTCTCATGGGTGATTTTAACAATCCCGTTGATTACGAAGGCTATCAGCACATTATCCAAAGTCCACTTGCTCTCCAAGACAGCCATAAGGTGGCTGACCAAACGATTGGTACAGCGACGGTTGAAGGTGATATTGCTGGCTGGGCAGGAAACAAAGATGCTCTAAAAATTGATTATATCTTTACAAGTAAAGATTTCAATGTTGAAAGATCTGCTGTTGTTTTTGATGGTCAACGTGGTCCAGTCGTTAGTGACCATTTTGGTTTGGAAGCACAAGTCCATTTCTAAGCTTGTCTGAACAATACAAATAAACTAGAAAAATCGTTTTAAGTGTTTGTTTTGCTTAAACAGCATTTAAAGCGATTTTTTGCTTTTTAGAGGAGAAGTACAAAGAAGTCTGGCGCTTAAAGGAGCTGCTGCTAAAGATAGGATAATCTTTTTATTTCATGCCTCAGACGGAGGTTTTTTTGCTTAATTTTGTTACAATAGAGATGTAAGGAAGGGAATAGCTATGTGGAAAGTTCAATTATTCATCTTTGTTGAAGCGATTCTATTATCAATGGCGCTGGTTACCATGCTGGCTGCCGATTTTTCGCGTGTTGTTCTCATCATGCTACTCTTTCTCTTGTTTTTATATTATTATTTCGGCAAGCAGAGAGGCAATTCGCTATTAGTCGCGACCATGATTGTCTTCTTTTTCATTGTCATGCTCAATCCTTACGTCATAGCTGCTGTCCTTTTCGCCTTGATTTACGGCATGATCGTAGCCTATCCTTATCTGTACAAGGAAAATCAAGAGACTCATCTTTTCTTTGAAGATGCGACCGAAGTTCGAGCTGAAAAAAATCGTTGGTTGGGAGATTTACAGCATTTCTCAAAGGATGACTGCCAGTTTCATGATATCAACCTTTTAAGAATGATGGGAAAGGATACCATTCATTTAGAGGATGTTATTGTGGTTAATCATGATAATGTGATTGTGATACGCAAGGGCTTTGGGGATACCAAGATCGTCATTCCTTTGGATGTGGAAATTCAGCTTCAGATCAATACCCTATATGGAGACTTAAATTTTTTAAATCATCCGCCACGCAAGCTACGCAATGAAACGATTTCGTTGACAACGCCTGACTATAAGCAAGCCAGCAAAACAGTAAAAATTGTCTTGGTCAGCTTTTTAGGAAATGTGGAGGTTGTTAGAAAGTGAAAAAAACAAGTTATTTGGTCATTTTTCTCTATACCTTCTTCGTTTTAGGGATTATCTTTCATTACATTTTTAATCTTTTTAATTTAGAATGGCAAAAGCTGCTG
>ERZ772968.1480-NODE-1480-length-10849-cov-16.704188_pt1 | contig 10849 bp, 9 predicted proteins | sample MGYA00580674_ERZ772968 | MGnify/ENA primary metagenome ERZ772968 (study PRJEB29015, sample SAMEA2737940) | human oral metagenome | biome: human oral; feature: human-associated habitat; material: dental | place: China | collected 2138 ...
GATCCCGGGGCGGTCGGCGGGCCGGCCCAGGACGGCCAGGACGCGGTCGGCGAAGGCGCGCGCCCCGCAGGCGAACCAGGCGGGCGCCTGCGGCTCCTCGGGCTGGAGCGCCATGGGCCCCGGGTCGGGCAGGGGGCGGCGGAGGGCGGCGGACGCGGCGGAGGCCGCCGGCCCGGAGGGTGTCGCGTGAGAAGTCATGGGGACGACGCTAACAGGCCGGCGCCGTCGATTGCGCGGGCCGACGGCGCCGGGCGCGGGCGCGACCGGCCCGCCGCCGATGGCAGGCTGGACGAGGGCTCCGGCCCGGCCCTGGCCCCGGGCGCGGCCCGGTTCTGGCGCGAGAGCGGCCTGGCGCCGGCGCGAGGCCCCCCTGACACAATCGGCGCGGCCGCGCCGCCGCTGCACGACGCCTACGCCCTCCTGCCGATCTTCGGCTGGATGATCCCGCTGTTCGTCCTCACGGCGGTCGTCGCCCTCCTCCTGCCGGAGGTGCCGCTGTCGCGCAAGACGGGCATGGAGCAGGTCGCCGAGGCCGGGGGAGATCAGTGAGTCGATGGAACAGGACTCGGACGCGGGGACGGCGGCCGACGCAGAATGATGAGGCCGTAGGCGGGGGTCAGCATGGGGACGAGGGCGAAGAGGAAGTAGCCCTCGAGCATTGCCACCGACAGTGCCAGCGTGATCGCGTGGACCAGCCCGGCGCCCGCGCCCACCAGGAACCGCCGGACCCTGCCGCCGGGGAACCAGGTGAACAGGACCCAGGCGAGCGCCGCTGCGCCGCACAGAGCAGAGACCGACGGCACCACGAACGCTTCGCGCAGCTGCGGCCTCCAGGCCGTTGCCGCGAAGCCGATCGTGGAGGCCCAGGTCAGGACTGCCGACCCCCACGTACTGACGGCCGTTGAGGGGAACCTCCCCGAGACCCACAGGGCGATCGCCACCAGCAGGGGGATCAAGGCGAGGTGCGCGCTCGCAGCCCCGGCCGCCCGGTCTGGGACCGCCCAGGCGATCGTCACCACTCCGAGCACGACGGCGCTCACCGCCAGGAGTCGTATCCACGTGATCCGGTGCCTGGAGAGCGGGCTCGCCGCTCGGGGGCCGGGTCGGGACGCATTCGGTGGCACCACCGGATGTTGGCCGGGGGCGGATCTGTCCGCGGCGGCAGCGATGATGAGTCCGATGGCGCCGACGGCGCTCACCCATCCCAGGAGCACGAGGATCACCAGTGGGGGAGTCGCCAGCGCCCCCGCGAGGAGCCCGACGACGGCACGTAGTCCAGGCTCCATCCTTCGGCAGGCGGACAGGCCGTCGATGAGGACGCCCAGAGTGGCCGCCGCCAGGCACCAGGAGACGACGAGAAGCGCCGCCCCGGTGTGATCGCTCCACTGGTGCCGAGGCCTCGAGCCTGCGGCGAGCACGTCGACCGCGCTCAGCGCGGCGAAGGCGGCGCCGCAGATCAGCACAAGCCCTGAGAGGAGGATGGCGTACGTGGCGTGCCGCGGGCTCACCGCAGCCCGCTCGCGCAGAAGGCTGATGACACCGACTGCCAGGAAGAACGCGGCCAGACAGAATACCGCGATCATGAAGAACGGAGAGGCCTCCATCCACGTCGGCAGGAACGGGGTGGCGACCATGAGAACCATCGAGCCGATGTAGGTCGCGACCGTCAGGATTCCGCACGCCAGGGCCGTCCTACGGTCGAGGCGGGCTCCGATGCGCTCACCCGTGGAGCGCGTATCGCGAGCGGAGACGGCCTGGGAGCGTGGACCGGACCAGGCGAGAAGCGGCTGCTGCCTCTCCGGAGGGCCTTGTGATTGCGGGTACTCCGGAACTTCGGCATGAAGGGGCTGATGAGAGGGCTGCGAGATCGGTGGCGCTGGTGATACCGGTGACTTCCGGCTCCCTGGTCGTCTGAGGCTGACGGACAAGATGACGAGCACCAGGGCGGCCGCGACGACTAGGAACGGCTCCAGCGTCGCGACGGTGATCGCCACGGCTGCCGAGGGGATTCCCGCCGTGGCGGCGACCGCAGTGCGCGGCAACACGGACATCCGTGTCCTGATTCTTAGGACGCCGTCAACGACGATCGCCGCGGCGAGAGCCCCGCTGACGCCGCAGGCCAGGAGCAGCGGCTTGTCCAGGCGCCCGAGTGCAGGGGCGGGGGCACCGACGTCGGCGGCTTCGAAGGCGGCCGTCCACGCGACTCCCGCGACCGTGGCCACCACGCATGTGAGAGCCGTCGCCACCAGGGCGACGAAGGCGTGAGGCGCCGGCAGCACTCCGCGCTCTCGTGCGATGCCCAGAGCGCCGGCAATCACAAGGGCCCACGACAGGGTCGTGGCGGCCGAGTGCACCCAGGTGAAGATATTGACACCGTCCCTGGCGGCGCCTGCAGAGATCAGGATGATGATGAGCGCGAAGCCTGCCATTCTCAGCAGAATGCCCGCAGCTGCGCACCACAGGGCTGACCGCGCGCTTAACCGGGTCCCCATCCCGTGGACGAAGACCGACCACCGCTGCCCGACCGACGGGAGGCTGCGGCCCAGTGCCTCGGCCTCGTCCAGCATGATACCGAGCAGAGCCTCGCCGTGGCGCGCCCGCCAGCTCCTCGGGTACCACCGAAGGAGACGCCGGTAACGCTGTTCCTCCACCATCTCAGGTCGCCGCCCAGCGCGCCGTCTGCGGCCGAGGTCTCGCGGCGCTCAGGCTCGCCCGCGCCGCTCTCGCGGAGCGCTCCAGCACCTGCGTCTCGGCGGTCAGCAGGTCGGTACCGGTCTTGGTGATGCGGTAGTAGCGCCTAGCCCTGCCGTCGACGATCTCCTGGCCATCGGAGCGGATGAGGCCCTTGCCCTCCAGGCGCTCGAGGGTCGCGTACAGGGTGGTGGGCTTCAGGCGGGCGGCGCCCTCGGAGAGCAGCGCCGTCTCCCGCAGGATCTGGTAGCCGTGCCGTCGCCCGTTGGCGAGCGAGGTGAGGATCCAGAAGGCTGAGGACGATAGTGACATGGGCACGATTATATTACTGAATCGGCAATATGCCAGGGGAGGGTTGGTGGGGGTGCTCTGATGCCGCCCGTTGCGGTAGCGTCACCTTTCCACGGTTTTGGCGGGCTGGTACGGGGCTGGGCGTTCCTAACAGAATCGGGGCGGCCCCGCCGCCGGCCCGACGTCGTCGCGCCCTGCTCCGCGGAGGCTCCGCGACTTCACCCGCCCTGTTCAAAGGAGCTGTCTCCATGCCGTCCGAGCCCACCTTCGCGTCGTCCGCCGTATTGCCGACCTCCTCGCCCGCCGCGCTGTCCACCGACTCCATCTCCCTCAACCCGAACCCGCTGGTCCGCGCCCTGGGCAAGCCCGCCGAGGAGTTCACCCGCGCCGACATCGCCCGCTTCATCGCCGATGAGGGCATCACCATGCTGAACCTGCGCTACGTGGGCGGCGACGGGCGGCTCAAGGAGCTGAACTTCGCCATCCAGTCCGCCGCCCACCTGGACCGGGTCCTGACCATGGGGGAGCGGGTGGACGGCTCCTCCCTGTTCGGCGTCGTCGAGGCCACCAGCTCCGACCTGTACGTGGTCCCGCAGCTGCGCACCACCCACCTCAACCCCTTCGCCGCCCTGCCCGCCCTGGACATCATGTGCGGCTTCTACGACGTGGAGGGCAGCCCCCTGGCCAGCGCCCCCCAGCAGGTCCTGTGCCGGGCCCAGGAGGCCCTGGAGGCCGAGACCGGCTGCCGCCTGGAGGCGCTCGGCGAGCTCGAGTACTACCTTGTTCTCCCCGGCCGACGCCCTCTTCCCGGTCGAGGAGCAGCGCGGCTACCACGAGGCCGCCCCCTTCTCCAAGTGGTCGCAGATCCGCACCGAGGCCCTGTGGCACCTGGCGCGCATGGGCTGCGCGGTCAAGTACGCCCACGCCGAGGTCGGCAACTTCGTGACCGAGGGCCGTCAGGCGGTCCAGCAGGAGATCGAGTTCCTGCCCACCGACGTCACCCGCGCCGCCGACCAGATGGTCCTGGCCAAGTGGGTGGTGCGCGAGGTCGCCTGCTCCCACGGCATCGAGGTCTCCTTCTCGCCCAAGATCGCCGTCGGCCAGGCCGGTTCCGGCATGCACTTCCACACCCGCCTCATGAAGGGCGGAGTCAACCGGCTCTCCGACGGCGCGGGCCTGACCGACGCCGCCCGCCGGCTCATCGGCGGCTACCTGTCGCACGCCGCCTCCCTGACCGCCTTCGGCAACACCGTGCCCGTGTCCTTCCTGAGGCTGGTACCCCACCAGGAGGCGCCGACGGCGATCTGCTGGGGGGACCGCAACCGCTCGGTGCTCGTGCGGGTGCCGCTGGGGTGGCAGGGCCTCGACGACCGCATGTTCCGCGACGCCAACCCCGGCGCCGAACCCGTGGGCGCGCTGCCTGACGACTCCCAGACCGTGGAGCTGCGCTCCCCGGACGGCAGCGCCGCCGTCCACCTGCTGCTGGCGGGGATGACCGTGGCCGCGCGCATCGGTCTGAGCGACCCGGACATGGCCGGGTACGCGGACGAGCGCTACGTCAGCGGCGACGCCTCCCGGGTGGACGGCCTCGACCAGTTGCCCGCCTCCTGCGCCCAGGCCGCCGCGAGGCTGCTCGCCCAGCGCGAGGACTACGAGGCGCTCGGCGTCTTCCCGCCCGCCCTCATCGACTCCTGGGCGGCCGGGCTCCTCGCCCTGGGGGACGCGGACCTGCGCGAGGAGATCGCCGACACCCGCGTCCAGGTCGAGGACCTGGTGACTCGGTACTTCCACGTGGGGTGAGGCGCCCGGCCCGGGGCGCTACGAGCAGGTGATGGTGATGTCGTAGGACTTGAGCCCGGGGGCGGCCGAGCCGCTCCCGTCCGCGTACGGGGCGCTGCCCGTAATGGTGTAGGTCGAGCCGTCGATCGTGGCCTTGGCGCTGCCGACGGGCGAGCCCTCGATATAGCCAATCCTCTGGCCGCCCTCGATGCCGATGGTGAGTCCGGAGACGCCGCCGGAGTCGTTGAGGAGCACGATGATGCCCTTGCCCCCGACGTTGCTGGGGGAGGCGACGGTGAGAGTCGTCAGGCCCTCCGTCTTCACGCAGGCGACGGTGGCGTCGTCAATGACGTAGGGCGCGCCGTCGACCGAGGCGGTGTAGGAGCCGCCGGCGGACACGTCGGCGTTCGGGTTGTCGGGGATGGTCGGGATCGCGGAGGCCCCGGGGGCTGGGGCGCCCGGGCCGGCCCCTGGGGCGCTCGTCGCGGTGCCGGAGGATGCGGCGGAGCCGCTCGTGTCGTTGTGGCCGCAGGCGCTCAGGCCGAGCGCGAGGGCGGCCGTGGCGGACAGGGTCACGATGTGCCTGAGTGTCGTGGTGCTCACGTGCTGTTTCCTTGTCTGGCGGTGATTCGTCCGGACGGCGATCAGGTACCACACGGCGGCCGGGGCCGGTGACGGAGCGGGCCACGCGGCCGGCCGGGGGGATCGGCGCGGCCCGTAGAAGGTGATGAGGGCGACGAGCACGACGGAGGCGCCCGCGCCCGCGAGCGGGGTCATTGCGAACGTCACTCCGACCACCGGCGCCGTGACCAGGCCCGCTCCGATCCCGATGGCCGTGCGCACCGCCGGATGCAGCCGCTTGCCGATGAGGCCGTCGAGGACGATCGCGATCGCTACCGCTCCCACCACGCAGGACGCCAGGAGGAGGGGCAGGAAGAGGCGGGCGAGCGGCGGAGCGGGATTGCCGGCGTCGGCGGCCTCGAAGCCGGCCGACCATGAGACTTGCGCGGCGGCGTTGAGGACCAGCGCGATCACCGAGACCAGCCCCGTCAGGAACGTGTGAGTGCCCGGCAGGAGGCCGCGCTCGCGTGCGAACGCGAGAGCGCCGATCGTCACCAGCACCGGGGCCAGGTGCGTCAGCTCGACCGGTATCCGCCACAGGGAGCCGGTGCCGGGTGCCGCCGAGCGGATGAAGATCGAGGCGAGGGGCGCCAGGCTCAGCGGGATCGCGATGATTCCGCACCACAGGGCAATTCTGGTTCCGGGGCGCATCTTTGAGCGGTCGACGGGGGATCCGCCGCGGGGCGCGGGCCTTTCTGTCGCGGGCGCGCCCGCAGCGTCACCCATATTGCCGGCGCTATCAGTAGTGCTTGTCTCTTCATGGCTAGCTGGAGGCACGAAACTCACCTTGTTAGGAGCGTGTGACGGCAGGTTCTGACCATTTCAGTCTAGTGGTGATCCTCGCCTGTGCCGAGGGGCGCTCTGACGGAGGCGGGGGCTGCGACCTCAACGACCTGCTGCCGGTCCGGTCGCGGTGCTGCCGGTCCGGTCGCATATGGGGAGTATTATCCTTGACGCGCATACTTTCCTCCCCGCAGCGTGACCGGATCAGATGAGGGGTATCTCGACCGCGAAGGCAAGTAAAACTCGAGACGGGAAAGGACGTGGTCATGAGCGGAAATCGGGTCCGGCGTCCTGCGGTGCTCTGGCTGACTACTGTCTGCGCCGTCGGTCTCGTCCCGGTTATTGTCTTCTCCGTTCTCGTGACCAGATCCTCCCGTGACCACGATCCCTTCGCCGATGAGCCGGAGATCCTGTTCGATCTCAACGCGTCGGACTATGGCGAGGGGATGCGGGTCGTGCCCCTGTCGGACGAGTACGGGCAGATCATTCTTCGTGATCCCTACTCGTCGGTGGTCTACGTCGGGATGAGCGACGACTCGTCGTCCGTGGTCCTCGCCCTGGACGCCGCCACGATGAACGTGCGGTGGCAGGCGCCGCTGAGCGGACCGCTGCCGCACTGCGTGCAGTACACGTGGGGAGTCCGGTGCTCGGCGGGGGGCGAGCTCGTGAGCATCGCCGCGAGCGATGGGACCGTGACCTCCCTGGCGAGCCTTCCGGCCGCCGGCTACCGGATGCGGAAGAACGAGGAGGCGGACGCCGTCTACCTTCTACCGGCGGACGGGCAGGCCCAGGACTACCAGGTGATGCAGATCGGGCAGGGGACTCGTGCCATTGTCCTGCCGTGGTCACCGCCCCCGAGCCCGTGCTCCGAGGCCTCTGGGACGAGCTTTGAGAATGTGGACCCCGGCGTGGGCGATAACGACGTGCTGGCCGCGGTCGTCGTCGACGGGTGGATGGTCCTGTCCAATGCCGACACCGGGGAGATCGTCGACCAGCGCTTCGGGGAGCTCTACCGGCAGACGACCAGCACGCTGTTGTCGGGTAACGAGGCGTGCGGATCGAAGTGGAGCAGGGTGAGCGTGTCCTACTCGCGTGGCGATGCGGCCTTCGAGGTGACCCCGCTTCCGGACGGGACGGCGCCCGAGCCCCCGTCCGCGGACGAGGCGAGGCCCGTCTCCCGGAAGAACGACGATGCCCGGTGGTACGTCACCCGGGACGGAAAGGCCGGGGAGGGGTGCCGGGGAGGGACGGTGAACTGCGGTGATGTCATCGATCTGCGCAGATATAACTTGGAGAACGCCTTCGCAGATGGTCTCGGGATGGATGAGGGCGTGGTGAAGCAGCAGACGGGGCTGGGCCTGTCCACTACGAGAGAGGAGTACAAGGTCCTGGTCTCCGGGGGCCGCATGATCTCGATCCGGAAGAACGGCGGCGTCGGCGAGTCGGGGAAGATGATGTGGGACGCCGATGTCGGAGACGATGAGTGGCAGGCGAAGTGCAGCGTTGTCATGCTCCGCGACCCCGACGGGCGGGTGGTCGCCAGGAGCATTGATAAGGGAAAGGAGCTGTGGAGCCTGGAGACCCCGGCGGACATGCGCTGGGACAATAATGAGAAGAAAGGCGTGGAGGGAGGCTGCTGGAAGGACAGCATCTCTCTGGTCCTCTACGCGGACTCCCGGATTCTCATCTACGGCGGGGAGGGCTGAGCGGGCCGGAGCGCCACCCGCTCCCGGCCGGGCGTGCTGCGGGTGCAGCGGGCCGAGCGTGCTGCGGGTGCAGCGGGCCGAGCGTGCTCCGGGGGGCGTCGTGCCGGAGGCGAGCGGTGCCGGGCGGGCGGCCCCGGGTGGCTTGGCCCCGACAGGACGTTGCTGGCAGAATCGGGCCGTCTTCGCCGCTGCGACCGACGTCGTCGCCTCTCGGCGTCCTGACGTGATCGGCGCCGCCGTCCTGAATCTCACCCAGTCTCATTCAACGAGGAGTCTCCACCTTGCTCGCCACCGACTCTGTCGCCCTCAACCCGAACCCCCTGGTCCAGGCCCTGGGCAAGCCCGCTGACGAGTTCACCCGCGCGGACATCATCCGCTTCGTCACCGAGCAGAGCATCCCCATGCTCAACCTGCGCTACGTGGGCGGGGACGGTCGGCTCAAGGAGCTGAACTTCGCCATCCAGTCCGTCGCCCACCTCGACCGGATCCTCACCATGGGGGAGCGGGTCGATGGCTCCTCGCTGTTCGACGTCGTGGACGCGACCAGCTCTGACCTGTACGTGGTCCCGCAGCTGCGCACCGCCTTCCTCAACCCCTTCACCGCGCTTCCCACCCTGGACATCATGTGCGGCTTCTACGACGTCGAGGGCAATCCGCTGGTCAGCGCCCCGCAGCAGATCCTGCGCAGGGCGCAGGAGGCGCTCGAGGCCGAGACCGGCTGCCGCCTGGAGGCGCTCGGCGAGCTCGAGTACTACCTGTTCTCGCCGGTCGACGAGCTCTTCGAGGTGGAGGAGCAGCGCGGCTACCACGAGGCCGCCCCGTTCTCGAAGTGGGCGCAGGTGCGCGCCGAGGCCCTCCACCACCTGACGCGCATGGGGTGCGAGGTCAAGTACGCCCACGCCGAGGTCGGCAACTTCGTCGCGGACGGCCGCCAGATCGTCCAGCAGGAGATCGAGTTCCTGCCCACCGACGTCACCCGCGCGGCCGACCAGATGGTGCTGGCCAAGTGGGTGGTGCGCGAGATCGCCCACGCTCACGGCATCGAGGTGTCCTTCTCCCCGAAGATCGCCGTCGGCCAGGCCGGCTCCGGCATGCACTTCCACACCCGCCTCATGAGGGACGGCGTCAACCAGTTCTCGCAAGGAGCGGGACTGACCGACACCGCCCGCCGGGTCATCGGCGGCTACCTGTCCCACGCCGCCTCCCTGACCGCCTTCGGCAACACCGTGCCCGTCTCCTTCCTGCGGCTGGTTCCGCACCAGGAGGCGCCGACGGCGATCTGCTGGGGGGACCGCAACCGCTCGGTGCTGGTGCGGGTGCCGCTGGGGTGGCAGAACCTCGACGACCGCATGTTCCGAGACGCCAACCCCGTCGAGCCCGCGGTGGGCGAGATGCCCAGCGACTCCCAGACCGTGGAGCTGCGATCCCCGGACGGCAGCGCCGCCGTCCACCTGCTGCTGGCCGGGGTGACCGTGGCGGCGCGGATCGGCCTGACCGACTCCGCCATGCTGGAGTACGCGAACGAGCGCTACGTCAGCGGGGACGCCTCCAAGCTGAGCGGTCTGGACCAGCTGCCCGTCTCCTGCGCCGAGGCCGCCGGGCGGCTGCTCGCCCAGCGCGAGAGCTACGAGGCCCTCGGCGTCTTCCCGTCGAGCCTCATCGACTCCTGGGCCGAGAGGCTCGTCGCCCTGGGGGACGAGGACCTGCGCGAGGAGATCGCCGACGCCCGCATCCAGGTCGAGGACCTGGTGGCCCGGTACTTCCACATCGGCTGAGCCGGGCGGGCGGTGCTGCTGGTGGGGCGCTCCGAGGGGAGCTCCCCACCAGCGGCCCGGTACCGGAGCCGATCGGACGGGTATGGGGAAGCACTCCGTGCAGGATGCCGCCCCTATGCGGTGAGGCCGGTGTAGCGCTGCCTGGCGGCCTCACCCGTGGTGCCGACGAAGCTGCCGATGGCGTTCCAGGACATCCCGGAGCGGCGGGCCGATCTGATGGCTTCGACGACGTGTCGCTCGGCGGCCGAGCGCTCCGCAACCGCATGCCGCAGCAGCTGAACGGCACGGACGTCGAGCTCGCTGGCAGGGTCCGGCTCATAGGACTCGAATCGTGCCGCAAGCTCATCGGCGTGGGCCAGGATCTCTTCAACGGACCGGGGCATGTGCATCACCTCAGGAATTTCTCGCGGGCTCGCATCGCGTGAACGATGACATTGGCTGTGCTGCCCTGAATGTAGCCGATTTCCAGAATGATCAGGGCCTGGTTAGCGCCGATCAGCATGGTGAATCCATCGCCGAGGTCCCAGGCGCGGATGGGATTTCGGTAGGTGTGGAGGATCTCCACCTCGGCGAGGCCGTGCTTGAGGGCTGACTGGGCGATCACCGGCTCATCCACGACAACAAGTTACCTTGTCTAACTCGGGGCTGCAAGGTTTGGCGGGGCTGACATGTGTCTCGGATGTGATCCTGTCCGGGAGAGGGGCGGCGGTGAAGCGGAGCATTGGTGAGAGCGAGGGCGGGAGGCGGCTGCCCCTGTGGTTCTGATAGCAGCGGCCAGCATGGCGCAGCGGGGCCCGGCCCGCGGTCGCCGTGCGACGTCCTCATCCCCGGTGGCGGGCGCGGCCGTCCTCAGGGCCTCCGGCTCTCTGTCGGCGGGGACCGCCATACCTTCTTACTTCTTCTGCGCGCTGACCATTGTGCTCGCACCGGCTGTGCGGTGCATGCCATCGCCCACCAGGATGCCGTGAGTCCGGGAAAGGCGGTTGCCGGGCGGGTGACGAGTGTCGCAGGGCGCCGTCGGGAATGGGTCGGGCATTCAAGTAGTTGAAGACTGCATGAAAGCATTCGGATTCCTCAGCTTCGGACACTACGGACACGGTCGCGGCCCCGGTGACCCCGACGCGCGCCAGGCGCTCCAGGACGCCGTCGAGATCGCCGTCGGCGCCGACGAGATCGGCGTCAACGGCGCCTACTGGCGCGTCC
>ERZ772968.1482-NODE-1482-length-10843-cov-2.761402_pt1 | contig 10843 bp, 7 predicted proteins | sample MGYA00580674_ERZ772968 | MGnify/ENA primary metagenome ERZ772968 (study PRJEB29015, sample SAMEA2737940) | human oral metagenome | biome: human oral; feature: human-associated habitat; material: dental | place: China | collected 2138 ...
GTGCACGCATGTAGATACGGTCAAAATGCTGTGCAACATCTGCAACCAGATCTTCAATAGAATCGTAACCGGCGCGCTTTGCTTCAGCAATATGTTTGTTCGCATGAATCAGCCCTTCTTTTTCATTCCCAACACGGAGCCGAATCTTGCCGGGCTGCAGCGTTACGCCGCTCTGTGCCTTGACTGCGTCACTAATATCTTGCGAAATCTCACCGAAGTCCTCACTCCCATTCGGGCGAAGGATAAATTCTCTTTCGTCTGCTTCCGCTAAGCTCCTGCCCGATTCCGTGCGGTATCCCTTGGCTAGTTCCGGCTCATGCTCTTCTTGCTCGCTTTCGGCGGGCTTTTTCTTTGCCTCCGTTTCCTCAGCTGCACCCTCTGACGGCTCGCTTTCTCTTGCCTCCGCATATTCTGCCTGCGCCTTTGGTGCCTCTTCCCCGCGCTCTTTTGCGGCTTCCTGCACTTCTTCCCGGCGCTCAGCCTCTTCCCCGCGCTCAGCTTCTTCCGCCCGGGTTTCTGCCCCACGTGTTTTGGTCTCTGCCGATGTCTTCTTTGCCTTTTGTGCAGCAAGCGACATCTCTACCACATCGCGGAAAGCGTCCCCTCTGCTTTCGTTCAGCGTCTTCTCGCTGAGCCTGCCCCGGAACAAAGAGCGATTCAGAACTTTTCGCTGCTCGCCCGGGTCTTCCTGCAAGAGTTCCGTCAGCCCTTTGCCAAGTTGACCTTTTGCCCTTTTGCCTTTTTGTGTCTCAGCTCGCCCTTTTGTCTCTTTTGCCTCTGCCGCCGCTATTTCTTCCGGCGTTTCCTGCTGGCGTAGCTGTTCATCCGAAGGGTGGGCGTGTTCCTTCGCTGTACCCTCTTCCATAGCGGCGTAGGTGCCGCGCCCTGCCACAGCGCGCCTTTGCTCGGTTTTTTCTGCATGTCCTCTCTCCTCTTTTGCCGGCATCCGCACCCCTGCCGCCTGCAAAGCTTGCTGTGCCGCTCGAATCGCTTTCTTTGAGGATCCTTCCCCAAGGAGCTTTACCACGCCTGCCGGCAGCTTGACCGCGTGTTTTCTTGCCAGCTGCATGAGTGCGCGCCCCTGATGGCGGCGCCCTGCCTTAGCGTTAGCCGCGGGGGACATGGCATCGAGCAGAACGATATCCGCCGCCGTCGGCGTGACTGTCGGCATCTGTCCTTCCTGCCTTGCCGTCGGCTCTGTCTGCATCCCTGCCGGCTCTGCTGTCGGTGCCTGCTGCGTGCTCTCTGCCGCGCCCTGCGCCCGATACGCCGCTTCACGCTGCTGCCGGACGGTATCCACCGGCGGCATTTCGGCGCCCTGCTGCACACTTCCGTTTTGCTGCTGCACTTCAGGGCGTGTACGCTGCTCTGGCGCTGCACTTCTTTTTACGGGCTGCTCCGCCGGCTGCATCGTCACCTTGCTGCTTGGCTGAAGGTGTCCGCCCTCTGCCGGCAAGCGCCGCTCCTGCTGCATGCGTGTATCCGGCTGCATCCCCGGCGTCTGCAGCTTCGCCATTGCCGTTTCAGGGCTCTGCATCCTGCCTGCCGGCTGGAATCTTCCGCCCTCTGCCGCGCTGGCTTCGCCCTGCAGCGCTCCCTTTGCCGGCTGGGTATATTCCCCCTGCGGCATGCTCTCCGCCCCGCCTGCGCGATTCTGCGGCGCCTGCTGGGTATTCTGCGGCTCATTCGGTGCGGTGCTTTCCTCCAGCGTGCCCATAGCGCGGGTGAGTGAACGCCCGCCATCCATTGCCTCGGCCTTTGGCGGCTCTGCCTGCAAGACCTCTCGCACGCTCTTTGGCATGGGGGCTTCTTCGATACGCGGCGCCGCCTCTGCCTGCGGGCGCGTGCGTCCCATCGGGCGCGGTGCACGCTCTGCCGTCTGCCGCGTCTTCGTCGTCTCCGGTGCCGCCTGCATCAGCTGCATGGCGTATGCCTGTAATTCCTGCGGGAATGCCGCCGCCAGTGCTTCGCGATTCTTCTTCGTGTTCATGAACTGCCCGCGGACATTCTTCATCTTCTCCAGCGTCACCAGCAGGTTTTCGTTCGTCGTGCTGTCCCCGACATCCCGCGTAAAGGCGTCAAAGAACGTCCGGCCAAATGCCGAATTTTCCCCTATGCCGGCAAAGAGCTTGTTGATGTCGATCGGCGGCGTGCGCTTCATCTCGCTCTGGCTGCTCTCTGTACTTGTGTTTGCCTTGCCGCTGTGGTAAGCCGCATACCACCGGGAGCCCGTGCGGTCACTCGTGCCCTGGTCGGTGGACATATACGCGTTGCCCTTGCCAAAGGAGAGGTCGAAATGCGTGTCCTTTTCCAGCGCCGCGCCAATGCCGAGCTTTTCGCAAATGTCCAGGAATACCTTGGTGTCAACGCCCGTGTTGTCAATGTCCGCCTTCCAGCCTGCCGCATGTCCCCATTCCGACGCGTTCGACGGATGACTACCACCGGCCAGACTGTTTAAGAGCAGCTTCTTTCCCGTGCGCTTGAAGTATTCGCTGGCCAGTGCATTGACGCCCGCGATGGTCTCCGGCTGCACCTTGCCCATATTGTCGTAATTGCTCTGCGAAAATGCCGTGGACGCCCCAACATAGCGCCCGTCAAAGCCATTCCATGCATCCTCACCCTGACGGATATAGCCCGCGCCCGCCGGCTGCGTATTCTCATCCGCCTGCTGCGCGTTTTCATCCGCCTGCTGCGCCTGTACCGGCTTTGCGTCTGCCGAAAAGCCCTCCTTCGATAGGCTGCTCAAATGCCGCTCCACCGCCTGCGTGTATGAGCCGAGGTCAGCCCCGAAATACCCTTCCGCCTTTAGCTTCGAGGTGAACTTCTGAACATCGCTGCCCGCGCCCTGAATCGTGCTGCCCCACCACTTGAAATAATGGTCGACAAAATCCTCCGGCGATGAGAACCGCGCGTACTGCATGTTGCCGTCCGGCTGCGGCATCCCCGTGTTCTCCGTCGTCGTAAGCCCGCCGTAATTGTTTGCCGAACGTGCCAGGTCGCTGTCGAAGTTCGCGCTCTCGTGCGACAGCTGCGCCAAGACGAGGCGGGGATCGACATCGTATTTCTGCGCATATGGCAAGATGGCGTTCCATAGGCGCTCTTTTGCGTTTTGTGCTGAGCTTGCCGCGCCCGAGCCGCCGCCCGTGACCTTGACCGGCTGCCCGCTCGTGCTGCCCGTGCTCGTGTCGTCTGTGCTGCCTGTTGTGCGTTCCGTCTGTTCCGGCAGATTGAGGCTCGCCGCCTTGCTCCCCTGCAGCATGTTCTTCAGCTGCTGCGCCAGCGCCGTCTTTTGTGCATCGGCAATTTCGGCATTCGTCTCTTCTATCTGCGTGCCGAGGGCGCCGCTTAGAATCGGGTCGTCTGCTATGCTCGCATTCGCGCTCCCTTTGCCGCCCCTGACAAGGTCATACACGCCGCCGCCAAGGCCAAACAGTGCCCCGGGGAAGAAAGCACTTGCCGCCGCGGCTTCCTCGCTTGGGGTCGGATTCAGCAGCGTGCCATACGGCTGATTCGTGTACTTGTCCTGGATGATCTGCTGATTGAGCTCATCGAGATACTCGCCCGCGCCGCCGATCGGGACACCGAGCAGATTCTTTGCCAGACGTGCCGCGCGGCCGCCGCCGCCCAAGAGGTGCCCAATGCCGCCCGATAGGAGCAAGCCATCCAGTGACCCCGTCAAGATGTCCTGCGGGAACTCCTCCCATGCCATCTGCCGCATCGTCTTAGCGATGTCCCTATTGCTGTAGCCCTGCGCCGCCAAGTCGCTGTAAATGCCGCCGGCGTTTGAAATCGCCGTCAGCGGTGCCGAAAACGCCGCATACCGCATCGCATTAGCAGCCGCGTTGCTACTAAGCCCGCGTACACCGTACTGTGCCGCCTTGCCCAGTAAGCCCAGTGCTCCTTCACGCGCCGCAAGCCCTGCCGCCCCGCGCCCTGCTGCACCCAAGAGCCCGCCGACCAGCGGCAAATCTGCGCCGCCGGTTGCCGCCGTCAGCGCGACAAAAGGCAGCATGGAGCCGATACCTTCCCCCAAATCCGCCATAAGGCCGCGCGAATCCGTCCAGTAATCTAAGTTGCTCAGCCTGTCCCAAATACTGCCTTGGTAAGCGACATTGCCATACTTTGCGTTACGCTCGGCGGCATCGTTCAGCATCCATGTACCGGCGTCAAGAATCTTGCCCCCGATGGCGGGATTGATGTCTTCTTTTGCCGGGTGATAATACCAAGTGTTGGGGTCGTATGGGTCATACGCCGTTGGCTCTGACGCTGCATTTGCGCCAAGAAACGCCGTAGCGCCGCCAATGAGTGCCTCACCGCCCCTTAAGATGTTGTTGCCGAACCTCTTGATCGCTTTCCATGTCTCAGAAGAATCGTCCGGCGCCTCCGGCAATGCGCCCCCGTTGAGTGCGCGTTCCAGCGTTCCGTTCTTATAGTTCGCTCGGTACGTGGATTCTTCCGGCGTTCCAATCTCTGCCTCAATCTTTTGGCGTGCATACTCGCTCAGTTTCGACATGCTTTCACCTCCTCATTCCTCCGGTGCATAGCCGCGCTTTGCCCGCAAGTTATTATTCTCTCGACGTCCACGGGTATAAAGCTCATCTAATGTATCCGTATCCAAGACACCTTCTCTTTGCAATTCTAACCAATAATTATTCAGTTCTTCCATCGCGTTGTCTTCTGTCTCGCGGTGTTCTTTGCTGTCGTCTTTGCTGGAAATTAGATTCTGCACTTTCACAAGTAGATTCGTGTACTTCTGTATCCGTTCGTTTTCCTTCTCTGTCGGCTTGTATTTGCTGACTTTACCGTCCGGGCCGAAGACGTCCGGGTATAGCTCGGCAAGGGTCAACTGGTTATGGGTTTTGTTATTGTCAATCGCTATTTGGTCATCAGCCTTGCTCTTACCCACGGCAATTTCCACATCCCCTTTTTTCTCTAAAGTTTTGCGATCTTGGTTTCCCTTTGCCTCTGCCCTTGCGATGTCACCTTCCGTTTGCTTTTCCGTAAGGATGGCGCCCCATTCGCCTTGCTTGTCCATGGCTGCCATGTTAAAGCCGTGCTGCTGCTCGTTTGCTTTCATGCCGCGATCCAGTGCATTGTTGCTTGCATCTTCGCCGCGGTAGTACTTGTATTCGCTCAGCGGGGAGGCGAAGTTTGTCATCGCGAACATTGCGTCTTTCGGGTTTTCGTCATAAATCTGATTCAGCAGCATCGCGCCGTCTTGGGTAATGGCGTTTCGCCCGTCGATCCCGTAATTGTAGAATGCCGTCTTCAGGTCAGCCAGGCGCTGCGCTTGGTACTTTGCCGCCTGATCCCCCGCAAATGTATTTGCCTGCAGCGGCGACATGCCAACCTTTAGCCCGCGGTCATACATCCTATGGTAATACTCCCCGGAACTCATGCCGCCCGCAACCAACTTTGCATACATATCTTCGTCGTAGAGGTTTAACATCGCCTGTTTTTGTGCCGGCGTCTTATCCGCGCCAAAGCTCTTTTCTAGATCAATGCCGTGTTCGGCCGCCTGCTTGCGGATGATGTCTGCCGCTTGGTGCGCGTTTTCCATGCCGGCGGTATTCCCCGCCTTTTGTGCAGCCATGTATTCGTCTGTCGCCCCTAGGAGCCCCTTTGCGTAGCGGTGTTCCAGCGTCTGCCGCGCAATCTCTCCCTGCGTCGGCAGCTGCCCCAAAAGCCCGTTCTGCAAGACCTGCTGCCCCGCCTGTGCGTACTGGCTGACCACCTGCTTTTCGGCGGCGTCCTGCTTTGCCGCGGCGTGCTCGGCTGCCGCCTGCTGCGCCCCTGCCTGAAAGGCCTGTGTCGCCGTGTCCGTCTCCTCCGGCTCCGCGGGCGTCACCACAATCCCTGCCGAAGGAGAAAAGAACGCCCGCCCGTCCCAGTTGATCCTTGTCATGTCCGTCATGCTGCTCCCCCTCTCAATACCGGAAGACAAACGGGTTTTTGTCCTCATCTTTTAAGCCAAACACCGGTGCACTATTGCCGCCCGACAGCCAAGACGCCAGCGCGTCCGTATCCATCGTCAGCTTGACGGGGCTGTTCGGGCTCAGCGCCGCCGCCATCGCCGCCAATTGGCTGGCCCCCGGGGCATTTACCGCTGCATTTGCCGCCGTCGCATCCGCATTCGCTGCCGCCGTATCCGTTGCCGCTGTATCCGTGGTATTCGTCGCTGCGGCCGGCGGAACGCTCAAATTCGGATTCACCCCAAACGACCACACCGACGCCGGACTTGCCGCAAGCAAACTATCGCGTACCTTCCCCAGCGGCATACCGGCAATCGCGCCCTGCACCTGTCTTGCCGCGAGAGCATCCCAAGCGTCGCCCGCGCTCTCTGTCGGGGTATAACCGCCCATCACCGCGCTATTCATGAAGTCTTGAAAGGCAGGATTCCCCGACTTTGCCACCGCATCGCGGAGGCAGTTTTCAGAAACTCGCTCCATCGCGCCCTTATAGCCGAGGAGCCCGCGCGTCGGTACATAGCCATTTACTGCCGCCTTGGTGCCTCCGGCTTCCTCGCCGTCTGTGCCCAGCGCGTCGCCTGTCTGCTTCTTTGTCGGCGTCATCTGCTTTTGGCGGCGCTCCCACAAATGCCGATCCCATAGCTCGCGAAGGAGCTTGCCGAGGGCAAAGCCCAGCATCGTCTTAGCTGACGCCCCCTGCCCGAGTGCCATGAGTCCCAACATCTGCGTCCAGTCCGTCTCTTGCTTTTTCTTTGGGTTTAACTTCTCGTCCATCTTTCCCTTTTCGTCTACATACGAGCTCATCTCTGCCTCCCGTCTATACACCGAAGAAATGCATCGCTAATTTCAAAAGCATCTGCTGGCGCTGGGCTTCCTCCGCCTGCGCCTGCTGCATCGCCTGCATCCCTGCACTTTGCGCCGCCTGCGTCTGCTGCGCCATCCTGCCCTGCAGGGCGTTATTTGCCGCCTCCATCTGCGCTGCGTCCTGCTGTGCGCCCTGCTGCATCGCCTGCGCCTGCTGCGCGTTATCCGCCGCGATGTTTTGCAGGGCTGCCTGTGCATTCATGTTTGTGCCGCCCAAAAGACCCGGCTGCATCGAAAGCGGCTGTGCCGTCAAATCCTCCGCCGGTATCGACACGCCTGTCCCCTGCGCGATGTCCCGCTGCGCCCCCTGCTGCGCGATCTGCTGCAGGAGATCTTCCTGCTGACTGCTGTCCCACATCGTCATTCCCCCTTACAGAAGACCGCCCAGGAGCCCCGAGAGCAGCCCGCCGCCGCCACCGGTACGCTGCGTGTTCGTGGACTGCGTCGTCCCCTTGCCCGCCGCTGCCGCCAAAGCGCCCGTCGTCGCCCCGTTGAGGCCAAGGGACGCGTTCCAGAGATTCAGTGCCGGGCGCTGCGCCGCCTCCTGTGCGGCTGCCGCCGCCGTGATCCCCGCCGTCGCGTTCCCGATGATACTATTGTGGATCGACGCATTGCTTGCGTTGGCGTTCAGCGTGTTGTTCATCGCGTTCTGTGTCAGTGTCGCCTGATTGTTCAGCGCGTGATTCGTATTCGCCAAATTTGCCGCCGTCAGCGCTGCATTCTGCCCAATCGCATAATTCCGGTTGGCAAGATTTGCCGCCGTCAATGCCGCCTGCTGTCCGAGCATATTGTTTGTATTGGCCAGCTTCGTCCCGGCAATCCCCTCCTGCGCCCGAAGAGCGTTGTATGTGTTCGTGTTCTGCTGGTTGGCAAGGTTTGCCACCGTGTTAATGTTGTTGCTATACTGCTCCGCCACCGTATTTGCCGCATTGGCTGTAATGTCGTTTAGGGCTTCGTTCGTCACCGAGCCATTGAGCACCCCGCGCCCCGCCATCGCGTTAAACGTCTTGCCCATCGTGTTGTTCAGCGCCCGCGCGATACTGTTTTCCATCGCCATTTGATAATTCGCCGGAAGTCTGCCGTTCATCAAGCCGTACAGCGAGGTATTCGCCGTGTTCGCCGCCTGCATGTACTGCGGGGAGAGCCACTCAAGCTCTGTATTCGCCGCCTTTGCCGCCTTGCCGTATTCGCGGCTGTAGCCTCGGTTTTCCTGATTCGCTTTCTCCATCGCCGCCGTGTAGTTCCGCTGATACCCCTTGTTCGCCGCATTCGCCTTGCGTGCGGCATCCCCGTACTGCCAGCGGTAGCGCAAGAGGTCAGAATTTGCCCGATCCGCCGCCTGCGTGTTGGCGTGCGTGATTCCCCTAAGCGCATCCTGTGACGCCCGCATTGCGCCGAGTGCCTGCTGTGTCAGCCCGTTATAATCCACCTGCACCGTGCCAAGCGAATTTTGCAGCAGGTTTCGCGCCGTCTGATTCAGATAGCGGCTGTTCGGTGCAATCGCATTCGCATAATCGCTCTGCAGCTTCTGCAGCTGCAATTCATACTCCGTTGGGGTATAGGTGCTGGTGTTCGTCACCGTCGTTGAAGACCCCTTAAAGTGCACCCCGTGGAAGAACTGCCGCCGCACCTCTGCACGCAGCACTGTACCATCTAAAAAAACCGTATCCGCCGCCAAATGCAGCGAACCGCATCGTTCACGTAACATGACCATGCCCCCTTTCAAGGCTCCCATGTGATAAAATATGCCGTCTTGCCCGTCGCTAGGTACTGGAACGCCGGCGAGGCAAGCCCGCGTTTGCCCGTCTCCTTATGCCGGCAATGGTAGCGAAAGAGCCCATGCGGCAGCGGCTCTTCTTTCTCCACTCGAAACCCAAAGAGGCGACTGTACGCCTTGATTTCCGGGCGAATGCAGATCGTCCCGCACCGTGCCTTTTTCAGCTTCCTAGCGAGGCTGGAAACCCTATCGCGCCAAAAACGCGCATCGCCGCACAGCTGGTGGATCAAGAGCATGTCCGCTGTCTGTCCGACCTCGCAAAAGCCCCGCGCCGGCAAAAAGTGCAGCCTGAACCGCCTGTCGCGCTGGAAGGGCTCCGGCGCCTTTTCGTTATACCGCGCAATCCATTCTTTCAGCCTCATGCCGTCCGCTTCCACATGTAAACCGCGAGGTACGGCGGCAAGTTATTGTGTGCCGCATTGCCGCCCGCGCTGCCAATCGAGAGACTATGTGTATGATTTCCCGCATCCCCCAGATAGCCGCCGTACATCGTCCGATATCCTGTCGTCGGCTGCGCCACCTTCTGACTGCCCGAGTGCGTCGCTGAGACCGAGGCGATGGTATGGCTGTGGCTGCCCGCGCTGCTTGTCGAGCCGCTGTGCGAGTGCGAGGGCATCTCGTCCATCGTCAGCTGATGTTCCTCCTCGCCGCCCTGCGCCCCCGGCGGGTACTTGCTGCCGGCGCCCACCAAGAAACGGTTAGAAAGCATCTCCCACGTCCCGCCGAAGAGCAGTGTCGGATTCGTCGGCGCTGTGCTCATGTAAATGCTCCCCACCGGGTAAATCAGTTCTGCAATCCCGCCGAGCGTATTGAGACGAACCGAGACGCGGTCGTCGATCACCTGCCACTTGACCGTACCATCCATAAAGGTTTCGCCCGGTGTTTTATGTGCGCCAATGCCGCCCGCAGCGGTAATGCCCGCCTGCATGCATTCCAAATGCAAATAGGACGGGATTTCTTCCGTTCGGACTAAATCGCTCAAAAGGTACGTATGCTTTGGCTGACGCATATAGGGAAGAGGCTTGTCCTTCACCGTGGTGCTTAGTGTCACATCGCCCGTACCATCAAAGGAAGTGCCGCCCGTCACATCCCCCGTCAGCGTGATCTGCCGCGCCGCGGAAAGCTTTTCCGCCTCTCTTGCCCGCGCTGCCTCATCCGCCGCTTTGGCATGCGCCGCCTCCTTTGCCGTCTCTGCCGCGGCCGCCTCCCCCGCGACATCATTCTTCAGCTGCAGGCGCCAGATTTTCCAAACGACCGAACCATCCGTCACCTCATCCGACTGCTTCAGGCGCTCGTCGTTGATGGCAGATTCGATGTTCTTCTCCCCCGTCGTCCCGGCGACCTTGCACTCCAGATAAAATTGCGGCAGTGTCATGAGCCGGACGCATTCCCCTTCCGCGACCTCCGTCTTCGCCGTCCAATAGCCGCCGTATGTACGCGCCAGATCCGCCTCTGCCGCCGTGTTGCCGTCGTACACCGCGAGGATCGTCTTGCCTTGCCGAATCGTCAGCGCCTTACCGCTGCCGACGGCCTCCTTGTTCTCGTTCACGAACTTGCCGAGGCTCTCGCGGTAAACAGGAATCTGTCCATCCGCCAGCCGCGTGAAGACAAAGGGCTGCCCGCCGACCTTGTCCGCCGTTCCCGAGATGTTCACCGGCAGCACCCCGGCGCTGTTCGTCCGCACCAGCTTTTGGCTCTCCGTGCAGAGCATGGTGGTATTCGTCGGGGTCACCACATCCGCCGACTGCCGCACCAAATCGTTGTAGCCGACTAAATCCTTCGCCTGCAGCGAATACAGGAGCCGCCACGCCCCATCGCGCCAGAGGAAAAAGCGCCGCGTATCCGTCGCCAGATAGAGGTCATACGCCCCGCCGGCTGCCGGGCGCATCCGCTCATCGCCCGAAGATATCTGCCCGATGGTATCCGTATGAAAGCCCCCCATGCCGCGCCACATCGAAAAGATAGACCCAATCCACATTCTCCCCGTCGCGGATGAAGAACCGGCCGTCCTCCACCTTAAACTGATACGCCTCCGGCTCCTCCGTGCTCGCCGCATGTGTCCGAAGTTCATTCAAATACACGTATAAGCGCTGCATCTCCGCCATGTACTTTTGAGCGAAACCGTCGATCGTATCCCCGCCCGAGCGATAATCCAGCACATTCTTTTCTGTCAGCTTTGCCACCGTCACACCTCCGCCACATCAAACGAAATCGAATTAAAAATCGTAATGCC
>ERZ772968.1483-NODE-1483-length-10828-cov-34.330177_pt1 | contig 10828 bp, 10 predicted proteins | sample MGYA00580674_ERZ772968 | MGnify/ENA primary metagenome ERZ772968 (study PRJEB29015, sample SAMEA2737940) | human oral metagenome | biome: human oral; feature: human-associated habitat; material: dental | place: China | collected 2138 ...
AGGTTCTGAGCCCGGTCGCTCGATGAGCCAAGAGCGCTTCCTGACGGTCCCCTCCACCGGGGAAGCCGCTCGCCCCTTCGAGGTTCTCCTCGACGAGGCCTCGGCCGCCCTGCCCGCCGACTTTCCGACGTGGGCGGGCCAGGTGCTGGTCGCGCTCGACATCGACGGCACGATCCTGACACCGGCGGGGGCGACTCCGCGTGTGCTCGAGGGGATCCACGGCCTCGCCGCCGCAGGCGCCCACGTGCTTATCGCGTCGGGGCGCGCGCTCGAGGGTGTGATCCCCGTTCTCGATGCCCTGGAGTTCACGGACGGGTGGGCGCTGTGTAATAACGGCGCGACCCTCGTGCGCGTGAGCGGCGGTGCGTGCGAGATCGTCGAGGAGCGCACCTTCGTGCCCGGTCCGATCCTGGAGGAGATCGCCGTGGCCGTGCCCGGCTCGGTGTTCGCATCGATGCCGCACCCCGACATCCTGCTGTCTGCTCGCTTCCCGAACAACGAGATCGAAGGGAGCGATCACCGCATCGTGTCGATGGAGGAGCTTGCCTCCACGCCCACGCCGAAGATCGTCGTGCGCGCCGCCGACATGGACCGCGAGGAGTTCGATCGCATCCTGTCGTCCCTGGACGTGTCGCGCACCCATGAGGTGTTCGTCGGCTGGACGTCCTGGGCGGACATCGAGCCCCTCGGCGTGACCAAGGCGACCGGGCTGGAGTCGTTGCGCGCGCGACTGGGCGTTTCCGCGGCTGGGACCGTCGCTGTCGGGGACGGCACGAACGACATCGCGATGATCGAGTGGGCGGCTTTCGGCGTCGCCATGGGTGGGGCCTCCGACGAGGTGCGCGCCCACGCCGACCACGTGACGGCCGCCGTCGAAAACGACGGTGCCGCCGCGGTCATGCACGGCATCATGCGCCGCTGCGGGGTTGGCGGCCGCTGAGCGGTGGTTGCTAGCATTCTTCGATGGTTGCACGCGCGCGTCGGCACGTGCCCATGTTTTTCGCACGTTAACCCGCTAATTCGCACGTGGGCCCGCTAATTCGCACGTGGGCAGCCCTGCCCACACGCGTAATAGCGGGTTAAGGTGCGCAATAGAGGGTTAACGTACATGAGGTGCTGTCTGAAGCCAGCCGCCCATCATCGCGAAGGCGCGGTCCAGGTCCCCGATCTGGCAGTGCTGCGCCATATCCGGGTCCTGCGCGCGACGGAACACGCGCACGTCCAGGGACTCCGTGTTCCGCAACGCTCTGCGCACGTCGCCCAGGCGCGCGAAGGGAACATACTGGTCCGCGTCCCCGGCCAGCACCAGGCACGGCTGAGTGATGCGCCCCTCGAGGGGTTCCATCGTGTAGTCGCCGAACGCACGCAGCACCTCGCTCGGCCTGCTCAGCCCGGTCAGGTGCGAGGCCTGCCGCAGTTTCCATGACAGGTCTGCGTTGAGTTGCGAGGCAGTCCTCAGCGCGGCGTCGACGAGCCATGCGGGCCTCGGGTTCCCCACGATCGCGTCCGCCATGGGACGCAGGGCACGAGGCAGTGGCACCGTCAGGCCGTCCAGGAGTCGGTACATCATGTCGAAGGCGATCACGCGGCTGATGCGCGGGCAGTGGGCGGCCGCGCGCATGACGAGGTAGCCACCGAAGGAGACGCCGAGCGCCGCGGCACTCTCGATGCCGAAGTAGTCCATCACCGCGTTCGTCGGACGCTCCCACTGCGGCTCGAGCGGCATGCCCGCCAGCACCGTGTGCCCCTGACCCGGCCCATCGAAGGCGATGATGTCGAAGGGGCGGGTCGGGAAGTGGGACGCGAAGTCGATGATCTCCTCCGCATAGCCGTCGAAGCCGTTCATCATGACGAGCGTGGTTGGGGTGCCCGCGAGGGCCTGCGCGCGGTCGGTCGGGTTGGCCTCCCATCGCATCGCGGTCAGTTCCCCGTCCCCGTAGGGGATCGTGTGACGGGTGAGCGCGAGGCCTCGGTGGGCCTCGTCGAAGGAGGTCGACATGGCGTTGATGAAGCGCCGCTTGCGCGGGTCGTCCGCGCCAAGGTAGAAGGCCGCGAGCTCGTAGAGACGCCACGCGGCGTCCTTGTCGCCCTCGGAGGAGAAGCGCTCGGCGAGGCGCTGTGCGAATTCCGTGATCTGCTTCGTCGTTCGCAGGCGGGGGAGCGTGGTCGACGCGATCGTCTCCATGCCCGCTCGGTCGAGGATCGGCGCGAAGGTTCGGTTGAGCTGCAGGTCGAATTGGCGACTGCCGGTGTACTCGGTGAACATGTCTCGACCGTATCGCCTGCTCCGATAGGGCGGGCCGAACAATAACAAACGGAGTGTTGGTTACCGAACGATGCGACCGCTATGCGTAGGATAAGCCCATTAATAGAGGAAAACTGATCGGAGAGACATGTTCCTGCGGAGTGCGGATAAGCATGGGCGCGACGCCGAGAAGAACCTGGACCTGCGCATCCGAAGGACGCGTCGGGCGATCCGCTCCGGCCTCGTGAGGGCGTGCCAGGCCAAGCCCTACGCGCACGTGAGTGTCACCGATATCTGCTCCGCTTCGATGGTGTCGCGCACGACCTTCTACGACCACTACACCGACAAGGATGCGCTGCTCGCAGAGGTCGTGTCCTTTCTCGTCGACGAAATCACCCCGGCGCTCGAAGGCCTGTGGTTCGGCGAGGGACGCGATGCCCGCGCCGTCGCCCGCCACCTCGCAGACGTGTACGCGCGCAATGGGCAGGCCCTGACAACCCTGCTGGAGATCCGCGTGGGTGGCCACGGCGACCTGCATGAGCAGCTTTATCGCACATGCTGTTCGGTATTTACCGATTGGGCGCGCGGCCGCATGGATGACGAGGTGCTCCCGCTGGCCGCGGACGTCTACGCGTCCGTCGTCCTGACCTTCATCGAGCGCAGCGCCACCAAGCCCCTCACGGACAAAGAACTCGCCGCGATCGACCGCGCGCGTGAGCTCTTTATCGAGGGTTTCGGCGTTCAGTAGGTCAGCGGTAGATCCGAGACCTGTGATCGATGTTGATGGCGAGGATCAATAGCTCATCGTCTTCGATGGACGCAATGATCCGGTAGTTGCCGACCCGGTATCGCCAGAAGCCCGCGAGGTTGCCGGTCAGTCCCTTCCCGCGTGAGCGGGGATTTTCGCCGCTCGCGGTCTCGCGGAGATAGTCGATAATGCGTCTCGCGGTCGGCTTATCGAGCTCGCTGAGCTGTTTCAGTGCGCGCGGTGACAGCTCAGCCCTCCAGGCCAAGGGTCTTCACCGCCTCGTCGAGGCTCACCGATGCTGCACGTCCACTGCGGATGTCCTCGAGTTCGGCCTGCAGTGAGTAGGCGAGCTCGATCTCTTCAAGCGCTGACTCGATGGCGCGGTTCATGTAGAACGATTTCGTTCGTCCCGTCCGCTGCGCAAGGGCTGTGAGCCGGGCATCGATCTCGGGATCGAGCTTGACGGAGCGTGCAACCCGTGCCGTAGACATGCGTCCTCCTCAAATGTGACTACGCGTAGTCTACAACGCCGAGCCGTCAGGTGGAAGGGCTTATGGAGTGGAAGATGGGTGGGTCGGAGCATTAGGCTGATGGGATAAAAACGCCGTCAACAAGGCGTAAATCTACCAATATCGTGCAGCGTGTTCGTTAAAGGATCGCAGGTCCCCGTCGCTACCTGCGCGAAAGTGTTACCGTTAGCGCATTCCGGGCCACGGCCTCGTCAATGAAGACCCAAGGAGCACTCATGAGCACCGACCCCCGCGCCGCCATCGCCGCCGCAGACACCGCGCTCGGCATCGAGTTCGGCTCGACCCGCATCAAGGCCGTCCTGATCGGCCCCGACCATCAGGTCCTCGCCACCGGTGGCCACGGGTGGGAGAATCACCTGGAGGGCGGCCTGTGGTCCTACACCCTTGACGAGGTCGTCGCCGGTTTGCAGAGCGCCTACGCCTCCTTGGTCGCCGACGTGCGCGAGCGCTACGACGTCACCCCCACGTCTTACGGCTCGATCGGCATCTCGGGCATGATGCACGGCTACCTCGCATTCGACGCAGACGACAACCTGCTCGCGCCCTTCCGCACGTGGCGCAACACGAACGCGGGACGCGCAGCCGACGAACTCACCCGCCTCTTTGGCTTTAACATTCCGCTGCGTTGGTCGATCGCTCACCTGCACCAGGCCGTCATCGACGCCGAGGAGCACGCGCCGCGCGTCGCCCGCCTGACGACCCTGGCGGGATGGGTCCACGAGCGGCTGACGGGCCGCCATGTCCTGGGCATCGGTGACGCCTCGGGCATGTTCCCGATTGATTCGACGACGGGCACGTACGTGGAGTCCTACCTCGATCAGTACGAGGCCCTCGTCGTCGACCGGGTCCCGTGGCGTCTGCGCGACGTGCTCCCGACCGTGCTGAGCGCGGGCGAGGACGCGGGCACGCTGACCCCCGAGGGTGCGGCGCTCATCGACCCGACCGGGACGCTCCAGCCGGGGATCGCGATGTGTCCGCCCGAGGGCGACGCGGGCACCGGCATGATCGCCACGAACGCGATCGCGCAGCGCACCGGCAACATCTCGTGCGGCACCTCGGTCTTCCTCATGGCGGTGCTCGAGCGTTCGCTCGCCGAGCTGCACACCGAGACCGACATGGTGACGACGCCCGACGGCTCGCCCGTCGCGATGGTTCACTCGAACAACGGCGCGTCTGAGATTGACGCGTGGGTCGGCTGGTTCGCGGACTTCGCGCGCCTCGTCGGCGCCGACGTGAGTGTCCCGGCGATCTACGACGCGCTCTATGTCCACGCGCTCACGGCCGAGGCCGACGCGGGCGGCGTCATGGCCTACAACACGCTGTCCGCCGAGCCGCTCGTCGGCCAGGAGGCGGCCCAGCCGGTCTTCACTCACACCGCCGACGCGCGCGTGAGCCTCGCCAACGCCGTGCGCGCCCAGCTCATGAGCATCTTCGCGGCCGTGCGCATCGGAGTCGACATCCTGAGCGCCGAGGGCGTGCGCCTCGACTCGCTGTTCGCGCACGGCGGCCTTTTCAAGACGCCCGGCGTCGCACAGCAGATCCTCGCCGACTCGCTGAACATCCCCGTGTCCGTGGGTGACACCGCGGGCGAGGGTGGCGCATGGGGTATCGCGGTTCTCGCGCGCTACCGTGCGGTTCTCGCGGGGGGCGAGGCTGGCCTTGCGCTGCCGGACTACCTCTCCGAGCGCGTCTTCGCAGGGGCCTCGGTGTCGACCCTGGAGCCCACCGTCGAGGGTGTGGCCGGGTACGAACGTTTCCTCGATGCCTACCGCGCGGCCCTGCCCGGCGTGGAGGTCATCGCCCGGGGCCGCTGACGAGGCCTGGGCTGGACCGGCTCGCCCAGCCTCGACCTCGTCGATTGGGCGAAACCCGGTACGATGACTCCCATGGGTAAAGCTAGCCGCCGTAAGAAGGTCACCGATCCCGCCAAGCTCAAGGCGTATCGCCCGCCGATCCCCTTTGTCGCGCGCCCCTACGAGGGCCTGCCGAAGGAGATCGAGCTGGTCGCCATGCGCGAGCTCATCCCGGCGGCCACGCTGACCGCACGCACCGACGCCGACCACGGCGCCGTCGAATTCGACTTCGTGACTCTCCTGCCCGAGGGGCACCCCGCGATGGTGCGCCCCGACGGCCGCATCCTCGTTGCGCTGCAGACCCGCTCGAACTCCGCGGACCTCAGCCACGACGCGGGTGCCGCGCTGCTCGCGGCCATCGCCGCGAAGGAAGCAGGCGACGAGGGCGTCATCTCGATCGACGTGCGCGAGCCGTCCGAGCGTCTCCAGGACATCGTCGACACCGACAGCTTCACGGACATGAAGCTCGAAGAGGACTTCTCCTTCTGGTTCGATCCCGCCGAGGAGATCGACGACCAGACGCGCCGCGCACTGGAGCAAAACCGCGACGAGATCATCCCCACCGAACCCGTGCCCGGAGTCCCCGGCGCCTACTGGTGCGAGATGAACCGCAACTTTGTGCGTCTCCTGACCGACAACGAGGAGGCAAAGCTCTTCGACGCCCTGGCGCGCCTGGCCGCGCGGGGCGAGGCCAACGTCGGCGAGGGGTCCCGATACGTCGGGTCTTTCCGCGCGTGCGGCCTCATTGTCCCGGTCTTCGAGCTGCCCGAGGGGGCCAGCGCCTCCGACGTTGCGCCCGGCACGCAGGCCCTCGCCAAGGCCCTCGCTGAGGCCCTGACGGTTACCGAGCGCCTGGACGACAAGGAGCGCCGCGCACGCCAGGGCCTCGTGTCCCGCGCCGTCACCATTCGCTGAGCGCGATTTTGCCTGTTGTTTAGCTAGGCTTGTCGCTCACATTACGGGCGGCGGGGTGCACCAACGCCCCGCCGCCCGTAGAATGTTAGTTGTGAACTATCGCAGTGGGTCCCGTGGTTCCCAGCCTCAGCGCGTCGCCGCCGTCATCGCTGCACACAACGTTGGCCGCGTCGTCGCCGCCACCGTGCGCGCCTGCCGCGCCATACCCAGCGTTGACCTCCTCATTGTCGTCGACGATGGGTCCACGGACGACACCGGACGTGCCGCCCGAGCCGCGGGCGCTGTCGTCGTGCGCCACTCCGTCGAGCGCGGGCGCGCCTCGGCCATCGAAACCGGCGTGAAGGTCGCCGCCATGCGCGACCGTCCCGACGGCCCGCCCCGCCACATCCTGCTGCTCTCTCCCGACCTGGGTGAGTCCGCCGTCGAGGCCACCGCCCTGGTTGAGGCCGTGTTCGCCCGCCAGGTCGACATGGCGATCGCCGTCCCGGCCACCGGCCGCGAGTACTCGGGCTACGGCCCCGCCGTGGTGCGCCGACTCATCCGCCGCAAGACCGGCTGGTACTGCCACTACCCCCTGAGCTACCAGCGGTGCCTGACGCGCGAGGCCATCGACGCCGCCATGCCGTTCGCGGGCCGCTACGCACTCGAGGCCGCAATGACGATCAGCGTCCTGCGCGCGGGGCTGTCCGTCATGGAGGTCCCCTGCAACTTCACGCACTCGGGCGCGGACCGATCGCTGGGCTCCCTGAACCGCCCGGCGCGCATGTTCGACGCGGTGCGAGCCACCGTCAGCCAGGTCTTCCACTCCGACGCTCGATCGAAGCGCCGAGCCGACCACGAGCAGGGGATCGGCGTTCCCTACCCGGCCCCGGCCTCGTCGCGCGACGAGGCGGAAGCGGCCGACTCTCCCGGAGCGCGCCGGACGGAGATGGTCGGGTGAAGCGCCCGGATCGATTAGCCGCCACGCGCCTGGTCGCGACCTGGTGGCTGCCCTCCGTCATCGCCTGCGCGATCGGCGCGCTCTACGTCTGTTACTCGGTGGCGCAGTGGCGCGCGCTCGCCGCCCCCTCGTGGGACCTGGGGATCTTCACCGAGGCCGTCCAGGCCTACTCGCGCTTCGAGGCGCCAATCGTTCCCATTAAGGGCCCGGGCTACAACCTCCTCGGAGACCACTTCCACCCGCTTCTGGCCTTGCTGGGGCCGATCTTTCGTCTTTTTCCTTCCGCGCTGACGCTCCTGGTCGTCCAGGACGTGTTGCTCGCGGTGTCGGTGCTTCCCATCGCGCGCCTTGCACAGCGCCTCCTCGGCCGAGGGGGCGCGTTCCTCGTGGGGCTCGCCTACGGGCTCGGGTGGGGGCTGCAGGGTGCGGTCGCCGCTCAGTTTCACGAGGTCTGCCTGGCCGTCCCGCTGCTGGCGTTCGGGGGCGTCGCCTTCGTGGAGCGGCGGTGGGGCGCATGCATGGCGTGGCTGGTGCCGCTGGTCCTCGTCAAGGAAGACCTGGGGCTGACGGTCTTTGTTGCCGGCCTGGCAATGGCGTGGCGACGCCGAGGCCACGGCCGACCCGGCGTCCTGTGCTCCCTGGCGTATGCCCTGTTCGGTATCATCGCTTTTGTGCTGACCGTTAAGGTTCTTCTTCCCGCAGTGAATCCGGCGGGAACGTGGGCCTACTCTCTTGATGGTTCCGCGACCGGTGCGGGCACCTCCTCGGGCGGCACGACCGCGGCGAGGTCCCTTCCCTCGGTCTGGGGCATCCTCACCGATCCTCCCGTGAAGCTGGTGACCCTGCTGGTCGCTGCCGCAGGGGCCGGGCTGGCGGGCACGTCCTCCCCCTGGTTTGCTCTCGCGGCGCCGACGCTCGCCTGGCGTTTCGCCGGTTCCGTCGACACCTACTACGTGTGGGACTCGTGGCACTACAACGCAGTCCTCGTTCCGATCGCGGCGTGCGCCCTCCTCGACGTGATGAGCAGGTGGATCACGCGCGGGCACGAGGCCAGGTCAGCCGATTCAAACCTTGGCAAGTTGCGCGTGGCCGATGCCGCCGGCCTTGAGGGAGGGCGCGCAGGCACGCATACGCCCGACGAGGCCGACCCGGGCGGAGACGGAACCGTATCCTCCTCCAAAGTCTCCTGGCGGCGTGCCGCGTGGGTGGCGGCTCTCGTTCCGACCGTGTCCTTGGCCCTCACCTGGACGTCCCTGCCGCTCTCGCAGCTGCCCTCCCTCCACGAGAGCCCCCGCATGAGTGCCGCCGAGGAAGTGATCGCCGCAGTTCCGGAAGGGGTGAGTGTCGAAACCGACACGACGCTGCTCGCGAGGCTCGTGCCGCGGCGCGAGGTGTACTGGGTTGGGACAACCCAGGCCATGGAGGAGCCGCCGCAGTACGTCGTCATCGACGACCGCTCCTACGCGTGGGGTGGTGCGAGCGTCGACGCCCAGTCCTGGGCGGACACTGCCCACCCCGGCCGCACCTACGAAACGGTCTATTCCAAGCAGGGCTTCCGCGTCGCGCGATGCACCTCGTGAGGGTGGACGCCGACTGTTTGGGCAGCGACATGCCCGAGGCGCGGCGTGCATAGCTGTGGCGGGCGCGGCTCCACCCGAACCGGGCCGCGTGGGCTGCTAGCCGCTGCTCGTGGTCAGCCCGCGAGGGAACTCGGGCAGGCATGCGCGGTGCTCGAGGGGCGGTGGTGAAAACGAGACCACTCCTGCGGCGTGGGGTTGTTGGTCCGGTGAAACCGAGACCGCCCCTGCTGGCGCCGAATGCATCGAATTGGGGCGAATCGGGCATGCAGGGGTGGTCCGGGTTTCATGTGGTGCCTTCGGCCGACCTATGCGGCTGTTCTGGTGCTCTAGGAAGACTCGAATGTCGCGGTGAGCCTTGTGAGTCCACCAAGTGCGAGCAACGCCGCGCCAACCAGGAAGGGCGCGGAGGTCGAGAAACGAGTCATGATGAATCCGCATGCCGCGTAAGCGACGGGCGCTGATCCGTAGGTCACTAGGTTGATAGCAGAGTAGATGCGCCCAGCGAAGGACTCGGGGGTGCTGTTCATGATGTCGCCGATCAGAGTCGGTGCGACTACTCCAGCGCCGAAACCTGAAGCGGCGACGAGGAGCAGTGATAGTGAACTCGAAACTGCGATGTACTGGGTGCAGGTAAGTGCGGCAAACACGAGGATCCCATAGTTGATAACCATGTTGCGCGCTGTTGTGCGGTCGCTGGGAATACGCGATGCGATGAGTCCTCCGACAACGCCACCGAGGGCAAAGACGCACACTGCGGCACCAAAGGTCCCACCTCCCCATCCGAGTTCAAGGTAGCGTGCTGGGAGCACGATGTTCATGATCCCGGATAGCGATGCGTCGATCAGGAGAGCGGTGACCAGGCCGATTGCGACGATTCCCCCATTTCGTGTGATGACGTCCTTGAGGGAGACGGAAGCAAGAGAGGGAGCCTGAGTCTGCGGGGGTTGGTCGTCTGCTTGTGTTGCTGCGGCGACGTTTGGAATCGCGCAGAACAATGCGAGCGCGACTGCTGCTAGCAGCGCAAACGTCAGAAACAACGCGTGTAAGGGGACGGTTTCAAAGCTGAATCCGCTCGATGCGCCAGCGAGTCCCGTTGCGACACTCGTGATGACCTGGACCCAGGAGATAGTGCGAGAGAAGTCCCCGTGGGAGGTCAGCCGCTTGAGGAGCGCGCCCGAAGAAGGCAGGTAGAGACCGTCGCCCGCGCCGAAGAGAACGATGCCGCACGACAGGAGGGGAACATGGGGGCCTTGTAGGGAGTCACAGCCGACGAGAAGGAAGGCGACGATGCGTAATGCGAGCCCCACTTGGACACAGCGGTAGGGAGACCAGCGGTCCGCAGCGTATCCTCCAGCGAGGATTAGACACAGTCGGGTCACCGAGGCGACAGTCAGGAAGGAAGCTGCAATTGCCGATCCGTAGAACGAGAGGAGAAAGAGGCTCAAGGTAACAAAGAACGCTTGATCGCCAATGGCGACAACGCCCGCGACGGTGAGCCATGTTCGCAAGGGTTTCATGATGCGCCGATCGTCCCTTCTCCGAGCCTGCTGCCATATTACATGAAATCATATGGTGATCCTAAAAGGTTGGCAAAGCGCTGCGCGGTGAGGCGAGCCTGTTCGGTGCCGACTAGGCCGGGTTGACGGTGATGATGCTGGCTTCTGCCGATTGGCAAGTGGTCGTGAAACGGAAGCCGCCCCCGCTCGCGCCGAATGCATCGAATTGGGGCGAATCGGGCATGCAGGGGTGGTCCGGGTTTCACGGGAGGCCCGAGAGCGGGCCTGGGGCGCGGTGCAGGGGTGGTCCGGGTTTCACGTGAAGCCCAAGAGCGGCGCCGAGGCACCCGCGGCACGCCCCTATCGCGCTCGGCGCAGGCGCAGCGAGTTGAGGACCACGAACACGGACGAGCAGGCCATCGCGGCGCTCGCCAGCATGGGGGAGAGCAGGCCCGCGATCGCGAGCGGCACCATCAGCACGTTGTAGAAGAACGCCCAGAACAGGTTCTCCTTGATGATGC
>ERZ772968.1488-NODE-1488-length-10816-cov-11.476907_pt1 | contig 10816 bp, 11 predicted proteins | sample MGYA00580674_ERZ772968 | MGnify/ENA primary metagenome ERZ772968 (study PRJEB29015, sample SAMEA2737940) | human oral metagenome | biome: human oral; feature: human-associated habitat; material: dental | place: China | collected 2138 ...
GCGACGACGTCGGTGGCGATGTAGCCCAGCGGGTGGCCCACGTGCAGGCCCTTGCCGGAGGGGTAGGGGAACATGTCCAGCAGGAAGTACTTCTCCTTGTCCGCGCCGGGGCCGGCCAGAGCGCCGACGGGGTTGTCGGCGTTGAAGGTGCCCTCGGCCTCCCAGCGGTCCTGCCAGGCGGTCTCGATGGAGTCCGCCAGGGCCGCCGTGTAGCGGTAAGGGGTGTCGGACTCGCCCGGTGCGGTTCTCTCTGACATCGCGGCAGCGCTCTTTTCCTACTCGTGCTTCCTGGTGCTGGGGCACAGCTTATCGCCCGGCTGCAGTAGGGCCCGGCGGCATCCGCCCCACGGGCGGGCGAGACCGGTCACGTCAGTGAAACGGGCCTGAGCAGGGCCGTCCTCACTCTTCTTCCTCCGCCGCAGCCCTGAAGCGGTTGAGGGCCTCCTGCTCACGCGCCAGGCGACTGCGGTGCCGGGCGATCCGCTCCTCGACCGCCTCGAGCTCGCGGCGCAGGTTGGAGCACATGGTGATGGAGACGGCTCGGTCATCACCGGCGACCTCGACGCATTCCAGGTAGCGCCGGGCGGCGGCAACACCGAGACCGGTGGCCAGGATCGGCCGGATGCGTGCGACGGCGTCAAGGTCCTTCAGGCTGTAGTTCCGATATCCGGCGGAGGTCCTCGTGGGCACGAGCAGACCGGCCTCCTCGTAGTGCCTCAGGGAACGGGGACTGACGCCCGCCTGTCGGGCGAACTCTCCGATGCGCACGAGGAGCGCTCCTTTCCTGTGAGCAGCTTCTGCTTGACCTTGCCACTGGCGTCAACGTCTACCGTCCAGGGGCATGGATCACGTTACAGAACATCATCCCTCTCACGGACTCGACGGGTTCGACAGGGTCATTCTCGTCCACGGCTTCGGAGCGGGGTCTGACGAGCACTGGTTTCCCTGGCTCACGCGGAGTGTTCCCCACCTCGAGGCACTGGAACTACCTTCCCCTCAGGCCCCTCGAGCCTCGATCTGGGTTCCGATGATAGCCGAGAGAATCGGCTCATCAGCGGACAGCTTGGCAGGACTGGCAATTGTGACGCACAGTCTTGGTGGACTCGCCGCGCTGCGAGCGATCGAGCGGGTCATCTCAAGCTCACCGGACCACCGTGACGAACAGCACCTGGCGGCCTTCATCGCCGTCGCCCCCTTCGCACAGCATCTCCCTCCAACGGGCGAGGCGGAGCTCGACCATTTCCTCACCACCGGACTGAGCGACTTCCTCAAGGGTGCCGACCCTCGTGAGCTGCGTCCATTTCTGGGCGCCACCACGGTTATCCACTCCGACAACGACCCGCTCGTCCCCCAAGAAGCCTCGCTGGATGTCGCCGCCGCGCTTGGCGCCGACGTCGTCACCGTTCCAGGCACGGGCCACTTCCTGGCCTCCGACGGCGTCACGTCGCTTCCACAGATCGTAACGGCTCTCAGAAATCAAGCAACGTCATAAGTCACCCCTATTCGCTCTTCACCCCAATCTTGGTTTGACGTGCAGCAGCAAAATCTCCAACACCCATCTTCACGCCAATAATGTATGCCATCACTGCACTCAGGGCCGTTGCCAAGAACCACATCAAGCATGTCCCCACCGTATACTCCACACCTACAGCCTGAAGCACAACATTAGCGACACCATGAATCACAGAGGCTGCAAGAACACGATTCCGCCAAGATCCCACCCAGACGGACGCCATTATCACATCCAAACCAACGGCACATCCCACGAATAGAGTGACATACAAGAGACCAAGATCAAAATACTGCAAATGACAAACACCGAAGAAGGCGCCGTTAACGATGACACACAGCCAGGGGTGGCACCTCTCAGCCATTGCTCGGTACATCACCCCTCTGTACCCGATCTCCTCACACCAACCACCAACGAACAAACCAACAACGACCACCAACACCGCACCAGGTCCCACCCAGCCCGACGGGACGAATGACAGCCCTCCGGGCTCGATGAGCAGAACCATGAGAGCTCCGTACACAGAAGCAGTGAACCCGACCGCAATCCACCCTCTACGTAGTCTCCTTGAAGAAACTTGAGGAGCATCTCCCGGAAACCATCCAGGAACCACGAGCCTGCACACCACCGTCGCGATCAACGGTCCGGTCATCACAAGAGGGAACACTTCATACGGAATATGCCTGAATATTGTGTGACCTTCTTGAAGTCCTGCCATCACTCGAGAAGCCGGAGCCATGACAACAATCCAAAGAACCGTCAGAGAAACAGGCCTGCCTCCACCCTCACCACGATTCCTCGTCCTCTCCAGGACGTCGCGAGCACACATTGTCTGCCTTCCACCAGGGGTACATATCCAATGCCTGCGACACTAGCAGTGGGAGCAGTGGAAGGGAACAGGTCTCCGCCTTTCGGCACTGATTTAATAAATCTGTCCAGATAACCTCAGAAGCACTGTCGGGCTACCCCGACCAACGATGTCGGGGCAGCCCGACTTCCAGTACTTCTCACTTGATTCATCAACGGAGATTGACTGACCGACACAGGTCCTGGGATACGCAGTCGCATCGGACTCTCGACACCGACATCCTCTTCAAAGAAGACGTCGATTCAGAGCGTCATCACACCGCAGAGCTGCCCATCTGCGCGGGCACGAACTCGCCCCAGCCGTCCTCGACGAGGCCGGCCCGCAGGCGCTCCATGGCGGCGTCGAGCTCGGGGGCCTCGGGGTGGCGGGCCGAGGAGAAGGACAGGTCCTCCTCACAGCGGATCGGCAGCACATGCAGGTGCAAGTGGTCAACGCCGTAGCCGGCCACGACGAGCCCGGCCCGGGGCACCTCAAAGACGCGCACCTGCGTGGCGCCGATACGCTTGGCGACCACAGCCAGGTGCGCCACCACGTCATCGGGCGCGTCCACGTAGGAGTCGACCTCGAGCCGCGGGACCACGAGGACGTGCCCGTCGGTGTGCGGCTCAATGGTGGCGAAGGCGACGCAGACCTCGTCCGCCCACACGAAACGGCCGGGGATCTCGCCCTTGATGATCTTGGTGAAAATCGTGCTCATGGCCCCATTGTCCCCCAGCCGCGCCCGGTTCCGTTCAGGCCCCGTCCCGGCTCAGGCCAGCAGCCACAGGGAGCCGTCGGGGATGACGGCCTCTGGGGCGCTCTTGGGCGCTGCACTGCGCGAGTCGTCTTCGTCCAACAGGGCGATGACGGTCGCCCGCCGGCGGCCACCGCCCTCCACGGCCGGCGCCACGGTGCCCCGATCACGGATCCTCACCCGGCTGTCCAGGCCGATGCCGGCCCGCTCCAGGCGGCGCAGCGTCTCGACGTCGTCCTGAATCCGTCCGACGACACCGTCGGAGCCCACCGGCAGGGTCTCCAGACCCACGAGGTCGGGCACGATGAGGCGGCCGTCGGCCGTGGGGATCGGATCCCCGTGCGGATCACGGGTGGGGTGCCCCAGGACCGCGTCGAGCCGCTCCAGCAGCCGCTCGGAGACGGCGTGCTCAAGCTCCTCGGCCTCGGCGTGCACCTCGTCCCAGCCGAAGCCGAGCCGGGTGACCAGGTAGGTCTCCAGGATGCGGTGGCGGCGGATCATGCCCATGGCCCGGCGGCGCCCCTCCTCGGAGAGGGTGACGGCCTTGTAGGGCTCATGAACGAGCAGCCCCTCCTCCACGAGGCGAGCCACGTTCTCCGAGGCGGTGGAGGGCGCCACCTCCATGCGTTTGGCCAGGCCGGTGACGGAGGCGCCCACGCCGCCCCACTCGCAAGCGGCCCATACGACCTTGAGGTAGTCCTGCGTGACGGTCGAGTCCCCCGCCACCGAAGACTTCCCGCCGGATCCGCTCGGCGCCCTCCGCTCCAGGGGCGCAGTCACCCGAACAGCCTCGCCAGCTGGCCGCCGAAGGCGATGACGATGGTGAGGACCACCGCTAAATACATCGCCGCCATGATCCACCAGCGGGCCTTGAGCAGGTCGAGCGCCAGGTTGTCGCGCAGCCCCAGGTGCCCGCCGGCCGCGGCCCAGGCCCAGGAGTTGGCGGCCACCGGGATGGTGACGGACCAGATGACCATGCAGAAGGGGCACAGCTTGCCGAAGGTCACGATGGACACGGACAGGAACCAGATGACGAAGGCGATCCCGCCGAGGCTGCCGGCGCTGAGCCCCCACCACATCCAGCGCGGCAGGCGTGCGCCGCTGAGCAGGACCATGCCGATCGCGGCCAGGGCCCCGAAGGCGATGGCCCCGATGAAGGAGTTCGGCACTCCCAGCAGGTTGCCCTGCCACACATTGAGGGAGTCGCCGCAGGACACCAGGGGGCTGACGTCGCAGACGAGCTCCGCATCCGGGTTACGCAGCAGGTCGAGCTGGGAGCTGATGAGCTCCCAGCAGGCGAGGATCCCGATGAGCGCACACACGGTGAGCAGCCAACCGAATCCCCGCTCGGCCCCGGAGCGCCGCAGCCAGGCGGGGCGTGCGGCCGAGTCGTCGTCGGCATCACGACGGGTACGCCGGTCGAGCTCCTGAGCGGGGGCGGAGCTCAGGTAGGCCTCGAGCTCCTCCTCGCTCATCTCTTCGATCTCGGCATCTGTGGGCATGCGCGACATCGTCAATCTCCTCACCGGTGGTGCGTCAGCAGTTCTTATGGGCGTCGTAGGGTCATCAGGACGAGAGCGTATGCCACAACGGTCACCCTGTGCCCTACCCGTCCGAAGAATCGGTCTCCCTCTGGGACTCGGCGCCATCCTGCGGCAGCGAGGCGTCCTCAGGACTCGCGCTCTACGGAGCCTCGGTCGGTGTCTGCACCGGGGTGGCCGACGCCGACGGGCTCGGGGTCGAAGCCATCGTGGCCGTCTTCTGTCCCGGGTCGATTCCGGGAACGGGCCGCCACGCCCCCACCGTCACTGAGGCGTCGGAGTGAAGGATGACCGCTCGCCAGGCCACCAGCGCTCCGGTGGAGTCGAAGGACATGACGTGGAGGAAGGCGTCCTCGGTGACCGAGCCCAGTGACGTGCCACCCTTGCCCGCCCCCGAGATGATCCCGGTGACGGGATGACCGGTTCGGGGACTGATCGCCGTAGTCATCCCCCGCTCGGCGTGGACGTGCCCGGCCAGGAGCAGCGGCGCACAACCCTCCTTCGTAAGCGTGTCGAAGGTGGCGGGCTGGTGGATGAGGACGACGTCGACCGGTGTGCTCCCACAGCTGGTCCTGGCCAGGCGGGAGGCGATCTTCTCAGTGGTCTCCCCATTGCGGGGCTTGGTGCCCGCCGCTGTTGTGCGCTCGGCGTCGTCGTGTCCCAGGATGGTGAGCCCGGCGACCGTCTGAACCGAGCCGTCGGTGACGGTCCACCCCTGGGAGCGCAGGCGGGCGGCCGTGGCGTCGGAGTCGTGGTTGCCGATCGTGGCGACCTTCTTCGTCGAGCTCGGGACCGCCTGGGTCAGCGCGTCGACGCACACCCGCTCCGGATCCGAGCCGGTCATGGTCAGGTCGCCGTCATCCATGTGGACATCGGCGCCCGAGAGCTGGTCGAGGATCCCGGAGAAGGCGATGACGTCCAGGTTGCAGTGCAGGTCCGTGGTGAGCACGGCCGTCTTGCGTCCGCGCTCGGGCACTGAGCGGGCGCCGGTCACCGGGACCGAGGGCGTCGCAGTGGCACTCGGGCTCTCAGACGGCTGCGGGGCGGCGCCGGGCTCCGGATCGGGGGCGGCCTTCACCAGGGTCTTCGCGGAGGACGCCCTGACTCGGGCCTGCAAGTCCTCGATGTCCACCCTTCCGTCGGCGGCGGTGACGTCCACCAGGCCCTCAGTCTGCTCGGCGGCCCTCCAGGCGACCCGTAGGTTGGTGTCCGCCTTGGCGTAGAAGCCCTTGTTCGTCTCCACGAAGGTACGCGCCTTGGGCCCGTAGGCGGTGACGACGTCGGCGATGCGTCCTGAGAAGCGAGCCCGGGCCAGCGGGGTCCCCTCCAGGACGGACAGGGTGGAGCCGGGCGAGGCGGCCGTGCGCATGGCCGGCACCAGGAGGGAGATCACGGTGGCCACGGTCGCGGAGACCGCCACGGTCGTCGCCCAGCGGTGCGAGACGCCGGCCCGGACGGTCTCGCGCCAGGGCTTGGTCGGTGCCAGGCGCCAGGCGGCCACGCAGCACAGGAAAATCGCCTCGACGACCCCGGCCCGACGCAGGGCGTCACCGGCCAGTCCGTAGAGGCCCTGCCGGATCGTCAGGTCGGGGTGGGAGATCAGTGAGAGGTAGGAGGTCGCGTCGGAGGACAGGGACTGCCCCACGCTGGCGGCATTGGCCGTATCAGGGGTCGGATCGCCCGGGATCTCCCCCAGGACCACCTTGACACCGAGGATCCCGACAGGGGACTCCATCGAGGCGGTTCCCAGCGGCCCGAGGTCCAGCGTGACGGTGGAGTCCAGGGTCGTCGACCAGGTCGCCTCGTGCGGGCCGACCGGCGACGAGGCCGTCGCCGTGGACACCCCCAGCAGGAGGGAGACGAGGCTGGAGGCCAGGACCATGGCCGCCGTTCCGATCGCCGTGCGGGTGCCGGGGCGACGACGACGCCACCAGACGCGTGGTGCCAGCAGCACCGTCACGACCAGGGCGCAGCAACGCCGTACGGCCGTCAGCAGACCGTCCCACAGGTCTCCCGCTCCTTCGGTGGCGCCGGTACCGGCACCGGCATCAGTATCTGAAGATGTCCGTACCACGGCTTACCTCAGAGACGAGCACCCAGCGAGACCTGAGCAGCCGGGTCCTCACCGCCGTGGGCCTGAGCGGCGATCAGGCTCGCCAGCGAGGTGACGTAGGTGACGGTGTCCTGCCATCCGCCCACGGCCTGGCAGGGAACTCCCAGAGCCTTGACGGGGTAGTCGTTTCCCTCCGGGTCCAGACGGTCGCCGACGAAGATCATCTCCTCCAAGGCGATACCGGTCATCTCCGCCAAGCGCTTCATGCCGTAAGCCTTATCCACCCCCTTGAGGGTGATGTCGACACTCGTGGAGCCGCCTGAGCGGACCTCCAGGTCCGGAAGGAGGAGGGCGACGGCATCACGCAGGGCGGCCTTCTTCTCCCCCGTGGGGTCCCACGCGCGTTTGGCGTCCAGAGGGGCCTCCTGCCCCAGGGCCGAGAAGGTGATCTGGCTGCCGCGATCCTCGAGGATCTCCCCCCAGGGCTGTTCCTCCCACAGACCGAGGCGACGGGCCTGGGCCTCGACGATCTCGAAACCGGTGCGGATCTGCTCAGGGGTGAGGTCATTGGCGTAGACCAGCGTCCAGGCGTCCTCATCGCTCTCGGCGCGGGAGGGGTCGTAGGTGTAGTAGCGCGTTCCGCAGGTGGGCATGAGGTGGAGCCGGGAGAGCTCGTCGGCGTCGGCGTCGAGGTGGGCCAGGACCTGGTCGCGGAACTGCCCCACCTGCCCACCGGAGATGATGCAGACGGGGACGACGTCGAGCAGCCGCCTGAGCGCTGTGGCCATGGCCTGTGGCATGGCCGACTTCGAGGGCGCCAGCGTGTCGTCGAGGTCGAAGGCCACCAGGCGGGGCAGTACCTGAGGGCTCACATCAGTCTGAGTCATAGGCGTATTGTGTCCCACCCGCCTGGAAACCGGCCGAACCGGGCCCCAGACGGGTGGTGGGGTCAGTCTCTCTTCTCAGTGGATCTCGTCGTCGGATCTCAGCGGACGAGCCGGTCAGTCGGCCTGCTCGGGGTGGAGCATGTGCTCGCGGGCCCGCGCTGAGGCCTCGGCCCGGGCGTCGCGGTCCTCACGACGTCCGCGCGAGATCAGTGCGGTGATGGACACAGCCAGACCACCCCAGATGATGACGATGGCGAGCAGCATGATGAGCACGGCGATTCCGGTCATCTCAGTCCTCCTCCTGGGAAGCGGTCTCCAGCTTGAGGGCCTCGAACTCGTCTATCGGGGTCTTCCAGGGGATGAGACTCATGACGGCGGTGCACAGGGCGACCACCAGCAGCATCCCCCACCCGAAGACCATGACGAAACCGCTGGAGTAGGCCTCCGGCTCATATCCTTCGGACAGATACGTCCACAGGGTCTGAAAGAACATGTATCCCAGTAGGACGGGAACGACGGCACCGACGAGAGCCCGCCACCACAGGCCGATCATCCGGGACTCGGAGACGGCGTTGAGGTGGTCCTGAAGCAGTCTGGTGCGCCGCAGGACCCAGGCGACCGCCACGCACATGATGATGGCCGAGGAGACCACGCCAATGTTGTTGATGAAGGCGTCGACGACGTCGAGGTCCGACAGACCCGAGCTGGTGGCGAACAGGACGAAGGACAGGACGGCGGCCGGAACACCGACGACAAGGGAGGCCTTCTTCGGCGTCAGACTGAGCTTCTCCCCCACGCCGGCGGCCACCACCTGGATGATGGAGATGAAGGAGGTCAGTCCTGCCATGGAGAAGGAGGCGAAGAAGAGCACCCCGAAGAACGCGCCTCCCGGCATCTGGGAGATGACGGTGGGAAAGGTGATGAAGGACAGGGAGGGCCCGGTGATCTTCATCTCGCCGATCCCGACGTGCTGCGTGTGCGCCATGAAGCCGAGGGTCGCGAAAACGCCGATGCCTGCGAGCAGCTCGAAGGAGGAGTTGGCGAAGCCTGCCACGAGGCCGGTTCCCACGAGGTTGGAGCGGCGCCGTTGGAGGTAGGAGGCATAGGTGAGCATGATGCCGAAGCCCACTGACAGCGAGAAGAAGATCTGCCCGAAGGCCGCCATCCACACCTGGTAGTCCAGCAAAGCCGACCACTTGGGCGTGAACAGGGCATTGAGCCCCTCCCCCGCGCCCGGGAGCATGAGGGCGCGCACCACGAGGCCAGCGAACATGAGGACCAGCAGCGGCAGGAAAATCTTGTTGGCCCTCTCCACGCCTCCGCTGACACCCAGGGCGGTCACCACCAGACCGAAGCCCCACACGAACAGCAACGGCAGGGCCACGCCCATGACGATCTCCGGGGAGTACCCACTTGCCTCCCCGAGCCGGTCCGCACCGATGTAGTGCTGGAAGAAGCCCTTGGCATCATCACCCCAGGCGATGTTGACGGAGAAGAGCATGTAGCGCAGAGACCAGGCCACGACCACCGCATAGTAGGTCATGATGATGAAGCAGATGAAGACCTGGAACCATCCCAGCCACTCGAGCCTGGTGGACAGGCGCCGGAAGGCCGCCGGCGGCGAGCCTCGGAAGCGGTGCCCCAGGGCGTAGTCGAGGAAGAGGATCGGCAGCCCGGCCGCCAGCAGCGCGATGACGTAGGGGACGATGAAGGCGCCGCCGCCGTTGGTGTAGGCCACGCCTGGGAAGCGCCAGATGTTTCCCAGGCCGATCGCCGAGCCGATGGCGGCGATGAGGAAGCCGAGCTGCCCGCTCCACTGCTCGCGCGGGGGAGCCTGAAGAGACTCGCTCTCCCCTGTCTTGGAGGACATGAGTACCTTCCGTGATATGACGAATGCAGGCGGCCCAGGGGCCACCTCTTCCTGCGGACTGGTCGCAGGCCCTTTTGTCGTTGGACGCTAGTCGAGCGACCACGATGTGTCGTCTGACGTCCACGATACGGACAGTCGTCAGGGTGGTCACCTGTCTTTTCTCACGCGATCCATGCCACACTGAACACTCCTGTTCGTACCTGATCCACCACCCCGAGAGGACCCCCATGGCCACCCCTCACATCGCTGCAGAGCCCGGAGACTTCGCCCCCGCCGTCCTCATGCCCGGCGACCCCAAACGGGCCCAGCGCATCGCCGAGCTCCTCATGGATGACGCTCGTCTCGTCACTGACGTGCGCGGGATGCTGGGCTTCACCGGGACCGTGAACGGCAGGCCACTGAGCGTCATGGGCTCAGGGATGGGGCAGCCCTCCTTCACGATCTATGCCACCGAGCTGTTCAGCCAGTTCGGGGTGGAGCGGATCATTCGGGTGGGCACTGCCGGCGCCCTGTCCCCGAAGGTCAAGGTCGGCGACGTCATCGTGGCCACCGGCGCCCACACGGACTCCTCCATGAACCAGCTGCGCATCCCGGGCGTCAACTTCTGCGCAGTGGCGGACTTCCGACTGGCCGCCGCCGCATACGAGGCCTCGCTGTTCGAGCAGGGACAGGTCGGCGGAGCAGTCCACCTGGGTACCGTCATGTCACGGGACCACTTCTACTTCACCCCCGAAGGGCAGACCGAGGCGCTGGCGAGGTACGGGGTCCTGGGAGTGGAGATGGAGGCCGCCGCCCTCTACGGGGTCGCCGCCGAGTACGACAAGCAGGCGTTGGCGGTCCTGACCGTCTCCGACCACCTGCTGGACCACTCCGCTGACATGAGCGCCGCCGAGCGTGAGACACGTTTCGCAGACTCTCTGCGCCTGGCCGTGGCCGCCGCCCACAGTTGATCCGCACACGGCCTTCCAGGCCACTCCAGGTCACTCGGCGCTCCGACGGTTCAGACAGCAACGGCCCCTGAGGCGGGGCGGGCAACAGCCCGCCCCGCCTTTGATGTTGCACCCTCCCCACAACAGGAATCCTTCGATCACCCCCGCACAGGACTGCCTTACCTGGGAGGAATAACGAAAACCGACGGCACACATCCCTCGCTTTCCCCGAGGGCCTCCAACGGACGGAAACAACTCGCCATAAGCCATTAAAATGGCGGAATTTCAACGTTTCTTGATGTGTCATGATGCAGGGCAGGCTGCCCTTCGTTGCCGGTAGACGGATGCGGATTTACGTTATTCATGTCCACAGCGCACATCCGCTCGAAAGGAAAAGCATCATGTCCGTCACCAAGATCTCCTCC
>ERZ772968.1491-NODE-1491-length-10802-cov-3.681493_pt1 | contig 10802 bp, 8 predicted proteins | sample MGYA00580674_ERZ772968 | MGnify/ENA primary metagenome ERZ772968 (study PRJEB29015, sample SAMEA2737940) | human oral metagenome | biome: human oral; feature: human-associated habitat; material: dental | place: China | collected 2138 ...
AAGCTGGGGTACCACCGGGGTGCTTCATGGATTAAATCAGCGTTTCTTTAGAAACGAAAGGAAGGGTTCGGTAATGAGAACGGTGCTTGTGTCGATTTTCCTTTTTTTGGCTTTCATTTTCTGTCCCGTTCATGCCGAGGGAAAGGACTTGCCGACTCTGGTATCCCTGTCCGGGGCCGGTTGACCGGCCTGCAAACAGATGTCCAAAGTTTTGGATGCGATCAATGACCGGTATGAGGGCAGGCTGGCAGCGGAAGCGGTGGACGTGGACGAGTATCCCGAGCTCGTTAAGGAGTACAACGTGACCTACCTCCCCGCCCTCCTCTTTCTGGACGACAACGGCGATGTCGTTCGTCAGGAGGTTGGCTATCACAGCCTTGACGAGGTGCTGGAGATCTTCCGGGACATGGGGGTCGACATCGAATGACGCGGGGCCCCGGGTCTCGGCGTCCGTCGAAAGGGGAGAGAAGATCGTGTTCGTGAGTAAAGGGAGAGGAAAGAGTGTCGGGGGCGTTTTGCCCCTGGCCGCAGCCATAGCCCTGCTGCTGTTTCTCCTGGGGGGGTGCGGCGGTGGGGGCGACAGGCACGAGTCCGGCTCCGCGACGACGCTCGACGACGCCTACGTCTACTGCTATCCGCTGGTCATGATGTCCGTATCCCAGAGGGTGGCGACGAACGTCGTCGAGGCCACCTCCGCAAAGGTGCCCGTGAACCAGCTGCGCCACGCGCAGAGGTTGGCTGGGCCGGACTTCAAGGACGTCGTCACGCCGAACGTCGATACGCTCTATTCTCAGGCGTTCATCGACTTGAAGGGCGGCCCCCTGGTGTTCGTCAAGCCGGCCGCAGACCGTTACTGCTCGGCGCAGTTCCTGGACGCCTGGACGAACAGCGTGGGGATTGCCGGCACGGGGGGCAGGGAGGGCACGTCCGGGGAGCAGGTTTGTCTGCTGATGCGGTCGGACGACAAAACGACCGTCCCGGCGGGGATGACGCCCTTTCGCCTCTCCGGGAACCTCGGCTGGATCATCGGGCGCACCCTGTGCAGGGGCGAGGACGACCTGGAAAACGTTCGGACCCTTCAGAAGCGGATGAGGCTGCTGCCGCTGGCCGACTATCTCCGGGGCGGAGACTATGTCCCCCCAAAGGGGACCCACGATCCCCGGTACGACGGCGTGATCCCCGTGGACTACGTTTTGAGGATGACGCCCGAGCAATTCTTCGGCGAGGCCAACGCCCTGATGCGGGACAACCCTCCGCTCCCCGGCGATGAGCCCTTCCTGGACGGAATCCGTGCGCTGGGCGTAGGGCCCGGTCTCAGCTTCGATCCCGCGGTGCTGGGGGCGGACGCGCAGGGTCGGGAGGCGGCGTGGCGGGCGATGATCAAGAGGGTTCAGGCGCGGGTCATCGCGAACAGCCAGAGGTTCCTCGTGCATTGGGGGCCGTGGCAGTACCTCGGTGCGCCGATCGCCGAGTTCGGGACGGAGTACGACTACCGCGCGATGGTCGCCTGGAGGGGGCTGGGGGCCAACCCGGTATCGGCCGCCATATACGCCAGCGCGAACAAGGACTCGTCGGGACGGGCCCTGAAGGCGGGGACACGCTATAAGGTGCGCTTCGAGAAGGGGGCGTTGCCGCCGGTTCGGGAGGGCGGGTTCTGGTCGGTAACGGCCTACGGCGACGACGACTTTTTGATTGCGAACCCATTGAACCGCTACTGCGTCAACGACCGCAGTCCTGTCACCTATAACGCGGACGGCTCCCTGGAGCTGCTGCTCCAGCCCGAGGCTCCAAAGGACGAGGATCCCCTCAAGGCCAACTGGCTGCCCACGGGGCAGGGCGGGTTCCACCTGTTCCTGCGCATCTACTGCCCGGACAGGACGAGGATCGATGGGGGATGGAAGGCCCCGAGCCTTATCCCAACGTCTGAATAGAGCGGGCAGAGGGATTGGACTCCGTCTCAGGGTTGGGTCTGCAATGGCAGATATTTTTGGTGAGTTTGTGAGTTTGTGAGGAGGATGAGAGGATGGTTTTGAGCAGGAGGTTTTTACGCGTGGCGGTGCTGGCGGCGGTCTTCGCCCTGGGCCTCGCCGGGACCGCGCTGGCGGATCCCAAGGCCTGGGTTGGTTCCACGGGTGGAGACTGGAAAGAGGGTACCAATTGGAATCCGAACGGAGTACCAGCGGCTGCTGATGAGGTGTTGATTTCGGGCGCCGAGGTAAAGATTACCGAGGCTGCGAATGCGAAGTCTGTGTCGCTCGGCCAGGGGGCGACCTTATCCATTGAAGGCACGGGGAAGCTGACCCTCGCTGCCGGCGGCGCGCTTCACGCATCGGGCGACGCGACCGTGGAGGTCAAGGCTGTAGATGGGCTGACGTTTACCACTGCCACGCACATTACCGTCAACCCTGACAAGGCGCTGACCCTGAAGAGAAAGGCCCCGGGCAACATAAAGGGCGCCGGCGCCATGACCCTCTCCGGCGGCGGAACGCTGAATGTGAACCTTCCACTGACGACGGCCACCGGTTTGGAGATCAAGGACGGCAGCACGCTGAACGTCGTGGACACCCTGCCGGACCTAACAGGCCCCGCGGTGACGGTCACGAAGGGCAACCTGACGTTGGGGTATAACCTTCCGGCGGCCGTTAAGCGCGTGGAGGTCACCGAGGGCGTCCTGACGGTGGGGCAGGGGAGAGCGATCGGAAACGGAAGCAAAACCGCGCCGGACGGCGCGGTGGACCTGAAGGATAAAGGCCGCCTCGTGCTGAGCGGGGACCTGACGCTCAAGGAGCTGAAAACGGTCGATGGCAGCAAGATCACGGCCAACGGCAATGTCCTGACCATCATCGATCCCACGAATCCTTTTGTGCTCGACGCCGGGATCGATAAGGGGACTCTGAGCCTGGATGTGGCGGCCGGTCAAATGGCCACCCTGAGTAAAGATGTGGCGAAGGTCGTATTCAATGGGAAAAACGGCGGCGCCCCTACCTTGAAATTTGAGGAAAGAGTCTTTGTGAACCACCTCGATATCAGAGGCTCCACGACAGAACCCGCCAAGTTGCAGTTCGGTGGGGAGAACACCATCGGCACGCTGGAGTTCGTGAGGACGACCCCCCTTGTCGTTTCCTATAGCGATCTTTTCGTCAAGGTCGAAAAGCTGATTCTTGCCGATGGCGCTGCCCTTGACCTCAAGCTGATGGGGGGAACTGCACTGACCATCAAGGACGGAACGCCGGGCGCGAAGTGGAACGTGAAGATGGGGAATGAGAATACCGATTTCAGGGTGCACAACGCGGGGCTGCTCTCCGGAAACGTCGAGGTGACGCTCGGCGGCGGCACCCTGTACCTGCCTCACGGAGCGTACCCGAATCTAACCCTGAAGGCGGTGTCTCCTCCTGTTCAACCGACGCTCGAGGCGGACGTCTTCGAGGGCGACCCGGTCCTGACCGTAGGGAAGGTCGAGATCAGTGGTTCTGACATGAGAATGAAGGCTACCGGTGTCTGGAAACGCGGCCTGGAGGCGGGCAAGACGCTCACGCTGCTGAAGGTCAATTCTGTGAATATGAATGGTAAAGTGATCAAAGGTGACCCAGAGCAGGATAAAACTCCTAGTGCTGAATACTGGAAAGTGGCGCGGCTGGAAGGGACCAAAACGGAACTGGTCCTCACCGCGCTGAAGACCATCTCCGTCCCCGATCTGGTGGCGGAGGCGAGTTACTCGGGGAACAAGCGTACCGTGACCGTCAAGGTCTCGGGTGACGTGAAAGTGAAGGAGGGCGAATGGAAAGCCGAGATGATCCGGGGAGATAGGCCGGAGAATTATCCCGCTTATGAGAACGCTAAGCCTGGGACGAACACCAGGGAGGGCGCGGTTTTTGAGGTCATGCTGCCGTCCGGCTTCACGAGCGGGACGCTGAGGGTGAAAGCCACAAACTTCGATTCGCCAAATTTCCAGGGCTTTGTCGACGTCCCGCTGGAGCGCACCACGCCGGGTGGTGGCGGCGGCGGTGGTGGCGGCGGTGGTACGCCCGGTACACCCGGTACGCCCGCGGCCCCGAGCATCGATCCGAGCAGCTGGGAGACAACGGCCATCGGCGAGCCGGACGCTCAGGGGAACCTGACTGTCCAGCTCACGGCGACGCTGAGGCTCGATGGGACGCCGAAGTCCCTGGATGTGGTCGCCTCCGGGATGAAGGAGAAGCCGAAGGCTGAGCTGCTGGACGCCGGCGGCAAGGTTATCGTGAGCTCCATGCCGCCGGCGGTCAGGGCAGGCGCGAAGAGCTACAGGCTGAGGCTGACGTGCAGGACCACGAAGGCCGATATCGACTCGGGCAGGGCGGCGATCGAGAAAGTGCTTGTGGCGACGGACGACGGCAAGGTCCATACGATCATGGTGAACAAGAAGCTGAAGGATATCGCCAAGCCGGGCGGCAACCCCGGGCAGCCCGGCAACCCCGGTAATCCCGGGCAGCCCGATAACCCCGGAGACTGACTCCAAGAGCGGCTCCGGCGGCGGGTGCGACGCGGGTGTCAGCGGATTGGCCTTGGCTCTCGTCGGAGCGTTCCTGCTGAGGAGAAAAGTATAGCTTCGGAGTATACGCGGGACGGCCCCCTTTTCGGGGGCCGTCCCTTCGTCTCGAGAGGCATGGGCTGCGGGAGCTCTAGCGCTCCCCGCCGCCGTACCGCCGCACGCCCCTGCGGATCAGGATTGCCGCCAGGACGGTCAGGACGGCCATGACCAGGAAGATCTGGGGGATCTCGAGCCCCGCGGTCAGCAGAAGGCCGGACCCCACGGCGGAGACGACCATGAACAGCGAGTCCGTGACGTTGGAGCAGGCGATGACCCCGGCCATGCGGTCCTCCGGCGTGAGGTACTGGATGGCCGCGTAGAGGGGGACGATGTAGAGCCCCCCGCAGAAGGAGATGGCGAAGAGGCAGGCCAGCACGGCCAGGTTTGCGGGCACGGCCAGGAAGGCGCCGACGCCGATCGCCGGGATCCCCGGGGCCAGGGGCTCCCGATGGCTCACCAGCCAGAGCAGCGCGCTGGCTAGGGAGATGCCGACGGCCGCGGCGGGCACGTACCGCACCGAGACCTCGCCCTTCAGAATGGCGTTGCACGCCATCGAGCCCAGCCCGATGCCCATGGAGAAGACGGCCAGAAAGAGCGTCGCCACCTGCTCGTCCGCCCCGAGGACCAGCCGGGCGTAGGTGGGGAACTGCGCCAGGAAGGTCGCCCCGACCAGCCAGAACCAGGAGATCCCGAGGACGGCACAGAAGACGTTGCGGTGAGGATAGACGTCCGTGACGAGCGCGGCGGTCCTGCGGACGACGTCGGCGGATACCCGCCGGTGGGGGTCGATGGGCCGCGTCGGGGGGATGTAGAGGCTGGTCCACCAGCCGGCGGCCGCCACGGCCACGACCCCCGCCCCGACCCGGAGGAGCCCGCCGGACGTGAGGATGAGGAGCCCGCCGAAGATGGTCCCCGTCAGGATGGCGAGATAGGTCCCGGTCTGGATGAGGCCGTTCCCCGCGATCAACTCGTCCTCCTCCAGGTGCTGCGGCAGGATGCTGAACTTGGCGGGGCTGAAGAAGGTGGATTGTGCTCCCATCAGGAAGAGCACCGCGAGCAGCAGCCAGATGTTCTGCAGCTGGAACCCCACGGCGGCCATCCCCATGATGACGACCTCCGCGAACTTGACGAGGCGCATCAGATACGCGCGGTCGTAGCGGTCGGCCAGGTCGCTGGCGGGGGCCGAGAAGAGGAAGAAGGGAAGGATGAAGACCCCGGCCGCGACGTTCACCATGATGCGGGAGTCGAGCCCGGCGCCGTCGGCCAGGCGGAAGGTGATCAGCATCGCCAGGGCGCTCTTGAAGAAGTTGTCGTTGAAGGCCCCCAGGAACTGCGTCAGGAAAAGGGGCAGAAAACGGCGCGTGCGCAGGAGCGCGAACTGGTGCTTTCCGGACGCGGACAAAATTCATCTCTCCCAGCTGCGGGCCCGGAGGCCCAAAAATTTCTTGGAACGTGTACAATTATTATAAGCGACTCTTTCGGTCTTTTGATCTGCCGCCGACGTTCGCTTTTGATTTTGCTCTCAATCCGGAGGTGCATTGCCATGAGTCTGACGCTTTATAACGACCTGACGCGCAAAAAGGAGCCGTTCGTCCCCCTGACCCCGGGACGCGTCACCTTCTACAGCTGCGGCCCGACGGTCTACGACTTCTTTCACATCGGCAACGCGCGCCCTTTCATCGTCTTCGACGTCCTGCGCCGCTACTTGGAGCATCTGGGGTATGAGGTCACCTTCGTCCAGAACTTCACGGACATCGACGACAAGATGATCCAGCGCGCCCATTCCGAGGGCATCGAGGTCTCCGACCTCGCCGCGCGCTTCATCGGGGAATACTACAAGGACGCCGATGCGCTGGGGATCCGTCGGGCCGACGTGGCGCCGCTCGCCACGGAGCACATGCCGGAGATCATCGGGACGATCGAGAGGATCATCGAGAGGGGGCACGCCTACGTCTCGGAAGGGGACGTCTACTTCGACGTCCGGAGCTGGCCCGGCTACGGCAAGCTCTGCAAGCAGAGCCTGGACGAGCTGGAGGCCGGTGCGCGCGTGGAGGTGGGCGAGCGCAAGAGGGACCCGCTGGACTTCGCGCTCTGGAAGGCGCAGAAGCCGGGGGAGCCCGCCTGGGACAGCCCGTGGGGAAAGGGACGGCCCGGCTGGCACATCGAGTGCAGCGCCATGTCCTCGAAGTACCTGGGCACGACGATCGACATCCATTCGGGCGGGGTGGACCTGACCTTCCCCCACCACGAGAACGAAATAGCACAGAGCGAGGCCGCGTCCGGGGAGCCCTTCGTGCGGTTCTGGCTGCACAACGGTTTTCTGCTCATCGACAAGGAGAAGATGTCCAAGTCCCTGGGCAACTTCATGACGGCCCGCGCCGCCCGGCAGAAGTATCCGCCCCTGGCCATCCGCCTCTTCATGCTGAGCGCGCACTATCGGTCCCCCATCAACTTCGCGCCCGAGGGCCTGGAACAGGCCGAACGGGGCGTGACGCGCCTGAGGAACTGCCGGGCCGACCTGGCCTTCGCCCGCAGAACCCGAATGGGCGAGGAGCCCGGGGCCGGCTCGTTCCCGGCCGATTTTCTGGCGGAGCTGAAGAGGCTGGACGACGACTTTCACGCCGCGATGGACGACGACTTCAACACGGCGGCGGCGGTGGGGGTGCTCTTCGAGGTGGTCAAGGCGATCAACTCCGGGCTGAAGGAGCATCCGTCCCTGCCGGCCGCCTTCTTCGACGCGGCGGAGGCCGAGCTGGCGAAGATCGACGGCATCCTGGGCGTGATCGGGCCCGAGGAGCTGCCGAAGGAGGAATCGGCCGGAGAGGAGGCCCTCGGCGACGCGGAGGTCGAGCGGCTGATCGAGGAGCGCTGCGCCGCCCGCAAGGCGAAGGATTTCGCCCGGTCGGACGAGATCCGGGCCATGCTGGCGGAGCGTGGCGTCGTGCTGGAGGACACCCCGCAGGGGACGCGCTGGAAGCGGGAGATATAGCCCCTTACGCCGGACAGGTCTTGGGGTTTGCCCTGTTCCACATCTCCGAGGGCGCGGAACGCCCGTTCGAACCACGGGCGACGGAGGAACATGGAAGGGAGAATGATGGATGAGGAGCTGGCTGAGGAACCTGTTTCGACATGAGGTCGAATTTTTTCTTCTCTGTCTGTACAACATGTTGTCTGCAGGGAGCGAACTGTTGGGGCCAATGGCTTCTGGGAGTTCAAAAATTTTTCAGGTCGTCTTTATCTGCGTCACCCTTTTTTTCATGATTGAAGTGGTCTTTTTGGATAGTCTGTTCTGGAGCCGGGCGGCGTTTTTCCTCTCCGCCTTCTGTCTGGTCGGCGTGGGGATTTTTTCCCTGTTCTCGGCTGCATTCCTGGCCTCCGGAGGACTGCTGGGCAACGCCTTTGGCCTGTGGCTGCTGACCTCGAACGCGAGCGCTGTTGTGGGAGCCCTGGTGCTGATCGCCATCCCTTATCGGACGTGCCTCAGGCTGGAGGCGAAAAGAGAGAGGATGGGGTACAGATAGCCCCGGGGTTGACGGGCGCTCCTCGAACATTGCACCCCTCGATCTCCAGAAGCCGCCGCTTGACCTCGAGCCCTCCTCCGAACCCCACCAGCGTTCCGTCGGCCCCGACGACGCGGTGGCAGGGGACGAGGAGAGGCAGAGGGTTGCGGTGATTGGCCCCGCCCACGGCCCGGACGGCTTTGGGCCTGCCGATCCGGGCCGCAATCTCCGCGTAGGTTCGGGTCTCGCCGTAGGGGATGGTCCGAAGCGTATTCCAGACCAGGAGCTGAAAGTCCGTCCCCTCCAATCGTATCGGAACGTCGAAGTCCCTTCGTTCCCCCCGCAGATATTCGCCGATCTGCCGGGCCGCATCCGTCAACAGAGGGCACCCGCCCCGCTCCGCCGGCTCGGAGGAGCGCGGGGAGCCCTATGCGGCCAATTATTTCGGCCAGCCGGCGGGCGATAAGATCCTGAGGTCCTCCACCTATTTCATCAGGGACGAGAAACGGAACGTCGTGGGGATCCTGGGCGTCAACGTCGACCTCACGCAGCTCATGGCCGCGCGTCAGACGGTCGATCGGCTGCTGGGCCTGGAGAAGTCCGGCGGCGTGTCCGCCGTCCCCTTCGTCGGGGAATCCGGAGGGCCGCGCCGGGACGAGGCGGACCGGAACGTCGAGCACATGGTCTATTCCGTCCTGGAGCGGGTTTTATCGGCCTGTAAGGCGGCCCCTTCCCGTCTCACCGCCCGCGAGAAGCGCGAGTTGGTGGAGGAACTGAACGCCCGGGGCGTCTTTTTGCTGAAGGGCGTGGTCACGGAGGTCGCCCGGCGCCTGAGCGTCTCGGAGCAGACGGTCTATCGCTATTTGAAGGGTTGAAGCCGGAATTGAAAAGGAGGACGAGAAGTCCCAGGAAACCCTCCCGAAAAGGGAGGAAAGATCACTCCAATCTTGATCGTTCGTACGCTGCGTTTGGGCCGATGACCGTCCGGTGAAAGCCCCAGGCGGATCGCACGGCTCGTTCTTCGCCGGCGTTGCGCTTACTGCATGCGAACGCTCTCGAATTGGAATCAGGGGGGCCTGTTGAATGCTGTTGATCGGAAACGGAATGCTGGTAACGCGCGATCCCCGAAATCCCTGGTTCCCGAACGGCTGCGTGGCGGCCGACGGCAGCTTGATCGTCTCGGTGGGGCCGACCGACGATCTGCGGGCCCGATATCCCGAGGCCCGGTTCGTCGACGCGAACGGCGGCCTGATCCTGCCGGGCTTCATCAACGCCCACATGCACTATTACAGCGCCTTCTCCCGCGGGATATCCACGAAGGACGCACCGGCGCAAAATTTCATGGAGGTCCTGGAGCGGCTCTGGTGGCGGCTGGACAAGGCCCTGAGCCTCGAGGACTGCTATTACAGCGGCCTGATCTGCATGATCGACTGCATCAAGAACGGCACGACGACCGTGCTGGACCATCACGCCAGCCCCCATGCGGTGAGGGGCAGCCTGTTCGAGCTGGCCCGCGCCGCCCGCGAGACGGGGATCCGAAACTGCCTTTGCTACGAGGTGTCCGACCGCGACGGTCCGGAGATCATGCGCCGGGGAATCGAGGAGAACATGGAGTTCATCCGTGCCGCCCGTGAGGAGAAGGATGACCTGCTGGCCGGGACCTTCGGGCTTCACGCCTCCATCACCCTGTCGAACGAGACCCTGGCCGCCTGTCGGGAGGCGATGGGGGACGCGGATGCGGGCTTCCACGTCCACGTGGCGGAAGGGCCGGCCGACGAGCGGGACTCCGAGGAGAGATACGGCCGGCGCATTCTCGAGCGTTTCCGCGATTTCGGCCTGCTGGGGCCGAAGTCCATCGCAGTACACTGCATCCACATTGACGAGCACGAGATGGATATTTTGAAGGAGACGGGGACGGCCGTCGTCCACAACCCGGAGTCCAACATGGGCAACGCCGTGGGCACGACGCCCGTGCTGGAGTTTTGCCGGCGGGGCATCCTCACCGGCCTGGGGACGGACGGCTACGTCAGCGACATGCTTCAGTCCTACAAGATGGCCAACGCGCTGCAGAAGCATGCCAATGGGCATCCCAACGTGGCCTGGGGGGAGATTCCGCAGATGCTTTTCGAGAACAACGCGCGCATCGCGGAGCGGTATTTTGGCGTGCCGCTGGGGCGTCTCGCGCCCGGCTGTTCGGCCGACGTCATCGTCTCGGACTACGTGCCGCCGACGCCGCTTACCGATGCGAACGTCAACGGGCACCTGCTCTTCGGGGCGAGCGGCCGCAGTGTGGTCACCACCGTCGCGCGCGGGAAGGTGCTGATGGAGAACCGCGTGCTCCCGGGAATCGACGAACGGGCCGTTGCGGCCAGGGCCCGTGAGCTGGCGGTGAAGACGTGGGAGAGATTCTAGGGAATGACCGCCTTCCACAAGGTATTTGGCCTTGTGGGGTATGCCGGTCGCTATCTGACCGGCCCGGCTCTTCGTTCAGCGCCGTTGAGGCGTGAATGACCGCCTTCCACAAGGTGTTGGCTTGTGAGGTATGCCGGTCGCTATCTGGCCGGCGCATGGGTTTGGAAACGTTCCGGTTCCGTCAGGATAAAGTAAAAAACCTTCTTGGCCCGACAGGAGGGGCGGAGGGGTTCCGTCAGGGACCGGTTGAATCAAGGAGGGGGTGTACTCGTGTCACACTTCATGAGGCCTCGGAGTTTTTCCGATTTGCTGCGCTGGATCGA
>ERZ772968.1498-NODE-1498-length-10758-cov-7.437167_pt1 | contig 10758 bp, 7 predicted proteins | sample MGYA00580674_ERZ772968 | MGnify/ENA primary metagenome ERZ772968 (study PRJEB29015, sample SAMEA2737940) | human oral metagenome | biome: human oral; feature: human-associated habitat; material: dental | place: China | collected 2138 ...
GCTCGGTGGTATAGAGGTACTCGCTCAGGGCCGTGACGATGTCCGAGCCGGTCACCGTGCGGTTCGGGTCACTGGTCGGCAGGGGCGTGCTGTTGGCGGAGGTGATGAGGTTGCGGACCTGCTGGACTCCGGCGTCGGTGCCGCCGCTCAGCGGGCAGCCGGTGGAGGCCTGGCAGTGGTCGACGTAGGTGCGCAGCGCCTGCTCGAAGCCCGTGGCCTGTCCCAGCGCCTGGTCGGCGAGGGACAGGGAGGGGTCGATCGCGCCGTCGAGCACCATGCGCCCCGTGTTGGCGGGGAAGTGCTCGGCGTAGACGGCTCCCAGATAGGTACCGTAGGAGAAGCCCAGGTAAGTCAGTTTCTCCTGGCCGGCCAGCGCCCGCAGGATGTCGAGGTCCCGGACCGCGGAGACAGTGCCGACGTGGTCGAGCAGCGTGGCGGGCTTGGTGTTGGCGGCGCACTGGTCGGCCAGATCCTGGAAAGACTGCCGGGTCGCCTCCGACCACTCCTCGAAGGAGTCGGCACCTGAGGCGGCGCCGGCGGATGCCGCTGCGGAGGGCTCAGCGGTACTGGCCGAGTCGTCGTCAGTGGTGCAGGTGATGGCCGTGGAGGAACCCACCCCGCGCGGGTCGAAGCCGATGACGTCGTAGGCGCTGAGTAGCTCGGGAGCGAAGGACGTGCCAGCCTGCTCGGCGAAGGCGACCCCGGAGTCGCCGGGGCCACCGGGGTTGATGAACAGGGCGCCCTGCGGGTGATCGCCGGTGGCCGCGCGCTTCTTCATGGCGATCGAGATGGTCTCGCCCTTGGGGTTGGCGTAGTCGAGGGGGACGGAGATGACGGCGCAACTAAAGGTGGCGTTGTCGGTCTCCTCCTCGGAGGAGTCGGCCGTCCCGGTCGCGCTGCCGGAGCTCGGGGCGGCCGTTGCCGCCGACGTCGTGGCGGCGGCGGCCGTCGTGGCGGTACTCGATTGGGCGGTCTTCTCCGAGACCTTCTGCATGCCGCCGGTGGCGCCGCAGGGGTACCAGTCGACGGCCTGATGGTAGAAGGACTCCAGGCTCGACGGAATCGGGCCTGCGACGGTGGCCGAGCCACCTGCTGCGGGGGCCAGTCCCGTCCCACAGGCACTCAGACACCCTCCGATAAGGACCGCCAAGGCACCGACGCTCGTTCGACGAGGGCGTGCCGAATTTGCTGTCGCCGAGAAGACGGCAGACGCCCACACCGAGACAGCACGTCCTGTATCGGCCGAGCACCGTCCCACTGTATTTCTCATGACCGACATCCTACAAAGGCCACCAGTGTCGGCCGCGCCGCACGGCGCTCCCCCGCCTGCCACGAGGCGCGCAACCCTGGTGGTGCTGCGCTGCCAGGATGAGGTCTTCGGGGATGTTGCGTCTGACCTGACGGCTTCGCGGTTGGTGGGCCCTTAGCCGGGGACGTCGAGGTGGTTGAGAGGACCGTCAACCGGGTGCGTCGGGGGTGCGGCGCTGACTTTCAAGAGCGGGTTCGGCCATCACCCGCTGACTGCCTGGAGCAAGCCACGGCTCCGACGACGGGGCGGGGAGTGCGCGGTGATCGTGCTGCGGCCGGGTAACGCGAGGGCGAACACCGCCACCAACCGCGTCGAGATTATCCGCCGCGCGCTGGATCAGGGCGGACTCGGCCCCCCGGTTGGCCAGGATGCGGGCCAGCCATGTGCCGGGAGCTGCCCCGCCACGGCGCGCAGCTGCGCTTCGACGACATCGAGGGCTACCGACCCGTGGCCTTGGCCACCAACACCCGCGTCGGTCAGCTCGCCGACCTCGAAACCCACCGCCGGCTGCAAAAACGCGGCTACGACCGCATCAGGTGCGCGAAAGCGTTCTCGCGCGCTTCGCTCAGGAGGTAGCCCTGTCGAGCTCGACCGCTTCGCGTTGCAGGGTTGCGCGGTCAGCCGCGTGGGTACCTTCTCGCGACCCCGACCCGCAGGCCTGCCGGCCTTCTACCAAATGCTCACCTTAGCCGGCACTCCGCCAGGCGCTGGGAACCCAAGACGGTACGCCTGCCACTGATGAGCGTCCCCGCCGTGATCGCCCGCCGCACCGTCCTGCGCTACAAGGCCGCCCCCAGGCCAGCCTCCAGCTGACCGGGCTCAGACCCCAGAGCCTATCGCCCCATCGACATACATTTGCCCCTTGCCCACCGCAACCACGCAGGACCCCCTTGGCCCCGAAAAAGCCCGGCCACCGCGAGACGACACGCGGCACACCGCCACACCCAACCAGCATCATCCCACCCACAGCACCTGCGACGCCGCCACCCACCCCCTACTCAGCCAGACAACGGAAGATCGAAGACAACGACAACTAACCGCTCCTATCAGTTTTCGAGGGGTGAACGGTCATCCGATCGGATGAGCCAATAGGAGGAGCGAAAGGCACGTGCGATAGTCGTACCGACCAACGTGCGTGTCAAGAGGCTGAACGCCCCATCTCCTATATTTTGCCGATCGGCCGATAGCGCCGTACGCTGAAACTGAAGCTCACCCACTACCGGACCTGCTTCATCCAGTGAGGACGGGAGAAAATGACCGCAAAAACTGCTCACTCTCCCCTACTCTTTTTTTTGAAGTATTTAACCAACAGAACAACAATAAACACCCCCACGACTAAAATATATGTGGCCATCGGAACCACATATTGCGTCCTGAGCATCTTCTCAAGTCTATTCGTCAGCAGGCCAGCTCCGGTTTCGGGACAACTTTTGACACTCGGCCTCTTGACGTCGCTGATTTCTATCACAATCCCCTTTTGGCAACCACTGGCAATCGCAACGTTCTCGGCATGCATGCTATCCTTCCTCGCCCTGCCTGGAGCCTATGCATCCGACATCGCAGGAAGCCTCTCACTATTCTACCTATACCTGGGTCGCTTTTTTAGGTTAAAACAAGCCTTCCTTGTATTTCTGATCAACGACATAGCCTCCGCTGCGATCATATTAACATCCAATAACTTTCCAACAGCCATACCACCAGTCATCACACCTTCGGCGCGAACGAGTTTACTTGAAATAGCTGGAATCGCAGTAAACGGTTTTACCATACTTATAGGCGCTATTGCGCGGCAAGCTGAATGTTTCTGGTACAAGCAAGCCAACATGAAGGAACAGCGTTTGAAGAGAATAAGAAGCGATATCGCAAAAGACATGCACGACCTCGTATCGTACTCGATGTCGCAAACTGTGCTTCGGGCGCGGGCGTCTTCAGAAGATCCCGCTTATTCATCGGAGACGAAGGCGGAGTTCGCCGCTATCGCCCGGACCGGAGCCGACACGCTTCATGAACTACGCATCCTTCTTTACGCGCTACAGAAGGACTCCCACTATCTTTCCTCACCCAAAGACTCTCCGTCAATACATGCGGTCGAAAACATCATCGTCTCGGCAAATCTCGTCACGCACGATGTCACCAACGCGGGGTTTCACATGAGTTGCCATATCGCGGACCATATTCATTTGACTCGCGCGCAAACGTTAGTCCTTTCCCGCATACTTCGAGAGATCGGCGCCAACATTATACGGCACGGAGATCCTGCGACTCCTGCTACGCTTACGATATCTCAGAATCAATACTGTATTCGAATCATCTCCACCAACGCCGTCAGTGACAATCTCAATGGGGCATTGCCTTCGTCCGGCATGGGGATACTGAGCATGCGTGAACGACTGGAGACACTCGGTGGCACTCTCACCACTTCAATCGAAGATGGGGCGTGGATCATCAGCGCAGTCGTTCCGCAGACGACCACCAAGGAGTGTGCTGAATGATACGCATTGGCATAGCGGACGATGACGCCCTTGTTCGCCACGTCCTCAGCACGCTTCTCGATACCCAAGAAGACATCAGTGTCGCATGGACCGCATGCGACGGGAGCGAAGCGCTCCAGCTCCTCAAATCACCCGACCATCCTGCCGTGCAAGCAATTCTTCTCGATATTCAGATGCCTCAGATGGACGGCGTCTCCCTCGCCACCATTGTTCAGGACGAGCTACCAGAAACAGCAATTCTGATTCTGACAACTTTCACTGAGCAAGATTTAGTCGAACGCGCTCTAGCCGCCGGCGTCAATGGTTTCATAGCCAAAGAAGATCCCGTTGAATCGGTCGCCGGTGCTATTCGACAGGCCGTCGAGGGGAATCTCGTGCTCTCCCCTTCCTCTAGTCGCCATTTGCGTGAAACCGAGAATGTCCTTTCTGTCAAGCCTACGAGAACCGAACAGGCTGAGACTACCCCGACACGCCATGTGTCCGGCTCTCCCGAATTCGATCATCTATCTCAACGTGAAATCGACGTGCTGGCACTCATGGCAGAAGCGCTTCCCAACAAACAGATTGCCCGTCGGTTGAGCATCAGTGAAGCGACCGTAAAGACTCATGTGTCCACCCTCATCGCAAAGCTAGGAGTTCATGACAGAGTGGGCGCCGTCGTCAAAGCAGTCCGAAGCGGAATCGTATAGTAGCTGACCTCTTTCGCCTCGAAAATCTGCATGGGCGTTCACGGAAATAGTTATTATTTTCATTCACCCAGGTCAGCAGCTACTTGTCTCGCTCGACGAATATACCTCCTGCCCTATCCGGATTAGGCCGTCATGACAGCGAAAGCTGTGAGTCGCGAGCACAGCTGTCTGCGACTCGGACCTGCCCACAGATGCATCCAGTAGCTGAGAACTCTTCGCAGATATCGTGATCATGCGCGTTCACCCAGGGCGCAGACTGATTCACCTCATTTTGTGAGTACCCCTCACTGTTTACGATCAGGTGGGTGACGGGCTCGCAAGATGTCGTCAAACCTTTATCTCCTTCCATAGGTTGATTCGCTCATCATCCAGATGGCCGATCCGATCGGCCGATGTTTTCGGGCATCGGATGCGCCATGATGGAGGCACTTCAGGCGCCACAACCACAGTCATCGATTCATCAAGAAGGAGAAGGAGGTGAGGTTGAGACCTACTACTCACCAAACACTCACAACAACAGAGGTCTATTTACAGTAAATACCCCCTGACCTGAGTAAACACGAGTGATCGCAGGTCTGTAAATGGCCCTCGCAGCGTCCCTACAATTCGCCACATCATCTACGCTGAACCGGATCAACGGCAAACGTTTGGACGCGACAGTATTCACCCCAACAATCTCTCCTTGACGGTATCACTCATCAACTCCAATGAAATGAGGAAGTATCCATGAAGAAGTCATTGAAAGGCGCCGTTACCACGGGCATTGCTGGCATCCTCCTCGCTGGAGGACTGGCGTCACCGGCTTCGGCTGTTGAAGGAAATTTCTTCGCTTCGGCACCGGGACCAGGACTTTGTCACAGAATCGACATTCAGTTCTACACCCCGAACTCGAAGCAGGCTCCGAGGAATGAACATATCACTGCATGCGGAAGCCAGAGTCAAAGCAGGTACTTCAAGTCCGCTCACACGAACTGGCGGATTGTGGCGAACTATAACTACAGTTGGCCTGGCGCAAAATGACATCCTGACAAGCGATTGAGACCATGGTTCAGCATCGACCGGTGTGCACCACAGCCCCATGTGGTGCACACCGGCTCGCCATCAACTTCATTCGGTAGTCTCGCGGCATGATGAATAGTGCAAGAAGTTCACGTCACTCATCCGCTATATACCACAATCATGACAACATAGGTAAAGCACTTCACTTGTTATACCGCACGAACGAGGATAATGAAATGGAGAAAACCATCAAGGGATACTGACGGTCGCGACGGCTGGTCTATTCTTTGCAATGATCATGTTATCTCCGACTTCCGTAGCTGCTGAAGCGAACACAATTACCATCGAGGTCACTCCAGATCATACGATCTGCACGCAGATCATCATTGAACACTATACGCCTGGATCAGACATTCCTTCTCAGTACGAAAATGCAACCTGGTGTGGAGGCAAAAAGCCTACTAGACATCATCCAACCTCCCACACTCATCATAGCATCGTGTCGATGCGTGACTTTTATCCAGGCTGCGGTTAGCGACAATCTACTCGAATGGATATCGTTCTGACATTCAGCTAGTTCATGGTCGAACATCGAACGGCATGTGGAGTTCTCAGAATTACCTACTCCAGTCCATGCGTTTGATGCCTCATTCGGTTTACAACATGCCGCGCAAAAAGAACGCTGACCAAGAACATTATGGAACATTTGGAGTTTCACTCGCCCCATGCTGCGTTTCTGCGTCATTCTATCTGCAGGACGAGGGCGATCCTTTACCAGGCAGTCGGTGTCTATGCTCAGCAACTGCCTCCACAGAAACCACATGAAAAGGGGATTCGACAATGAGTTCATCATTCAAAGGAACACTGATGGCCGGAGCCGTTGGTATAATGCTGGCAAGCAGCTTGGCAACGCCGGCTAAAGCAGCAGCTATAGAACGCGATTTCACCGTTACCGGCCCCGGTGGCAGAATGTGCCGCATGCTCGACATTGAGTTCTACACGCCTGGCTCATCTCAAGAACCTCGGCATGAACACTTGGTCGCGTGCGGAAATCACACGACCACTGCTCATTTCCGTTCCAACCACACTCACGTGAAGACAACCGAACGAACTATCTGGAGTAGCCCTGCCATCGATAATAATAAGTAGTCCATGAACCTTCGAGGATGTTCTTCTCATCACTCGAAAGGTAATGCAAGGCGCTTGCGGCTTGATGCTGGGTTCGATCATAGCGGACAAGCGTGGGCGTGTTTTTCAACTGCGAGTTAGTGAGATGAATCAATATGAAGAATGCGATCAAGGGAGCTCTGACTGCCGCTGTAGCGGGCGTCATCTTCGCAGTAGGTCTAGTTCCGTCGGCCAGTGCCAGCGACAACACGCCATCACCGATACCAGCCCCCAGTAGTACATCGTCTCCTCAGTTCTTCAAAGGCCCCGGACCTGGAAAGTGCCGAAGAATCACTATCGAGTATTCCCTTAAAGATTCACCTACCAATATCTGGCATGAGACTATCACTATCTGCGGCAACGGAACGCATTCTTATCCTCACTCCACTAGGGCGAACTGGAGGATTACAAGAGATTACGTTTTCACACATCATGATGCACCTCACGGTGGTTCCGATGGACAGTTCTTCGGTACCGATTAGATTCTTTCATCTCATCATTCTTTTGCATCAACAGATGCAACACTAAGCTTCAACCGGCTTCCTGAAGAGAGTTCGGTTTTCAGGACAAAAGTGCTCGCACCACACTGTCTATGGAGGAAGATCTGCATCTGCGACTCATAGCGCTTCGAAACCCACCCGCTCCCATCGATCGGTAGTATTCTTTTGAGTCGTCAGTTCAATGTCGAGGAGCTCACTGTGCCCAACCGTCCCCATCACTCACCGCTTTCGACCGAACTCCTTCAGCACCTCGTCCGGCTCCTGCGACTCCGTTCCGCCCGACCCGCCCGCCTCGGTGCGCTCGCCATGACTCTGGCCGTCTTCACCGCCGTCGGCCCCTCGGTCTACTCAGCACCTCTGGCCCCGTCCCTGCCGGCGGGCAACTACGTGGCCCTCGGGGATTCCTATGCCTCCGGCGTCGGCGCTCCCCCCTATGCCAAGGGCACCGACGTGCAGGTGGAGAACGGTAACAAGTGCAAGCGCGCCACGGCAGCCTACGCCCACCAGGTCGCCGACCGGACCGGCAAGACGCTCGACTTCGGCGCCTGCTCCGGCGCCTGGACCAAGCACTTCTACGAGGCCCGCACCCCTTGGAAGGAACCGGCCCAACTCGATCACCTGGACGCCTCCACCGGCCTGGTCACCTTTTCCATCGGCGGCAACGACGCCGGCTTCGCCAAGATCCTCTCCGAGTGCGTCACCCAGCCCCCTTTCTCCAACTGCAGCAGCGACAAGGAACTCACCGACCCGGTCGACTCGACCATCGACGCCCTGGCCGGCAAGGGGAAGCAGGCCGGTGTCTACAGCTACGACACGATCATGACCGACATCGCCACCCGCGCCCCGGGCGCGACCGTCGTCGCCGTCGGCTACCCGCGCATGTTCACTTCGACGGGAGGCACGGGCGGTCCCGTACCCGGCCGCTGCCAGGGACTCGCCAAAGTGGACCAGCGCTGGATCAACGCCCGCACCAATGAGCTCAACATTGCCCTCAAAGCCGCCGCCCTGCGCCACGGCCACCAGTTCACCGACCCCTCCGACTCCTTCGCCGGACACGAGCTGTGCGGCGAAGGGGCCTCCTGGTTCCAGGGTCTGCTCAACTCCGGACGCTTCCATCCCAACGCCGACGGCCACAAGGCCATGGCCACCTCCGTCATGAACACCCTGAACGACCAGCAGGCCGCTCAGGAGCAGCCCGCCGCCGCGCAGGCACAGGTGGACAACATGCGCCCCACCGGCTCCTTCACCCTCACCCGCGACGGCGACCAGATCACCCTGGACGCCTCGGCCTCCACCGACACCGACGGCACGATCACGAACGTCGACTGGTACATCCAGCACGCCGACGGCACCGAAGAGGTCCTCACCGGCGCCCAGGCCACCACCACCGTCCCCGCCGACCAGCAGGTCTCCATCACCGCCGTCGTCACCGACAACCAGGGCAAGGAAGACTTCACCACCCAAGTAGCCCCCGCCAGCTGACCACCCGCGCATTCGCAGGGTAAGGCGCGCGTTCGTACCCTCTACCCCTCGAACGCGCGCCCTAAGGCACGACCACGCGGGTCGTATGGTCACGAGGAGAACAGGCGCAAAACACCGGCCTTCGCACGCCGAGTGGGCACGGTGAGCGCCAGATAGATCGCCACAGCGAGCATCGCGGCAACCCCGACCGCCAGGCTGACGGTGAGGCCCGCGTCCGTGGCGGAGCGGATCAGTGGCGCCAGGTGGGCTCGCCCTCCAGCCGGCGCAGCGGTTGGCCAACCCTCCAGCGCCCGCATCCCCTTGCCGGAGGCCACCAGGGAGATGAGGTGTTCCCGATCCGCCGCATGTCCCAGGGCGCCGATCTCCGGGGCCATCGTCATCACCCTCCGGATGACTCGCTCATAGCTCACACCCATGACCGCGACCCCCATGACGATGCCGAGCTGGCGAGCGGAGGCGGAGAATCCCGAGGTCATCCCCGCGGTGTCCTCATCGGCCGAGGAGACCGCCAGCTGGTTGACGATCGTCCCGGTGGCCCCGGTGGCGGCCCCCGCCAGGACGAGCCCGGGGATGAGGACCAGCCAGGTACTCGATCCGCGCAGGAGCATGAGCAGGCAGGCGCCGACGACGCCGCCCAACACGATCCCCAACAGACTCGCCCTGGCCCCATGGCGCCTGACTGCTCCCCCGCAGGAGGCGGCCACGACGAGGGCAGAGGCGCTGAAGGGCAGGAAGCACAGACCGGTCTGGGCGGGGGTGAGCCGGTAGATGTTCTGCGCGTACAGGGACAGGAAGGCCATCGGCCCGATGAGGGCCGCCTGGATGATGAAGCCGACCAGGACGCTGCCTGCGTAGGTGGGTTCGGTGAGGATCGAGACGTCGACCATGGGGCTGGCCGATCGTCTCTCGACGACACAGAAGGCGCCGAACAGCACCACGGAGCCGATCAGCAAGGAGACGATCGCGGGTGAGGTCCACCCCCACATGTTGCCCTGGAGGAGTGCGAGCGTCAGCGCCCCCGTCATAGCGACGCACAGGGCCGTGCCCGGCCAGTCGACCTTCCTGACCGCCGCACCTGTCGCAGCGGCGCCCCGGTCCGCGCCTGTCTCGGGAACCCATCGCGAGCCCAGCCAGACTGCGAGGCCCACCGGGACATTGACCCAGAAGATCGAGCGCCAGCCCGCCAACAGGACGAGTCCGCCGCCGATGAGCGGCCCCAGGGCGATGGCCGCGCCGGAGACCGCCCCGTAGACACCGATCGCCCGCGCCCGGGCAGGGCCTGCCTGGTAGCGGTCGGAGATCATGGGGACGCCGACGCCCAGGAAAATCGCACCGCCGACACCCTGAATGAAGCGGCTCCAGTCCAGGACGTCCACCGACGGCGCCAACGCGCAGACCAGGGAACCGGCTGTGAACAGGGCGATTCCCCAGCGGAACAGACGCAGCCGTCCCACCGATCCGCTCAGGGTCGCCGCAGACATCAGAAGCGTCCCCAGCGGCATGGTGTAGGCGTTGACGACCCACTGGAGCTCGCTCAGCGATGCGCCCAGCGTGGCGCCCATGTCGGGAAGCGCGACGGAGACGACCGTGACGTCCAGGACGTTCATGAAGTTGGCGGTGCAGATCAGCAACAAGGTGAGTGCTTGCCTCACGCGGCACACCTTTCGTGAGGGGTTCTCGGGTGGCGGCAAGCGCCCCCGGACCTAAATGACCGCAACGAAGACTAACACCGGCATGGCCGCCTGCGCTGTACGTATCGAGCGGCTGACCGCTCACGCGTTCGTAGGGTAGGTGTCGCGTTCGCACCCTTTACCCCTCGAACGCGCGACCTAAGGTACGAACGCGCGGACCAGCCCGGTCCTGCGAACCTTAGTCGCCGGCAACGTACAGATGCCCGAGCACCTCGGCGTGGGCCGCGGGGGTGGCCACGAGCAGCGACCCGGCGCGGCGCACATCGAAGGGCGCCCCGTCCATCCGGGTGAGGACCACGCCGGTCTCGGTGCACAGGAGCGCCCCGGCCGCGACATCCCAGGGCTGGAGCAGCGGCTGGGCGTAGACCACCGCGCCGCCCGCGGCCACCTCCGCCATCTCCAGGGCGGCCGCCCCGTAGCAGCGCATGC
>ERZ772968.1499-NODE-1499-length-10754-cov-5.172913_pt1 | contig 10754 bp, 8 predicted proteins | sample MGYA00580674_ERZ772968 | MGnify/ENA primary metagenome ERZ772968 (study PRJEB29015, sample SAMEA2737940) | human oral metagenome | biome: human oral; feature: human-associated habitat; material: dental | place: China | collected 2138 ...
GACCTCGACTCCGAGGCCCAGATCGTCGAGGCCATCGACCGGCTCGCCCGCGGCCGCACCGTCCTGACCGTCTCCCACCGCGCGGGGGCGCTGACGGCCTCGGACCGGGTCGTGCGCGTCGCTGACGGCGGGGTGCGGGAGGCGGGCCCGGGCGGCCCCGGCGGCGGCTCGCCCTCTGGGAGTGCCCAGACCCCTGTGTCTTCTGGGGGCGCCCAGACCCCTGTGACGAACACGGCGAAGGAGGCCTGAGCCATGACCGCCGCGAAGGAGCAGGAGCCCACCAGGATCTCCGCCGTCGGGCCCGCCGCACGCCCGGCAGGCGCCGGACGCGTCCCCGCCCCGAGCCGGCCGGTGCTCATCGCCTGGCTGCTGCGGGTCACCCGCCCCGTCCTGAAGCCGCTGCTCGGCTCCACCCTGTGCCGCATCACCGACCTCCTGCTGGGCATCGGACTCTTCGCCCTGGGCGCCCACGCCGTTGTCGCCACCGGACAGGCGCTCGCCTCCGGGGCGCCGGTGCCCTCGCCGTGGCCCGTGGTCGGCGCCATGGCCGCCATGAGCCTGGCCAAGGCGGCGCTGCGCTACGGCGAGCAGTTCATGGGGCACTTCGTCGCCTTCAAGGCCCTCGAGCTGCTGCGCGGAGAGATCTTCCGCGCCCTCATCCCGCGCTCCCCCCGCGTGAGCGCGACCTCCCGCTCCGGGGACCTGCTGGCCCGCGCCACCAAGGACGTGGACCGCATCGAGGTCTTCTTCGCCCACACCTTCGCCCCCATGGTCTCGGCCGTCGTCGTGCCGACCACCGTGCTGGTGGTCATCGGCGCCCGGGTCTCCTGGACCCTGGCCGCGGTCGCCCTGCCCTTCCTCCTGGGCGCCCTGGTGGCCGCGCCCCTGGCCGGACGGCGCCGCGGCCTGGCCTCCGCGCGCCGCACCGCCGCGGCCCGGGCCGCGCTCACCCAGCACCTGACCGACTCGGTCCAGGGCCTGGGCGAGGTCGTCGGCTACGGGCGCACCGCCGAGCGCCTGGCCGAGATGGCCGCCCTGGACGACGACGTCGCCCGCGCCGGCCGGCCCGCCGTCGCCTGGGCCGCGGTGCGGCGCGGCACCGTCGCCCTGCTCGTGCTCGCCGGGCCGCTCGCCGTGCTCGCCGTCGGGGCACCCCGGGTGCAGTCCGGGGCGGTGGGCGCCGCCGCGCTCGCGGCCGCCGTGGCCGCCCTCATCCGCCTGGCCGAGACCGCGCGGGCGGTCGAGGAGCTCGCCGGGGCGCTGTCCGCCTCCTTCGCCGCGGCGGAGCGGGTCTACGCGCTCGTCGACGCGCCCGTCGAGGTGCCCGACGGCGACCGCGAGCTGCTGGCGCGCCCCGCCCACGACGTCATCTGGGAGGACGTCGTCTACACCTACCCGGGGGCGGGGTCGGCGTCGCTGCACGGGGTGAGCCTGCACGCGGCCGAGGGGGAGTGGACCTGCCTGGTGGGCGTGTCCGGCTCGGGCAAGACGACCCTGGCCGGGCTCGCGGTGCGCACCGACGTGCCGCAGTACGGGCGGGTGCTGATCGACGACGTCGACGTGGCCGAGCTGACCGGCGACTCGCTGCGGCGCGAGGTCGCCCTGGTCTCCCAGCGGGCGCACCTGTTCCGGGCCTCGGTGGCCGACAACGTGCGGCTCGCCCGGCCCGAGGCGAGCGACGAGGACGTGGTCGGCGCCTGCCGGGCCGCCTGCGTCCACGACGACATCATGGCGATGGCGTCCGGGTACGACACGCTCATCGGGGAGCGCGGCGCGTCGGTCTCCGGCGGGCAGCGGCAGCGCCTGGCGCTGGCCCGCGCCCTGCTGGCCGGCCCGAGCGTGCTGATCCTCGACGAGTTCACCAGCCACCTGGACCCCGGGCTCGACAACGCCGTGCGCGCCTCTGTGCGCCAGTGGGCGCGCGGGTGCACGATCGTCGAGATCACCCACCGGCTCGCCCACGTGGGGCAGGCCGACCACGTCGTCGTGCTCGACGGCGGGCGGGTGGTCCAGGACGGCGCGCCCGAGGAGCTCATGGGCGAGGACGGCCCGCTGCGCCGCCTCATGGACCGCGGCTGATCTCGCTTACTACGCCTCTTTGTCCCTTACTACGCTCCTTTCCGCCGTACAGTAAGGGACAAAGGAGCGTAGTAAGCGGTCGCGGCCTGGCGGGCTCAGGTCGGGTACATGAGCGCCCGGGCCTTCCTCCACCGGGCCTCGGTCTGCGGGGTCGGCTCCCACTTGCCGTCGGCGCTCAGCACCCACGGTTCCGGGTCCTCGGGGGTGAGCACCTTGCCGTCCTGCACCGCGACGCCGTGGTTGGTGAAGGCGACGTCGACGCCGACGTCCCGGTAGACGGTGTACCTCTTGCGCCAGGACACAAGGATCCTGGTGAGGACGAAGGGCGCCTCCCAGTCGGCCGGGGGCGCGACGCCCAGCACGCGGATGAGCTCGCGGCGGTCCATCACCAGCGTGGGGCGCACGACGGTGACGGCCGGGTACTTCGGTGCGAAGTCCGCGTAGACGGCGACGGTCGCCCGATCGGCCGAACGGGCGAACTTCGCGTCCATGTTGCGCTTGAGGGCGATCGCGATAATGTCGAGGACCTCGGGGACACTGCTGGTGAGAACGGTGGTTACCTGCGGCAAGGTTCAGCTCCCTGTGGTGGCCGAGACCGGAGCGCGGTCACGGGAGGCCGGGAGCGGCCGGAGCCGAGTCTGTGCTCCCGTTCTCCAGGACTCGCGCGATGTTGCCTCTGGACTTGTCGAGTGTGCGCAGCATGTCGAGCAGCCCGGTCCAATCGGCTTCCTTATCCATATCGGTGTCCATATCGGTCTTCTGCTCGGCGTCGGTGGAAACGAGAAAGCAGCGGCGGCGCCCATATCCCCTGGTCTCGCCATGGTGCGCTGCTGCGAGCCGATCAGCATCGTCCCTGAGCTTCCGGGTGCCGTCGTGACCGATGAGGACGCCGAGTGGAGTGGGCGGCGTGCGGGAGGTGACCGGGACGGCGACATCCGCCCGCAGGCGCCGACAGGTGACGAGGGCGAGTCGCGGCCCGGTCTCATCGGCGAGTGTTCGCAGCAGGGCCCTGACGGCCTCCGAGCGGGCCTCGGCGGACATTGTCGCCGTATAGACGTACACCTCCACATACTCTTCAAGCCCGAGGCGCGTCGGACTGACGGTCATGGAACCGGCGAGCGTGCCCCGTGAGTCGTGACCGACCAGCGCCAGGTGCGCGACGGGCATGTGCCGGCGGGTGAAGGTGGTGAGCGCAGGGCGGTCCCAGGCGGAGCCGACGGGCTCACAATCGCCCCAGAACAGCGTGGCTCCGGGAAGAAGACGCTCGATGATGAGCTCGACGACTCTGCCGAATGACATGCCGATGCGTGCAGGATGATAGATTGAGGCGGCGACGCCGACGGCGGGTATCGTCGGGGATGGCCTGCTGGTCCCGGTCCGTCCTGAGCGCTGCGGAGACGCTCTTGAACCAGCGGCCGGAACGGAGGTCTCGGAAGCCGGCACCGAGCTCCTGGACGAGAACGAGTGCGCCGGCGACGGCGGTGAGGCGGTCGAAAGCCGGGGTGACGACTTCCTCCCTCAGGGATGACGATGACATTGCGTCTGCGCTGCCCGGAGTACTTGCGGAGCAGGTCGGACAGCGGTTCGGTGAAGGCCTGCACGTGCTCGCACAGATAGGTGACGACGGCGCCGTTCTCAGTGCTGTCGATCATGGGATGGGACCCGGCGAGACGTGACAGAGACAAGTCGCGATCACCTCTTGAGCTGGACACGAGCGGAGCCGACTGCAGCAGGGCCAGCCTAGCCGGTTGGTTCCGGGACGGGGCGCTCCGATGCGCTTGGAGCTGCGAGTGGGCTGGGCGTTTGGGGCTTGCCTGGAACGGTCGTGTGACGAGCTGCTGTCAACGTTGGGAGCGCGCGTTGCCTGGACTTCCCGCCCCAGCCGGTTGGGCACGCTGCGCTAGGCTCTTGCTGTGAGAGCGGGATGGTTGAGATGGAGAGCGGCGCGAGTCTTGTGCTGCCCGATCTCGCCGTGGTCCCAGTGGTTGCGGGCACTCCTCTTCCAGACCGGCGCGCTTCTCATGGCTGTGGGTGAGTCGCCCAGCGCCGTTGTCACTGCGACGGTCGCGCCCTGGGCGCAGCCAGGCGGCCGGACCTGGCCAGAGAAGCGGACTCGTCGTGTTCACCTGCTGAACGAAATATGATAGCTGTCGCTATGGCGATATTGGAAGGGTGCGAGCGGGCGAGTCTGTGCCGCTGCCGGTATCTCGTGATTGTGGGGACCGGTGCGAAGCTTTGCGCAAATGCCCGCATTGATATATGTGCGGGAGCGGCTGGTCGATAAATGATGCAATCTGAAGTTGCTGCGGTCGCCCTTAGGTGCGGAGCGGGAAAATCCTAGTGGGGGGTGTGTGATGGGTTCGCGTGATCTGGGTGCGGATGAGGCGTTCGCTCGCGCTGAGGAGATGGTGCGGGCATGCGTGGCTGAACAGGGGGGGCGAGCGTATTGAATTTGAGATTAATGCGGTCGGCGAAACTGAGTTGTTGAGTGGATGGCTCATAAGAAGTGGTGAGCGTGAAGGCTCGTTCTTCTCGGACAGCATATTTTCCTCTTTGAGAAATATGCGCAAGGCTCAGTTTATTCGTGGCCGTGGTGCGTGGACGTGGTCGCGTTTGTGGATGGATGCCTCCGATGGTGTGCTGCATCAGGAGTGCGACTGGACGCGTGTACCCATGCTCGACGACAAGCCACCTTCCTTGGTGGCATGTAAGGAGGAGATGCAACTTTTCCCTCGAGACGAGGAGCTCCTGCCTGACTGGTTGCGTGAGGGTGCGGACCGGTGGCGGACCGAGCTGGTGCCGATGGCTGCAGACGAAGAGGCTGAGCGGGCTGCCCGTGAAGTTGAGTTCGCTCGGCTGGTGGACGTGTCGCGGCGGCGTGCTGCTGCTGAGGTCGAGGCGGCGTGGGGCCGTGCCGTGGAAGGGCTGCTGGGGGGTGGTGTGCTGAGGCTGCCGTCCGGGACGGTGGACGGCGTGGTGCCTGTGTCCGAGGGTGTGGGGCTGGTGCGGGCATGGGCCGGTCTAGGGCCATTGGTGGCGTCAGAAGTCGCGTTCGGTCTGTGCGAGCGCTTGGGGTGGGTTTGCAAGGAGTGCTTCGATGGTGAGGGGCGGTACTGGACGGCGGCGGGCCAGGGCGGCGCGAGTGCTTGGATACAGGTGAGCGAGACTAAGGGCCTATTCTACTTGGTTAAGATTGCTCTGTCGGAGTTTCGTCATCGTGTGGGCCGAGGAGATCCGGCGTATAAGGAGTACATGAAGGCCCTGCATGATTTGTATGGAGAGCCGGTTGGGCGGGAGGTCTGGCTGACCGATAATGACGTTGAGGTAGCACTGCTTGTGGATGCTGCACGATTGCAAATTCGTGTGGAGATGTTAGTTGATTTGGGATTCTATGGCGACGAGGACGAGGATGAGGGTGATGAAGATGATATTGGCGTTGACTTCGATGATCCGACTCTGTATATTCGGGTTCCCTCTGAAGTGAGAAGTGAGGCCGTGCTCGTTGACGGAGACGTCCTAGAGTGGTCATAGGTTGCGGAGAGTGTCGTGTATGCATGGGTGCGCCCGGTGAACGCCTGGGCGCGTTCCACTCCGGGGCAAACGAGTTCTCGTAGAAAGGGATACCGTGGACTCTGGGAATTCAGGTGGCTCGCTGCGGACTCTGGCTGTGCCGGTGCGGGTCGGGGATTACCTTGAAGATGACCGAGTGTTTTCTGAAACAGCGTCGGATTGGTCGCTTCTGCGACTCGATGCTGGGTGCGTTCGCCGTCTGGCCGGGAGTCGTGCGGGTCTGGCTGGATCCCCACCGGAAATTCTTTCGATGCCAGTGCGGTTCCTTGTCTCCGATGATCTTCCTCGCCCCAATGGTTTTGAATCTTTACCAGAGCAGCGGGCGTGGGGTCGTATCGCATATAGGGTTACAAGGGACCTTCAGGGCTTCCGTGGGCGGGCCACCGCTGTTGTTGACGGCATTGCGGTGGATGTTCAGGAGGCCTGGGGGAGGCGGGCGTGGGTGTGCGACCGAGAGGAGGCGGCCGCCGGGGGTGACGGGGCAGGACGTCCTCGTCTCGCCTGCGCCGTGGACGTCTCGGAGCTCGACGATGTCGTCATGAGTCGGGTCCCGCTCACCCTTTTCAACAACAATGCCGAGTGGCAGAGCATCAGCTGGGAAGCGCCGAGCCACCCGGGTGCCCGTCTGGAGGTCGGCGCCGCGCAGACCGGGGCGGCTGAGCGTGCTGGTGCCAAGGGCGACGCCTGGGAGCCTGGAGGTGCGGCGGGCGGCGCGGATGGTGCCGGTGGCCCTGTGACCGTGCTGGCACCTCCGCGCGGACCGCGCCGCCCTTCGCCGTCGGGGCCGGTGCCCGCCGCGGCGGAAGGGGCGCATGCGCGGGCGCAGGAGTATCTGGCCCGGTGGCTCGCCGATCACGGAGGCTTCCGGCTGGAGATCACCCTGGCCGGCCTCGGGACGCTGCTGCAGGCGGAGGTCCGGGTCACGATCGACGGCCGCCAGAGGCTCGTGGCGCTCCACGGGGCGACCGCCGGTGCCGTCGAACGGCTGCGCGAGGCCCGGGCCGAGCCCGGTCGCGGCGCGTGGACCAGTGCACGGCTGCGGATGGACGCCGCAGACGGCGTCCTGCACGCCGACTACGACTGGCTCGCCCGCCCCCGTTTTCAGCACCCGGGGGTCGCGCCGGTCGAGTACGCCAACGAGCTCAGACTCTTCCCACGCGACTCCGACAATGTCCCCACCTGGATGGCGGTCGGGGCCAGCGCGTATGAGGACGTCACCCCGCACCCGCCTGCTGAGAGCCCGGAACCACCCTCCCCGCCGGCTGGTCCTGCGGCCGCGGCGGGTTGGCCCGGGCCCGAGAGCCGACTGCCGGGGAGCGCCGCGCCCCTCGTGGACCCCGGACGCATGCTGCGCAAGATCGCGGGCCGGTCCGTCACGGACCTCACCTGGTGGCCCACCGGCATGGTCGTCGACCCCGCCTTCGGCCTGCGCGCAGGAGGAGACGGCCTGGGACTGCACGCGGGGGACTTCTGCGCCGACACCGGCTACCAGGCCGTGCCCCGCCCGGACGGGCGCTGGGTGCGAGTGGCGCCCCTGAGCGCTCCCTGCCCGGAGGGCTTCTCCAGGTCGCGGGACCTGGACGCCTGGGAGGACCCCGGCCCGGTCACGGCGGGGACCCGGCTGGAGACGACGGGCGTGGTCAACGGCGAGCGCGTAGAGGTGGTCGGCGTCGTCGACGGCGCCGCCTGGGTCCGCGAGACGAGTAGCGGGCGCCCGGCTCCCGTTCCCGTGACGGACCTGCGGGCGGTGCGCGTGGGGGTGCGCTGCTTCACCTGCGCGCCCGAGGGCGGCGGGCACGCGGGCGCCCACCTGGACCTCGGCGGGCGCTGCGCCGTCGTGGCATTCCTCCCGGACGCCACCTGCCCCGGCCCGCGGGCGGTGCTCCCCGACTGGCCGGACGGGTGGACCGGCCCGCTCATGGCCGGCACGTACGAGTGGGTGGACGGCCTGCTCTGGCAGTCCTACCTCGCGCCGAAGGTCCCTCCCCGCATCAGGCAGGAGACCCTCATCGGCTTCGCGCCCTTCACCGCCCGGGTGCCCCGACGGCTTCGCCCCGGACCGGCCGAACGGCTACGGGCTGCCGGGCCGCTGGGCGGGAGTGCTGCGGAAGGAGGAGGTCGTGTCGACCGACCGGCTGGTGGTGCGGGCGGTGGTCGGTACCGCCGCCCGCCTGTCGATGCGGGCCCCCGGCGGCATGACCGTGCAGACCTGGGCCCCGGTGTGGGAGCTCGAGGACGTCGCCATGCGACTGACGCCGATCCGCCACGACTCGGGGCGGCCCTGGCCCTTCCTGAAGGCGCTTGGGCTGGACCCCGACCTGCCGGCGGGCCGGTCCGTCCAGGCCTCGCTGCCGGTGGGCACCTGGGTCGAGCCCTCAGAAGGCCTGGTCGTACCCGGCATGACCGGCGATGAGGCGTGAGCGGACCCTGGGGCGCGCCTCGCCCCGCTTTCGCCGAGATCGGTTCATTTCCGCGTCGAGATCGGTTCCCGGACCGATCTCGAGCCGGAATACGACCGATCTCGACGAAAAAGGGCTCAGACGTCCTCGACGTCCTCGTAGCTCTTAGGGTCCTCAATGGGCTCCAGGTGGGCCGACACCCGCAGGTTCGGGTCCACCGCGACCAGCTCGTCGATCACGCGCTCGGTGAAGTCGTGCCCCTCCTTCACGCTCCACGTGCCCGGCACCAGCACGTGCATGTCCGCGAACCGCCGGTTGCCCGCCTCGCGCACCCTCACCGCGTGGAAGCCGATCCGCCCGTCGTCGTGATACCGCTCCAGCACCGCCTCGATCCGCGCCTGCGCCTCCCGGCTGGGCGCCACGTCCATGAGACCGCCCACCGACTCCTTGATGAGCTTGAACCCGGTCCACATGATGTTCAGGCCCGCCCCCAGGGCGACCACCGCGTCGAGCATGGGCGAGCTGAAGGCCGCCACGAGCCCCACGCCCACCAGGACCGCCACGGAGGTGACGACGTCGGTGGCCAGGTGCTTGGCGTCGGCCACCAGCGTCGCCGAGCGCTCGCGCTTGCCCACCCGGTGCAGCACCCAGGCGGTGGCCCCGTTGACCGCCGAGGCCCCCACGGAGATGAGGAGCCCCACGCTCAGCTGCTCGGGCATGACGGGGACGATGAGCCGCTGAATCGCGGAGATGATAATGAAGGCGGCCGCCACGAATATCATGACGCCCTCGGTGATCGCCGAGAAGTACTCGGCCTTGGAGTGGCCGAACTGGTGGTCGTCGTCGGCCGGCTTGATCGAGATCTTCAGGACGACCAGCGCCACGATGGCGGCCACCAGGTTGACCACCGACTCCGCGGCGTCGGAGAGCAGGCCGACCGAGCCGGTGATCCAGGCCGCGAAGGCCTTGAGGGCGATGGTGGCCAGCGCCGCCGAGATGGACAGCCAGGCGTAGGCGCTCAGGTCCTTGGGAGGGGTGTAGCGTGACGAGGGCACGCGGCGAGTCTTGCCGATGACGGTCCATGAGGTCCACCTGCGTCATAACCCTCCCGACGCCCCTTCTGATAGACACGCCCGACGACTCTCCCGGTGGCGACAGGCTCGTGCCGCGGAGGGGGCGCCCCCGTGCGGCACTCGGCCTCCTCGACTCCGCCCGCCGGTCCGCAGGAGGAGCCGCCGCGCGGGCCCGGGGACGCGTGGCCGGGGGTGGCCGGTCGGGACGGCCGGGTTGGTTAGGGTGGCCGCGTGCTCCCCGCCCAGATCGCGATCCCGGACACGCTGCCGGAGACCTTCCGCGTCCTCGACCTGTCAGGCGTGCTCCTCAACGGCATCCTCGGCGGGCTCATCGCCAGGCGGAAGAACTTCGACCTGGTGGGCTTCGCCGTCCTGGCCATACTCACCGCGACCGCCGGCGGCATTCTGCGGGACGTCATGATCCAGGCCGGCCCTCCGTTCGCGCTGACGGATCCGTACTACCTCTACACCGCCTGCGCCGGGGCCCTGGTCGCCTGGTGGGTGCCCTTCACCTCCCGGTTCGCCCGCCGCTTCCTCGTCGTCGCCGACGCCGTGGTTCTGGGCACGTGGGCCGCCACCGGTGCGGCCAAGGCGCTGGGCAACGGGCTGGGCGTCATGCCCGCGCTGCTGCTGGGATGCCTGACGGCGGTGGGCGGCTCGATGATCCGCGACGTGTCCGTGGGCGAGACCCCGGCCGTGTTCGGCGGGAACAAGCTCTACGCCGTCCCCGCCCTGTGCGCCGCGGGGACGGTGGTCGTCGTCGTCCGCACGAACCTGCCGGACGCCTACGCGATGCCGGCGGCCACGCTGGTCGGGGCCGGGACCTGCCTGCTGGCCTACTGGCGCTCGTGGCGACTGCCGGTGGTGGGGGACCGGGAGAGGCGTCGCGCCGATCGTCCGGCGGCCGGCGTTCCGACCCTCGCCGCCCGTGCCAGGGACCTGACGCTCCTGCGCGGCGGCACGGCGCTCTCGGGGTGGCGCCGAGCACTGCTGCCGCGCCGCCGGGCGCCGGAGCCGCTGCGGCGGCGCAAGCCCCTCGACGTCGAGGACCTGTGAGCGGGCCCGGCGCCCGGGCGAACGGGGCGCGCTGAGCGACTCGGGCGGGCGGGCTCGGGCGATTCGTCGGGGCGGCGGCGCCGGGGCCGGGCTCAGTCGAGGGGGCGGACCTCGGCGTCGTCGACGCGGACGGCGGGGGAGGCGGGGGCGGGGCCCGCCGCCGGGCCGCGGAAGAGGCGATCCTTGACGGCGTCGGCGACCTTGTCGGTGACGACCTCGCCCTGCCGACGCACGAACCGGCCCGCCCGGCTGGAGGCGGCATCGACCTTCTCCCGTACGAAGGGCCTCTCGGCGACCCGCGACGCGGCGCGGGATGCGGCGGTCTTCATGCGCTCGTACTGCGCGCGGCCGGCTCGCGTTCCCAGGACGTATCCGGCTCCCAGGCCGATGATGAACGGCAGCTTGCTGGCCATGACGATCTCCTCACACTGGTGGCGGTACCGGGGCAGAGCCTACTGGGCGCGGGGGCCTCGGGCGCGGTCTGCCCCGCTCCGGCTCTGCTCAGGCCGTCGCCCGTCCCTCCGACTCCCCGGCGATCGACTCGCCGCCGACCATCCCGGGCGGCAGCAGACGAGCC
>ERZ772968.1504-NODE-1504-length-10734-cov-27.410338_pt1 | contig 10734 bp, 7 predicted proteins | sample MGYA00580674_ERZ772968 | MGnify/ENA primary metagenome ERZ772968 (study PRJEB29015, sample SAMEA2737940) | human oral metagenome | biome: human oral; feature: human-associated habitat; material: dental | place: China | collected 2138 ...
TTCGTCTCGGGCGAGCACGACGTCGTTGTTGAACACTGCGGATATTCGCATGACGCCCCCGGGCGGATCCCGCCCGGCGCCGATCAGCCGAGATCGGCGCCGTTGCCGGCGATGATGGCCCGGTAGGCGTCGAAGGACTTCTTGCGGTAACGCTCCAACGTCCCGGTGCCGTCGTCGTTGCGGTCCACGTAGACGAACCCGTATCTCTTCGACATCTGCGCCGTCGAGGCGCTGACCACGTCGATCGGGCCCCACCAGGTGTAGCCCCGGACGTCGACTCCGTCCCGGAGGGCCTCCCGGACCGATTTCAGATGGGCGGTGAGGTACTCGATCCGATAGTCGTCGACGACGGTCAGCCGCCCGTCCACCTCGACCAGCTCGTCGCGCGCCCCCAGGCCGTTCTCGACGATGAACAGAGGCTTGCCCCAGCGGTCCCAGAAATCGTTGAGGACGATGCGCAGCCCCTCCGGGTCGATCTGCCATCCCCACTCCGAGCTCGGCAGGGTGGGGTTGGGGACGCCGCCCATGATGTTGCCCCTCCCGGCGCGGACGCCGGGATCGGCCGAAGCGCACACGCTCATGTAGTAGCTGAAGGAGACGAAATCGACGGTGTGACGCAGAGTCTCGAGGTCCCCGTCGGCGACGTCCAGCTCGACCCCCAGCTCCCTGAGCTTGCGGAGGAAGAAGCCGGGATAGGCGCCGCGGCAGTGGACGTCGGCGAACGCCAGCGAGTCGCGCTCGAACTGTTTGGCCGCCCACACGTCGGACGGGGCGGGCGTGAGCGGGTAGGCGGGAGTCGCGATGACCATGCACCCGATCTTCAGCTCCGGGTCGATCTCGTGGGCGATCCGGGTCGCCGACGCCGAGGCCACCAGCTCGTGGTGCACCGCCTGGTAGAGGTCCCGGGGGGAGAGTTCCTCCTTCGGCGTCCAGATGCCGCCCGCGAGAAGGGGGGCGTGGAGCACGGCGTTGATCTCGTTGAAGGTCAGCCAGTATTCGACGCGGTCCGCGAAGCGCTCGAACAGCGTCCGGGCGTAGCGCTCGTAGAAGGCGATCATGCGGCGGTCCACCCAGCCGTTGTAGGCGCGGGCCAGGTGCAGCGGGGTCTCGTAGTGGCTGATGGTGATCACCGGGGTCATGCCGCGGGAGAGGCAGGCGTCGATGAGCCGGTCGTAGAATGCCAGGCCCGCCTCGTTCGGGGCCTCCTCGTCGCCCCGGGGGAAGATGCGGCTCCAGGCGACGGAGAATCGGAAGGCGGTGAAGCCCATCTCGGCGAACAGGTCAAGATCGGTTTCGTAGCGGTGGTAGAAGTCGATGCCCTCGAGCTTGAGGTTGTCGGGGGTGGGTTCCTCCGTCGGCGGAGCGGCGATGCCCTTCGGCATGACGTCCTGGATGGAGGGCAGCTTTCCGTCCTCCAGGTAGGCGCCCTCCAGCTGGTTCGCCGCCACGGCGCCGCCCCACAGGAATCCTTCGGGAAAGGCGTTGGTCATCTCGGTTCCTCTCTTCTTCTCGGTTGTCTCGTACGGTCGATCCGTCTGCTGGCTGTGGCCGTTCGCCCCGTCTCCATTCGGCCACGATTCACAGGGTGACCGTGATCGCGGTCTCGCCTGCGGCGATGGCGTCTCCGGATGCGGGGGTCACGGACTTCAACACCGCCGTATTCGTGACGACGACAGTGGCGGTCGAATGCCCGGCGGCCTGGACGGCCGCCAAGTCCACATCGGCGAGCACTTGGCCCGCCTCGACCCGCTCGCCTTTCGCCACCCTAGGCGTGAAGCCCTCCCCCGCCATGTCGACGGTGTCGATCCCGACGTAGACCAGCACCTCCGCTTCCTCGTCGGTCCGGATGCCGTAGGCGTGCCCCGAATCCACGAGGACCATGAGCCTACCGCTCACGGGGGAGCGGACGGTGGACTCTGCGGGTACGATTCCGAGCCCCATCCCCATCGTCCCGGAGGAGAACACCGGATCCGGGACCCGGTCCGGGGGATGATGCGGCCGGCCAGAGGGGCGGCGACCAGCACGTCGCCGGCCGGCTGGGCTGCGGCGGAGGCGGCCGAATCCGAGCCGGCGGAGGGCCGGCTGGAATCGGCGGGATCCGCTCCGGACTCGGCGGGGTCGGCCGCGGGAACTGCGTGGTCGGCGATCGGGGAATCCGAAGCCGCGCGATCCCGATCGCCGGGCGCCCCTCGCCCGGGAACCGCCCGGTCGTCGACTCCCCAGAACAGGGTGGCGAAGAAGCCGATCAGGACGGAGACGGCCACCCCGGTGAACAGCAGCGGCAGCCTCGGCGTCCGCAGATATCCGGGGACGCCCACGATGGAGGGGACGACGAAGACGTGGATGCCGGCCCTCGCGAAACCGGCCAAGACGCCGCCGACGGCGCCTCCCAGGACCCCGAAATAGAACGGGAGCTTGCGGGGCAGGTTGATCCCGCAGATGGCCGGCTCGGTGATGCCGGCCAGGAAGCCGGAGAACGCCGCGGGCCCCGCGAGCTTGCGGGTCTCGGGGTCGCGGGTGCGGATCATCACGGCCAAGGTGGCGGCGGCCTGCGCCATCACGGCGCCGAGCACCGGGCCGGCCAACACCGTGAACCCCTCGGAGCCGATCTGGGAGAGCATGATCGGGACGAGGCCCCAGTGCAGGCCGAAGATGACGGAAACCTACCACGAGCCGCCCATGACGGCGCCGGCCAGCGACCGCAGGATGGGGTGCACGATCTCGCTGACGAGTTCGATGAACCGGTTGAACAGCGAGCCCCTCCTCCGCTCTTCTCCGGTCTGATTCCCGTCCTTCTCCCACTCCGCCGATGTGCAAAAGAACTTCGCACATCCGCAGGACGTGTAAAAATTTCGCCCGATCTTTTACGCGTTCCGCCGTCGCGTCTAGAATCTTCCCATGTGGAAGCCCGACGAGCCGTATAACGACCTCCCTCCCCCGCCGGTCGACAGACTGGAGACCCGCCCCGTCCTGCGAGCGGCGGCGGAGGCGAGAGGGGCACTGGCCGGGCTAAACCAGGCGGTCAAGCGGATTCCCAACCCCGCCATCCTGATCTCCTCCATCCCGCTCCTCGAGGCCAAGGCGAGCTCGGAGATCGAGAACATCGTGACCACCACCGACGAGCTCTTCCGGCATGCCAGTTTGAAGGACGCGGCAGCGGATCCGGCGGTCAAGGAGACGCTTCACTACCGTGAAGCCCTCTTCGCCGGACTCCGGGGGATCCGCCAGCGCCCCCTCAGCGCGAACACGGCGGCCGAGGTTTGCTCGTCGGTGACGGGACACGAGATGAGCCTGCGGTCTCTGCCGGGAACCTTCATCGGGAATCCGGTGACGCTGCACCCCTGCTATACGCCGCCCGAGGGAAAGGAGCTCCTCGCCCGCAAGCTCCGAGAGTGGGAGGAGATCGTCCACGCCGGCGATGAGCTCGACCCGCTCGTCGCCATGGCAGCGGCCCACTACCAGTTCGAGGCGATCCACCCCTTCGCCGACGGCAACGGACGGACGGGCCGGATCCTCAACATCCTCATGCTCGTCGAACGCGGCCTTCTGGCCGAGCCGGTCCTCTACCTCTCGCGTCACATCGTCCGGAATAAGAATCAGTACTACGACCGTCTGCTCGCCGTGACGAGCGACGGCGCATGGGAGGAATGGCTGTCCTTCATGCTCATCGCGGTGCAGTCGACCGCGGAGGAGACCCTTTCGACCCTCGACCGCATCCAGGGGCTCCGCTCCTCCATCCGAGATCAGACCCGTTCCCTCTTCCGCGGCGGGTTGAGCGCCGACTTCCTGGACGCCCTCTTCCACCAGCCGTATTGCCGGATCGCAGACATCGTCCGCGCCTGCGGCGTCTCGCGCCCCACGGCCGCCAAATGGCTCGAAGGCCTCGTCGAACTCGGGTTCCTTCGGGACGAGAGGATCGGCCGCGAACGGATCTTCGTCAACCTGCAGCTGATGGACGCCCTCTCCTAATCCGCTCCCCGGCCCTGCGGGGCGGGCATTCCGCCGCCGTCCGCGAACGGCGGCCCGTGCTAGGAAGGAAGCATGAAAGCCTCGATTCCGCGCATCGTCCTGCGGACGGCCCTGGGCGCGGCGGGATGCGCCTACGCGTCCCTGGTTCTCCTGCCGGGCTCCGCCCTCGCGTCCTGGCTGTCGAGGATCCCCCCGATCGCACAGGCCATCGCCTTCCCCTCCATCGCAGCGGCTGGGACGGTTCTCGCCGTCGCCGCGGCCCTCCTCGGCGGGCTCCTCGCGAGGAGAGTCGAAGGCCCGCGCGCAGGCGGCGGACAGCGAGCGGCGAAGGGAGGCGGGCCGCGGCCGGCGAGGCGGGGGCCGACCGGGTTCGCCCTCGCGTGCTCCGCGCTGTTCGCCGTCCCGAGCCTCATCCTGGCCGCCAGCCCCGGCTTCGGGATCGCGAGTGCGAGGGGCGAGAGCTTGAGTTCCACGTCCTCGGCCGCCGTATCCGTGATCGCATGGAACGCGGCCGGGCGGGCCGGCCCTGAGGAGATCCGCGACCTGCTCGACGGGCGCGACCCGGATGTGATCGTGCTGCCCGAGTACCGCGACGGCGGGGAGGCCGGGGCGCGCCGGCTCGCCGGCATGCTGGCGGCGTCGGGCCGCGACCCCCGGAACTACTCCGTGTTCTCGTCGCCGACGGATCCGGCGTACGATCCGACGACGGTCGCCATCCACAAAAGGCTCGGCGAGTATCGGGCCGCCGGCGGGATCGCGACGACGTTCGGCAGCCTCACCCTGCGCCCTTCGGATCCGGCGAAGCCGACGATCGTCGCCGTTCACACCGCTCCGCCCGTTCCAGGGCTGATGGGCCGCTGGCGCAGGGACCTGGACGAGGTCCGGGCGTACATGGACCGCGAGAGGGGCAGGGCGATCCTGGCCGGCGACTTCAACGCCACCCTGCGACACGGCGGGCTGGGGAGCAGTCCGCGGTGGGCGGACGCACTCGCCTCCGCGGGCTCGAGGGAAGGCACCTGGCCGAGTTCGCTGCCGGCCGCCCTCGCCTCTCCTATCGACCACGTCTTCGTCAACTCCGGGGCGTCGGTGGTCTCGGCGGAGGTCATCGGGCTGGGCGGATCCGATCACAACGCCGTCGCCGCGCGCGTAGCCTTCTGAGGGGAGGCACGGCCGCAGGGATGCGCGGTGTCCGGCGCGTCGCGACCTCCTGCGCGTCGCGGCCGGGCGGTGCGCCGGTGCCCGCAGCGGATCGCACGCGGCGTCTCTTCCGGGCTTCCTTCCGATTCCTCGCCCGCGCACCGCCGCGGCCACGCCCACCCGGAGACCGCATGGACGGGCACCGCCTGCCGGGCCCGCGCCTATCTACCGGTACGACCCCAGGTGCCACAGGCTGAAGTTCCGCACTCGGGCGGTTCCCCCCTCGGCGAAGAGGGCGACCTTGTCGGACTTGCCGGCGCTGCCCGCGGCCATGCCTCGGGGGTAGACGGTCTCCGTCATCACGAGCGTCCCGTCGGCCGCGAACACCTCGACGGAGGAGGCGTCCACGACGACGCGCAGCCGCACGAGGCCGTCGCCGTCGGGCTCCAGGCTCGCCGACCGCTGGCCGGGGAAGGACGCGGAGAAGCCCACCTCGCCCGAATGCGAGCGGTCGACGACCAGCTTGCGGTCCACCGCGTCGTAGTAGATCTCGGTTCCCTGGGCTTTCCCGCCCTGCGCGCCGCCGGCCCCTCGCTTGCCGCCCGAGAGGACGACGACGCCGCTCTTCTTCGCGGTGCCGGGGTCGAGCGCGAACGACACGTCGAGCGAACGCCCGCCGACCTCGGAGTCCAGCACGGTCATCCCGCCGTCCACCTTGAAGGCGCCCTTCTTGAACTCGCGGCCCGCGCGCAGGGAGTCCAGGGCCTTCACCGGTTCGAAGGCCAGGCGCTCGCGTCCGTCCACGGTTCGCAGGCTCAGCTCGCGCACTGCGCTCATGGCCGTCCTCCACGGCTTGGGGGGAACGTCCTTGGCGTAGGCCCAGTTCGACATCCACCCGATGGCGTACCTCTTGCCGCTCGGCGCGTCGTTCCAGGTCACCGAGGCGTAGTAGTCGCGTCCGTGGTCGACCTTCGGCACGGCCTCGTCGGCGTTCCAGGCCTTCGTGTCGGAGAGGACGAGCTGGTCGACCATGATGTGGCCCCAGTGGTTGTCCGTGCTGTTGTCCTCGATGACCACGCGCGCCTTCTTCCCCCGCCACTTGCGAAGGTTCAGGCTCTGCCAGGCCATCGTGCCGCTGTCGGTCCCCGTCGCGCTGGCCACCACCTTCCCGTCGACGACCACGTTCACCGACGCGTTCGACTTCTTGGCCGCCGACGGCTCGTAGGGGTGCCTGCCTCCGGCGACCAGGAGGTTGAGGCGGTTAGCGTCAATGGTGAACTCGGGCGAGGTCAGCGAGCCGGTGTCCCGGTCCCCGGCGCCGAAGCTGTCGACGTATCCTGCGCCGAGGTGCCCCGGCAGGTTCCCCGTGGCGGGCGCCTTTCCGAACGCCGTTCCCTTGCCGCCGGGGGTCCACGCCCCGTAGCCGCCGTCGTCGAAGGTCGCGAGCGCTTTCCCCTCCTTGCCGTCGTAGGCGGCGGGGGTGCGCGCCGTGAAGGCCTTCCCGTCCCAGTCGCCGACGAAGTACTGGGCCGTGGCCGAGGCGTTGACGGTGAGCACCCAGCGTTTCTTCGCGGGGTCGCCGTCCGTCTGCATGGGGAAGAGGTCGGGGCACTCCCAGACCGCCGACGCGTCGCCCGCGGGCCCGAAGTCCGACTGGTGGGTCCAGTTCTTCAGGTCGGGCGAGGAGTAGAAGGAGACCTTGTGCTCTTCGGAGAGGGCGACGGCCATCGTCCAGCGGCCCGCGGCCTCGTCCCAGAAGACCTTGGGGTCGCGGAAGTCTTTGGCGCCGATGTCCAAGACGGGCGCGCCGCCGTTGTACAGGGACCACGTGCGGCCGCGGTCCGTCGAGTAGGCCAGGGACTGCGACTGCTTCTGCTTGCCGCCCACGGTCTCGTGCCGGGTCCACACCGCCACCATAGCGGGCTTGCCGTTGCGTCCGAAACCGGTGGTGTTGCGCGAGTCGACGACCGCGGAGCCGGAGAAGACGGCGTACCGGTCCGTGGCTCGCAGGGCGACGTCGAGTTCTTTCCAGTGGACGAGGTCCGAGGAGACGGCGTGGCCCCAGGACATGTTCCCCCACTCGGAGCCTTGGGGGTTGTACTGGTAGAAGAGGTGGTATTCGCCGTCGTGGTAGACGAGCCCGTTCGGGTCGTTCATCCAGTTCTTACCGGGGGTGTAGTGGGTGAGGGGGCGCCATGGGTCGTCGGGGTTCGCCCCCGGGGAGGAGGCCTCTCTCTTCACGGCCCTGACGGTCGCGTTCGACGAGGGGTCCGACGCCCGGGTCGAATGCCGTCCGCTCATCGCCACGGGCAGTGCGGTGACGCAGCTCGCCAGGAGCGCCACGGCGACGAGGCCGGCCCGCCGTCCTTTCCTTCTCTTCTCGTGTCTCATGGTCTTCCCGTGTCTCATGGTCGGTCCCCGTCGATCTGATGGCAGCGCAGAGCGGGGTGGCTGAATCCAGCATATCGATATGTGGATCCCTCACCGGGAGGAAAATACGGTGGCTAAGGGCCGCGCATTGGTGTATGGGAGGCGGCAAAGCCTTGATTCCCGCGGATCCGCCTGCGCCCCTCGTGGGCGCCGGCGGCGCGCACGGTCCGGTTTCCCCGGAATTGACCCTCGTTTCCCCGGAATTGACCCTCGCATCTCGGCAGAATCTGGCATAGGCTCCACTACAGCGTCCCCCAACGGAGAGGGGCACGCACGACAATCCTCGAAGGGAGGCCCCCGTGAGTCAAGCGGCAACCCAGGTCAACATTATTTCCCCGCTGACGGGCATCATGGTGCCGATCGGCGACGTTCCGGATCCGGTATTCGCAAAGAAGATGGTGGGTGACGGTTTTTCCATCGATCCGCTGAGCAACACGCTCCTCGCCCCGATAGACGGCCAGATCGCCGATCTCCAAGCGGCTCGGCACGCCCTGACCATCCGCTCCGCGGACGGTCTGGAAGTACTCATCCACATCGGCCTCGAGACGGTCGCGCTCGGCGGCAAGGGTTTCACCGCCCACGTCGCCCCGGGCGACGCCGTGAAGACCGGCGACGAACTCATCACCTTCGACATCGATCAAGTCGCCTGCGACGCCAAAAGCCTGCTCACCCAAGTCGTCATCACCAATGGAGAGCTCGTCGAATCCATCACGCCGACTCATGGCCTGAAGCACGCGGGCGAGGATGTGGCCGCCACGGTAGTCCTGAAGAAGGCCGTCGGGCAGGCCGAGCAGGGCGGCGGCGAGAACGCCACCGTCACCTCCGAGGCGGTGGCGCTCCCCAACCCGACGGGCATGCACGCGCGGCCGGCCGCCACTCTCGTCGCGCTGGCCAAGAAGTACTCCTCGAACGTCAAGCTCGTGTCCGGGGACATGTCCGCCAATGCGAAGAGCATCGTCGCGATCATGGGGCTCGGCCTGGCTCACGGGCAGGACGTGGCCATCTCGGCGACCGGTGCCGACGCCCGGACTGCGGCGGCCGACCTCATCCAGGCCATCAAGGACGGGCTGGGCGAGGAAGCCGAGCCCGTCGCCGTCGCGCCTGCTCCGGAACCCCCTGCGGCGCCGAAGCCGGAACCGGCCAAGCCCGCCGCTCCTCCCCGCTCCGGCGATCCGAATACGCTCCTGGGAATCTCGGCGTCTCCGGGCCTGGCCGCGGGAACCGTCGTCCAGCTGCGAACGCAGGAGTTCACGATCGCCGAGCTCGGCCAGAACGCGGCCGACGAGCGCCGCACTCTCCGGGATGCAGTCGATCGCGCCATGTGGTCCCTCGGCGAACTGCGCGACGGCCTGGAAAAAGAAGGCAATTCCGAGAAGGCGGGGATCTTCGGGGCGCATCAGGAGATCCTGCAGGATCCCGAGCTGCTCGAACGGGCGGATGCGGAGATCGACGGCGGCAAGAGCGCTGCCTTCGCCTGGAGGAAGGCCTACACGGATCTGGCCGAGCAGCTGGCCTCGCTCGACAACGAGGTCCTCGCGGGGCGGGCCACGGACGTCCGCGACGTCGGGACCCGCGTGCTCGGGGAGATCACCGGCCAGCTCGTCGAAAAGCCGGATCTGGACGAGAACACGATCCTCGTCGCCAAAGAGCTCACCCCCTCCGACACCGCGCAGATCGACCGGGCCAAGGTCATAGGCTTCGCCACCGTCAACGGCGGCGTCTCCTCCCACGTGGCCATCATCGCCCGGTCGATGGACATCCCTGCCCTCGTCGGGATCGAGGAGCGCGCACTCGACATCGCCGACGGCACGCGGGTCGTGCTCGACAGCTCCAAGGGCGAGCTCCGCCTGAACCTCTCCGACGCCGAACTCCGGGCCGTCCGGGAGCGCCAGAGGAAACAGGCCGAGCGCAAGGCCCGCGAGGAGGCCGCCAAAGACGATCCCGCCGTCACCTCCGACGGGCACCGAGTGGCGGTCGTGGCCAACATCGGCGGAGTGGACGACGCGAAGGACGCGGCGGGGAAGGGAGCCGAGGGCGTCGGCCTGCTGCGCAGCGAGTTCGTCTTCCTCGGCCGCACCACCGCCCCCTCCGAGGACGAGCAGGCAGACGTGTACTCCCAGTGCGCCAAGGCCCTGCGGCCCGGCCAACCGCTGGTAATCCGGACGCTCGACGTCGGCGGCGACAAGCCCCTGCCCTACCTGCCCATCCCCGCCGAGGAGAACCCCTTCCTGGGGCTGCGCGGCGTGCGCGTGGGCCTCGACCAGCCGGAGACCCTGCGCACCCAGATCCGCGCGATCCTCGCCTCGGCGGGCGCCGGAGCGAAGCTGCACGTCATGTTCCCCATGATCTCCACCGTCACGGACTGGCGGAGGGCCAAGGAGATCTTCGACGAGGAGGCCTCCGCCGTCGCGTTCTCCGGCGAGGTGAGCGTCGGGATCATGATGGAGGTCCCGACGGTCGGCATCATGGCCGGGCAGTTCGCCGCCGAGCCCGGTTGCGACTTCTTCAGCGTCGGTACCAACGATCTGACGGCCTACACCCTGGCGATGGACCGGGGCAACGCCAACCTCGCCTCCCAGATGGACCCGTGCAATCCGGCCGTGCTCTCGCTCATCGGCCAGGCGGCGGACGCCCTCCACGCCAATGGCAAGTGGCTCGGGGTGTGCGGGGGCGCGGCGTCCGATCTGCAGGCCGTGCCCATCCTCGTCGGCCTGGGCGTCGACGAGCTGAGCTGTTCGATCCCGGCCATTCCCGCCGTGAAGGCCATGGTCCGTTCCTATGCGCTGAGCGCATGCCAGGAGCTCGCTTCCAAGGCGGTCGCCTGCTCCACCCCTGAAGAGGTCCGCGCTCTCGTCCCCGTCGACGAGATCTGAGGAGGAGAAGTCACATGAGCACTGCTGAAGAGATCGTCAAGGCCGTCGGCGGCCCCGACAACATCTCGAACCTGACCCACTGCGCGACGAGGTTGCGCTTCGAACTGGTGGACGGCTCCAAGGCCGACGCGGACAAGGTCGACGCGATCGACGGCGTCATGGGGGCGGTCCCCCAAGGGGCGAACCATTTCCAGGTCATCATCGGGGGCGCCGTGCAGACGGTGTTCAACGAGATCAACGCCCTGCCGGAGATGTCGAACAGAAAGCAGCCGACCGACGAGGAGGTCAAGGCGGCCGCCCGGGCGGGCGGCGTCCGCGGGAAGGC
>ERZ772968.1506-NODE-1506-length-10730-cov-7.077190_pt1 | contig 10730 bp, 14 predicted proteins | sample MGYA00580674_ERZ772968 | MGnify/ENA primary metagenome ERZ772968 (study PRJEB29015, sample SAMEA2737940) | human oral metagenome | biome: human oral; feature: human-associated habitat; material: dental | place: China | collected 2138 ...
ATCTGAGGTTCTTGTTTCTACACCTTGAATTATCTCAGATCGGGCAAGCCGCCCTCGCATCCCCCTCAGGACAAAGCGCTAGCTGAGGAAAACCAAAACACCCCTATGAATAAGCCTCATAATACAGATTATACCTCACATGTTCGATTAAACCTGTTTTTCGTCACTGTCCACGAAGCGTGTAGCACTCCACACCAAGGCCCTGGCCTACCCGGAACGAATCAACCCCCACCTGTGACCCAAACCACTTACACAAACAACTTGACAAGCTCGTTTTGTGAATAAGCCTCCTAGTCGTTACTTCCAGTACTTGACGCCAAACCTAATTGATGGGCCAACAAGACCAACTGCACTCTATCGCGCATTCGCGTTCGACCTAATAACTTTGTTATATAGCTCTTCACAGTCGTTGCTGATAGATGTAGCTCAACAGCTATTTCCTTGTTATTTAACCCGGTTCCAATAAGTTGGAGGAGATGCAATTCTTTGGCAGTTAGATAATCCGCTTTCAGGGGCACTCGGCTAGGCGAAAAATACCGATCTACTATCTCGGTCGCAGGAGCAGGGGAAAGAAAACATTTTCCACTGTGAACCACATGTATCGCATAGTATAACATCTGATTCAGCTCCGATTTCAGAAGAAACCCTCGGCATCCAGCACACAATGCTCTAGAAAGAGTCAAGCTGTCGCCAAAAACCGTTACAGCTATCACCCTACTGTCGATATCTGAAGCCAATATTTCCTTAGTCGCTTCTATCCCATCCTTATCTGGCAGTCCCAGGTCCATGAGAATTACATCAGGATTTAATCTCTTGGCCGCCGATATAGCGGAATCGGCATCCCCGACTGCCGAAACGGTTTTGACACCAGGCACCCGAGCTAGCACCCTCACAAGCAAGTCGCGCTGCTCGACATGATCTTCGACGACAAGAACTCGTACCGGCTGTTCCACCGTCATGGATGGCAGTGTATCAGATTCACAAGCGATCCGCAGGGCGCACGGTGGAACTAAGAAACCTTATCCAAGGATCGCATGTCGAGCGCCTGGCGGTGTCATAGGGTCGTAGCAACAGTGCTTTTCAGGGAGGGGGTTGTTGATGGTGCATCGGCTGGTGTGCTTCGAGTGCAGACATGAGCTCTATGACGGTTCTTCACAGAAGGCGGTGGGTGATGGGGCTGGAGTTCGGGCGGGTCTGGTGACGTGAGGCGGGCCCTCGGGTTGGCAGGATGGGGGTGTCTATGCCACATCTGAAAACCCAAGGGTCCTTGTGCGAAACGCTACCCCACCCTGCCTCGATACGTTCTGCCGTCTGGACCGTCTCGGGCTGTCCGTGACCGCCCAGCGCGTCGAACCCGACCACACTGTGCTGCGTTGCCGCCCCACGACACCTCCGCTTCCGTGTCCGGGCTGCGCCAGGCCGGGGCTCCGACACGATGCGGTGTTGCGCCGGTTGGTGCATGTGCCGCTCGGATGGAAACCGACGATCCTGGAGGTGGTGGCTCCTCGCTACCGGTGCTGGCCGTGTCGACGGATCTGGCGTCACAGCATCACGGCGGCGGCGCCGTCGAAGGGGAAGCTGTCGCGTGAGGCGATCGTGTTGGCGGTCAAGTCGATCGTGGTCGATGCGGATGTCGATCGCCCGGGTCGCGGCCAACCTCGGCGTGGCATGGAACACCGCCTCGGATGCGATCCTGGCCGCCGGCGCCGAGCTGCTGATCGACAGCGCAGACCGGCTTGATGGTGTCACCACGGTCGGGGTCGATGAGCACGTCTGGCGGCACACCCGAAACGGCGACAAGTACGTCACCGTCATCATCGACCTGACCCCGACAAGGACCAGAACCGGCCCATCACGCCTTCTGGCCGTGGTCGAGGGCCGCTCGAAGCAGGCGTTCAAGTCCTGGCTCGAAGCCCAGACCAAGGCGTTCCGGGACCGGGTCGAGATCGTCGCGATGGACGGGTTCACCGGCTACAAGACCGCCGCGGTCGAAACGATCGACACCGTCACTACCGTGATGGATCCCTATTCATGTGGTGGCCCTGGTAGGGGACAAGCTCGATCGCTGCCGCCCAGCGCGTCCAGCAGGAGACGCTGGGGCATCGGGGGCGTTCCGGTGACCCGCTCTACGGCATCCGACGCGTCGCCCGGACCCGGGCTGGGCTGCTGACCACCAAGCAGCAGCACCGGCTCGCGAAGGTGTTCGCCGACGAGCGGCATGTCGCGTTCGAGGTCACCTGGTGCCTCTATCAGAGCGTGATCGAGGCCTACCAAGCCGACCAGCCAGCCGAAGGGAAGAAGATCATGACCCGGCTCATCACCAGCATCCAGAGCGGCGTCCCGGCTGGCCTCGAGGAGTTGCGGTCGCTGAGGCAGATGATGAAGCGACGCCGTGACGACATCCTGGCGTTCTTCGACCATCCAGGCACGTCGAACGGCCCCACCGAGGCCGTGAATGGGTTACTCGAACACCTCCGCGGCACAGCCAAAGGCTTCCGCAACATCGTCAACTACATCGCCCGGTGCCTCCTCGACGCGGGCGGATTCAAACCCCTGATCCACTCACTTCTGTGAAGAGCCCCTATGACACCGCCAGGCACCATGCGCTCGAATCTCAGGTCTAGGCTGCTATGAAAGAAGTCTCACCGGATCGATCTTTGCAGCCTTGCGAGCTGGATACAATCCTCCTCCGCCACCTACTAGTATGATCACCAACAGAACTATGGCCAAGCTTGACCAAGACAAAACGAGAGGCACCTGCATCAAGGAAAGTATGACCCAGGCCAGCAGATGCCCCAAAAGGCATCCTGCTATTGCAAAAATGGCCACTATCATGGTGGCTTCGAATAGGAAAAGCAAAGAAATATTAAGGCGAGTCATACCCATCGATCTATAGATCGCCACCTCATCCGAGCGCTCTAGAGTAGCTATGTACATGACATTGATAATATTCAGAGAGGCTACAGCCAGCGAGATGGAGGCAATGATCCCCAGAAAGAATCCAACCGATTGTGAGATCTCCCGTAGAGCTCGTTCTTCCTCCTCGGTAATATCCACAAAGCGGATTTCCGAGTCAAGCTTCGCATTCAATTCCTCAATAGTTTTCTCTCTCAACTCAGAGATCTCTGCACCATTGGTGCACAAGACCTTGAAAGTCGCACTTGACGGTTGTTCCTTAACATCAACAACATGGCGCAGCCTACTGGGAAGATAAAATCTAACATTCCCATTCCCCGCTACACTGTTGGTATAACCCACTACAGTGAATACGATGCCATCGATCATAAACTTTTCACCGAGAGAAAATCCGTCAGAGAATTCGGGATTCCGGTAGGCCACAACAACATTTCCTGTCGCTTCCCGGAATCCAATCCCTTCCGATATTCTTGGCGAATCGTCAAATGCCATGGCGACTCCCTCCATGCGCTTACCATTTTCCCGGACCACGTTAACTGTCAATGAAGGTTCAGGAAAATCGATACTCACTACCTCCGGATACTGCCGAACACGATCAATGCGTTTCCTGATGTCAGGCTTGCCAAATTCCTCAACCACATTTCTGTCAGCTTCAGCACTGCTAACCAATCCTATGGTAAAGATATTCTTTGTAGCACCGACCATCTTGGAATAGAAAGAATTGGTGAGTACGAAAATAAGAACCACTGAGGCGACCCCTATCAATACACCCAAACCGGTGAAGGCGCTACGAACCTTATTGAATAGCAGCCCTTCCCAGCAAACCTTAATAAAATATTTCATTCACCACTTCCCCATCAATAAGTTCTATTGTCCGTGCAGCCCGAGAGGCAACTTCCATATCATGAGTAACCACGATAATGGTACATTTCAATTCATCATGCAGGCGCGACATGAGGTCCAAGATCAGATCCGAAGTATGCCGATCTAGAGCACCTGTCGGTTCATCAGCTATAACCAGTTCAGGCGAACAAAGCACAGCTCTGGCTATCGCGGCACGCTGTTTTTGCCCCCCGCTCAGCTCATCGGGGTAACTATATGCTTTATCAGCTAACCCCACCTCCTCCAGAAAATGTTCGATTACTTCTGTATCACAGCTACCCATCCGAATCGTCGAAGCAATTTCTAGATTTCGTTTTATCGTATAACGCGCTATCAAACGGAAATCTTGAAATACGTATCCGATATTCCGACGAGCTTTTGAAACAACACTATCGCTAGCATCCCGAAGATTTTGATCCAGAAATGTGTAGATGCCTTCATAGTCAAAATCAAGAAGCCCAAGGATCTTGAGAAGAGTGGACTTCCCGGACCCACTCTTACCGATTACTGACAAATACTGATCCGAAGGTATCTCCAGGTTGACACCACGAAGCGCATCAACCTGGAAGTTTCTACCACGATAGCATCGGCTTACTTCTTTCAAATGGATCATGACTGAACAATCTGCTCAATACTTTCACCTGGTCTCAGTTCCCCGATTGGTACCAGAAGGTTGCCTTCTGCATCTTTGACAACCTCAACCGGAATCTGCTTACCATCACGGATCACATAATTTCCTTTATCATTAGATCCGAGGTAACCCTCAGGAATAGCAACGCTTTCCTCAACTTCGATCATACGCGCTGTGTTGTGTTCACGGAGGGAGCAGCTCTCGGTAAGCTCTACGTCCAAGATCATTTTATATCGAGGAGATTGCTGATCAGTTGTTGCCTCAGCATCATAGCTGACGGAAGAAATTTTGAGATTGCCGACTCTCGTGCCCCGAAACTCGAATTTCAAATTACTAGCTGCCCCAAGTTGGTCAACCTGGCTCTCGGTGGCAAGATAGACGAACGAATAATCATGAGATTCCACCCGAACCTCATCGTTCAGTATTCGAAGAGTTCCCGCAATGGGCGCAGTCACAACAAGGGCTTCAAGCTCTTTGGTCACCTCCTGCTTGGCATTCTGAGATTCGGTCTTCAACTTTTCGAATAAAGAGCTTAGTTTATTAACGTACTCTTGGCGAGCGAGTTTTTGGTCTTCCTTATCGCGCTTCTTTCCCACATTTTCTTCAGGCTTATTTGTTTTCGTATTTTTCGCACTAGCAGCATCATCCTCCTGCTGCAATTCTTCGCGCTTGTGGGTCAAGATTGCTGATTCTATGTCATACTCTGCGGCGCGAACCGCTTCCGACTGCACTCGTGAGTCGCGTTTGAAAGTAATATTGACATTCATACGGTCAAGTTTTGCCTTAGCCGCGTCAGAAACTGCTATCCTGTTGTCATATCCTTCCAGCTGATCCTGCAGACTGGACCTGCGTGATACGTTATCAGCCGTCAGTTCCTGGCCTGCCGCAACCTCCGTTCCGTCAGCGACTACCAAAAGAGATGGAGAAACCTCGATCTTATGGGTTTCTTTAGGAATCACATATCCAGCATAAGAAGTTTCGGCAACGGTGAGAACATGGGTAGCGGCCTGTCGAGAAGCAGGTTCTTCCCCGGATGAACCACATCCAGAGAGCAAAACGAACGCCATAATCAATGACAAAGTCGAGAAAACAGTGCGACGGAAAATCATCCCTACCATCCCATTAGGTCATTCAGCAATGCCATCTGTTGACGAATATATTCATTACGGTCCTGTTTTGGAAACCAATTGCCTTCAGTAAACCTCTCCTCGAGACTCCCCGGTGTCAATTCAACGACATAGAAATTATCCTCGTCACGAACCCAGATAGAAATAATGACCTCCGTATTACTCTCCGGCTGAGAACCGACATACCCCCAAGAAATAGTTTCTTGATATTGCGGGATGGGTTTCTTCTGAGGGTCATAGTTCGTGATGGTGACAGACTCCATCCCGGCTTCTGTCTCGCGCTCAACCCAGTGACCAGGATGGTCGCTCATGAATTTTTCAATAGGCAGGGACTCGATGGAGGCCCTCACACCCTGATCGGCTGAAACTGTCATCGTTGATTGAGGACCATCCGCGCTGCAGGCAGATATGCCGATCACGAGGACTATCCCCAAGACCACCTCAATGGCTACACGAGCAATAGATCTCTCCGCCATTGATCTCTCCGCCATTGATCTCATGAGATTTTTGCCACTTTCCGATACCTGAAATTGTCAACGTCGACTTTCTTGAAATTTGTTTTCATCCCCGACTTCCAGGCAGGAACATCAAACGTTGTTTCCACCTCATCGGACGCGATCTTCACAATCGTTGCGGAATCGTCCCCGGCAATCAAAAAATACCGAGCAGCCACCGCGTCATGCACATCACTTGCGGAGGTGAACAGACCATTCGTGAAAATGGTATCCAAGAGCTCTTTCCAGAAGGAGCGGCGACGGTCGCGCATCACCGAATAAACTACGTCTCCCGCCCCGATGTACTGACGCATCAGATCAAGATACTTTTCATATGACATGAAGAATCACCTTACCTTCAAATCGGATCGCGCATCATGTTTCCACAGTGAACATCCCCGGTAGACCTGCCAATAAGCCGGCAGATAAACCAATGCCGCTACTATACAACAAGCCCACAAAGGAATCAACGTATTTCCGAACTCGGACAACACCAAGTACAGGATTATCACCAACATCGGCACCGGGTACCGCAGCCCCCGAGCTAGCTTGCTGTCCAAGAACATCATGGGAGCCTGAATGATATTTGTCATCAGGATGACGGCCACCACCGTGATCGCGTGAATCCATGTGAACCCCCCGGTTACTAGCATGATTCCCCAGACTATCACCGTCTTCACCGGGATATCAAGGGCCGCCGTCAGCAATTTTGATCTCCGCAGGAACCGCAGGTCCAGTGGCAGCTTAGTTTCTGAGAACAGCGGATCATGGTTTGTCAGGCGATACTTCCCGTCTTTCTTACCAAGAAAAGAATTCTCGAGCACCACCGCTATCAAGACCAAAGGAGCCATGACCTTGGGAGATGCCCCAATTACCAGTATCGTGAAGAATGCCATACCGCCTAGATTCAGGAGCAGTGCATGTCCAATTTCCTTTCGGATATCCTTTACTTGATGCACAGGCAGCCACGACAGAAGGCGCCACCACTGAACTCCTTCTCCACGCGCTTCGGAGTGGTGCAGTATTGAGGCAATGGGGCGCAACAGGATACTTCCTGTGATCGAGCCAGCCAAGAAAATTACTGGGAGTACCGGGCGAATTTCATCTGAAATTTTCAGTTCGAATGCTACAAGGGCGGCTGCGAGGAAAACCATAAAGAGACCTGCTGCGACGTATGCTGTCCGCGTGTTCTCGCGAAGATCTTTTCCCAGATAAACATTCCCGGGGATAAGGATCAGTATCGACAGGTACGAGAACAGTGGCATCAGCACGACCCACCCTTGACCTGTAAGAAACAAGATTCCAGTGGATATCAGGATTGCGACGAGGTTAGCGACAAATAGATCTCGCGCCATATAATGACACATGTAGGTGATCCAGAAGTTCAAATTGTAGTCTCGAAAACCAAGAATCCGAAGATCACCTGCGCTGAAAAACACCTGATTTCTGACCAAGGCTACTGTCTGCACGCACACCAGATAGAGCAGGATGACAACAGTGGCCCACTCTACGCTAGACGTGATAACGAATCCCAAGGCGATACCAACCAGCAGACCCAGCATTATTTCGCGAAGAAAACGATGTCTGTGCCTCATGGCCGTCAGTCGCACGAGCCTTATCAAGAACAGTTTCACAGGCGGACCAGTCCTCGCTCATGAATCTTGAAAACCTGATCCACGCTCTGATCCACCTTGTCCATGTCGTGGCTGACTAGGACTACACCTCTATCAGTATCGTTCAACCATGCCATGATTGCTTGATTTGATGCTGCATCAATCGATTCAAATGGTTCATCTAGAAGCAGTACATCAGCCACGGACATGAAGCCGAGCAGCAAAGAAACTTTCTTCGCACTACCCTTCGATAATTCCCCGACGGGTATGTTCACATACTCCTCAAACTGCAGCATTTCCACGAGAGATTGGCAGGGCGCGGTATCAAAGGATCGTAAGGGTTCACAGAGCGCCACGATATCTGCCGCCGAAAATCTCTTGTAACTGCTTAGGTCAAAGTCTGCCATATAGGTGGTACCCGCCACATGGAGACGGCCGCTCTCGGGTTTCAGCTGACCATCCATGAGACGCAACAACGTGGTTTTCCCGGAACCATTCCGGCCCGTGATGGCGATTTTCTTTTCCTTTATTTCCCCCGTATATCCCTCAAACAGATATTCCCGGTAGCGGAAATATAGATCATCAAATACGAACACCAACGTTCCCTTCCAGCATGGCGCCAAGGAGAGTTATGACCACAACCACTCCATATATCCGTAGCAAAGCTAGGAGCTGAGCTCGAAGTTTCCCTCTAGAATCACTATCCTCAAGCATATACTCCCTACATCCGAAGAGTAAATAATAACTGATCGAGATGGATAGTAGGAGAGCACAGACCTCCAGAATGGAATGGCGATACAGAATGATGAATTGTGACTCCGCTGGGAGATTGGCCACGGCTCTTGCATGCACGCCGAACATCAGAAACTGTGGAATAATCAGCAGTGAATTGATTACCGGCATGAGAGATACCAGGGTGAAGAAAAACAGATTGTTGCCCAGTATGTGAGAGAAATCCCCAGACTGAGCGGTTATATTGACAACCCCTGCATGGCTTCCATTGCGCTCCAGAAGTGGCTGAATCAAATCGAACCCGACATATCCAAAGCATGCCACAACAAATATCGTAACCACATGCAGCCTGAGAATCTCGGTGACGAGACCCCGATGAAGCTTCGTCCACAATTTGACCATCATCACCCCTTGCTGCTCAAGAGGACCATCACGTCGACAGCAATGTAGCCAAAGATCGGGAGAAGGGCTAGCAGCTTTCGTGCGCCAACCAGCGCTGAATCACGAACAAGCCATACGGCACCCAAAGCCACAGGTATGATGTACGCCGCAATTCCCAGATCGCTGTGTACAAAATGTTGCGTCAAGAGCGCGGGAATGCGAATGAGAAGTGCGACTATAATCAGCCAATGAAACGTATCACCAGGAATGGAACACTCCTTATCTCGCCCAATAGCCAATTTGTACGTAAAACGCGATAGAGCGCCAACTACCCAAAGGGTGCAAATCGCGATTGCCCCGTACATGAGCGCCAGAAGAACTGTCAAAATCACCAACCCGCTACCGTCACCACCACCCAAAACATCCAGCAGATCAGGATCGGCCCGCCGCAAATTGAGCCACGTCAGTATCGCAACGTAGACCGCAAGACAGAGTACTTTCAAAAAGTTATTCATGACATCAGTTTCGCTACTGGAGGCTTATGCACAGGCGACGCGTCGACCAGCGAAACCCCTAGTCAGAGCGCACTCGAGGATAGCTGTGAATAAGCCTCCTGGTACTAGTGCTGTAGATCACAGATGGGCGAGGACCACTCTCTGACATCCTTTACGCGAATTTCCTCGCTGGAGGGAGTGGACCCCGCCCTCTTCAGTCACTCAGCATGGTTCGAGAGTCACAGCCAACCCAAACCGTTGCCGATGAGCCAGCCGAAAACGCCAGCCAGGGCACCGCCACTGCCAAGCAGGCCCGCGATCCAGGCAGCTGCCCCGGCAGCTCCAAAAGTAGCCACCTTGGTGACGATCGTCTTGGCGAGAGTCTGCCCGACCTTTCCTGCGAGCCAGCTCACGACGGAGTTGTAGCCCCATGAGTTCAGCTTCGATTTGATCCACCTACCAACGAAGTAGCCTGCATACATTGCTTCTTCCTTCCTGAGAATGGAAAACTTATACTTTCACAGCGACGCTCAGACCCTTTTGGACCGAGGTACTCCGCCCCTGCAATGTGGACTCTTCTACGCGACGGGGCATCCGTCAACCCCCCTACCAACTTCGGGTGTCATCGTAAGTTGTGCTCTCGGCGAGTGCGTCCGAACGAGCAGGGCTCCCCGGACCGCGCATCGAGAACCGCCAGGCGCTCAGAACACCGCCAGTCCGATTGCAACTCCGGACAGGTGGCGGCCGAGGTACCGAACAGCTACACCCCGCTCAAGCGCCACCTTAGCACCCCACTCAGCTCCCGGAGGTATCGCCCAGGGGGTGCTCAAGACATCCATCGCTTCACCCTCTAGCCCGCCTGCCAGGCCAGTTGCTCGCACTCGCTACCAGCTGTCTCCCCCTCTCTCTGTCTAGCGCCTCCCGGGTTCCAGCAGATCGCTCCTTCTTACCACTGGACTTCTCGGGCGATGTGAGCGTCAATGGAAGCAGGGCCGGGCTCCAGGCGGGTCGTCGTTGTCGGTGAGTCGTGCTGGACGGGCCAGTAGTGCTGAGAAGTGCTGGTCTCCCTGCCCTTGGTAAGCCATAACCACCCGGTAGCCAGCCGGTCTTGAGGATGCAGGTGGCCGGGGTGAGAGAGGAGAAGACAGTCATGACCACCACCATCACCAGCCCCACAGGCTTCCGGTACGGAGTCCACCCATGAGCAGCGATCCGTTTGCTGTCATGGCGGCCTCGCTGACCCCGAAGCGTGCGGTCTCGTATCTGCGGGTTTCTACTCGGGAGCAAGCTGCTCGGGCGGGAGGGTGTCAGATGGTTTGTGTAAAAGGGGTTGGGATGATCTGAAGGAGATTGACTGTGGCCAGGACACTAAGGAGCAATGAGTTGTTCAGCCAGGCGGGTGTGCTGCGGCGGGAGCTGATTGATGATCGGCTGTTAGACGAGTTGTTGGTTTCGGCCAG
>ERZ772968.1508-NODE-1508-length-10722-cov-11.325865_pt1 | contig 10722 bp, 12 predicted proteins | sample MGYA00580674_ERZ772968 | MGnify/ENA primary metagenome ERZ772968 (study PRJEB29015, sample SAMEA2737940) | human oral metagenome | biome: human oral; feature: human-associated habitat; material: dental | place: China | collected 2138 ...
AGACGGGTGTTCCCCCTTCCTGTTTCAGTACCCCAGCGGGTGCTTCGGCAGGTCGTCAGCCGTGGCGTTCCAGTAGCGCAGGTCGCGCCGGCTGGCTACTGGCGAACGGTCATCCACCACGTAATAACCCTGACGCACCAGAGGCTGTCCCAGTTTCCAGCCCGCCGGTACTGTGTAGCGGGCGCAGGCCAGCCGCTTCACGGCCGAACCATGCACGTTCAGACACAGCCGTGCTTCGTCGGCCCGACTGGCGTTGGCCACAAAGAGCTGCAGGAAGGTGCCCTTCGCACCGCTCCAGTGGCGTAGCACCTGGTTGAACGGAACCAGTGTGCCCTTTTCCACCACGAAGGGATGGATGCCCTTCAGATGGAACTCATACCCATCCGGCGACGAATATCCCGGACGCAAGCCCTCGATGATCTCGGCCTCTGTCTGCAGCGTCAGCAAGGGCGTGCCTACCGGTGCGTAGGCCATCGAGGCCAGACTGCCCACCTGGTTCGGTACGAAACCTTTCACCGTACTGCTGAAGGACAGCGTCTGATACAGGTTCCAGTACGCGTTGCTGAGGTTGTCCGACGTGTCACCGTCCTGCAGGAGGTAGTAGGCATATGTGCCCGAAGCATTAGCCAGGACTCGCTGGTCGATGCGCATCGCATCGCCTGTCACCGCATGCCCGGCCGGCGGCTGGGTGGACCAGGGGCTTGCCCTGAAAGGGCCGCCCCGCGTATGGGCCGCGCTCGGTCCGTCCAGAAGCAGTGAATCGCTTGAACCCGGCTGGTTGATCATCGTGGCCAGCACGTCGCCACTGATGCCCCGTGCCGAGATGGACGGGGCAGGGCCCCAGCGGCCGATGTTGCCGGTCGAGCCGGCACCTGCGTTGCTACCTCCGGAGTTGCCGCCCCCTGCGTTGCCGCTACCTGCATGGCCACTGGGCTGAGTGGATCCACCACCGGCAGCGCCATGGCCCTGGTTCTGGCCGGGATTCGATCCTCCTGCGCCGCTGCCCGACGAACTGCCAGCTCCCTGGCCGCCCGACGTACTGCCGCTTCCTCCCGTTCCAGTGCTGGTGTTGCCCGAGCCCGCATGGCCCGTGCCCGCGCTGCCTGTGGCTCCACCGGCATGCGTCTGGCCGCTGGTGGCACCGCTACCGGACGAACCGCTGTTCACCGTTCCGCTGTTCGATGACGAGCCTGTGCCCGTCGTGCCGGCGTTCTGTGTCTGGTTCGTCGGCGGCGTGGGGCTGCTGGATACTGCCTTGTCGCGGCTGGAGCCGCCGCTGCCGCTGCCGCAGGCCGCAACCAGCAGCATCAGCGTGGCTGCACCTGCCAGGGTTGCCGTGCGTCGCAGCGGGAAGCCGGCTGGCTGGACCGACGGGCTGGAACGGGATACATGGCCGAGAGATGGACGAAGGATCATGATGTCTGCTCCTGCAAACGAGAAAATCTCCGAAGAGGATCCGGTTGCGGGCATCCTGTGCGGATGCACCGGCGTCCCGGTTTGGGTCTCCTGTCACGGCAAGCCGGCCGTCCATCGGTCATCGAATGCCGTGTGTCTTTGAATTCATCTTAGGCCATAAAAAGTAAGGTTGACGACAATATGAATCCTGGAAACAACCCAGTCGTTGCCAAAAAGGATAGAAAGGACCCGTGCACCGTCAGTGGTGTTGTTTTTTGTACGGTGTTGGGCGGCCGGGCCTGGATGCCTGAGTGGGCGTTCGGTCAATTGACCTTCAACGTCTCCACCAGGGCACGCAGCGGGGCCGGAATCCGGCGGTCGGGGTAGTACAGGCAGAACCCCGGGTAACGGGGGCTCCAATCCGTCAGCACCTGCACCAGCCGCCCGTCCTCCAGCCAGGGGCGGCAGATGGCGTCCATCGCATAGGCCAGGCCCAGGCCCCGCGCTGCGGCGTCCAGCATCAGCTCGGGATCGTCCAGCACCAGCGCGCAGTCCAGGTTCAGTTCCATGAGGCCGGGGGCCTGGGCGGCGGATGATCCGGGACTTGTGTCGTCGGCTTGCTGGGTGGGCGGGGCGGTCCGCGTGAACTCCCATCGATAGACATTGCCGCTGCCGATCTGCCGAAAGCCGATGCAGCGGTGCCGGTGAAGTTCGTGGGGTGTGCGGGGTGCCGGATGGAGGGCCAGATGATCGGGGGAGGCCACCACCATCGTCTGCAGCTCCGGCGTGACGGGTACCGCCACCATGTCGCCCGGAATGCTTTCCCGCAGCCGGATGCCGGCATCGAAGCCGTCGCGCACGATGTCGACGAAACCGTTGTCTGCCGCGATGTCGAGCTGGATGTCGGGGAACCGTTCCATGAAGGCGCGCAGCCGTGGCAGCAGCACCTGGCTGGCCACGCAGCGCGGCATGCTCAGACGGATGCGGCCGGCCGGAAGGTCACGATGGGCATTGACGGCCTCGATGGCGTTTTCCATCCCCGCCAAGGCCGGGCCGACACGGGCAAAGAGCGCCTGTCCGGCTTCGGTCGGCGCCACGCTGCGCGTCGTGCGATGCAGGAGCTGCACGCCGAGCTTCTCTTCCAGCGCACGCAGGCTATGCGACACGGTGGAGGGGCGCAGACCCAGGCGCGCTGCTGCGCCCCGGAAACTGCCTTCCTCGACGATGGCGGCAAAGGCGGCCAGCTCGGCGAAATCGCTGTGGCGCATGATCGATTGATGGCCCTCATGCATCAGGTCATGAAATGGAATCGGGCTTATCGCGGCTCATTGTAGCCACTACGATGGACGCATGTTCCCGCTTCGGAGGCCGCCATGAAGATACTGGTCAATCTCTTTCATCCGCACCTGGACAGCTCCCGGGTCAATCGTGCCTGGGCACAGCGCCTGGCGGCGCAGCCGGACATCACGGTGCGCGACATTTACGCCCTTTATCCGAAGGGCAAGATCGACATCACGGCCGAGCAGCAGGCCCTGCTGGCCCATGATCGTCTCGTCTTCCAGCACCCGTTCTACTGGTATTCGGTTCCGCCCCTGATGAAGCAGTGGCTGGATGACGTGCTGGTCTATGGCTGGGCCTATGGTCCGGGGGGTGATGCACTGGCTGGCAAGGAATGGGTCTCGGCCATCTCCACCGGTGGCCCGGCCGATTCCTATCAGGCGGGCGGCTACAACGGCTTCTCGATGAGCGAATTCCTGAAGCCGCTGCAGCAGACGGCCCATCTGCTGAAGACCCGCTTCCTGCCGGCCTACGTCTTTCACGGCGCCGTCAGCGCCAGCGACGACGACGTGCGCCGCTCTGCTGACGCCATGCTCGCCCACATCAGCGATCCGCTGCTGGATCCGGAAAAGCGCCTGGCCGCGCTGCTGGACGGCATGGAAAGAGATGGCGTGGTGCTGGGAAGCGGATCCTGAAATCGGGCCTACCCTTCCACCATGGCCATGGCCTCGATCTTGTGGCCGTCGGGGTCATGCACGAAGCAGCCGTAGTACTGCTTGCCGTAGATGGGGCGCGGGCCCGGGGCGCCGTCGTCGGTGGCGCCGGCTTCCAGCGCGGCCTTGTAGAAGGCATCCACCTGGGCCGACGTCTCGGCGTAGAAGGCGATATGCACGCCATTGGCCACTTCTGCTGGCTGGCCGTTGAACGGTGTCTGCACCCAGAACTCTGGATAGGCGCGGCCGTAGGCCACCGCATGGTGCTCCTGGCTCAGATCCACGACGCGGCCGATGCCCAGGGCGCCCAGCGCCTTGTCATAGAAGGCGAGGGCACGGTCGAGCTGGTTGGTGCCGAGCGAAACGTGGGAAAGGATACTGGGGTTGCTGGACATGATCGGGCCTCCTGTCAAGATGCGATCAGGACGATCATAGCGCCGGGGTGGGGGGGATTGCCGCCGATGATGCACGTCGCGGTCGGGATCTTCGGGTCGTGCCCGGTGCTGATGGGGGCGGCGCTTCTTCGGCGGGGGCTTGGAGGGCGTGCAGGCAGGCCTCCTGTCGGGGACCGGGTGCAAGGTCGGGGGCACGCTCTAGAATAGCCGGGATACGCAACGAGGCGCTGCGTCGGGGCCGGTCCGCGGTCGCCCGAGTGGTTGCCGCCAGGAAACACACACGCATGAGCAAAGCATTGAAGGACCGTATCCGGATCGTCTTCTTCGACATCGACGACACGCTCTACAGCAAGCATACGGGCCTGCTGTCGCCCGGCATCGAGAGGGCGTTCCTGGGGCTGAAGCGGCGTGGAGTGATTCCGGCCATCGCCACCGGGCGGGCGCGCTACATCTTTCCTGCGCCGCTGGAGGCGGTTATTGCACGGACGGGCGTCGAGCACTTCGTCACCATCAACGGCCAGCTCAACCTGCACGGGCAGGAGGTTGTCACCGACTACCCGTTTGCCCAGGCCGACCTGGAGCGCATCACCGGCTATCTCGTGGGGCAGGGTATGGGGGTGTGCTATGCCGAGCGCACCCACATGTCGGTGATCTCAATGACGCCGGCCTTCCAGGCGGCATTGGTCCCGATCATGCGCGACCATGCCATGGACAAGCCCCATGCGCCTGGCAGCCCGGTCTACCAGCTGATCGTCGGCTTCCGGGAAAGCCAGCTGGCGGGCATTGAGGCCTCGGGCATCTTGGACCATGGGCGGTTCCGCACGGTGCGCTGGCACGAGGATGCGTCGGACCTGCTGGCCACCGAAGGGTCCAAGATGCGCGGCATCCGCGACATGATCGGTACGCTGGGGCTGACGCTGGACAACGTGATGGCCTTCGGAGACTCGCTCAACGACATCGAGATGCTCTCGGAAGCGGGTTTCGGGGTGGCCATGGCCAATGGTCACCCGGAGGTGAAGAAGTACGCCGACCATCTGGCGCCGCGGCAGGACGAGGACGGGGTCTACCGCGCCCTCGTCGAGCTGGGCATGATCGACCCCGACTGAGCTGTAGGCCGCAAGAGCGCAGCTAGCGCCGTGAGGATCAGGGGCGGCACTTCCGTCTGCAACGTGCATCCCGGTAACGATGCCTCTCGGTCGCGTGGTCAGGCTGGCTGCTGCTGGGTATTGGCATACTGGAGGCTACCTCGTGATTAAAAATAAACCATTTGATCGGGACTGCATCTTTTGCAAGATTGTTGCGAACGAGTCGCCCTGTCATCGAATATGGGAGGATGAAAATCATCTTGCCTTTCTGTCGATTTATCCGAATACACCAGGGGTGACCGTCGTCATTCCCAAGGCTCATCGTCCAAGCTATATATTCGATAACGATGATGAGACTGTCTGTTCACTGATGAAGGCCGCAAGGAAAGTGGCCGGAATGCTTGATCAGCGTCTCGAAGGCGTTGGACGGACAGGTGTGATTTTTGAAGGGTATGGCGTGGATCATCTGCATGCCAAGCTCTTCCCCATGCATGGTACGGGGACCGGGTCTTCTTTCAGACGCATCGAGTCGAAAGGGATGAACAGATTTTTCGAGCATTACGAAGGTTATCTGTCTTCCCATGATGCCATGCGCGCCGATGATGATGCGCTGGGTGCCATGGCGCGCAGGATTCGGGGCGAATGACAAGCCCCGTCGCGCAGGTGCCCGCAAGCTGCGACAGGACGAGGACAGGGTCTGCCGCGCCCTCGTCGAGCTGGACATGATCGCTCCTGACTGAGTGGCAGAACCGCAGGCTGCAACCCACAGGTGCATCACACGCGCTGCAGGAGAGAGGGCGTGACCACGGCTGACAAGGCGCAGCCGGACAGTGACGCCCGGTGCCTGCAGGGTCAGGCCGGCTGCTGCTCGGGCAGGGCGGCAGCCGACACCAGGCCGGCATCCGCCGCTTCCTTGTACTGGGCGTAGAACTTCTTCTGCATGTCCTTGTAGCGTGCGGCCTTCTCGACTTCCTTGCGCGCGTCGAACAGTGCCCACAGCTGGCCGGCCGCCATGAAGCTGCCCCGACCGCTGACGTTGCCGGCCAGCTCCGGCCGCTCGCCGATGGCCAGCGCCTTCAGCCAGCTCTCCTCAATCATCGGCAGCAGCGATTCTCCCTGTTCGGGGCGCTTCTGCATCTGGTCCAGCAGCAGGCAGCCCACCACGAAATAGAAGTCGGCCGACCGCTCCCAGTAGGGCATCTCGTCCGAGGCGAACATCATGGCCTCTTCCAGCCGGCCTTCGTGGCGCAGGCATTCGATCGTTCGTACCACTAGGTCGTGGTACCAGGTGGGGCGGTTTCGTACCAGTTCCCGAGCGCGTTGGTAGCAGGGTAGCGCCTCGGCGTACTGCATCTGGATGTCGTACTGCTTGCCCAGCTGGAAGTGGACATAAGGGTCGTCGGGTGTCTCGGCCAGCGATTTCTCCAGCAGCGCCAGGTTGCGGCCCTTCTTGGTGTCGAGCTGCTCCTGCATGTAGCCGTCATGCCGCACCGTCACTGAGGCCTCGATGATCGGCAGGCTGTGGGCCGGCTGTTCGTGGATCCGCCCCTTGTAGCGCACACCCCGCGGTAGGATGCGCGGGATGCGGTGGCTGGAGATCAGGGTGTTGCTGCCGCTGCCCAGGTCGCTGTCGATGCGGATGTTGTGGATGGCACGGCGTGAATCGTGACGCAGTGCCTGCAAGTATTCGCCGCCGGAAGTTAGCCATTCGTCCGCATCCAGAACCAGGTTCCAGTCGGCGTCAGAGCGCGCCAGCGCCGCGTTGCGGGCGGCGGCGAAGTCATTGGTCCAGCGCCGCTCGTACACCTCGGCGCCATGGGCGCGGGCAATGGCGATGGTGTCGTCGGTCGACCCCGTGTCCAGCACGATCATCTTGTCCACCCAGGGGGCGACACTGTCCAGACAGCGCGCGAGGCTGCGTGCCTCGTTCTTGACGATCATGGTCAGGGCAATCGTTTTCATGCGGGGTCCTCCAGCGGGCATGGCAGGGGATTGTCCCGGTGGCCCGATGTTCACGATCCTCGGAACAGTGTGGCTTCTGGCAGCCTTTTCGGGCTGTTTCATGCCCATGCGCAGAGCCTGTCGGTGGGTCGGGCCGTGTAACTCGCTTCCGAGGTTGTGGCGGCCACATGGTGTCGTTGCACGCAGTGTCGTTCTGATCCGACACGGATGTTGCCCCCACGCCGATCCCGTCAGTGGTGAGGGGGCAGTCAGGCAGGTTGGATGAATGAGAAGTAAAATCAGTCATTGGGGCCATGGTCGCTACCGCATGCAGGCACTATGCCCACCTCCTGTCGGCTGGGTTGCCTGCCGTTCTGGCATCCCGTCCATCCCTCCGCTCAAACCGTTGGAGTCCGAACCGTGAAACCGTCCGAACGCAGCCTGGAAGGCGTGATGGCCGAGCTGAAGGCACTGAGACAGGCGTATGGGGCAGCCCAGCGGCGCTGCACGGCCACGGTGCAGCGGCTTCATGCCCGCAATCAGCTCCTGGAGGCTGAAGTGTTGCAGTTGCGTGCCCAGCTGGCCGTATGGGAGCCCTCCATGGCTATGGCCGGTGACGAGCAGCGACGCATGTTGGCGTCCGCCCAGGCAACGCAGGCGGGCAGGGCCACGCTGAGCGCGCGGATCGAATCCTTGGCGCAGCGCCTGCAGACGCTGCTTCGCGGCGCTTCGGCCACGCCGCCGGCTGGGGCGTGGCCTGCGGCAGCGCAGGGGGGTGTTTCGGAAACCGGCACGTCAACGCGGCCGTCGGGGCAGCCGTTGCATCCGGCAGGCGACGATCGCGCCGGTGGGCCGGGGGCCGCCGATGATGTCGAGGACCCCTCAGACCTTGAAGAACGGCTGGTCGAGGCCGATCTGGTGATATGCCAGACCGGTTGTCTCAGCCACCAGGCGTACTGGCGTGTGCAGGATCATTGCCGTCGGCACAACAAGCCCTGTGTGCTGGTGGCGCAGCCTGATGCGTTGCGCATCATCCGCATTCACCAGCGTGATGATGAGGCACCGGCCGGCGTTTTCCCGGCCGATGGTGGCCCCGGAGCGCCAGACGTGGGCAGCAAAGGCGTGCCTGGCACTCCCGTGCGGGGTGCAGGGGCATCCGCTCCCCGGCAAGGTACGGACAGCGAAGCCCGGACGATGGTTCATCAACAGGAAAGCGCTATCACATGACGAATCACGGCGGCCTAAATGGTTCATAATGCTAGGATCGAGGGCGATCGCCCGGGATGTATCGCCCGGTTGCCCAGCGCCGCGAAACCGTTTCTTTCTCAGGAAGGTCAATGAGCACCCAGGATCAGGAATTGCGCAGTGTCGGTCTGAAGGCCACGCTGCCCAGAATCAAGGTACTTGAAATCATCCGTGGCAGCGAAGAGCGCCACCTTTCGGCCGAGGACGTGTTCCGGCGGCTGCTCGAGCAGGGTCATGACGTGGGCCTGGCGACCGTCTATCGGGTGCTGTCGCAGCTGGAAGCTGCCGGCCTGCTCAGCCGCAATGTCTTCGATGGCGGAAAGGCCGTCTTTGAGATGAACGAGGGGGATCACCATGATCACCTCATCTGTGTGAGCTGCGGCCGGGTGGACGAATTCACCAGCCCTGTTATCGAGAAAGTGCAGTATGAAGTGGCCGAGGCGCACGGCTATGATCTGTCCGAGCGTCGACTGGCGCTGTATGGCGTCTGCCCGGCCTGCCAGAAGAGCGCAAACGCGCCGCGTGGCCGGAACTGAACCGATGAGCGAGACGATTGACCTGGCCGAAGTCGGCGAGGTGGTCATCGAGGCGCTGAAAGGGCGCTTTTCATCTTGGCCGCTGCACGAGCCGGCACCTTCGGCCTCCGAGCTGGAGACGGCCTTCGAGCTGGCCATGCGCGCGCCGGATCATGGCGGCATGAAGCCGTGGCGCTTCGTCACCGTCCAGGGCGAAGCCCGGGCGGCACTGGCCGAGATCCTGGTCGAGGCAGCGCGTGCGCGGGGCCACGACGATCCCGAACGCTATCGCCGCAAGCAGCTGGCGGCGCCCATGACCATCGTGCCGGCCGTACACCTGATCGAGGGCTCCGAAAAGGTGCCCGTCATCGAGCAGTGGCTGGCAGCAGGCGCTGCCGTCATGAATCTGCTCAACGGCCTGTACCTGCAGGGCTACGGTGCCATCTGGGTCAGCGGCCCCAACGCCTTCGATCCCAAGGTGCGTGACGCCTTGGGCTTTGCCGCCGATGAGCATCTGCTGGGCTTCGTGCATGTGGGTACGGCCGAAACGCACGCCAAGGGCCACGAGCGCCCTGATCCTTCCGGCTTCGTACGGGCCTGGCACGGCCCGGTGGGCTGATACCCTCACGTTTTCTTCCTCGGGTTGTATGCAGGGTCGCCGGGATCCTGCCTCTTTCCTTCACTGTGGGAGTGTCAGGGGCGTCCGTGTCGATGATACCCCGATACCGGGGCTGTCCAGGCAGATGCGGGCCCGCACGCCGGAACAGGCGAGGGTTTTCCTTCGACATGCCAAGGCCTTTGGGCATGCATGCCATGGCCAGGCACCTGGTATCAAGTGAAGAGTGCCAGATGCCACCTGTCGGATTTTTCCTCGGCATCTCGCCCATTACCCAAGATACTTCTTCCGAGTGTTCCTACGCCTCATATCTTTCGTGGAGTCCAATCGCATGAGCAAGAGCGCTTTTCCCGTTCCAGCGGGTGGCATCCAGAATGTCTCCCGTCCGGCCTGGCTGGTCCTGGGCTTGCTGGCTTGCCTGGCCGTGGCACAGCCGACGATGGCCATCGCCCAGACGGCCCGGGAGAGTGCAGAGCATGCGACGGCGCATCAGGGGCATGGACACGCCCATGGCACCCAGACCGAGGCTTCGCCCGTTGTCGTCAGCGGTGCCTACACTGCGGCGCCGCGGCCCGGCGTTCCCAATCTGGCCGTCTATATCGACCAGGTACAGAACCACGGCCAGCAGGATGACCAGCTGCTGTCGGCCAGCACCGACATCGCTCGAACTGCCGAGCTGCACGAGATGAAGATGGAAAACGACATGATGCGCATGCGTCAGGTGTCCGCCATCGACATTCCGGCCGGAGCCAGTGTGGACATGAACAAGGGGGCCAGATCGGGCTACCACCTGATGGTGCTGGGGGTCTCTCGCCCGCTGAAGGCCGGTGAGCACTTCACCATGACGCTGAACTTCCGTCACGCCGGCAGCCAGGACGTGCAGGTACAGGTTCAGGACGTAGCCAGGCACAAGAGTGGCCATGAACATCACCACGATCATGGGGGGCATGCCGGACATGTCCACGGCAACTGAGGATCCTCTGAGCAGATCCTGAGAGCAGGACTGACTGCCGAGCAGGGGGCTGGAAGGTGCGTTCTTTCCGGCGTTCGCCACGAGCAGCCTGGCAGCATCAATGATGCGATTTCCCATGAAAAAAGGCTGGTAACTTGCGTTACCAGCCTTTTTCGGTAAGGGCGTCAACCCATCCCGGCCGAGTGATCAGCCTTCAGGATGAATATTGGACGCTTGCTTGCCTTTGGGGCCCTGGACCACGTCGAACGAGACCTTCTGGCCTTCCTTCAGGGTCTTGAAGCCTTGGGTCTGAACGGAGCTGAAGTGAGCGAACAGATCTTCGCCACCTTCATCCGGGGTAATGAAGCCGAAACCTTTGGCGTCGTTGAACCACTTGACCGTACCCGTTGCCATACTATGAATTTTCCTGCTTGAAAGGCCGTGCGTGTGAGACTGAGGAGGTATTCGGGCGCGGGCCTTGATTTACCCCGAAAACATCAGACCCTATTCTTTGAGAATTGGAGGGAGGCAGTCAAGTTCTATCGTGCGAACGGCAGTTTCCGGGAGTGCAACGGAATTTGTTTTCG
>ERZ772968.1513-NODE-1513-length-10710-cov-33.473956_pt1 | contig 10710 bp, 9 predicted proteins | sample MGYA00580674_ERZ772968 | MGnify/ENA primary metagenome ERZ772968 (study PRJEB29015, sample SAMEA2737940) | human oral metagenome | biome: human oral; feature: human-associated habitat; material: dental | place: China | collected 2138 ...
CCTTCGTCATGTCCATGGGGCCGGAGCACAACGCCACGCGGCGCCTCAACTTCGCGCAGGCCTTCAATCCCATCGGTTCCAATCTCGGGGTGCTGCTGGCCGCCCTGCTGATCCTGCCTAAGGTGAACCCGGCCACTGCCGAGCAGCGTGCGGCCATGAGCCAGGAGACGCTGCTGGCCACCCAGAGCGAGGAGCTCAAGGCGGTCATGGGCCCCTATGTCGCCCTCGGGCTCCTCTACCTCCTGCTGGCCTTCATGATCGGTCGGGTCAAGGTCGTGGAGCGGCAGATGGACGCCGCTGCGGGTGACAGTGGCGGGCCGGGCAGGCTCATGCGCCTGCTACGGAATAAGCGCTACAGCTTCGGAGTGGTGGCGCAGTACTTCAACGTGTCTGCTCAGACCTGCATCTGGACCTACACCCTGCACTATGTCACGAGTGCCTTGGGAGTGTCGGACAAGGTCGCCGGATACTGGTTGCAGGCGAGTCTCATCGTCTTCCTGGTCTTCCGTTTCCTCATGGTGGGGCTCATGGGGCGGTTTGACGCACGCAAGCTGCTTCTGTTCATGTGCTCCCTCGGGGTCGCTCTGTCCCTGTTCGCCATGGTGAGCGTGAACATTCTGGGGGTGCTGGCCATCATCTCCCTGTCCGCCTGCATCTCCTTGCTGTTCCCCACCATCTACGGCGAGGCCCTGATGGGGCTGGGGGAGGACACCAAGTACGGGGCCGCAGGTCTGGTCATGGCCATCATCGGCGGGGCCACCATGCCTCTGGTGCAAAGCGCCATCATGGACTACACGTCTCCTGCGGTGTCCTACGTCACGGTTGCCGGGTGCTTCCTGGTGGTGGCCGCCTACGGGGTCTACACACTGCGCACGCCCAGGCCCATCAGTGCGGCCTGACGGAAAGCACTCACACCATTCTCTCCGCCCACGCCGTACCGAGTGGGCGGAGAGAATGCTCAGTGGATCCGCTTGGCAAGGATGATTCCAGGTCCCAGTTGAGTGGGAGCGGTCGTGAGGACTCCATGGTCATGACTCACCTGTGTCTGTCCATCTCCCGGCCTCGACGATCTCCAGTCGAACTTCGCAGGCAGGCGGTCAAGCGGGACTGCGACATTCTCCAGGGCAAAGAGAACCGCATGGTCTCCGTGAGACATGAGTCGCGCACCCGGTAGTGAACAAGCCTGCTCCAGTAGCTCCGCAGAGGGGCGAGACAGTTCCGATCTCGCTGCTCGCATCCACGCGCCTAGTCCCCTCAGGCAGGCGCGTTGAGGATCAGGAATGGTTCCGTCGGCGTGCGGGCCGACGTTGAGCAGGAGACGTCCTCCCCGTGAGACGACGTCGACCAGGTGTCGAGCTGCGGACGGGCCGGTGAGGTACTGCTCATCGCCCTCCATCCGGTTGTAGCCGAAGGATAATCCGATACCGCGACAGTTCTCCCACCGGTCCGCAGCCTCCGAGTCGCGCATTGCCTGATATTCACTAGTCTCGTAATCGGAGTGGAACCCACCGAAGCGGTCATTGACGACGCCCTCCGGGCACAATTTGTAGTAGTGCTCAAGCAGTGTTCCCAGTCCGTGGGCATCGAAATTCTTCGCGCAGTCCGGCCATTCGATGTCGTTCCAGAAAATATCGGGGTGATACCTCTGAAACAGGTCAAGACAGTGATTGAAGATGTAGCGCCCGTACTCAGGGTCCACAGATCTGGCGAGCCGTTCAAGATCCTCTTCGCTCAGGATGACAGGAAAAGGTCTGTAATGCCAGTCCACTCCGCCCGAATAGTATGCGCCGAAACGTAGTCCTGCCCGACGTGTTGCCCGTGAGATTTTTTCGACGAGGTCTTGTCGGGGGCCGCGTTGAACCGTGTTGCGGCCATAGGTTTCGGGGGCCTCCCATAGGGTGATGCCGTCGTGGTGCTTGGTCGTTAGGACAACCAGTCCTGCCCCGGCTTCTTTGAACAGCGCTGCCCAGTCGTCAGGGTCGAATTTTTCAGCATGCCACATGTCCAGAAAACCGTCATACGGCAAGGAGCCGTAGGTCTCGTGGTGGTACTGGGAGGCGCGGCTACCCGGAATTCGTATGGTGTTGAAGTACCACTCGGCGTAGGAGTTATGAGTAAACCACGTCCTCTCATCGGGTTCGGTGCCGAGCTCTCCGTGAGGTTCTGCCCAACTTGGTACCGAATACGCTCCCCAGTGAATGAAGATCCCAAGGGGGGTGTGGTCCAGCCACTCAGGCTGATGGGTTCCCAGGCGATCTCGGTGCTGCGATACAGGTGGTCGATTCATCACTCAGCGACCTCCAAAGGCGCCGAGAGTGACGCCCTTCTCCAGCTGACTCTGCAAGAAGGCCACGATGAAAAAGGAAGGGATGACCGACATGGACACGGCGGCCATCATGGGTCCCCAGTCCGTGCCTCTCTCTCCTGAGAACATCTGAAGTCCCAGCGAGATTGTGGCCAGGTCCGCATCATTGACGACGATCAGAGGCCACAGGAATGTTGACCAATAATCGATGAAGGAGAAGACGCCAACGACGAGTATCGGAGCCTTGAGCAGTGGGATGAGGATGTGCCAGAGGATCTTGAGGTCGCCGGCCCCATCGATTCTGGCCGCCTCCTCGAACTCAAGGGGCAGGCTCAGGATGAACTGTCGGATGAGGAACGCCCCGAAGGCTCCGAAGGCAAAGGGAAGAATGAGGGCCGTGTAGCTGTTGACCAGTCCGAGGTACTGGAATCCGATGTATAGAGGGATGACAAGCACCTCCTGGGGAAGCACCAGAGTTCCCAGAAACAGCATGAACAAGTGGTCTCGGAATCGGAATCGAAGTCTGGCGAAGGCGTAGGCGCTCAGCAGTGAGACTGCCATGGTCAGGGCTGCTCCGCAGGTCGAGACAAGAATAGAGTTCAAGATGATGCGCCCCAGAGGAATCTGCTGAGTCGCCTCGGTGTAGTTGTCCCATGCAAGACGGGTGCCTGTGAGTGAGGCTCCTGAGGAAAACACCTCAGATGTCGGCTTGAGGGAAGAAGCCAGCATCCAGGCGAATGGGAAGAGGAATGCTATCGCTATCAGTGTGAGTAGCGAGTAGGAGAGAAATTTGCCAATTTTGGATCGGTGTTCAAGAGTCATAGTTCACCCACCTCTTCTGCTGGCTGAATTGAAGGGCCGTCAGCAGCATAACGATGACGAATAGTATCCAGGCCAGGGCGGAGGCGTAGCCCAGCTTGTCGAAGGAGAAGCCGTTGCGGTATAGTGCGAGCACAATGGTGTTTGTCGACTCACCTGGTCCTCCTTTTGTGAGAAAGAATGGTTGTGCGAACACCTTGAATGCTCCGATGACGGTCATGACGGTGCAGAAGAAGAAAGTCGGAGACAGGATGGGGAAGACGACCTGGAAGAATCGTCTGAATCCAGTTGCGCCGTCGAGCTCGCTGGCCTCCAGTATGGACGGGTTGATGCCGTTGAGGCCGGCAGTAAGGACCACGATGTTGTAGCCAAGACCCTGCCATAAGCTCATGATGACGAGCGAACCCATGGCAAGGCTGGGGTTGTTCAGCCAGGGTAGCGAGGGGAGCCCTATGCTGTTGAGGGCAGAGTTCACCACCCCTTCGTCATTGAGGAGGAGGCGCCAGATCAACGCATTCCCTGCCATTGGGGTGACGACGGGGATGAAGAAGATGATTCGCAGCACTCGAGAGAACCTGTTGGGGAGGTGCTGCAGCCAGTATGAGATACCAGTGGAGATGATGAGGTTGGCACCTGTGTATAGAAGGGCGAACACCACGGTGTTCTTAAGGATGGTGTAGAACGCTGGGTCCTCCCCGGAAATCATTCGTCGATAGTTGTCAAGGCCGACGAACTCTGATGTTCCCAGAAGCGACCATGAAAACAACGAGATGATCAGTGACGCGATCAGGGGGATGATGATGAAAACCAGAAACCCTGTCATGCCGGGTGTCAGGTAAGCGATGATGCGTAGTGTGTCTTGGGGAGCTCTGTGGCGCCTTCGACTCTCAGCGGTGGTTGCGGCTCCCATCATCCTGCACTCTCTTGCAGGTCCTTGAGGATGTCTGCCGCGGTACGTGAGCCCCGGTAGCCTTCTGGGCAGTACTGGGTGAAGGACGTCACGATCTGATTCCAGTTTGCTGGGGTTACCAAAGCGGTCCCGTGATCCAGGAGGAATTTGATGGCTTCAACATTTCCGGTCGGTTTACCTTCTGCCCATCCGTCGATTTGGGAGCCGATGGATGGTACCGTCCCGCGGGTGCGTGCCACCTTGCCGATGACCTCAGGGCTGACCAGCTTCATGATGTTTTTAAACGCGGCATCCTTGTCCGGACAGTTTTTGCCGATCCCGAAGCCCGATCCCTGAATGACTCCGATGGCCTGTCCGGAGTCACTGGGGATGACGCACACACCCAGGTTGTCGTTGAGCTGCTCGGCGAAGGTCGCGTACATCCACGGGCCGTCAATGATGGCGGCAGCCTGACCAGAGGTGAATGCGCCTTGTGCGACCTCGTCGCCGTCCGAAGCGGAAGGAGCCTTGGCGTAGCCGTTGACTGCGGCAAGGTCAAACGCCTTCTGCACGGATGAGACGAAGGCGCTGGAGGTCAACGAAAGGTTTCCCTTGTCGTCGAGGGCAGTGGCGCCATTGGCGTATGCGAATGCTCCAGGAGCGTTGTCCATGAGATTTGGTTTGATGGCCATGCCGACCTTCCCACCAGTAGTCAGGGCCTTCATGTCCGACAGGAACTGTGCGTAGGTGTACTTGGTTGTCGGCTCCTTCAACCCCGCTGCCTTGAAGGATTGCCGATTGTAGAACATGACGCAGGGCTCTGCGTCGTACGGCAGTGCGTAGATTTTTCCGTCCACCGTCATACCTTCAATCATGGCCTTGTTGAAGACTGACGTGTCGACCCCGTGCTTCTTGATGAGATCGTTCAGCGGTTCCATGATGCCGACGAGCTCCTTGGTTCGGGCTGCCTGTGTGGTCAGGATCCCTGGAGCATCAGCTGCCGTCATTCGGGTTTTGGCCTTGGTGTAGTAGTCGTTGTAGCTGGGACCTGAGAAGTCGAGCTTGAAGCTGGAGTCAGTTTCTTTGACTGCGTCGACGAAGGCCTGCCACTGGGCGCGGTCCGACTCGCTGGACACCCACGTGAACATCTGGGTCGGGGCGTTATTGTTCTTGCTCTTCCCTGATGAGCATGCTGACAGCAGTGCTGCTGCCGTCCCACTCAAGAGCGATGCCGAGATGAAGGTGCGGCGGGGAAATGAAGGTGGGGTCATGGTCTTCTCTCTTCAGTGAGTGCGTAGGGGTGCCTCGTTGCAGCCGCTGGGGTCCGACGGCGATGTCGGAAGCAGCGGATGATGGCGGTAACATTAACTTGGTCACAAAAGGGTGTCAACCGTTGTGGCTTGCTGAATGCCCTGAAATGAAGCGAAATAGTGGGTGTGTCGAGGTGTCGGGAGGTGCGGGTCGCGGAGGAGTGGTCTGTGGGTTGAGGAGGTTTGAGTGAGCGCTGACATGTAGGTTGCCGTTGCCCTTTGCTGGAGACTGCTGGTTGGGGCGTGCACTGGGTGGGGGCAGTGTCGGGTGCTCGGGGGACGGCAGTCGCCCTCCAGGTGGGGCGGTCGTCGAGAACCGCTCACGCGGAGAGGTGGTCGCAGGTGCTAGGCCTTGGTCGTTGACGCCCTGACGACGAGCTGAGGCTTCAGGCAGATGCTGTGGGCAGGGGCGCCCTCGACGAGCTCGTCGGACAGCCTCAGTGAGGCCTGCCCCAGGGCGTCGAAGTCCTGAATCACGCTCGACAGCGACGGAGTCGCCCAACGCGCCAGGGGAATGTCGTCGAAGCCGACGACGGCGACGTCGTCGGGTATCCTCACGCCGGCGGCGAGAAGCTCGTGGCACAGCCCCAGGGCGATGTCATCGTTGGCGGCGAAGACGGCGTCGGGTAAGCCGCTATCGAGCAGACGTCTGGCGACCTTGGCCCCTGCTTCTCCTGTCCAGGCGTCCGTGCCCACCCAGCGGCCGGGAACTCCGGCCTGCGCGCAGACCGACTCGTAGGCGGCCAGGCGCTCCGAGGCATCCTGCCAGGAGAGGTCTCCGGTGACATGCAGCAGGCGGCTGCGTCCCTGAGCCAGAAGGTGCTCCGTTGCCAGCCTGGCTCCCAGGGCCTGGTCGATGGAGACGGTGGACAACTCGGAGAACTCGTGCTGACCTGAGATGATGGCCACGACCGGACCGCGGTCGCGTTGAGACGAGAGGACGGCCAGGACGTCGGCGCGTTGGGCGAGGACCACGACGGTCGTGACGCGGTGGCCGTGCAGGTGGGCGAGTGCCTCCTTGACCGACTCCGGCGCGTGGCCGTCAGCGGTGGCCAGGACGAATGTGTCCCCCCGCTCGCGCACCGCCCTGGCGATCGCGGAGAAGATGGAGGCCATCCCGTGCGACAGCCCGGCGGTCAGCAGAATTCCCACGCCCCCGGAGGAGCCCGAGGCCAATGAGCGGGCGGCGAGGTTCGGCTCGTAACCCAGTGCCTGGACGGCCGCCAGGACCTTCTGACGCGTCTCGGGACGAACCGACGGGTGGTTGTTGAGCACGCGGGAGACGGTCTGAGCCGAGACTCCGACTGCCTCGGCCACGTCACTAAGGGTCACGCGTGTGGACACAAGGGAAATATACCAGCGCCACCACAGGGATCCGGGACGCCAGGCGCACAGCGGGGCGCTGCGACGGCCTGCTGCCGCCGGAGGTGCGGCGCGCGTCCCGCACAGCGGCAGGACCAGCCAGTAGCGTGACCGTATGAGCCTGGCCGTTTACCCCGGAAGCTTCGATCCCCTCACCCTGGGGCACGTCGACATCGCCGTCCGCGCGACCACGCTCTTCGACGTCGTCGTCATCGGGATCGCCCACAACGCCGCCAAGGCCGGGCGCCACCTGCTCGACGTCCACGAACGCCTCCGCCTGACCAAGGAGGCCACCTCCCACCTGCCCGGCATCGAGGTGGACATCGTTCCCGGGCTCCTGGCCGACTACTGCAGCCGGCGCGGCGCGAACGCCATCATCAAGGGCCTGCGCAACGGCAGTGACCTGGACGCTGAATTGCCCATGGCACTGCTCAACCGCGACCTGGGGGCGCCCGAGACGGTCTTCCTGCCGGCTTCTGCCGTACACGCGCACATCTCCTCCTCCCTCGTCAAGGACGTCGCCGGCTACGGCCGGGACGTCTCCGCCCTCGTCCCGCCCGCCGTAGCCCAGGCCCTGGATGCCCGGCTGATCCAGGCCCCCGGGTCGGCGGCCCACGACGGCGTCGACCCAGGGCCCGTCCCGCCCGGGACCCCGCCAAGCCGCCTCGTCGGCGCCGATCACACTCGAGAGGACCTACTGTGACGACCAGCCGCGATGCCGGAGACGACCTGCTGCGCATCCTTGATGAGCTCGACGACCTCATCGGCAGCGCCCGATCCATGCCGATGAGCGCCTCAGTGATCGTCAACCGGGAGAATGTCCTGCACCTCATCGGTCGGGCTCGCGACGCGGTCCCGACCGCCGTTCGTCGCGCCGAGAAGATCGTCGCCGATGCCGATGCCGTCCTGGCTGAAGGACGGGCCGAGTCCGAACGGCTCGTCCAGTACGCCCAGGAGGAGTCCGAGCGTCTCGTGGCCGGGGAGAACATCGTGCGCATGGCCAATGACCGGGCCGACAGCATCGTGGCCGCGGCGGAGGACAAGGCCGCCTCCCTGCGTCACGGGGCCGATGAGTACTCCGACCGCACCCTGGCCTCCCTGGAGGCCGAGGTCTCCAAGGTCGCCGAGCAGATCCGTGCCGGCCGTGAGGTCCTGGCCAGTCGCCTGGGAGACGGCGCGGGCCAGCCGGTGGAGATCCAGGAGCCCGTCCTCCGCCGCTCGGCCTGGTCCGTGGACCCCTCCGCCCACTGAACCAGTGGCGTCGCCGTCCCACCGAGTACGCTCTTGCCAGACACCTCGTCCATTCACCCCGCCCACCAACCGCCCAGCACCGTGTGCATCACGATGGGCGTCACGCCGACATCGTGCTGCGTGAGCCCCTTGGTCATCGCTGGACACGGCGCGGTCAACCCGCTGTGGAGGAACCCATGTCAGGACTCGTCGTCGATATCGTCGACCTGCCCCGTGCCACCGGCTCGGTCAAGAACCTGCAGATCCGCACCCCCGCCCCCGCCGACCTGGGCACCGAGGTCATCGGCGTGCCTGAGGGCAGTGACCTCGCCCTTGACGTCACCCTGACCTCCATGGACGACGGTGTCCTGGCTCACGCTGATGCCGACCTGCACGTCCACGGCGAGTGCGTGCGCTGCCTGCGCGACCTCGATGAGGACCGCGGCGTGCGGATCGACGAGCTCTACCTCTTCCCCGAGGTCATCGAGGCTCAGCGGGCCGAAGGCGATGAGGAGGCCGAGGACCTCCTGGCGGTGGGGGAGACCACCCTGGACCTCGAACCGGCACTGCGCGACGCCCTGGTTCCCACCCTGCCCTTCCAGCCCCTGTGCCGCCCCGACTGCCCCGGGCTGTGCCCCGACTGCGGCAAGCGGCTCGAGGACCTGCCCGCCGACCACCACCACGAGGTCATCGACCCGCGCTGGTCCGCCCTGGCCGGCCTCCTGGAGACCGAGACCGGTCAGAAGGGCGAGCAGGACGCGCCTGCCCGTGGGGAGGAACAGGCCTGATGGCCAAGCGCCGCAGCGCCCCTCCCGCGCGCACCGACACCGAGGCCCTCGTCTACCGCTGGGGGCCGATCATCGACGCCCAGCTGCTCGACCTGGCCCTGACCCACCGCTCCTACGCCCACGAGAACGGCGGCCTGCCCACCAACGAGCGTCTGGAGTTCCTGGGCGACTCCGTCCTGGGCATCATCGTCACCGAGTACCTCTACCGCACCCACCCGGAGGTTCCCGAGGGCCAGCTCGCCAAGATGCGCGCCGCCACCGTCTCCGAGCCGGCCCTGGCCGCCGTCGCCCGCGACCTGGGGCTGGGGGAGTTCATCAAGCTCGGCAAGGGCGAGGCGCTCTCGGGCGGGCGGGACAAGGACTCCATCCTGTCCGACACGGTCGAGGCCCTCATCGGCGCCACCTACCTCACCCACGGCCTGGAGGAGACCCGCACGGTCGTCACCCGGCTCGTCTCGCGCTTCCTGGACTCGGCCCGCACCCGCGGCGCCGGCCTGGACTGGAAGACGAGCCTTCAGGAGCTCACCGCCGTCCACCAGCTCGGCAACCCCACCTACGAGGTGGCCGGAACCGGCCCCGACCACCAGCGGGTCTTCACCGCCAGCGCTATCGTCGACGGCGAGGTTCTGGGGCAGGGCACCGGAAGTTCGAAGAAGGTCGCCGAGCACGACGCCGCCGAGGCCGCCTATGCCGCCATCCTGGCCGCGCGGGGTGACGGCGGCCTCGACCTGCCCGGTGTCAACGAAGCCCTGCGCGCCGACCTGCTCACCCGGCAGGCCTCCCAGAAGAACTGATGCCCGAGCTGCCCGAGGTCGAGGTGGTGCGTGCCGGGCTCGCCCTGCACGTGGCCGGACGCACCGTCACCCGCGTCGAGGTTCTCGACCCGCGTCCTCTGCGCCGTCAGGACGGAGGAGCGCAGGCCTTCGTCGACCAGCTCACCGGGCGCACCCTCACTGCGGTTGTCCGCCGCGGGAAGTTCCTGTGGCTGCCCCTGGACGATGGACGTGCCCTGTCCGCCCACCTGGGCATGAGTGGCCAGCTGCTCGTGCGCGGCACCACCACCGCGACCGCTTGTGACGCGGACCCGCAGCTGATCGGTGCCACCGCCTTCCTGGCCGACCCGGGCACCCTGCCCGGTGGGCGCCCGGTGGACCTGAGCGCCACCGAGCCGCCCCGCTACGTGCGGGACATCTCGACCCGTGCCCGCCACCTGCGAGTGCGTCTCCACCTCAGCACCGGCCTCGACAGTGACGACAGCGCCGACGGGGCGGTGCTCGACCTGGTCGACCAGCGCATGCTCGGCGGCCTGCACGTCGTCGACCTGACCCCCACCTCCGACGGTGCTCCCGGCGGGATGGGCGATCCGCAACCGCTGCTGCCCGCCGACGCCACCCATATCGCCCGCGACCTGCTCGACCCGGCCCTGGAGCTGACCGGCCCCACCGGCGTCGTCGCCCGGGTGCGCGCCTCGAGGCGCGCCATCAAGACCCAGCTGCTCGACCAGGGGCTCGTCTCGGGCATCGGCAACATCTACGCCGATGAGGGCCTGTGGGAGGCCGGGGTGCACGGCCTGCGCCCGGGAACCGGTCTCGGCCCGACGGCAGTGGCCCGGATCCTTGAAGCCACCGCTGAGGTCATGCGACGGGCCCTGGAGGTCGGCGGCACGAGCTTCGACGCCCTTTACGTCGATGTCGAGGGCACCGCCGGGTTCTTCGCCCGCGAGCTCGGAGCCTATGGGCGTCAGGGGCTAGAGTGCCGCCGCTGCGGGGCCACCATGGCGCGCGAGGCTCTGGGAGGGCGTTCCCACACCTACTGCCCCCACTGCCAGACTCGTCCGCGCCTGCGCCGGTAGGCGCCGGCGGTGCGCGCAGGCAGCCTCCACGACAGCGGCACCACGTCGGAGCCAGAGGTGTGACGTAGGTTTCCAGCCCCTGGTAATGTCATGAGTATGGCACACACCCCCTCCTCGGAGATCGTCCGCGTCATGATCGTGGACGACCACGAGAT
>ERZ772968.1514-NODE-1514-length-10705-cov-4.185258_pt1 | contig 10705 bp, 5 predicted proteins | sample MGYA00580674_ERZ772968 | MGnify/ENA primary metagenome ERZ772968 (study PRJEB29015, sample SAMEA2737940) | human oral metagenome | biome: human oral; feature: human-associated habitat; material: dental | place: China | collected 2138 ...
GAAGTTCGGCAATACGGTGTTCGCCAACGAGCTCATGCCCGTAAGGTGGCGTAAGAAAGTGGGCAGAAAAATGATCGGAACGTCGGCCGCCGCACAGCGGCTCGCAACAACAGGGAGGGAAAACTGACATGGGCACATTCCATTCAGCGGTCAATCGGATTCCAGTTCTTCGCCGGAAGGCGCATAACCTCGTCGCCAAGGGAATGCTGCCAAAAGACATCTTTGGCGACGGCAAGGCTCCTGGCCATGACCACCTCGAGCGCGAAGGCTGGTCGGGCACGATCGACCTCGAGATGACGGTCCGCACCCCGCTCGTTTTCGGGGACCAATATAGGGAGGACGCCGAAGGCAACCGACTAAAGGAATCCGACGAATCCAAAAAGATTCCCGGTTCTAGGAACGTCGTCAAAGTGCCGATGGACGGTTTAGGGCGGCCGTTCATCAGCCCGACGATGGTCAAGGGAATGATCTCGCGCGCCTACGAAACCTTAACAGCCTCGCGTTTCCGCGTGTTCGGCGAACATCGTGACCCGCTCACCTATCGGGTGGACCCGTCGCAGGCAAATCAGCTCTTTCCCGCGAGGGTCTGCCGCGACGAGGCCGGCAACCTCGCCGTCGAAATCCTCAACGGGAAAGGCCAAAAGAACGAGATGGCGCTCCTGGCCGATTCCTTAAACATCAAAAACATCGCGATCATCCGCGAAGGCCACACCCAGCCAGCCCCAAACGCACAAGCGCCTCAGCGCCCGCGAATACCCGGAGCCGGGCACCTTCTACCTGAGGAGCAGGTGCTCAAAAGGTTTCGTTCGTTGACGCCCCACGGGGAAAAGGTTAGCGTCGGTTTGACTCGCCTCAAAGACGGCCGACGGGTAGTTACACATGTGCGGCGCGAGGGCACCGACGAGCTTGAAGAGTTCTTCCGTATTAGGCGAAAGGGCTGTCAGAGTGCCAGCCCCATTGAGGTTGAAGGATATGCCTGCCGCACGGCACCCGAAGGCAAGTTCGCAAGCGACCTGTTCGAGAACAAGAAGGACGAAAGGTTCTTCTTCAAAATCGATTCTTCAGAGAATGACATTTCAGGAACGATTCTGCAGCTCACTGAAACGAACATTCGCGACTACGGGCTGATCGTCAAGAGCTATCGCAAGGAATCGGACGAATACAAGGGGCCCGAACCTCATCTGCTCAATCGCGCGTCGCAAAAGCCCGAGAATCCAGACGTAAACGACGCTTCCATACAGGCCGAGGACCCGAAGCCAGCCGGCATATTCAAGCCAACAGGCGACACGCTGACGCGAGCCGACGGAACGCCTGCATTGGCCGGCAGCGCGCCAACATCGGCTAGCAGCGCATCGGGGTCAACCGGCAACGCATTTGCATTGGCCGGCGGCGAGCCTGCGCCGGTCCTCGCGGAGGGCGACCTCGTCTTCGTCCGCCTCGACACTGACGAGGTGCCAGACTGCTACGGCAAAACGTGCAAGAACATCACCGTATGCGAAGTTCTGCCCACGATGGTCGGACGGCGAGCGTATCGGAGCAGCCCGCGGGAGCTTGCCGAGAATCAGCTGGTCGCTCCCCTGAAGAATCGCGACGAGGCCTCTCCCGCAGACAGACTTTTCGGCTACGTCGTGCCAGAAACTATAGATAACGCAAAGGGAGGCGACGTCGCCTATCGCGGGCGCATCGCAGTCGGTCCGGTCGACACCTCAAGGGCAAAGCTCTCACACGAGGAGAAGAAGCTTGCACCATTGCTCGAACCAAAGGTCTCTTCCGCTCGGCGCTTCCTGACCGACTCCGGCGGCGCCACTCCTCGAATCAAAAGAGACAACGAGAGCGCCAGCATCGCTCCAAATGACAGAAAACAAGAAGTCAGCACCAAAGAAGAAAAGGAGGAATGGCGTCTCCGTGCCCGGAGAGAATATTTCCAGCCAGGTCAGCTTCTCGGCACAGCGGCCTACCCCGTTCACCGCGAACCGCGAGTCGACGAAACCGGCTTCCTCAGAAGCGCAACCGAGCTTCCCCAGCTCGACCTTGAGCAGGGCAATGACGACGTCCGGATCACCGCCAAAACGTGGATCGAAACGGGAAGCTCGCTCAAGTGCACCTTGCGTTTTGAGAATCTCAGCAAATTTGAGCTCGCGTCCCTCGTATGGGTGCTCACTCCGGAAAACCTCGTCCCGTTGGAGGCGCGAAATCGGACTGAGAACGCTGAAGAGAAGGCCAAAAGCGAAGCCGGCAAAGGGGACGGCGAGGAACCCGTCAAACCCGTCGGATTCCTGCGCATGGGCTTGGGCAAACCGCTCGGTTTGGGTGCCGTAGAAGTGCGCATCGCCGAAGGCGGCTTGAAAGCCTGGCGCGGGCGCAGCCTCGCAAAATCCTACGAATCGCTGGAAGCATGTCTTGGGTTCGGAGCAAAGATGCGCAAGCCGTCGAAGTTCTCCTTGAAGAAGCTCATGCGCGAGATCGATCCCAATCGCCACTTGGACCTCGACCGCCTGCCATGGATCCAGGCGATGCAGCGTGCGGCCTACGGCTATGACGACGGCGTCGAAGTCCGCTATATGTCCCTGGACGAAAACAAGGCAAACAACCAGACAAACAGCAAAACCGGCGAACCGCAGGAAGGCCGCGGCTTGTCGCCCACTGACCTCTGCGGCTTTTCGCCGAGCATCACAACATACCGCCCATCCCCAATGAGAATTTCAACGGAATGACACATCTGGAAACCCACTATGAGTGAGAAAAACACCGACGAGTCTCGCGCTACCGGCCATGCGCCGAAAGATTTCCAACCGTTCCATTCGGCCGTTAATCGGATACCTCTGCTTCGAAAGAAGGCAAAATCTCTCGGAAACAAGGCGTGGAACCGAAATCAGAAGCATCGTACTCGTGGTCAGCTGACGCGCAAGCAGACCGGCCGCGAACCCGAAAGAACCATTGCCCGCAACGCCGTCGGCGCATTCGCCAAAACCGTCTTCCACGATGGTGTTGCTGAAGGTCACGACCGCCTGAAGCTCGATAGATGGTCGGGCTCAATCGACGTGGAGATGACGGTTCATACCCCGCTCGTGTACGGCGATCAGGACGATAATGAGGAAGACGATGCTCCCGGGGACCAGCGCAGCCAGAAAAATCGGAAAGACGAGGATCGTCAGAAAGGCAACGATCACAAGCGAAAGTCCCCGATGCGGGTTCCAACTTATCCAGCAGTGCACGGGCAAGCATCAACCGATTGTTCCGGAGATTCGGCGACGGACATTGAGAATGTGTCCCAAAAGGAACTGCCTTTCATGAGCCCGACGATGGTCAAAGGCACGGTCTCGCGCGCCTACGAAACCCTGACAGCCTCGCGTTTTCGGGTGTTCGGATCGCAGTCTCCTGATGCAGGCACCGACCATCGAACCCGTTTGACCTACAGGGCCGGCCGCTCAAAGAAAACCTACGAGAAAAGCCCGTGGGAACTCGCGAAGAGGCAGAAGGCTCTTCCACTTTCTGAAGCTAGGGAGGCCTCGGCGGCCGACCGGCTTTTCGGTTATGTAATTCAAAAAAACAATAAACGCGACAACCCGGAAGAAACCGACTCCAAAAGTGCACTGTCCGGAACCGCGCTTCGAGGACGCATAATCTTCAGCCCCGTCAAGATCCTAGGACCCAGACCTAACCCGCGGGAACCTGCTGAGAGCGCCATAGAGACTCTAAGCGAGCCCCATTCCCTACCGCCGCTTCTAGAGCCCAAACCGTCGTCAGCCCGGAGGTTCATTACAAACAAGGCCGGCTATACGCCTACTGCGGACCCGGGCGGCGCACTTGCGAAGGGGAAAGCAATGAAACCCATCCACCGGAAAGACTACTTTAAGAAAGGTCAGTTTTTAGGCATCGCTGCTTATCCCATTCACCGAGATGTAGTATGCGCGAATACCGAATCACTTGTAAACCACGCTGGCAAACAGAAAAACCAACTTCCAGGCACGCCGTCCAACAAACGTGGAGGGGCGAACACGAACGTGACCATCGATGTTCTTTCCTTTATAAAGGTCGGTTCGACATTGTACTGTCGGCTCGATTTCACCAATCTTGTGCTCGAAGAACTTGCCTCTCTCCTGTGGGTTCTCACGCCGGAAAACCTCGTGCCACAGAGCGAGCGCAACAAGCACGCCCATGTGGAAAGCGAAGGAAACAAGACACAGCCCTCTGCGACCAAGCAGCCTATCGGATACCTGCGCATGGGGCTCGGCAAGCCGTTCGGACTAGGGGCGATCGAGGTAAGAGCTACGAGCATGACGGCATACAAAGGCGAAGACCTCGCAGAAAGATACGAGGCACTTGATGGATGCCTCGGCCACATGCCGACAGGGCCCGAAAGCCCATCGCCCAGCATCGCGGATTTCTCTTCGACTCTTGACGATTACAAGCTTGATGAGCAGCCTTGGGTCCAAGCCATGCAGCGCGCGGCCTATGGTTACGACGATGGCGTCGAAGTCCGATATATGAGCCTGAAAGAGAACAAGAAGAACAACCAGACGGATGCCTCATCGACGAATACGGAAAAAGCCAAGGCCATGTGGTTCCCCGAGAAGTCGTTGTTGAAAGGTCAAGGGCTCTCCCCCGTCGATCTATTTGGCTCAAACGCCGTCTACGCCTTGAAAATTAAAAAACTAGACAGCGGGATAATGCACCAAAGTAGTCGAAAACAAAAAGCTGATAAAAGAAATCGCAACGGACAAGGGGGAAACAAAAGCGACACTAATATCTTAAGGGAAGGTAGGAATAATAATTCCACTCACAACGGCAGCAGCGCCGGCCGCAGCCGCCGAAAGCGAGGTCAAAATCGCTGACTATGAGGATTATCGCCGCATAGCACTCATAAGAGCCGGACCGTACCCACAAGAATCTCCACTATAAACCGCGCCTTTCGCATTTGAGCGGATATAGCGGGCCTGGCTTGTACAGCCCGGTCCTGAGGTCGGCAGACAACCTTTCGAGGAACACCTTTAGGTCGGCGGCAATTTCTTTCGCCTGGCGTCGAAGCTGCTGGTCGAGAAGATCTTCAGCCCGTACACGGTTCCATGCCGCCGTTAACGCTTCGATCGAGGTTAAGCGTTCAAAGGCGCTTCCGAAACCGGGCAAGCCTACGAAGGCCGATCCGGTTGCCGTTAGCTGCCGGACTTCGCCGTCGAAACCTGGAGCACTCGAGCGTGGCTCCGACGTTAGCCGGACAGACTCGCCAGTTCTCGCGGATTCAAGCACGCGAAGCGGAAAACAGTTTTTCCCGAAGCACCCTGTTTTCTCAAGAATAGGACGACGTCGGAAGGAGCCGCGTGCTCGCGGTTTTAGTGAAGCGTCCATTGCTTTCTATTCCTTTGATTAATCTTGATGCGTGTTTCCAGATCCTTGCTGTGACAGTGGCAACCGATCTCCAATCCGGTGTTACTGATTTTCGATTCGATGCTTTCGCGTGATTTTGAATTCAGTGTAGACCTATAGGGCTTTTTCTGCTCGATAATTAGCCATTACCATGAAGTAATTTATCCGTTAAAGAAGATCATCAAAATAGTTTCTGATAAGTAACCTTGAGGTGGTGGTTTTTTGGCTTGGGTTTGTTGGAAGCCGGTGGTGTACTGGTGGGTAGGGGGTGTCGGTGGCGCTGGGGTTGTTTGTGGCGGTTTTCTGCGGTTGTGTGGTTTAATTGGAGCGGTGTGAGCCGGTCGAGTGTGGTGCTTTCTAGGTCGGCGGCGATTTCGCTTCGGTAAGCGGCGTTGTGGCGCTGTTTTCTGGGGGTAGAGTCGGAAAGCACCAAGCACCAGAAGGTGCATTGAGACGTGACGACGATCGCCCGCCACGTCCAGTCGAGGCGTCGGAAAGCACCAAGCACCAGAAGGTGCATTGAGACCGAACAGAGCCGCCGTCTCGCCGTCAATGTCGCGTCGGAAAGCACCAAGCACCAGAAGGTGCATTGAGACTTTGCCGTAATAGCGGTAGCGAATTGTCGCCCCCTTCAGTCGGAAAGCACCAAGCACCAGAAGGTGCATTGAGACTGCGCGATCTGATTGATATTCGTTGCCTCGCCCTGGGTCGGAAAGCACCGAGCACCAGAAGGTGCATTGAGACCGGAAAAATCGTAGGTTCTGTCAGGAAATTCGACGCCGGTCGGAAAGCACCAGGCACCAGAAGGTGCATTGAGACACAGCGTCTTTGAGCGTGAACAGCGGACCAGACACCACGTCGGAAAGCACCAGGCACCAGAAGGTGCATTGAGACCATGGAGACGTGGCCAGTTGCGCAGCGAGTTTGCGCAGTCGGAAAGTACCAGGCACCAGAAGGTGCATTGAAACAACGGGCCGAAATCAGCCAGACGCGCCCCCTTCTTGTCGGAAAGCACCGAGCGCCAAACGGTGTGTCAATGCCTGCTTGCCAAAGGTGAGCGGGTCAGTGTGGTGTAGCAGAAAGGACGTGTGTCTCGAGATGTTGAGGCGCACGAATATACAGAGTGTCAGCTCCCATGATTGACAGCATGTTCCGCTGCCTTGAATGCCCCGATTGGCCATAGATGCTCACCGTGAGTGCACGGTGAAATGGAATTTCATTACCAGCACGCGAATCCAGGTCTGTGGCAGCGCGTGTATGGCAGTTCGCCTGCTTGAAGCTCGTAACCGTTTGCCCTGTCGCCAAACAGCCTGGCCCGCCAAAACCATGTCCCCTTGCCCAAAGGCAGCCTGTTGGCATCGATATCTGCGAACCACGGGGAACCCGTCCGTGCCCGAAGGCCCAGGCTATTTCCGCGTGGACTCCAGAGCTTCGCGCACGGCCTCCTTCTGGCGGGCCGAGGTCTGCACGCTCGGGTGCCGGGCATCCCAGTAGGCGATAACCAGCGCCACCGCGATGAATGCTGCAAGCAAGGCACATCCGGCAACCATCGCCTTGACATAGCTTTCACCGGCCAAGCTGTAGAAAAGACCCGTGCAGGCCGCGGTTCCGATCGCCGTCGCTATACGTTGACCCGTCTGCATGATGCCCGACGCCGTCCCGCCACTTTCCACAGGCACATCACGCAGCGAAAGCGCCTGGTTAGGCGACGTCACCCAACCTATCCCGAAACCGATGATCGCCGCGCCGATCCCAAACCACCACACACTCGCCCCGCGATCCACAAACACGGTGGCCACCGCAATCGCCACCAGACCCACGATGTTCAAGAAGATCCCGACGATCACAATCCTGCGGCCCCACCGCCACACGAGCCGCCCAGCCAGGGGCGCCGAAATTACCTGCGCCACCGCCGTCGGAAGGACGAGCATGCCGGAAACCAACGCGCTTTTACCGATCCCGCGCTGAACGTAATCCGCGAGAATCACGCCCATCGTCGTCGAACCCGCGAAAAAAGCCGTAATCGTGGCCGTGCCCAAAGTGAATGTACGAATCTTCAGAAGGCGAGGGTCCACCATCGGCTCCCCGCCGCGGCCGTGAAGCCGATGCTCCCACAGCCACCACAGACCCACCAGCGCAAAGCCAACCGGCAGAAGCCACCACGTCCACGGCATCGTCGCCGCCGCCATGAACGGCAGCATGAGCCCAACGATAGCGATCGCAAGGAGCACGGCACCCACGGGGTCAAGCCGCTTCCACAGGTGGCTGCGGTGTTCGGGGTCAATCGGTTCCCGAGGAATCCACTTGATCGCCAGCACAAACACCGCGGCGGCCACCGGCACATTGAAGCCGAGGGTCGCTCGCCAACCAATGGATTCCGGCAGCAGTTCAAGGAAAACACCGCCAACGGTTGGTCCGATCGCCACGGCAACGCCCACCGTCGCCCCGAAAATTCCGAAAGCCTTCGCTCGCTCTTTGCCGCGGTAGTGCTGCTGGATCAAGCCCCCCGTCTGCGGCGTGTAGATCCCCGCGCCAAAGCCCATGACGGCGCGCGCGACGTCAAGCATAAGGGCGTTCGTGGCCAGGGTTGCCGCCGTCGACGCGATGGCGAAAATCAACACGCCCGCGGCGAAAAGGCGCCCGCGCCCAAGAATGTCGCCCGCACGGCCCGCCGCCACAAGGACGACGCCGATGGCCAGCGAGTACCCCGAAAGCGCCCACTGCATCTGGCTGGGTGAGGCATCCAGCGCCGTTTTGATGGATGGTAGCGCCACGTTAATGATGCTCACGGTGATGAGCGAGAGGAACAAACCGCTGATGAGGACGAAAAGAAGGCGCGCGCGAGCACGCCCCTGTAAGGCAGGGGAATCTGAAGGCATGATGTATAAGCTTATGCCCGTGCGGCGGCCGCGGATGCCCGCCTACGGTGGGAACTTGGTCACCGTGGCGGGCCTGACTCGCCCCGCACCGCGCTCATACTCGCATACGCTTGATGCATGGATGCCGATGCCTTCAGTTATGCCGCTTTTGATACGGGAGGCGGCGCTGTCTCTTCTGCCGATTCTGCTCCTTCTGCTGATATCGCACTTTCTGCTGATGCCGCACCTCCCGCCGATGCTGCTCTTTCTGTGCCTGCGCACGCCGATGCCTCCGATTCCTCCCTCGCGCACGTCGCCGAAGTTGAACCTCTTGCTGCCATTGACGCGGCTCCAGCTTTGCGAGAAGACCTACGTGCATACACTCTCGCCGCCATAGAAGGACTGCTCGGCCCCGAGGCCCTTGCCGCCGTGCATCGCGAACAGCGCCTTCCCGCCCTTGTGCGGACGCGCGCGATCGCACAAGGATGTTGCGGCAGAGCCTGCGAGGAATCCGCGTACGCCGCGAAAGCTCCTAACGAAACCAGCGCAAAAGCCGCAAAAGATGTGAGCGAAGCGAGCGCGGAGGATGCGGACCGCATCAACGTGTCCGACGTCAGGCTTGCCAATCTCACGAGGCTCTTCATGCTCGGCGATCGGCTCAACGACGAGGACATCGCGGCAGCTCTACCGGCGACTTGCGCGAATGGGGACGTGGACGCCGTGGTCCACAGTGGGCGTGCTCTCTTCCAGATCGTTCCCGCGTCGATTCCTCGGCATCTCGCAATTTTTAGAGGATCGCCGGTGTCTGGGCGTGGGCACGGGCCGGTGCCTGGGCGTGAGCGAGGGCAAGCGACCGAACATGAGCACGGATTGATGGCTGGGGGCGAGCGCGGGCCAGGCGCCAAACATGAGCACGAGCCGGTGCCTGGAGGCGAGCGCGCCGATGTCCTCATCGCATCCGATTGGGGCGAGTTGGCGGGCGTAATTCCGGGGCACAGTCACGTTATGCCCGTTGGAGGAGCCACGCGGACGCTCGCAGCAATGGCCGCCTACGGCGCGGGGGAGCGGGTGCTCGATGTCGGAACAGGGTGTGGATACCACGCGATTCTCGCAGCGCTGTGCGGGGCGCGGGTGACGGCCACCGATGTTTCGGCCCGAGCTCTCGCCTACGCCCGATTGAATGCCGCCCTCGCGGGGGTCACGATCGACTTTCGGTGCGGTTCGCTCCTGGATCCCGTGCGCGAACGGTACGACGTCGTCGTCTCGAATCCGCCGTTCGTCATCACGCCGGAAGCTGCTCGCGCGCGTGGCGTCCGCACGTATCGCGACGGCGGGCGCGAGGGTGACTCGCTGTTGGCTGAGCTCGTCGGTGGGCTCGGCGAAGTGCTCGCGCCCGGAGGCAGAGCGTGGCTGCTGGGCAATTGGGAGATCGGCGGTTCCCGGGCACCCGAAGGCTCGGTATCCGATCGCTCGGCTCCCGCCGACTTGGGCCGCGACAATTCAGACTGCAACCTCTCCGGCCCTGACCACTCTGTCTCTGACCTCTCCGGCCCCGACGACTCTGTCCCCGACCTCTCCGGCTCCGACGACTCCGTCTCTGACCGTTCGGTAGCCAATCTCTCCGGCCCCGATTGGGCTTGCGGTCCGGCAGCCTGGATTCCTGAGGGGTTTGACGCATGGGTGATCCAGCGTGAGGTCCTTGCGCCGCCTAATTACGCGGAAATGTGGCTGCGCGATGGCGGCCAGATCCCGCGCGATCACGGGTACGAGGAGGCCTACGCTGCCTGGCTTGAGGATTTTGCCCGACGCGGCGTGAGCGGGGTTGGCATGGGGTACATCGCCGTGCGAGCGCCCCAGAGGTATGCGCCGGGGCAGGCCGGCCATGATGGCCCGCCTGGTACGGCGGACCCTCGGAGCTTGTGGCGCCCGTGGCGGCGTTTTGAGGAGCTTTCCGGCCCTGCGCCGGCCGATTTGCACGAGTATCTCGAAGGTGTTTGGGCGCAGCACGATCTGCTTTGTGCCGATGATTCCGCTCTGCTGGAGGCCCGCTTAATCTGCCGCGCAATCGAACATCGCCTTCATGCGCCCGGGCAGGCCGAGCCATTTATGCTCAAACTCGCGCAAATCGGCGGCTTTGCGGTAGAAGTTCAGGTGACGGGCTCGGTTGCCGGCGTCGTTGGCGCGTGCGACGGCGAGCTGCCCCTCGGTTCTTTGTGCGACGCCGTCGCCCAGCTCCTGGGTGAACCCGCGGACGACGTGCAGGCCGAGGTGCTCCCCGCGGTTCGTGAGCTCATTGGTCTGGGTATTTTGAGCGGTTCGTAGTGCTTGGTGGGCAAGTGGCACAGCCTCAGCCACTCCCACAACACCCAGCTACCGCCACAAGAAACTGCCCCGGTCATTCCAAGATCAGGGGCCACTTAAGACGAATATGGCGGAGGATGGGGGATTCGAACCCCCGAGGGCTTGCACCCAACACGCTTTCC
>ERZ772968.1522-NODE-1522-length-10675-cov-9.308380_pt1 | contig 10675 bp, 9 predicted proteins | sample MGYA00580674_ERZ772968 | MGnify/ENA primary metagenome ERZ772968 (study PRJEB29015, sample SAMEA2737940) | human oral metagenome | biome: human oral; feature: human-associated habitat; material: dental | place: China | collected 2138 ...
ATGTGGCTTCGAGTCCCGAGGCGCGGATGACATCGCTTTTCGTTCGATTCTTCTGCGAGAGAAGCTGCGCGAGATAAGGCTCTTCGCTGTTTGATATGGGTAGGCGAAAGGAACGAATGTTCTTTATGCCCATGCAGTCTTCTGCCAATGGACAAATTATGGGATCTGGATGTTGAGATTCAGCTTGCCGCATCCTAGATAGATCATGGTCTTGAAATATTCATCATTCCTGAACCCTCGGGCGCGACGCTTGATGTTTTGTATGATGCTGTTCATCCCTTCCAGAATGGCGTTCGTATAGGGGTGCTCGAAGTAGTGCAGGATCTCGTTCCAATGATTGCGGAGCGTGGCGCAAAATTTCTTCATGGGTTCCAGCCTTGCGTGCATCATCCAGATACAGAGCTTTTTCAAACGCTGTTCCGCCTCGTCTCGATGGACAGACTGCTCGTAGATTTCCTGCAATTCGATGCGCATAGCACAGGCACGCGCTGTCTTTAAATGCTTCTTCTGGAGCGTTTCCTTTTTCTCGCGCTGTTTTTCCGTCAGATTGGCATCATTCTTCAACCACAGATTATTGCCTCGGTGGGCTTCAAAGTCGGCAGCGAACCGCTGGACAGTTGTAGAATCCTTGCCATCGGTTACGAAGATGACTTTGCGCTGGGAAAGGTCGGCGACGACCGTGATGTAGTTATGCCCCTTCTTGCTGGTTTCATCCATGCCGATGGCGGTGACTTCGGAATAGTCCTCCAACGCGCGAGTCTTGTAAGTTGAGATGACGCCAAATTCTCGGTGCTGTGTCGTAAGCAGGAAAGCTTTTGCCGCAATGGTCTTGCGGGCAGGGAAACTTCCCTCCGCGTTGGAAGGCGATATGAATATGCAGTTCCATGGATGCATCTTCTGTGGGCTTGAATTCCACTTGAGATATGCGCCAAGGGTGCGGGAGGTTCAAAGCAACGGCAAACGAGCTTCCTGTATCCATGGATAAAAACCGCCTTTCTGTGTCTGTCTTCCATGGATACAATTCTATCGGAATGAAACGCGCTTTTCAAGCGTTACCCATGGTAAACAGCAAAAGGCCAAAGTTTACACCTATCCCATTTTCATACAAGATATATGCAATTTAAATATAGAACGCCCCCCAAGAACTTTTGTATTTTTCGCAGAGACGGCTCAGCCATATTCGTTTTGATGTGCATCGGCCTTGTGTAGTGGCGCAACATTTCTTACAGAATGGCTTTAATGCGGCAGGAATTCTATGGTATAATACGGCAGAAGTCTTTCCAGAGCGATTCACGGAGGCATTCAATGAGCGATTACAAACCACCATTTCATATGACGGATCGAATGACCTCTCTGATTGCCGAAATCAGCGAACACGTCGGTCGTATTACTGTCCTCCAAGAAGGCACGATCAGCCCGCATCTGAGGCGTAAAAATAGGATCCGAACAATTCACTCTTCTCTTGCCATTGAAAATAACTCCCTTTCCTTGGAACAAGTGACAGCTATCCTGAACGGCAAACGTATTCTTGGCAATCCAAACGAGATCCGGGAAGTGCAAAACGCTTATGATGCATACGAGATGCTGCTGCAACTGGATCCGCTGTCCGTGCACGACCTATGGAAAGCACATGCACAAATGATGAACGGTCTGGTGCCGGAAAGCGGCCGATTCCACTCCGGAGGCGTCGGCATATTCAAAGGAAGATCGCTGATACACATGGCTCCGCCGGCGGCATTTGTAGCCGAACATATCCACAACCTCTTTGCATGGTACCAGCATTCGGAACTTCATCCATTAGTGAAAAGCGCGATCTTCCACTACGAGTTTGAATTCATCCACCCCTTTTCCGATGGAAACGGTCGTATGGGCAGGATGTGGCACACTCTCCTGCTTGCGCAATGGAAGGAACTCTTTTTCTGGCTGCCCGTTGAAGAATTGATCCAAGCCCGACAACAAGAATACTACGATGCTCTTGGTGCAGCAGACGCACAGGCAGATAGTGCAGGATTCGTGGAACTGATGCTGGAAATCATTCGGGATGCCTTGGGCAAAGTAACCGTTGTCGGACGCGATAGCGACCAAGATAGCGACCAAGATAGCGACCAAGATAAACCTGCGATTCAGCGTCTTCTCTCCGCACTCGGCAACGACACGCTCTCCGCTGCGGAACTGATGAAGCGACTCCATCTTTCCCACAGACCAACCTTCCGCAAAAATTATCTGCACCCTGCTTTGGAACAAAATCGAATCGAGCGCACGCTTCCCGATAAACCGAACAGCAAAAATCAAAAATATCGAAAGCACAGATAAGCTCTGCACTTTCGATAGAATTCGACAGCAAAAAACGGAGTGCCGACAGCGACACTCCGTTTTTTACTGTTGAGATGCATGATTCGATACAACGTGCCCAGCAAGGGGCTTGCCCATCAATCGAGCCGAATCTCTTTCTTCTTCAACACTTCCTGCTTCCTGCCTTCCTCCGCAAGCAGCGCTTTCGCCTTTTCAAGCTGCCATGCAACCTGGCTGTACGAGGTGCCGCCCAAAGAATTGCGGTTCTTCACGCAGGTTTCGGGACGGATGGCTTCTTTTATGTCCGCTTCAAAGAGGTCGGACAGGGCGCGGAATTCTTCCATGGTCATGTCTTCGAGCCACTTGCCCTGCTCGATGCAAAGATGCACGGCGCGTCCTGCGACGGCATGCGCTTTTCTGAATGGCATGCCCTTCTTCACGAGGTAGTCGGCAAGGTCGGTGGCGTTGGAGAAGTCTTCCGTGACGGCGCGTTTCATGACGTCGCCTTTGACCGTCATGCCGCGCAGGAGCGCGGTGTAGACAGCGAGGCTGAATTTCACCGTGTCGATGGCATCGAACACGCCTTCCTTGTCTTCCTGCAGATCCTTATTGTAGGCAAGCGGCAGCCCCTTGACGATCGTGAGCATCGCCATGAGGTGGCCGATGACGCGTCCCGTCTTGCCGCGCACAAGCTCGGAGACATCGGGATTCTTCTTCTGCGGCATCATGGAGGAGCCTGTGCAGTGCGCGTCGTCCAACTCGATGAAGGAGAACTCGCGCGAGCACCAGAGGATGATTTCCTCGGAGAGCCGCGAGAGATGCACCATGAGGATGGAGGCGGCGGAGAGGAATTCCATGATGTAGTCGCGGTCGCTGACGGCATCGAGGCTGTTCGTGTAGACAGCGTCGAAGTGAAGCTCCTTCGCCACGAATTCGCGGTCGATGGGGAACGTCGTGCCCGCAAGCGCACCCGCGCCGAGCGGCATGATGTCCGCACGCTCGTAAACGCCCAGGAAGCGTGAGAAATCGCGTGCGAGCATGGAGAAGTAGGCGAGCATGTGATGCGAGAAGAGGATCGGCTGCGCACGCTGCAAGTGCGTGTAGCCCGGCATGATCACGTCGGGATAGCGCTCCGCCGTTTCGACGAGCGCACGCTGCAGGTCAGCGATGCAGCCGAGCACGGCAAGCGTCTGCCCGCGCACATAGAGGTGCGTGTCGAGCGCGACCTGGTCATTGCGGCTGCGTGCCGTGTGCAGCCTGCCGCCCGCTTCGCCGATCGCGTCGGTCAGGCGCTTCTCGATGTTCATGTGGATGTCTTCGAGCGCGACCGAAAAGTCAAAATCGCCGTGCTCGATTTTTTGCAGAATATCACGCAGCCCGGAGATGATGGCATCTTTATCCGTTTCCGCGATGATGCCGCACTTGGCGAGCATCTTCGCGTGCGCGATGCTGCCCGCGATATCCTCGCGGTACATGCGCTTATCGAAGGAAATCGATGCCTGGAAATCGTTGATCATCTCGTCCGTGCTCTTGGAGAAACGACCGCCCCAAAGCTGTTCGCTCATTTCTTCCCTGCCTTTTCCTGCATGAGAGCGCGTACCTTCAAGGGCAGACCGAAGAGGTTGATGAAGCCCGTCGCGTCGGACTGGTCGTAGACCTCGTCGCGCTCAAAGGTCACGAATTCCTGACTGTAGAGCGAGTACGGCGACTTCGAGCCGGCGCTGATGATGTTGCCCTTGTAGAGCTTCAGGCGCACCGTGCCCGTGACGCTCTCCTGCGTGCTGTCGACGAACGCCTGCAGCGCTTCCCTGAGCTGGCAGAACCACATGCCGTCGTAGACGAGTTCGCCGAAGCGGATGGCGACGCCTTCCTTGTAGTGGTACGTCGCGCGGTCAAGGCACAGATACTCAAGCTCGCGGTGCGCGTAGTAGAGGATCGCTCCGCCAGGATTCTCGTAGACGCCGCGCGACTTCATGCCGACGAGGCGGTTCTCGCATATATCCGTGATGCCGACGCCGTTTCGCGCGCCGATCTCGTTGAGCTTCGTCAAAAGTTCGACCGCGCCGAGCTTCTCGCCGTTGACGGCGACGGGAATGCCCTTCTCGAAGTCGACCGTGACATACTCGGGCTTGTCGGGCGCGTCCTCGGGAGCTTTCGAGATCAGGAACATCTCGTTCTTCGGCTCGTTCCACGGATCTTCGAGGTCGGAACCTTCGTGCGACAGGTGCCAGATGTTGCGATCCATGCTGTACGTCTTGTTTTCCTCGGCGACGGGGATGCCGTGCTTCTTCGCGTACTCGATTTCTTCCGTGCGCGCGCCAAGTTCCCATTCGCGCCACGGGGCGATGATCGTGAGGTTCGGCGCGAGCGCCTTGATCGTCAGCTCGAAGCGCACCTGGTCGTTGCCCTTGCCCGTCGCGCCGTGCGCGATGGCGTCCGCGCCCTCCGCTTTCGCAATCTCAACGAGACGCTTGGCGATCAGAGGACGCGCGAACGACGTGCCCAAGAGGTACTTGCCTTCGTAGACCGCCTGCGCCTTGAGCGTCGGCCAGACGTAGTCTTCGAGAAATTCCTGCGTGAGGTCTTCGACGTATGCCTTCGACGCGCCGGACTTCAGCGCCTTGTCATGCACGGGAGCGACCTCGTCGCCCTGCCCGATGTCGACGCACGCCGCGATGACCTCACAGCCGTCATAGTTCTCCTTGAGCCACGGAATGATGACGGAGGTGTCCAGACCGCCCGAATATGCGAGTACGACTTTCTTCACTTTTGCCTTTGCCATGAAAAACAGCTCCTTAAAATATTTTATATCAAGGAAGCACTGATAAATTCAGCGTCTCCTTAAGAATACGCGCTTTCATAAAATTTTCCTGCCGGGATTGCAGATAAGATGAAGTCAGTCCGCCATCAAAAGAGCCATGATCGCCTTCTGCGTATGCAGGCGGTTCTCCGCCTCGTCGAAGATGACGTCGGAGAATGCTTCCATAACGTCGTCCGTGATCTCCTCGCCGCGATAGGCGGGCAGGCAGTGCATGACGATGGCGCGTTTGTCGGCGGCGGCGAGCAGGTCGCCGTTGATCTGGTACGGCGCGAAAATTTTCTTGCGCTCCTCGTGCTCCGCCTCCTGCCCCATGCTCGCCCATGTGTCCGTCACGAGGATGTCAGCGTCCTTCGCCGCTGCAAACGGGTCGGTCACGAGCGCAATGCTCGCGCCCGTCTCCTTCGCATCTTCCTGCGCCCTCTGCGTCACCCCTTCATCGGGCGCGTAGTCTGCAGGCGTCGCGGCGACGAAGTTCATGCCCGTCTTTGCCGCCGCATACATCAGAGAATGCGTCATATTGTTGCCGTCGCCGACGTACACCATTTTCAGCCCTTTGAGATTCTTGCCCTTGTGTTCGCGAATCGTCAAGAGGTCGGTCAGCGCCTGGCACGGATGGAGGAGATCGGTCAAGGCGTTGATGACGGGAATGTCGGCATACTTGGCGAACTCCTCCACCTTCTCATGCTCGAAGGTGCGGATCATCACGCCGTCGAGATAGCGCGAGAGGACGCGAGCCGTATCCTTGATCGGCTCGCCGCGCCCGATCTGCAGGTCGCGGTTCGAGAGGAAGAGCGCCTGCCCGCCGAGCTGAAACATGCCCGTCTCAAAGGAAACGCGCGTCCTCGTCGAGGATTTCTCGAAGATCATGCCGAGCGTCTTGCCCGCGAGAACGCGGTGCTCGATGCCCGCCTTCTGCATCGCCTTGAGTTCTTCGGCAAGAGCGAGAATCGCCTCGACCTCCTCAACGGAAAGATCGTGAATGGAAAGTAAATCCCTGCCTTTTAACATACGTTTTCCTCCCCTTCAACCCTTGGCGTACTTCGCCAGAATCGGCTCCAAGATCGCACAGAGTTCGTCGATGTGCGCTTCCTTGACGATCAACGGCGGCACGAAGCGCAGGACATTTCCTGCCGTGCAGTTGATGATCGCGCCGTGCTCCAAGCATTCGTTGACAATGCCGCGTCCCTCTATGGAAAGCTCCATGCCGAGAAGAAGCCCCATGCCGCGCACTTCCTTGATGAGAGCCGGATACTTCTTTTGAAAGCCTTCGAGCTTTTCACGGAAATACGCGCCGACCTTGTCGACATGACCCAAGATGCCCTCTTTCTGCACCGTATCGAGCACGACGTTCGCCGCCGCGCACGCGAGAGGATTGCCGCCGAAGGTCGTGCCGTGATCGCCCGCATGGAGAGCAGCCGCCGCCTCGTCCGTCACGATGAACGCGCCGATGGGCACGCCGCCCGCCAGCCCCTTGGCGAGCGTCACGATGTCGGGTCGCACGCCGAAATGTTCGTAAGCGAACATCTTGCCCGTGCGCCCCATGCCGCATTGGATCTCATCGAAGATCAAGAGTGCGCCGTGCTCGTCGCAAAGCTCGCGCACGCGCTTCAAGTATTCTGCCGTCGGCACATGGACGCCGCCCTCGCCTTGAATCGTTTCGAGCATGACGGCGCACGTCTTCGCGCTCATCATCTTTTCCAGCTCTTCGATATTGCCGTAATGCACATAGTCGAATCCCTCGGGCAGTGGGCCAAAGCCTTCGTGATACTTCGGCTGCCCCGTCGCCGTCAATGTCGCGAGCGTGCGTCCGTGAAAACTGTGCCACGCCGTGATGATCTGCGACTTTTCAGGATCTTTCGCGTGCGCATACTTGTGCGCGACCTTGATTGCGCCCTCGTTCGCTTCCGCACCCGAATTGGCAAAAAACGCCTTGCCGAGTCCTGAGAGGCGCACGAGCCTTTCCGCTGCATCCGCCTGCGCCTGCGTGTAATAGAGATTCGAGCAGTGGATCATGCGCCCCGCCTGTTCGGCAATCGTCTTGACGAGCGGCGCATAGGCGTGACCGAGCACGTTGACCGCGATGCCTGCGAGGAAGTCGATGTACTTCCTGCCGTTGTTGTCGAAGACGTAGACGCCCTCGCCGTGGTCGAGCACGATCTTGTAGCGGTTGAACACGGGCAGATAGCCCGCCGCGTCCTTCGCGTAGATTGCTTCATCTGTTTCTTTCATAATTTCCCCCGCTTTTCCATGCGCCGTCACTTCACGACCTGCGTACCGATGCCCGCCGAGGTGAAGATTTCCAAGATGATGGAGTGGCCGAGCCTGCCGTCGATGATATGCGTCTTTGCCGCACCCGCATCGAGCGCCCTCAGGCACGCTTCCACCTTCGGGATCATGCCGCCCGTCAAGGTGCCGTCCTCGATATAGCGGCGCGCCTCGGCTGCCGTGAGCGTCGAGATGAAGGATGATTTGTCCTCATAGTCCTTGTAGACGCCCTCGACGTCCGTCAGGAGCAGGAGCTTCTCCGCCCCGAGCGCACCCGCGATCTCCGCCGCCACGTAGTCGGCATTGATGTTGTAGCTCTCGCCGTCCGCACCGACGCCGATCGGTGCAATGACGGGGATGTAGTCGTGCGCGATGAGGTCTTGCAGGAGGCGCGTGTCGATTTTTTCGACCTGACCGACATAGCCGATGTCCACCTTCCGGCTCTCTTCCCCTTCGTAGACCGTCGCGAGCTTCTTTTGCGCGCGGATGAGGTTCGCATCCTTGCCCGACAGCCCGACAGCACTGACGCCGCGGCGATTGAGGAGCGTCACGATGTCGGAGTTGATCTTGCCGTCGAGCACCATCTCGGCGATCTCGACCGTTTCTTCATCCGTCACGCGCAGGCCGCTGATGAACTCCGTCTCCTTGCCGACCTTGCCGAGAAATCCCGTGATCTCAGGGCCGCCGCCATGCACGATGACGGGCTGTATGCCGACGTACTTCATCAGCGCCACGTCCTGCATGACCTTTTCCTTGAGCTCTTCATTGATCATGGCGTTGCCGCCGTACTTGATGACGACGGTCTTGCCATAAAATTCCTGTATATAAGGCAGCGCCTCGACGAGGATCGCCGCCTTGTCGTTTGCCGCAAACATCGCTTCACCGCCTCAGGTATGGTACTCGCCGTTGATCTTCACATACTCATAGGAAAAGTCGCATGTCCAGACCGTCGCTTCGGCACTGCCCAAGCCCATCTCGACATCGATGACGATGTCATGCTGCCCCATGACCTTGCGCAAGGCGTCTGCATCGCAGGAAGCGCCCGTGCCGTTCGCATAGACGGGAATGCCGCCGAACTTCACGACGGTCTTTTCCGGCGTCATGGGCACGCCCGCATAGCCGACAGCGCAGATGACGCGCCCCCAGTTCGGATCTTCACCGAAGAACGCCGTCTTGACGAGCGGCGACTTCGCGACGCTCATCGCGACCTGCTTCGCCGCATCGAAGGACTCCGCGCCCGTCACATGCACGGTCAGGAACTTCGTCGCGCCCTCGCCGTCCGCCGCAATGCGCTCGGAAAGCCCCGTGCAGATCTCCTTGAGCGTCCGATAGAAAATTTCGTAGTCAGCGTTCTTCTCCGTGATCTTCGCGTTGCCCGCCGCACCGTTCGCAAGCACCGTCACCATATCGTTCGTGCTCATGTCGCCGTCGACCGAGATCATGTTGAACGTGACCTCGGTGATCTCGGAAAGCGCCTGCTGCAGGAGCTTTCTCTCAATCGCCGCATCCGTCGTGATGAAAGAGAGCATCGTCGCCATATTCGGCTGGATCATGCCCGAGCCTTTGGCAATCGCGCCGAAACGCACCTTCCTGCCGCCGATCTCGACCTCCGTCGAACACGCCTTGGAATATGTGTCCGTCGTGATGATGGCATTACCAGCATCGACGCTGCCTTCCGTGGAAAGGCTTGCCACAGCATCCTTGACGCCCTGCTCCAGCTTGTCCATCGGCAGATTCACGCCGATGACGCCCGTCGAGGCGACGAGGACGTCATCCGCCGCACAGCCGAGCGCCTTCGCTGCAATCTCCGCCGTACGCTTTGCATCCTTCATGCCCTGCTCGCCCGTGCAGGCATTCGCACAGCCCGCATTGGCCACGATGGCGCGCGCTTTGCCGTCCTCGACCGCCGCTTTGGAAACGTAGACGGGCGCCGCCGCCACGGCATTCTGCGTGAAGACGCCCGCGACGGCAGCCTCCTCTTCCGAGTAAATCACGGCGACGTCGAGATTGCCGCTCTTCTTAATGCCGGCCTTGACGCCCGCCGCCTTGAATCCCTTGGGAAATGTCACGCCTTTTTTTGCTGCTGTATCAGAAAACATGTTGTATACCCTCCTGTATTACGGATAAACTGCGATATGATCAAGCCCGAGCTTCTCATCGAAGCCGCAGGCGATGTTGAAGTTCTGCACGGCCTGTCCCGCCGCCCCCTTGACGAGATTGTCGATGGCAGAGAGGACGACGACGCGATGCGTCCTCTCGTCGATGTGCCAGCCGATGTCGCAGAAGTTCGAGCCGCGCACCGCCTTCGTCGCCGGATAGCCGCCGCGTCCGAGAAGCCGCACGAAGTATTCCTCGCCGTACATCGTTTCGTATGCTGCATCGACCATATTGGGTTCGACGCCTTCTTTCAGCCGCGCGTAGCATGTCGCGAGGATGCCGCGCGACATGGGCACGAGGTGCGGCGTGAAGGACAGGATGCACGGCTCGCCCGAAAGCTCCGTCATCGCCTGCTCGATCTCAGGCGTATGGCGATGCGTGGCGACGCCGTACGCCTTGAAGCTGTCGTAAAGCTCGGGCAGAAGATTCGCCTGCTTTGCCGAGCGCCCCGCGCCCGATACGCCGGACTTCGCGTCGACGACGATGCTCGCCATGTCGACGAGGTGATTCTTGGCGAGAGGTGCGAGCGCGAGGATGCTCGCCGTCGTGTAGCAGCCCGCGTTGCCAATGATCTTCGCGCCGCGAATCGCCTCGCGATTGAGTTCCGCCAGACCGTAGACGCGTTCGGCGTCCTTGTGCGTATGCTTGACCTTGTACCACGCTTCATAGACCGATGTGTCAGAGAAGCGATAGTCCGCCCCGAGGTCGATGATGCGCGTCTTCTCGCCTTCGAGCGCCTTGCCCGCCGCCATCGCATGACCGTGCGGCAGGCCGATGAAAACGAAGTCGCTGTCCCTGCCGATGCGCACGATGTCCTTCATGCTCTCAAGCTCTTCATCGTAAATGCCGCGAAGATGTGGATAGATGCTCGAGATCTTTTCCCCCGTATGGCTCTCCGACGTGATATGCACGACATCCGCCTGCGGGTGTTCGTAAAGAAGCCGCAGAAGCTCCGCCCCCGCGTAGCCCGTAGCTCCGATAATGCTCACTCTCATGTGCTCGACCGCCCCTTCCCGAATTCCTTTGTCGAACGATGTTTATAATTATACATTTTATTGCATAATTATGCAATAGGTTTGGGGAATTTACTATGAAAGTCCAAGAAGTCAAGCCCGAAGGGCGCAGACTGATTGGCAAACT
>ERZ772968.1523-NODE-1523-length-10675-cov-4.609416_pt1 | contig 10675 bp, 5 predicted proteins | sample MGYA00580674_ERZ772968 | MGnify/ENA primary metagenome ERZ772968 (study PRJEB29015, sample SAMEA2737940) | human oral metagenome | biome: human oral; feature: human-associated habitat; material: dental | place: China | collected 2138 ...
GGCACGGAGTCGGTCAAAGGGCGCACCCTCTCGCCGCGCCCGGCCGCGAGAACGATGGCGCGTTCAGCGAGATACGGCGCTTTGGGCATGATCTTCGCCTTCTTCCTGTCGAAAGCAGCCTTCATTCAGGAAGCTGCGAAAAAATCTCCTCGAACACCTTGCGAGCGCATGCAAAGTCCTGCGCACGGCAAGCATCCTCGCGTCGGAAAACATCTTGCGCACGCTCTGCCAAGGACGCCCGCGCCTTTTGGAAAACTTCCGGCTTCAATTCTCCGCCGCACGAAAGGAGCAGCGCCGCCCACTCGGCCGGATGCCATGGCAATTCAGCCGCATCCTGCACCTCATGCGTGAGCAGGGGAATCTCAAAGACGCCGACGCGGAAGTCCCCTCGCGTCTGAAAGAGCAGCACGAAAGCCGCCAACGGGAAAAAGTGTGCGCGAAAGAACGCCGTTTCCAGCCACGCGCAAGCGTCGAGCACGCTGCGGCGCAGCAGCGCACCCGAAAGCCCCCCCTCGGGCGACGCCCCGGCGGAGAGCACGAATTTGCGATGCCACGCGCCTGCGGCGACAACGCAGTGCGGCTGCTTCATGCGAAAGACGAACGGCGACAGGGCGTCATCCGCCGCCCTTGCCGCATCGGCGATCACGAAGTCAAGCTCGTCATCAAGTTCCAGCGCCGTCGCCATCTGCGCGATCTTCTCGGGAAACAGGCGATCGCCGGGCAGCAGCCATTGGATGTACGTGCCATGCGCCGCACGCGAAAGCGCCGCACCCCAGCCGCCGGACAGGGCAGGAACGACGACATGCGGCACGGAAAGAGCCGCGAGAGCTTCGCGCAGCCTGGATGCATCGCCGACGAAATCGAGCGCGACAACCTCCATATATGGATAGGTCTGCGAAGCGACGCTCTCCAGCGCGCGCCGCCAAAGCGAAAGATCGCCAAGGTACGGCACGACGACGCTCACGAGCTTTCGGCGCACGAGCACGCGCTCCTCGGCGAAATCCTGTGCAAGCTGCTCGGAGAGACGCATCAGGCTCTGCAGCGGGGAGAACGCCGCGCCCTTCGTATAGCGAAGCTCGATCCGCCCCTGCGGCAAGACCAAGTTCTGCACCCTCTCGCTTTCCTCGGGAGAAAGCGCGACGGGCGGCTCTCCGCCCTCGAAGACCGTATCGAAATGTTCCTTCCAGTAATAGCAGCGCGCCGTGTGCACGGAATACTTCGCCGCATTGCCGATCCAGCCGTTCAGAACCTTGACCGCCGTATGCAGGGCGCCGCGCCATTGGAAGTGCGCGAAGTGCAGGAAGCTGATGGGGAGCGCCGGCGCCGGCACGCGCTCCTCCCCCTCCATGCGGTAGAGGTAATGCGTGCCCTGTGCCAGCAAAGGATACGAGCGTGCAGCCTCGCGCCCGATGATCGCCTTCTGCACCGGCTCGTGCCGCTTCTTTCGCCGCAGGGGACGCGAGAGCAGGAACTCGCCTGCATCTTTTTCCGGCTCTTCCAACTCGTACATCCAATGCCATGCATAGAAGGTCATGTCCGTGCGCAGACGCTGCAGGACGGCGCGGCAAGGTTTCGCGGCATCCTCCGTGACGAGGAACTCGTCAGCGTCGACGGGCACGACGATGTCGGCGCCGTGCTCGCCAAAGGCTCTGTGCATCAGGGCTGTCATGATCTCGTCATGGCAAAGCTCCGCCGCCTCGTAGCGCTCGATGCAAAGGGGCAGCCCTTCCTCGTAGAGCGCGTGCAGGACGTCTCCCGTGCCGTCCGCTGCCGCATGGTCGATCACGATCATCTCATCCGCATACGTCAAGGTGTGGCGCACAAAGCTCTCGATGATGTCGGCGCAGTCCGCGATCAGGGATACAGCGATGATCTTGTTCATGCCTTCCCCCTATCTCTTGATGAAGATGCAGCTCGACAGCATCGTCGCGACAAGCTCCGTCGCCAAGCCGACCGCCGTGATCTCCTCGGCAAACGGGCCTTCCGTGCAAGGCGTCCGGCTCGCCGCCACGCGCGTGATGCGCTCCGCCGCCGTATAGGCGTCGAGCGGCGCATCATGGTAGTCGGCAGAGTAGACCTGCGGCTGCAAGGATGTTTCCAAATCCTCAAGGATGTAGATGCCGCCGCTCGGCAGCGCAGGAAAGAGCGTGAAGAGCGCCTTGAGCTGATGGCTCCAAAAGTGCGAGGCGTCGTCAATGATGATGTGCGGGCGGATCTCCTTGAGACTTTCGAGCGTCTCATTCTGCGAGAGATCGCCGATGCGGATCTCTATGCGCTCTTCCGCATAGACTCTGCATGCCTCGTCGATGTCGACGCCGAAAACCTGCGCCCGTGGAAAGTACCTCTTCCACATGCGCTCGCTGCCGCCCTTGAAAACGCCAAGCTCCAAGAGGCGCAGCGGCTTCTCCTTCCAATCGCGCAGGAAGAACTCATACTTCTGAAGATAGTTGTGCCTATAGCGGCACTTGTCCGTGCACTCTTCTGTGCCGATGCGGTCAAGCTCATGAAACTCATGGAAGAACCCCGCCTGCAGTCCCTTCCTCTCGCTGACGCGGCATCCCAAGCGCCGGCTGAACGCCTTCGGGTGCAGGGGACTTGCCTCGCGCCGCTTTTCGAGCTTCGCCGCCAGCAGGCAGGCAGGGTTCGTGCGCACGTGAAAGAGCAGGGAAAAGCCCGGGAAGAGGCTCGCGACGTCCTGCAGGTCGTATGCCCACGAAGTCTCCAAGCAACGCTCCGCCCCCCATGCTTCCTCTGCGACGTCCGGCGTCTGCACGAGGAGCAGGAGTCTTCCTCCCATGCGGCAGCAATTTGCCAGCGCCTCAGCGCTCTTCACGAAGTGCGGTTCCCGTTCCAAACCCTCGAACAGGACGACCAGATCGTACTTCTTGCCCGCTACGGTTTCCTCCAACTGCGGCAAGGATGCGCTGACGCCCAGCGCGTCATTGAAAAGGGGCGCGTAATCGACCTTGGCTCCTGCAGCAAAAAACGGCTGCTGCAGGACGCTGGCCAGCCCCGATCCGAAGTAAGAGAGTCCGACGAGGAGAACGTCCTTGCCGCTTGTTTCCTCCTGCGTCAGAACACCATTTTTCCATAGTTCCTTCAACATTTTCGCATAGTACGGCAAGCTCATGCTCTTCCCCTCTCCTTCTACTGCAGCCATGTCTGCCATGCCTTTTCATAAAGTTTCTCGACCTCGCGCACATAGCCGGCGCCGTCCATCAAGGGCGACAGCGTCATGCGTCTGCGCAGATCCTCGTGCAGCGCGTTCAAAAGCTCCGGATCGCGTGCGAGTGCGACGGCTTTTTCCACATACGCGCCGGGCGTCGCCGCCGCAAGCTCCGAAAGCCCTGCAGCCGACAAGAGGCTCAGTCCGAAGCGCGAGCCGAAGCGCCTGCCGCAGCGCGTGATGACGGGCGTGCCCATGTAGAGCGCATCGCATGTCGTGCCGCCGCCCGGATACGGGTAGGTGTCGAGCGCGATGTCGATGTCGAGATACTGCGCGAGGTAATCGCTCGTCGCACGCCGAAACTCGACCGCGCCTTCGGCGAACCCCGCACGTGCCGTCATGCGGCGCATGCGGCGCTCCTGCGCCTCGCTGTCTGCCGTATTCTTGAGCACGAGGCGTGCGCCCGGCACGCGCTCTACGATCTCGCGCCAGAGGAGAAGCTGCTCATGCGTGATCTTGTAAAAGTTGTTGAAACTGCCGAAGACGGGCGCCGCGCGGCGCTCGCGCCGCCCTTTCACATACTGCACGGACGACGGCGGCATGTAGCAAAGCAGGGAATGATCGTGCAGGCGAAGCGGCTTTTCGAGAAAAAGTTCTTCATTCTCTTCCGTCGCCGCCCAGTCGTCGGCAAGCACATAGTCGATCGCGGGCAGTCCCGTCGTATCGAACCAGCCGATCGCCGTCATCTGCACGGGCGCCGGGCGATGCGCGGCGACAGCGAGCGTGCGCCCGCCCGCCGCATGACCCGAAAGATCGACGAGGACGTCTATCTCATCCGCATGGACGCAGGCCGCAGTCTCCTCTGCCGTCAAAGCCGACACATCGCGCCAAGCGTCCGCCAGAGAACGCATCTGCTCCGCTACGCTGCCGCCCGCACCGCGCGTATCGTAGCAATAGACGTCGAAGCGTTCCCTCGTGCGATGGACGAGGAGCGCCATGATGAAGAAGGCGTTGATCTGCATGGAGAAGTCCGGCGAAAGATAGCCGACGCGCAGTCTCTCGTGGCGATGCCGCCCCGCCTCGTGCGCGTACTGCCTGACGCCTGCAAAAAGCCGGGCAAAGCCGCAGTGCTCGCGAAAAAGCCGGGCATCTTCCACGCCCGGCAGATAGTGAAGCGCAAAGAGATAATTGCTGTACGCCGCTCTGTGCTCTTCGGGCAGAGCGCCGCCTGAAGAGCATGCTGCCCGGTACGCCTCAGCCAAGCTCTTCACGTCGCCCAAGGCGGCGCAGACGGAAGCCATGGCAGCCGCCAGCTCGAAGGCGGCGCGAGGCGGCAGGGCAAGCCGTGCCATGCGCCGCATCTCCGCAAGGGCGAGACTTTCCCTGCCTTCAGCAAGCAGCGCACGGACGCGCTCCATCTCGCCGGCGAAGGTATGCGCCTCAGCCACGGACAACGGTCAGAAGCCCGAAATCGGGCGTCTTCATCATGGCTGCAACGTCGAGAGCCGCATCGCGCTCACCAAGAGCGACGAGCGTATACCCCACATTCTTGAGCGTCATCTCATCGTGCGCATCAAGTTCGAGCGCCTGCTTCAAGAGGCTCTTCGCCGCCGCGAACGAACCCGCGAGGAAGAAGCCGCCCGCAAACGCATTCAAAAGCCGCACCTTCTCCGAGAATGCGACGTCCTTCTCCATGATCTCCTGCGCCAAGCGCAGAGCCTCCGCCTCATCGTCTGCCGTCCGCCCTGCGGGCTGCGTCTGCTGCACGGGCTGCAAGGGCTGCGCCTCGATGCGCTGCACCTGCTGCGCCAACGGCCGGAACACCGCCGACTGCGCTTGCGGCGCAGCGCCTTCCAGCTTCAGGAACTGCGCGATGGCGGGATAATCCGCCCGAATCTCGTCCCCCTTCGCCGTGCCGTAGTAATCGAGCGCTTCTTCGATATCGTACCTTTCCTCTGTCGAAAGAGCCGCCCCATAATTCTTCAGCACGAACTCGAAGATGGCAAGGCCGTCCGCCGTGCGCTCCTCCAAAAAGCAGATGCGTGCGAGCAGGATACGCGCCCCGACATGCTGCGGCGCAAAGCGCAGCGTGTTGTCCACCCACTGTGTCGCGCGTTCGTAGTCACCGCTCATGAAATAGGCGTACGACGCATCATAAAAGGCATCGGCATCCTCGATCCCCTGCTCGATCATCGCTGCGACCGTGCCGAGCGCCTCGCCATACTCTTCATCCGCCATCTGTACGACAAGCTTGCGCTTCATCTCATCCACTGACGCCGTCTTTGCATTCTTCTTATGCCATTTTGACAAGATATATTCCTCCTAAAAGCTTTTGCGTTCATTATATCATACGTTCGTATATCGAAAAAGCACGGAAACAGCTTAAACTATTCTCGTCCATCGAGCCACGCCTGCCAGACGTCCTCATACATCGCTTCGATTTCTCGCACATAGCTTTTGCCATCCATCACAGGAGATCGCTGCATCATGGGGCGCAGGTTCTTGTGCAGTGCCGCGAGAAGTTCCGCGTCCGATGCAAGCGCCGCAGCCTTCTCCACGTATTCTTCGGGCGTATTCGACACAAGCTCGCCGAGTCCGACGTTTTCCAGAAGCGACAATCCGAAGCGTGTGCCATGGCGCGTGCCCGCGAGCGTGATGACGGGCGTTCCCATGTAGAGTGCCTCGCACGTCGTGCCGCCACCCGTATAAGGAAAGGTATCGAGCGCTATATCCATGTCCATATACTCGTGGATATAGTCGAGCGTCATGGGGCGCACCTCGATCTGATCGGGACGATAGCCGAGAGAAAGCGCCCTTTTGCGCAGGTTCTTAGGCTTCCACGCCTTCAGCACAAGCTTGGAGTCTGGAACACGCATAAGGAGCGTGTGCCAGAGACGCAGCATATCGTCGGAAACTTTTGCGGAGTTATTGAAGCAGCCGAACACCAGTCGTTCATGCGGCTGCCAGTCAATCGTACTTTTGAACACGGCTTCGAACGGCGTATAGCAGAAGTGTGAATGTGGAAGGCGCAGAAGTTTTTCAGAGAAATACGCATCGCCCTTGCCCTCTGGATCTAGAAAAATATCCGACAGGCAGTAGTCGACCGCCTTGAGCCCCGACGTGCTCATGTAGCCGATTCCCGTGAGCTGCACGGGCGCCGCCTTGTAGCCAAGCGTCGCCAAACCATGTCCGCCGTCCGTATGGCCACTGAGATCGAAGAGAATATCGATCTCATCTGCAGCAATCGCCCGTGCGCGATCCTTCGCCTCAGGCAGGGCGATGCTGCGCCAAATGTTACCGAAGGATCTCATCTGCTCGGCCGCCGCATCAGAATCGTTGCCAAAGTCGTAGCAATAGACCTCGAAACGACTGCGGTCAGCGATGGCGAGCAGCTGCATCATGAAGCAGCTCATGATGTGCGTCTTGAAGTTCGACGAGAGGTAGCCTACACGGATCTTCTTGTGGCGTCGGTGAAGCTCTCGCTCGTGATGCAGTTCCTCCTCCGAACGGAAAAACTGATTATAGGTGAAATGGCGTATGGCAAGCTCCTCGTCACCGATCTGCGGCAGATAGTGACAAATCATGAGGTAGTCACTGTAGAGCTTTCTCTGCTGTGCAAGGTACGGCGCAAGGGCGACCGCCTCTTGATAAGCAGCAGCCGCCTTCTCGATGCGGCCAACGAAATGCAGGAAGTAGCCGAGCCTGCCGCAGAGGAAACTCTTCTCGCCGCGTTCAAGCTCTGACGCATGCCTTCTAAGCAGGTATTCTACGCGCTCGATTCCCGCCTCCCATCTCCCCTTGTCCTGCAAAATAGCAAGCTCCCCAGCGATTTTTGAAAAATCTTTCATCCTTCGTCCGACTCCTCCTTCTTTCGTTCGACTGCCGTGCAATAGAAACGTTCCAACTCCTCCATATAGTGCGCAGCCTGCATGACGGGCGAAGCAGCAAGATGCGCACGAAGCGTCCGGTGCAGCTGATCGAGAAGATCTGCATCTTGAGCGAGCGCCACGGCTTTCTCAATGTACGACCTCGCGTCAGCAGCGGCAAGCTCCGAAACGCCCACGTTCTTCAGCAGCGACAGTCCGAAGCGCGAGCCGCGCCGCCTGCCATAGCGCGTGACGACGGGCACGCCCATGTAGAGTGCGTCACAGGTCGTGCCGCCGCCCGGGTATGGGTAGGTGTCGAGCGCGATGTCGACCGTCCTGTATCGCTCCATGTAGTCGCTCGTCGCAGGCTCCAGGTCGACACGCTCAATGTCGATCTTCGCCTTTGCCATGCGGCGCAGTACCTCTTCTCGCATCTCTGGCGCAAAAAGCTCCTGGCACTTGATGAGCAGACGACTCTTCGGCACGCGCTCCAAGATCTCGCGCCAGCAAAAGAGCATTTCTTCCGTGACCTTGTACCAGTGGTTGAAAACACCGAAAACGATATATCCTTTCACTCTGCATGGTGCACTCGAAGGATTCGGCACATCACTCTTCGCCGTGTAGAGGAACTGGCTCGTCAGGCATACAGGCTCTTCCGTGAAGAACGCGTCGTGTCTTCCCGGCGGGTCAACGATATCGTCCGTGAGGAAGTAATCGACCGAGGAAAGCCCCGTCGTGTTGACGTAGCCGAGTCCCGAAACCTGCACGGGAGCGGGGCGATAGCAGAATATGGGGAGTGCACCGCCCGCGCTGTGCCCTGCGAGGTCAACGAGGACATCGATCTCATCGGCACGAATCCTTTCGGCAATCTCCGCATAGGAAAATCCCGCCATCTCGCGCCAAGCCGTCGCGTGCTCCTTTAGGGCAGCGGTGAAGCCGTCTTCCTCCTCTGCGAGCGAATACGCGTAGACCTCAAAATGCGTGCGGTCAAAGCGTACGAAAAGGCCGTAGATGAAGGAGAACATGACGTGTCGGCGAAAATCGGGCGACACGTAACCGATGCGAATCTTGCTGCGTATCTGCAAAATACGCGCGGCAAGCGGCTCGATCCCTTCGAGAATCCTCTCATAATCTCGATGCGCAGCAAAAAGCGCCTCCCGCCCAATCGCTGTATTGTGCAAAGCGAGCAGATGCGAGCTGTAGGCTGCCGTGCGTGTGCGAAGCTTCTCTGCTAAGTCGGAAGCCTCCCGATAGGCTGCAGCAGCCTCGTCGGCATGGCCGAGCATGTATGCGGCATGACCATGTGCAAGCGCAAGACGATAGCGGAAGGGGCGCGTCTCGTGCGTCTTTTCCGTCAGCGCAGCCGCCTCTTTCAAACTCGCGAGCGCCGCCTTATGATCGCCCGACAGCTTCTGCGCTTCGGCGAGAAGCTGCAGGATTTCCGGCTCTTCCTCCTGCGCCTTCTCAAGCGCCATTTCAAGATAAAGACGTGCCCGTGACACCTGCTGCAGCTGCAGGGCGGCAAAGCCCATGCTCATCAAGAGCCGCTCCGAGGCAGCATGGAGAGCCATAAGACGTGCGGCGACAGAGAGAAAACGCCGCCAATCGCGTGCGTTGAAGGCCGCATCCGTCTCTTTTTCCATCTTGAGCACAAGCGCCTTGCGTACCTCTCCCTCATCTTCTCCGAGCCGATGCGCCCAGATCTTTTCATACGCCGCTTCGAGATGGAGCATGTAGCGCGCGGCGTCCATGAGGGGAGACGCCTCCATGCGCGTGCGCAAGGTACGCCGCAGGACGGCGAGCGCCTGTACATCAGCGGCAAGCGCACACGCTTTCTCCACATATTCGTCCGCCGTATGCGCACAGCAAGCGTCGACAAGACCGAGATTTGCCAAAATGCTCACGCCGAAGCGTGCGCCATGGCGCACGCCCATCCGCGTGACGACGGGCACGCCCATGTAGAGTGCGTCGCACGTCGTACCACCGCCCGGGTATGGGAATGTATCAAGCGCGATATCGACCTCGCCGTATGCCGCGAGGTACTCTGCCGTATGGCCTTCGGTTTTGACGCGCACGAGATCGATCCCCGCCTTCTTCAAGCGGCGAAATGCCACTTCTCTGCCGTCTGCCGTATCGAAAGCTGCCGTCTTGAGAAAGAGGCGCGAGCGCGGCACGATGCGGAGGATCTTCGCCCAAAGATGCAGCACCCGATCCGTGACCTTCGCGAAGTTGTTGAAGCTGCCGAACGTAATATAGCCCTTCTCCCGCGCGGGCAAAGGCGCGATGCGCGATTTTTCCCCCGCGCGGCTCGCACGGTAGCAGAGGTGACTCTCGGGCAAGCGCAGGAGCTTCTCCGTAAAGCAGTCGTCGTTTTCCCCCATAGGGTCGGTATACGCGTCCGTCAGGAAGTAGTCAACAGCGGAAAGCCCCGTCGTATCGAAGTAGCCAATACCCGAGATCTGCACGGGTGCAGGACGCAGCGCGAGCACGGGAAGCGCGTTGTTTGCGCTGTGCCCCGCGAGGTCAAAGAGGATGTCGATCTCATCAGCGCGAATCCTCTCCGCAATCTCTGCGGGAGTCTCGCCGCCCACATAGCGCCAAGCCGACGCATGAGAAGAAAGCTCCTCTGCCATCGCATTCTCACCTGCAAGCGAGTAGCCAAAAACCTCGAAGCGGGTTTTGTCGAAGTGCGTGAAAAAGGCGAAGCTGAAGAGTGCGACGATATGGAACGTGAAGTCGGGCGAAATGTAGCCGACGCGAATCTTCTCGCGCCGCTTCGGCGTTCCCTTCCATCTCGGCACGTCTTTGAAAAGCTCTCCGTAGCGGCGTGCCGCATCGAGCAGGAAGCGCGGCTCGCGCTCGACATAGTGCAGGGCGAAGAGGTAGTTGCTCCATGATGCCGCCTTGTCTTCGAGCGTATCGGCGACATCAAACGCCGCTTTCTCCGCGCACAGAGCTTCTTCAATCTCACCCATACTGCGGCAGATGCGCGCGACGAGGTTGTGCGCGAGCACCTGCTCCCCCCGTGAGAGTGTGCCGAGGGCGAGTGCGCGGCGTGCATCTTCGAGCGCATCGCGCCAACGGCCGAGCAGGAATACGGCGCGCGCGCGCAAGAGAAATCCAAAGCCATCCGCCTTGTCTGCAAGGTACAGTCCAGCCGCACGCGCGGCATTCTCCCCCTCTTCGGCATCGACGTAAAGCCCTGCCAGAAGCCGCCATACATCGCGCGATGCCCTGCCTGCAGCAAGGAGCGCGTCGGCAGCGGCAAGCGCCTGACGCAAGTCCCCTGCCGCAAAAAAGCGTTTGAGCACAATGGCGAGCCTCGCAGCTTCTTCGGGCGAAGGCAGCGTCTCAGTCGCATCGTGCGCGGCGAGTGCCGTTTCATAGCCGGCTTCGAGAGCGGCGACGTAAGAAGCGCCGTCCATCAAAGGCGAATTTTCCATCATGGAGCGCAGATTCCCGTGCAGGGCTGCAAGAAGCTCCGCATCCTTCGCCAGCGCCACAGCTTTCTCTACATAGCTTGCCGCATCCGCTGCCGCCAGATCCTCCAACCCGAGATTGGCGAGGATGCTGAAGCCGAAGCGCGCACCGTGCGAATCTCCCTTGAGCGTGACGACGGGAACACCCATGTAGAGCGCGTCGA
>ERZ772968.1525-NODE-1525-length-10659-cov-8.763768_pt1 | contig 10659 bp, 12 predicted proteins | sample MGYA00580674_ERZ772968 | MGnify/ENA primary metagenome ERZ772968 (study PRJEB29015, sample SAMEA2737940) | human oral metagenome | biome: human oral; feature: human-associated habitat; material: dental | place: China | collected 2138 ...
TACGTGCATGCCCAGGAACGTTTCTTCCAGATGGACCTGTCGCGCCACATGGCCTTAGGGCGACTGGCGGAACTCGTGGGGGAGTCCGGGAAGGAATCGGATATCACGGTGCGCACCATGGGATGGCGCCAGGTGGCGGAAAAGGAGTGGGAACTGCTGTCGGATGAGGCCCGCGGATTCTACGAGGCCTATCTACATATCGGGAAAGCAACCGTGGCAGCTGGCCAATGAGTACGCCGTGCTGGGCTTGAGCCTGCCTGTTGCCGACATCGAGCCGTGGACCAGCATTGATTCGCTGGTCTGGCTCAAAGCCATGGCCCGGGACCTGAGCGGGAGCTTTGGGGTCGAGGTCGAACGCATGGGGTACCTTCAGAAACTGGGTACTCCGGGGGCGGTGGAGGAACTGTTTCCGAAGGCCGAGGAGGAGAAACGCAGGCCGATCATCGGGCAGGAAACGACGGAAAACAATCTGCGGCCACGTGCCGACTATCCGGTGGCCGATCCGCTGCCGCTGGAAACCCAGGAAACGAATCCCGAGGACTGTCCCGAGCCCGATCAGTTCCTTTCGCAGTCGTCCGAGACCGGCGGCGAAACGCCCTCGATGAGTTCCGGCGACACCATCGGGGCGCGCTCCAGAGCGTCCAGCAGGCGATGGAGGCCATGCCGCATCTGCTGGGCGACGGCCCGGCGGTCGGATCGAACTCCTTCGTGATCTCGGGGCAGCACACCGCCTCCGGGAAACCCGTCATCGGCAACGACCCCCACCTCCAGATCGCCTACCCCTCGGTCTGGTTCCAGGTCGGTCTGCACTGCGAGCAGCTGAACGGGGAATGCACCTTCGGTGTCTCCGGGTTCTCCATGGCCGGCATGCCGGGAATCATGATCGGGCGCAATGCTGACCTGGTCTGGGGCCTGACCAATCTTGGCGGTGACGTCAGCGACCTGGTGGTCGAGAAGAACGTCGGCGAGAATTTCTACCAACGCGACGGCAGGTGTCTCGCCTATCAGACCCGTACCGAGACGATCCGGGTTGCTGGCGGCGAGGACGTCGAGATTCGGGTGCGGACCTCGGTGCACGGTCCCGTCGTCTCCGGGCTGCTCGCGCCGGACGAACAGTTCAGGTCGGTTCCCGGTGCGCCGGAGAATCTCTCGGTGGCCCTGCAGTGGACCGCACTGATGCCCGACAAAACCGGTGAGTCTTTCTTCGCGCTCGGCCGGGCCACGAATGCCGAGGATGTCTCGGCCGCGGCGGCCCTGATGGCGAATCCGGCGGAGAACATCCTGTTCACCACTGCCTCTGGTGACATCGGCTACCAGGCCCCGGGCAAGTACCCGGTGAGACCGGTCAAGGCCCCGGCCGACGGGCGGGGCGGTTGTCGCCCACGAGGCGGACAACCTGGGGCCGATGGCCGCGTCCCGGCTGGGACTCCAGCTACAATTGGTAGGGGTTCTACGCCCCCCTCGGGCATGCCGGTCGTGCTCAACCCGGCAGACGGGATCATCGCCCCGGCAAACCAGCCGATCACGCCCGAGGCCAGCGGACCCTACCTCGGTTCTCACTATGTTGCGGGCTATCGTTCCCAGCAGATATACGACGCCATCGCGCAACTCGCAGCGCAGGGCCCCGTCACGCTAGAGGAAGCACCGAAGATCATGCTCCTCGACGGCACCGCCGGCCCAGGAGCTCGCCCCCGCCCTGACCGCGGTGGAACTGAACGATGAACGCCACGAAGAACTGCAATCGGAACTGACCCGCTGGTACGAACGGGGCGGCCATTACGCCGTTGATGAGCCGGGGCGATGATCATGGCATCGCTCTTCTCACACCTCAGCAATGCGGCCTTGGCGGACGACGGGGGTACCCATCGACCCGGTTGCTGGGGAGACTGATCTCAGAACCCCAGAACCCACTGTGGGATGACAAGAACACCTCAGAGGTGGAGGATACAGCTCAGATCATGCGCCGCGCCTACGCCGAGCTGACCGCCCGATTGAGCCGGGATCACACCACGTGGCGGTGGGGCGGCCTCCACGTCCAGACTTCGAGGCACCAGATCCTGGAAGGCGAGGAGCTTCCCGGGTTCATCAGGGACCACTTCCGCCGGAAACCACGGGCAGTCGGCGGTGGGCCCGAAATTCCCAATGCAAACAGCTATGACGAGAGCGTCAAGGACAATGGACAGGTGGACTACGAGATGGTGGGGGGATCCCTCCATGCGCATGGCGGTGGATCTGAGCGACGTCGACCGGGCCCGACGGGTGATTTCCTCGGGAAGCTCCGGTCACCCGTGGTCGTCACACGTCGCGGACCAACTCGAGGCCTGGGCCACGGGTGAGTTCTTCGACTGGCCCTTCAGTCGTGAGGCTGTCGCCGCGGCGACACGGGACACCCTGACGCTGCGCCCCGAATAACCCTGTGCGGGAGCGCTGCTCCCGGCCCGGAGAAAACTGGTCTCCGTGGTCCCCGGTCATCCCGGGGGCCACGGAGACCGATGCGGTGGATCAGATCTTCTCCAAGGAAATGTTTACGGGTCTTCTCGGAGAACAACTGGAGCCCAGGAGACGTGGCATCGCAGATCATTGCTTCCCGTTTTTGCTGTCAGGAATATCGGCCTTGCTGGAGTTTTCTGTGTCTTGGGAGTGTTGTCGACGCCAACGTATTCCGAGGAGCAAGCCCAGTGTGCCCGGGATCGGTGTGAAAACCATGATCCAAAATGGCTGGTAGAAACCGGGAACGAACCATGCGACAATGCCGATCGCAACCCAAGAGCCAACGATTGCTATCACAACAGCCCAGATGTCGCCCCTTGTTTCTCTGGAAAATTTCATCGCTCAGCTGCTCTACGTGCACGAATCGTCAAAATTGGGCAGGGTCCCCATGATGGCTGTTCCGAGGCTGCAGCCGGCAACGATGCCTCCCGCGGCAGCTGGCGGGAATGCTGCCCCGGCTTCGGCTCCAACGCCGCCACAGATTGAGTAAAATGCGGTCCACCAAGCCATGAAGGCTACTCGCGCTCGCCAGCACTTGCAGCAAGACTCGGAGCTGGTGGAATCAACCTCAGGGGGTCCTTCGGTCAGCTCCACCATCGGTTGTCCGTCATCTCGGGTGCCGGTGACCTCGAAATGTTTGTCCTTGGTGACCTCGACGAACCGTTCTGCCTGCTCGATTGTCATGGCGGAGGCGAAGGCCTCGAGGTACTGGCGGGTGACTTCTTCGCTCGGGGCATTCGCGAAGGTTGCCATCAGAGCATCGCTTCGCCTGAGGGTGTTGGCGATCTCGGTGATGAGTGCGGGATCTTTCGTCGTCGCGGTGGCTGGTGCAGTCGGCGCTGGGGTCTCGCTGGCGGGGTCCGCGTAGGCTGAGGGCATCAGCGTCAGGAGCGCCAGAAGTGTTGACGTGATGCCGAGGAACCTGTGTGGTTTCTGTTTCATGCTCGGTCTCCAATTCGATGTGTGCGACATGGAGTTGGTGGTGAATTTTCCGAGTCAAGCCATTGTATGCGCAGTGTGGTGGTCTGCTCGGGCTTCCGGTAATTCGCTTTCGCGAATCGGGTGCTGAGGTTCCTCGTGCTTGAGATGACACTGTCGCCTGACTAGGCCGGTGATCGGGTTCATGGTGCACCCAGACGTGCGTACGAGCGCGGCAACAATGGCCAAAGGTTAACCTGGGCAACGATGACTTTCGTGTTTGTTCGGGTCCATCTCGTTGCCGGTGGGAATGGGAATGTCCTGGTCGCAGGTGAGGGGGTGCTCGATTGTTTTCGGTTGCCGACTTCGAGATGTCGCTGCGGGGTCTGTGGGGACCTCTAGTATGAATCCATGCCTCCCGTGATCCGCTCCGCCAGTCATGAGGACCTCCCGGCCATCGTGGAGATCTACAACGAGAGCGGCGTGGCCACCACCGCCTCCTACGACGTCGAACCGGTCACCCTCGAGGAGCGCACCGCCTGGTTCGAGCGGCTGCGGAACCAAGGGCATCCCGTGCTGGTCCTCGAGGAGGACGGCCGGGTGGTCGGCTTCGCCAGTTACGGCCCGTTCCGCGACAAGGCGGCCTACCTCCACACCGTTGAGCACTCCGTCTACGTGGCCGAAGGAAGCCGTTCCAACGGGGCCGGTCGGATGCTGCTGGGTGCTCTCCTCGACCATGCCCAGGGTTGCGGGGTTCACGTCATGATCGGTGTCCTGGACGCGGACAACGCGGCCTCCCGGGCCTTTCACAAGAGCCTGGGATTCGTCGAGTCGGCCGTGCTGCCAGAGGTGGGCAGGAAATTCGGGCGCTGGCTGGACGTTGTGTTCGTCACCCATCACTTCGACTGACGGTAACATTCCGCCATGGTTTACCACGGCGACGCCAGCGACCACGCAGGTAGAGAAGTGCTCACCTGGGAAGGGGTCGGGGAGGCCGCCGACGACCTCGCGCTCCAGGTCCACGAATCCGGTTTCCGCCCTTCGGTGATCATCGCCATCGCCAGGGGAGGCATGATTCCGGCCGGTGCGCTTACCTATCGGCTCGGGGTGAAACTCACCGACGCCATCAACGTCGAGTTCTACACCGACGTTGAACAAACCCTCCCCGATCCGGTTCTTCTGGCCCCCATGCTGGACACCGAATCCATCGCAGGCAGGCAGCTTCTCGTGGTGGACGATGTTGCGGACTCGGGGCGCACCCTCTCACTGGTGGTGAAGCTGCTGCGTGGGTTTGGGGCCGATGTGCGAAGCGCGGTGCTCTACGCCAAGCCGACCACGATCGTGAATCCGGATTTCTGCTGGAGGCGCACCGACCGTTGGATCGTGTTCCCGTGGTCCGCTGAGCCACCCCTGAAATGATTGTCGGAGACCCCCAGTAAAATCCGAGCCATGGCTGAGATCCGCACCCACGATTCCGAAGGTGGTTCTGACCTCGGACGCCTCGTCCGTGAGGCGCTGGGGGAAACCATCCGCCCCGTAATGCCCGGATCGGTTCCTGGGACGGTTTCCCCGGAGGATGAAACCGATGTAGAGCAGGGGGCCTCGTTGACCTCGCTGCCTCAGTGGACAGGGCTCTCCATCAACGTCGCCGACACCTGATCCACCACAGGTGTTCACGTTAACAACCCGATAGTGTGGGACCGCGGGCGCAGCTGCCCCGTTCCTCAGGAGCTCAAAGGACAGAACATGACCCTTGACTGGACAGAACTGGACACCCGAGCCGTTGACACGGCGAGGATTCTCTCCGCCGATGCCGTGGAAAAGGTCGGCAACGGCCACCCTGGTACCCCGATCTCGCTGGCCCCCGTTGCGTACCTGCTCTACCAGAAGATCATGAAATTGGATCCGACCGACGACACCTGGCTCGGTCGCGATCGTTTCGTCCTGTCGATCGGCCACGCGTCCTTGGCCCAGTACTGTCAGCTCTACCTGGCCGGTGCTGATCTCGAGCTCGATGACCTGAAGTCGCTGCGAACCTGGGGAGCCAAGTGCGCAGGGCATCCCGAGTATGGCCACACACGGTTCGTCGAGTGCACCACCGGGCCCCTTGGGGCAGGCATCAGCAACGCTGTCGGCATGGCGATGGCCGCGCGCAGGGAACGCGGCCTGTTCGATCCGGACGCGCCCGAGGGTAAGTCGGTTTTCGACCACTTCGTCTACTGTCTCGTCGGGGATGGTTGTCTCCAGGAGGGCGTGGCCGCGGAGGCATCGTCACTGGCCGCTACCCAGGATCTGGGCAATCTCATCGTGATCTATGACGCCAACCGGATCACCATCGAAGGTGACACCAACATCGCCTTCACCGAGGATGTCCTGGGGCGTTACGACGCGCTTGGCTGGCATACCCAGGAGGTCGACTGGACCAACGGTGGAACCGGCTACAAGGAGGACCTCGACGCGCTGCTCTCGGCCATCCGGGCGGCCAAGGCCGTCAGGGACAAACCCTCGATCATCAAACTCGACACCATCATTGGCTGGCCGCTGCCGAACAAGGCCGGGCATCACGCCATCCACGGTTCCAAGATCGGGGCCGAGGAGATCGCGGCCCTCAAGGAGAAACTCGGTTTTCCCGCCGAGCCGTTCGCGGTCGACGAGGAGGCCGTTGCCCACGCCCGCGCCAACGCCGCATCTCGAGGCAAGGCGGATCGTGCCGAATGGGACGAGAGGTTCGAGGCGTGGAAGGCCGACAATCCGAAGCGCGCTGTCCTGCTGGAGCGGGTCCGCTCCCGTAAGCTCCCGGCTGACCTGAAACTTCCGGTCTTCGAAGAGGGCATGATGTCAACCCGCAAGGCTTCCGGGGAGGTGCTGTCCGCGCTGGCGTCTCAGTTGCCAGAGCTGTGGGGTGGTTCCGCTGACCTCGCGGGCTCCAACAACACCACCATGAAGGATGAGCCAAGCTTCCTGCCCGATGCTCGGCAGGCAGAGGACTGGCCCGGAAATCCCTACGGGCGCACCATCCACTTCGGAATCCGTGAGCATGCGATGGGCGGCATCATCAACGGTATTGTCCTGTCAGGCCTGACCCGTGCCTACGGCGGCACGTTCATGGTGTTCGCGGACTACATGCGTCCCGCGGTTCGGCTGGCAGCGTTGATGAAGCTACCCTCCATCTTCGTGTGGAGTCACGATTCCATCGGGGTCGGTGAGGACGGTCCCACCCATCAGCCTGTGGAGCACCTCGCATCACTGCGCGCCATCCCCAACCTGGATGTGGTTCGTCCCGCGGATGCCAATGAGACCTCTGTCGCCTGGGGCGAGATCCTGCGCCGTACTGATCGCCCTGCAGGGATCATCCTGTCCCGCCAGGACTTGCGCATCGTGGCCCGTGGTGATGAATACTCCTCCGCCGAGGGGGTCGCCCGTGGCGGCTATGTGGTGAAGGAAGCCTCCGACAAGCCAAAGCTGATCCTGATCGCATCCGGTTCTGAGGTTTCCTTGGCACTTGAGTCTGCCGCGAAGCTGGAGGAGGACAACATCCCGACCCGTGTGGTGTCCATGCCTTGCATGGAATGGTTCGATGAACAGGACCCCGAATACCGCAATTCGGTGCTGCCCAAGGACGTGAAGGCCCGGGTCTCCATCGAGGCCGGTATCGCCATGGGATGGGGTAAGTACATCGGTGATGCCGGGGTCAGCATCAGCATTGAGCACTTCGGGGCCTCTGCTGCCGGGGTGAAGTGCTTCGAAGAGTTCGGTTTCACCGTCGAGAATGTGATCAAGACGGCCCGTTCGGTGCTCTGAGAGCTCTCTCCCGGAGCTGTTTCCCAGGTCGGGTGGAGTCTTGGTGGCTGTCGGTAGGCTTGCCACATGGTGCTCAAGTCCTTCTTCGACAAGTTGCCACGCTCCACCCGGCGCATTGTGCTCGAACTTGACCTTGCCCGGGGGGTGCTGGAGACCTTTCCGCGGAACCCCTTGCAGATGCTTCAGGTGGTGGGTGCGACTGCGGTTAGCAACCTTCGCGAACACCTCGAGGCTGCGGGTAAAGATGAGCGTGTCGCCGGGCTGATCGTTCACGCCGTGGACTGCGGCCAGCCGATGACGGTGATGGACGAGATCGCCCAGCTGATTGAGACCTTCGGGGCGGGACGACCGACCATGGCGTGGGCCGAGTCGTTCGGGGAACTCGGCAACTCCTTGGCCGCCTACAAGCTCGCCACAGCATGCCGTACCATCTGGCTCCAGCCCACCGGTGGGCTTGGCATCGGCGGCGTCGAGGTCGACATCACCCTCTTCCGTGGGTTGCTGGAGAAGGCCGGGATCACCCCGCAGTTCGGACAGCGTCACGAGTACAAGACCGCAGCGGACCAGTTCGCGGCGCCTGAGATCACCGAAGCCAACCGGGAGATGACTCAACGTCTGGCCCAGTCCGCTGTGGACGACACCGTGGCGGTCATCGCCAGGCGCCGGGGAGTGGCGCTCGAAACCGTGTGGGAGGCCGTCAATGACTCCCCGGTGGTGCCGGAACGTGCCAAGGAAATGGGTCTCATCGACGAGATCGGCTACCGCGACGAGGCCTACGCCAGGGCGCTCGCAGATTGGGCGGCAAAACCTGACGACCTGCTCTATGTATCTCGCTACCAGCCACGCCCCGATCTTGCGAGAGCGTTTCGGAGGGACCGACCGAAGGTTGCAGTCGTCAGCCTGCGTGGTCCCATCGAGACCGGTCGGGGGCGTCCCGGAAACTTCGCAGGCCCTAGCGTCGGCGCCGATGTGGTGGACGAACACTTCCGGGCTGTCCTGCGTGACGATCAGATTAAAGCGGTGCTGTTCGAGGTCGACAGTCCCGGTGGGTCGGCTGTCGCCTCCGACTTCATCCGCCGTAGCATCCTGCGGCTACGCGAGTCCGGTCGTCCCGTGGTGGCCCGGATGGGTGCTCTGGCCGCCTCGGGCGGCTACTACGTCTCGATGCCCTGCAACGAAATAGTCGCCCACGCGACCACGCTGACGGGTTCTATCGGCGTTTTGGCCGGTAAGTTCGTGACCCGTGAGCTCTACGAGAAACTGGGACTGAAGCGAGAACCGATCCGGATTGGGGCGGCGTCAGGGATGCTCAGCTCAGCCACGGAGTTCTCCCCCGAGGACTGGGATCGCCTCAACGCCGAACTCGATCGTATCTACCAGCAGTTCACGAACCTGGCGGCGCAAGATCGTGCCATGGATCACGAACACCTGGAATCGCTGGCCAAGGGCAGGGTATGGAGTGGAGCCGACGCCTGCGAACGGGGTTTGGTGGATCACGTCGGGGACTGGCGCCTGGCCTGGCGGCGCGCCTGCGCGTTGGCGGATATCGACCCCGAGGAGGCCACGCCGGTCAGGATCGGTGCCGGCTCCGTGTTGGAGAGGATCATCCCCGCGCGCTCTAGCGAACATCGCACGGAGTCTGCTCGGGTTGCCATTCCGACGGTTGACGATCTGCTGACGCGTGCTGCCGACTTGATCGGGCTTCCGATCCACGGCGTATTGAGTCTGCCCTTCCGCATCAAAGTGCGCTGATATGGCTCCCGCGCTGTCCCTGGCGGAACTGGCAGGCACCTCTCCGGGGTCGGTGATCGAGGCCACGATCGAAGGAAGCCTGCCCGGGGGAGGGCTGCGGGGTATCGAGTTCGAGAACTGCGTTTTCAGGGGTGTGAACCTGGAAAAGGCGGTTTTGATCGGTGCGTCCTTCAGCGAGTGCACTTTCGAGGACTGCAGTTTCTCCGGTGCAGACCTGACGGATGCCAACCTGGGGGAGTGCAGGTTCACCGGCGCGAAGCTCTCCGGGATCAACTGGGCACTGGCACATGTCAATAGGTTCGCTGCGTGTCCGTTGGAGTTCGTGCGCTGCAACATGGACTTCTGTTGGTTCGTGGGTGCGGAGCTGGCGCGGTGTAGTTTTAGCGATTGTTCGATCCGTGAGGCGGATTTTTCCGAGGCTCGGCTCACGAATGCTGGGATGAAAAACTGCGATCTGCAGGGGACCAGATTTAACCAGACCGATCTCGAAGGGGCCAACCTCGTTGGCTCCTTCGGGTACGTGTTCGATCCCCGGGAGAACCGGACGAAGGGACTGAAATTGAGCCCGTCTGAATCCTGGCCTCTCCTGAAGGCCCTGGGGATCGAATTCGAGTACTGACCTCTCAGTCGCTGTCACCCTCAGGAGTTGGTGGCTTCAGGAAAGACCGGTCCAGTTTCTGCGGGATCAGGGAAGCGGTGAAACTGCCCAGCAGTAGGAGCGCACCACCGACGGCGAAACCCACCTGGTAATTGGTGACATCCACGAGACGACCGGCGGCGACGGGCCCGATGATCGCCCCCAGGTCGACGATCATGGAGTAGGCCGCGACCGGGGTGCCGCCACGTCCACCTGAGGCGTCGCCCACCGCGGCGGCGGGCGCGGTGCCCTGCATGGCTGCACCGATCCCGTAGATGCACAGCAGCGGGATGAGCACCCAGATTCCAGGTGCGAAGGGCATGGCGATGGCTGACAGGCCACACACCAATCCGCTCGTCACCATGACGGGTTTGCGGCCGATTCGGTCAGTGGCCAACCCCGCCGGTGTCAGCGCCGCGGCCTGGAACACCGCCGCGATTGCGAAGGCCATACCAGTCCAGCCGGTTTCCAAGGCGTACGTCTCGGTGATGATCACCGGGATCAGGGTGGCGCGCACTCCGATCGACTGCCAGCCTTGGGCAAATCCGAGAAGGCAAGCGGCCCGGTAGCGGATGTCCCGCGACGTCTCCCGGAGTGTCCGGGGTTCCTTTGATGCACTCGGCAGAGGGTCGCATCGTGCCGGGAGTAGCAGCAGAGCGAACAACCCGGCTACCACCAACATCCCGGAATAGAAATAAAAGGGCGCATGTAGGGAGATCGAACCCAGCAGACCCCCGATGGCGGGGCCGGCCATGTTGCCGAGCAGGAAACCGCCCTGGTTCAGGCCTGATGCGCGTCCCCTCAGGTGTTGTGGCGTGGTGGAGATCAGCAGGTTCATGGCCGCAATGGTGAACATCGCGGAGCCGATTCCGCCGAGGGCCCGCACCGTTATCATCCACCACAGGTTGGGGGACAACGCCACCCCGAAGGTGGTGATGGCCACGATGATCATTCCCAGGGTGAGCGCATTACGTTCCCCGATGGCCTGTCCGATTCGGGTGACGAACGGGCTGCTGACCAGGCGCATTAGGGCGAACATGGATACCACCAGCCCGAGCTGG
>ERZ772968.1529-NODE-1529-length-10640-cov-8.743977_pt1 | contig 10640 bp, 8 predicted proteins | sample MGYA00580674_ERZ772968 | MGnify/ENA primary metagenome ERZ772968 (study PRJEB29015, sample SAMEA2737940) | human oral metagenome | biome: human oral; feature: human-associated habitat; material: dental | place: China | collected 2138 ...
CCATCATCATCAACAACAATCCGGAGACGGTCAGCACGGACTTTGACATCTCCGACCGCCTCTACTTCGAGCCACTGACGGTGGAAGATGTGCTGAACATCGCCGACAAGGAGAAGCCGGACGGCATCATTGTCCAGTTTGGCGGACAGACGGCCATCAACCTTGCGGCGGAGCTGGAACGTGCCGGTCTGCACGTCTATGGTACGTCCGTTGACGATATTGACCGCTCCGAGGATCGTGAGCGGTTCGATGAGGTGCTGACAGAGACAGAGATTTCACGCCCTGAGGGCATCAGCGTGACGAATCTCGATGACGCTGTCACGGGTGCGGCGCGCATCGGCTATCCCGTCATGGTTCGCCCCTCCTATGTGCTCGGCGGCCGTGCGATGGAGATCGTCTACAATGAGGAAGAACTGCGCAACTATATGAGCCGTGCCGTCAAGGTGACACCGGATCATCCCGTGCTCGTGGATCGCTATATGCAGGGCACCGAGGTCGAGGTCGATGCCATCTCCGACGGTGTGGATGTCGTGATTCCGGGCATCATGGAGCACATCGAGCGCGCCGGCGTTCACTCGGGGGACAGTATCGCAGTCTATCCGCCGCAGACGCTGTCTGCGCGCGTGATCTACACGATCATCGACTATACGAAGCGTCTCGCCGTTGCTCTGCACGTCAAGGGGCTGCTCAACATCCAATTCGTCGTGGCGCATGACGAGGTGTTCATCATCGAGGTGAATCCGCGTTCGAGTCGTACCGTTCCATTCCTTTCGAAGATCACGAACGTCAATATGGTCCACGTTGCGACACAGGTAGCGATGGGGCATACGCTGAAGGAACTTGGCTTCCACTCGGGGCTTGTTCCGCCGCGTCCCTACGTCGCTGTCAAAGCCCCTGTGTTCTCCTTTGCCAAGATGACGGATGTCGATATCTCGCTTGGCCCTGAGATGAAGTCCACGGGTGAGGTCATGGGCATCGACTATCACTATGCCCGTGCGCTCTACAAGGCGATTGTCGGGTCAGGGCTCAATGTACCGACCAAGGGCTGCCTGCTCTTTACGGTGGCGGATAAGGATAAGGATGAGCTCAAGCAGCTCGCAAAGGCATTCTCTGAGTTCGACTTCGAGATCGCGGCGACAGAGGGAACAGCAAAGGTTATTGCGTCGCTCGGCATCGACGTCGAGGTTGTCGGCAAGGTGCATGAGCGCAGCACGGATATCATCGAGATGATCAAGAGCGGGCGCATCAGCATGGTCATCAACACGCTGACGCAGGGGAAGCACTCGGCACGTGACGGCTTCAAGATTCGCCGCGCCACGGTTGAGCATGGGATTGCGTGTCTCACTTCACTCGATACGGCCTGGGAGGTGCTCCGCGTTCTCGAATTTATGCAGAAGCGGCGCCTCGTCTACGCACTCGCACTGCAGGACTATGTCGGCGGAGGGGATGATCTTGCCTAAGGTATGTGAGGATGCCCGCGTTCTGCATCAGCGGAGTCCGATGGCGGGGGTCTATGATCTGACGCTTTCTGCTCCGACGATTGCACGCAGTGCACGGCCGGGACAGTTCGTTGAGGTCGCTGTTCCGCATGGCGGAGCACTCCTGCGGCGTCCGCTCGGCATCGCGGAGACCTCTGCAGAGGAGGAGGCGATCCGCATCATCTATCGCGTTATCGGGCGTGGGACAGAGCTCCTCGCTGCGGCGGACGCGGGAGAGACGATCTCTGTACTCGGCCCTCTGGGACATGGCTTTAACGTCACGTATCGACATCCGCTGCTTGTCGGCGGAGGGATGGGGCTGACGCCCCTTCTCTTTTTCGCGGCGGCGCATGGCAGCTCCTCCGTGCTGATGGGCGGGCGGACGAAGGCGGAGCTCTTCTGGAAGGAGCTTTTCCGCCCCTATGTCCGCGCCGTTCACGCGACGACGGATGACGGTTCGTACGGGACGGAGGGCTTTGTGACAACGCTTCTGCCGGAGCTCTTGCAGGAGGGGGACTATGATGCTGTCGCCGTCTGCGGCCCGCCGATCATGATGGAGCGCGTCGCTCAGATGGCGGCGTCCTTTGGGCTGCCCTGTGAGGTGTCGTTGGAGCGCCGCATGGCGTGCGGCCTCGGGGCGTGTCTTTCCTGTGCCGTGGATACGCGCAGCGGACGCCGCAAGGTCTGTAAGGACGGCCCCGTGTTCTCTGCCGAGGAGGTGTACGGAAATGTCTCATAGCGCTGCGACGCGGTATGACGCGCTGCTCTGCACCAATGTCGCAGGCATTGCGATGCGGACGCCTGTGCTTGCGGCGTCCGGGACATTCGGCTTCGGCGAAGAGTTCGCGGATTTTGTCGATCTCGCGCGTCTCGGTGGCGTGATGGTCAAGGGGACGACGCTCCTCCCGCGACGTGGAAATGACGGGGTACGGATTGCGGAGACGCCGCAGGGGATGCTCAACTGCATCGGCCTCGAGAACCCCGGGGCAGACGTATTCCTCCATGAAACACTGCCGCGCATCGCAGACTATGGCATGAACGTCATTGTCAATATCTCAGGCAGCTCCGTGGAGGACTATGCGGCACTCGCCGCACGGCTAAATGTCACGGGTGTCGCGGCGCTCGAAGTCAACATCTCCTGTCCGAACGTCAGGGAGGGCGGGATTGTCTTTGGCACGGATCCGCGTGCGGCGGCAGAGGTCGTGCGTGCGGTCTGCGCGGAGAGCACGCATCCCGTCATCGCCAAGCTGTCTCCGAACGTGACCAGCATCACGGAGATGGCTCTCGCTGTAGAAGATGCGGGGGCGGATGCCATATCGCTCATCAATACCCTCATCGGGATGCAGATTGATATACACCGCTGGCAGCCTGTTCTCGGCAATCGGACGGGCGGACTTTCCGGCCCTGCCGTGAAGCCGGTTGCCGTCCATATGGTGTGGGAGGTGGCTCATGCCGTCCGTGTTCCCGTGATCGGTATGGGCGGGATTGCCTCGTGGCAGGATGCGGTGGAGTTCTTTCTCGCGGGAGCGTCTGCCGTCGCTGTCGGCACGGCGAACTTTGCTGATCCCAAGATTACGATGAAAATCTGTGACGGTCTTGGACAGTATCTGCACGATAAACAGCTATCGAATATACAGGAAATTGTCGGAAAAGCATGGTAATCGATGTATTTTTCCAACAATTTTTAGAGAAATTTGATCCAAAATCGTCGCTTTGTTCCTATGAAATCGTTTCTTTCCGCATACTACAAGGCGTTGTGGCGTTTTTGACACCTCTCCCCCAGATGTGGTATAATCTCCCCGTTGGTATGAGAGACCAAGACAATCGCGTCTGCGTTTCAGCAGATGAGGAAAGTCCGAGCTCCATAGGGCAGTGTGCTGGATAACGTCCAGCGAGGGTGACCTCAGGGACAGTGCCATAGAAATTTAAACCGCCGACATTGTCGGTAAGGGTGGAAAGGTGCGGTAAGAGCGCACCAGCGGTCGGGTGACCGGCCGGCTTCGGTAAACCCCACATGGAGCAAGACCAAATAGGGAAGGATTTCCGGCGGCCCGTCGGCCTTCCGGGTAGTGTCGCTTGAGATGCCTGGCAACAGGTGTCCCAGATAAATGATTGTCACCGCCTCCTTTAGGCGGAACAGAACTCGGCTTATTGGTTTCTCGTAGCCAATGTAATTGTGCACTTGTGGAAGGAAGTGTTTGCTTGCGAAAGAAAATCAAGATTCTTGCGTTATCCGCTATGCTTCTCTGCTCCGCATCAATCGCGAGCGCAGAGTCATTCCAGATCGGTGATCAGGGAACGGATGTTGCCGAGATTCAAGGGCAGCTCTCCAATTACGGATACGATGTCGCTGCGGACGGTGATTTCGGTCCGGCAACGGCGGAGGCAGTCAAGGAGTTCCAAGCAGCACACGGACTGGTTGCGGATGGACTTGTTGGGCCGGCAACATATGAGGCACTCCTTGGCAAGTCAATGCCGCAGGTCAGCCGCGGGTCAAACTACTTTGTCCGCCGCATTGTTTCGGACTCCATGCAGTATATTGGCGTGCCGTACTCGTTCGGTGGAACGACACCGGCGGGGTTTGACTGCTCCGGTTTCGTCCGCTACGTTTTTGCGAACGCGGGGATTTACCTGCCGCGCACAGCGGATGCTCAGTATGAGGTCGGCTATCCAGTTTCGTCGGCAGAGATGGTTCCTGGCGATCTCGTATTTTTCTCCACGTATGATTACGGACCGTCACACGTCGGCATCTACCTTGGTGATGGCAACTTTATTAATGCCTCGTCGAGCCGTGGTGTCGCAATTGACAATCTGTACGGCGGTTATTGGGGCGCATGCTATATCGGTGCACGTCGCGTGATGTGATGATGCAGAATCTGGGAGGGGCTCAGCCCCTCTTTTTTTATAGGAGCTGTCTTGATGGCTGATATTTTTTTACTCCTTCTCATCTTTTTGATGGTTTATTATGCTTTTGGAGATAAGTTGTTTCCCAGATAATAATATAGAACAAAACAGCGGCAGCTAGTTGCATTCTTTCCTGAATTTAGGTAAGATGGGGAGCGTGTATAGAATGGGTGATCGGTGGTATCTGGCGGCACTTCTGCGCTGTCCGCAGGTGGGCAGTGTTCGTATGCGGAAGCTGCTGGCAGTGTATTCTTCGGCGAAGGAGATCTGGTCCATGTCTGCCCATGCGCTGCGTGCGGCGGGGGTACTCACGGATGTTGTTGCTGATGTACTGGCACAGCACATTCAATCGGATCCGCATCTTCCGGAACGACTTGAAGAAAGCTGTCGGCGCCTTGATGTTGCTGTGGTAACGATGGAGGATACACGCTATCCGATCGTTCTGCGTGAGATCTTTGATCCGCCGCTTGTACTATACTGCCGCGGCACATTGCTGCCTGATGTACGACGCATCAGTATTGTCGGTGCACGTAAGTTTTCGGGATATGGGGAGGCCGCCGCGCTGGAGTTCGCGGAGCATCTTGCCGCCGCAGGTGTCACCGTGGTCAGCGGGGCGGCACGCGGGATTGATACCCGTGCACATCGCGGTGCGCTGCGCAGCGGTCGGACGGTCGCGGTGCTCGGCTGCGGGGTGGATGTTGCCTATCCGTCGGAGAATCGACGCCTGTTGGCGGAGATTTGCACTTCCGGCGGGGCAGTCCTCTCAGAGTATGCCCCCGGGACGCAGCCGCTGCCCATGTTCTTTCCTGCGCGCAATCGCATCATCAGCGGACTCGCGGAGGGGGTGCTTGTCGTTGAGGCGGCACGACGCAGCGGCTCCTTGATCACCGCTGAGATGGCACTCAGCGAGGGTCGCGAGGTCTATGCGATTCCCGGCAGCATCTATTCGCCGCAGAGCGGCGGCTGCCATAACCTCATCCGTGCAGGGGCACGCCTTGTGGAATCTCCGCGTGAAATTCTCGAAGAGATGCACCTCGTTGAACCGCCGCGCCGCTCTGTCCGTACCCAGCTGACGCCGGAAGAGGCCCATATCTATCAGGTGCTCTCCTTCGACCACGCGCTGACCATGGATGAAATTATCGACAGTCTGCCTGTGAGCACGACAACGAGTCTCCCGCTCCTTCTCCTGCAGATGCAGCTAAAGGGAGTTATCATAGAAAATGACATGCACGCCTATCGGCGTGCCGAAAGGAACTGACGGATTGGCGACGCAAGCATCTGCCCGAAAGGCAAAAGCCGGCACAGCGAAAAAAACGAAGACAGTGAAAACGGCGGAAAAAAAGTCACAGAAAAAAATTCTGGTGATCGTGGAGTCTCCTGCAAAGGCAAAGACCATCGAGAGGCACCTCGGCAAACAGTATACTGTTCGTGCATCGATGGGACATTTGCGCGATTTGCCCAAAAGTCAATTTGGCATTGATGTGGAACATAACTTTGAGCCGAAATACATTAATGTGCGTGGGAAAGGCGATCTGATCCGTACACTCAAAAAAGAGGCAAAGGATGCCGATAAAATCTATCTGGCGAGCGATCCTGACCGTGAGGGGGAGGCAATTGCATGGCATCTTGCGCATATCCTTGGCGTTGATCCTGCGACGGACTGCCGCATCGTCTTTCACGAAATCACAAAACCTGCGATTGAGGAGGCGGTGCATCACCCGCGGCCAATTCACATGGCCCAGGTGGATGCCCAGCAGGCACGCCGTATGCTGGACCGCATCGTTGGCTATCAGCTGTCGCCCCTCCTCTGGCGCAAGGTACGTAAGGGGCTGTCCGCAGGGCGCGTCCAGTCGGTTACCGTGCGTCTGATCTGCGACCGTGAGCGCGAGATTGAGGCGTTTCAATCCGAAGAGTACTGGACGGTCGAGGCAAAGCTGAAAAAGGGGAAGCATGCATTTACCGCCGAGGTGACCCATGCATACGGTAAAAAACTTTCCCTCCATAACGAAGCGGAAACAAAGACTTTGACGGACGATCTGGCACAGCGTAGCTTTTCCGTACAAGAGGTCAAGCGCAGTGAGCGCAGGAAGAAAGCCGCGCCGCCTTTTACGACCAGTTCTCTGCAGCAGGATGCGGCACGCAAGCTCGGGTTTACGTCGGGGCGCACGATGATGATCGCTCAGCAGCTCTACGAGGGCGTTGTTCTTGGTCGTCACGGTGCGACCGGCCTCATCACGTATATGCGTACCGACTCGACGCGCATTTCGAATCTTGCCGTGGACGAGGCGCGCAGTTTCCTCAGTGAAGAGTACGGAAAAGAGTATGTTCCGCCCCGTCCGAATGTCTACGCGATGGGGAAGAAGGCGCAGGATGCACACGAAGCAATAAGACCGACGAGTATCCTGCGTACGCCCGCAGAGGTGGAGAGCTATCTGAACCGAGATCAGCTCCGTCTCTATACGCTCATCTGGCAGCGATTCTCCGCCAGTCAGATGTCCGCCGCCCTCTACGACACCATCGCGGCGCAGATTGCGGCGGGGGACTATCGTCTTCGCGCGCATGGCTCGAAGCTGAAGTTCAAGGGCTTCACTGCTGTCTATGTTGGAGCGGAAACGGCAAAGAAGGAGAAGGACACGCTCCTGCCCGACCTCGTGGACGGTGATCCCCTGACGCTGGGAGCATTGAATCCTGAGCAGCACTTTACCGAGCCGCCGCCGCGCTACAATGATGCGTCGATTGTCAAGGCCCTTGAGGAATTAGGGATCGGTCGTCCGAGTACGTACGCGCCCATCATCGAGACCATCCAGAAGCGTGGCTACGTAGAGCGGCGGGAAAAGCAGTTCCGTCCGACGGAGTTGGGCTTTATCGTCACAGATATGCTTGAGGAGCATTTCAAGAACATCGTCGATGTCAAGTTCACGGCAAATCTGGAGGGAGAACTTGATGGCGTCGCTGACGGATCACTTGACAAGAATGAGTTGCTCGGCAGCTTTTATACACCATTCGAACAGACGCTGAAAAAAGCGGAGGATGCCATCGGCACGGTGGAGCTCCCCGAGGAGGTCACCGATATTCCTTGCGATAAGTGCGGCCGCATGATGGTGGTCAAGCAGGGACGTTTTGGCAAATTTCTTGCCTGTCCCGGTTTCCCTGAGTGCCGTAATGCAAAACCTCTTCTGCGTGACACGGGGGTTCTGTGTCCTAAGTGCGGCGGGCGGATCGTCGAGCGAAAGAGCCGCCGCGGGCGCGCATTCTTCGGCTGCGACCGCTATCCTGAATGTGACTATACGACGTGGGATGAGCCCCAGAAGGAGACCTGCAAAATCTGCGGCGCATTTATGCAGAAGCATCGCTACCGTACGGGGCGTGCTATCCTGTACTGCAGCAACGAGGCGTGCCCTTCGCGCATCGGCAGCCCCATCGAAAAGGAGCTGGCACGCCAGAAAAAGCGTGCACAGGAAGCCCTTGAAAAGACGAAGGAGACGGACGCTGCGGCGAAGAAGCCGACAACGAAACGAAAGAAAGGTGCGCGCAAGGGGACGCACTCGTGAGTGGCGTACGCATCATCGGTGCCGGGCTTGCCGGTGCCGAGGCAGCATGGCAGGCGGCTGAAGCAGGAATTGCTGTGGAGCTTTTTGAGATGCGTCCGCTGCGCCATTCGCCGGCACACAAGACGGATGCCTTTGCCGAACTCGTCTGCAGCAACTCACTGCGGGCGGCAGGGCTGATGAATGCCGTCGGCGTACTCAAAGAGGAGATGCGCCGCATGAACTCCATCATCATGCAGGCGGCAGACCATACGGCTGTCCCTGCCGGCGGTGCACTGGCGGTGGATCGTGAGGCGTTCAGTTCCTATGTGACGGAGCGCATTACGCAGCATCCGCTCATTCATGTGCATCACGAAGAGATCACGGAGCTGCCGTCCACGGATGACAGTGTCCTCATCGTCGCCTCCGGACCACTAACGGATGGACGGCTTGCGGATGCGATCCGCCGCCTGCTCGGTGATGATGGACTGTATTTCTACGATGCGGCGGCGCCGCTCATCAGCTTCTCCAGCATTGATATGAATGTGGCGTACCGGGCCTCGCGTTATGGGAAGGGCGAGCCTGCCTATATCAACTGCCCCTTGAACGAAGCGGAGTATGACGCATTCTGGCAGGCATTGACGACGGCAGAGGCGGCGGAGACGCATGATTTTGAGAAAGCGATTTTCTTCGAGGGCTGCATGCCGGTCGAGGTCATGGCTTCGCGCGGGCGAGATACGCTTCTCTATGGTCCGCTGAAGCCTGTCGGGCTTGAGCATCCCATAACAGGGGAGCGTCCATATGCTGTGGTGCAGCTGCGGCAGGACAACGCAGCGGGGTCGATCTACAACATCGTCGGATTTCAGACCCATCTTAAGTGGCCGGAGCAGCGGCGTGTTTTTCGAATGATTCCGGGACTGGCAGCGGCGGAGTTTCTGCGCTACGGCGTGATGCACCGCAACAGCTTTATCAGTGCACCGCGTCATTTGCGTCCGACATTCCAGTATGCAGGGAATGACCGTCTGCTGTTCGCGGGACAGATGACCGGTGTGGAGGGGTATGTCGAGTCCGCTGCATCGGGGCTTGTCGCGGGGAAAAATGCCGCGCGGCTGGCACGGGAGAAATTGCCCGTCATATTTCCTGCCACCACCTGCCACGGCGCACTTGCACACTATATCACGACCTGCGATCCCGCACACTTTCAGCCTATGAACATTAACTTCGGGCTGCTGCCGCCGCTCGCGAACTTGCCGCGCCGCACGCGAAAGCCGGAGAAAAAAAAGATGCTGGCAGAGCGTGCATTGGAGAATTTGGAGTACTTTCTGGAAGGAGAGACACTGTGACATTTCACGCAACAACCATTGTGGCGGTCAAAAAGGATGGAAAGGTTGCTGTCGCGGGTGACGGGCAGGTGACCTTCGGCGAGCGTGCGATCATGAAGGCGAACGCACGCAAGGTGCGGCGGCTCTATCATGGGAAAATCCTTGCAGGATTCGCGGGCTCGGTTGCGGACGCATTTACCCTTTTTGAAAAATTCGAGGTCAAGCTGGAGTCGTACAGCGGCAACCTCCAACGCGCTGCCGTGGAGTTGGCAAAAGACTGGCGTACGGACAAAGTACTGCGCAAATTGGAGGCACTTCTCCTCGTTGCGGACCAGGACAGTATCCTCATGATCTCCGGCAACGGCGAGGTCATCGAGCCTGATGGCGACTGCACGGCGATCGGTTCGGGCGGATTCTTTGCCCTTGCAGCGGCACGCGCTCTCGTGGCACATTCGGCACTGGATGCGCCCGCGATTGCCAAAGAGTCCCTCTCGATTGCTGCGGACATCTGCGTCTATACGAATCATCACATCACGGTGGAGGTACTGGAATCATGAGTCAGATCGGAGTCAACGAACAGACGCCGCGCGAGATTGTCGCCGAGCTCGACAAGTATATTGTCGGTCAGCACGAGGCAAAGCGCTCGGTTGCGATCGCTCTTCGCAACCGCTGGCGAAGCCGTCAGCTCGATGCGGATATGCGCGAGGACATTATTCCGAAAAACATCCTCATGATCGGCTCGACCGGCGTCGGCAAGACGGAGATTGCCCGCCGTCTGGCGCGCCTTGTGCGCGCACCCTTTCTGAAGGTGGAGGCGACCAAGTTTACCGAGGTCGGCTACGTCGGACGCGACGTGGAGTCTATTGTGCGCGATCTAGTCGAGACTTCCGTGCGGATGGTGCGCCAGCAGAAGATTGAGGAAGTGGAGGACAAGGCAAAGGAGAACGCAGAGGAGCGTCTCATCGATGTCTTTGTTCCGCCGCCGAAGAAGTCAACGAATCCGCTCGACAGCCTGTTCTCCTCGCAGGCAGATGAGCCGGAGGTAAAAAAGGAAGAGCCGCCGAAGTATCAGGCAGGGCGTGAGTGGATGCGCAAACGACTGCGCTCCGGTGAGCTAGAGAATGATGTCATCGAAGTCGAGGTGGAGGAATCCGCGCGGCCGATGGGTAATATGTTTGCCGGCTCTTCCTTAGAGGGGATGAGCGACAATCTTCAGTCCATGATCGGGAAACTCGTGCCGAAAAACCGCCGCAAGCGCAAGGTGACAGTCGCACAGGCACGCAAGATCTTCGCGGCAGAAGAGGCGGACAAACTTGTCGATATGGATGTCGTCGCCGAGGAGGCGGTGCGCGCTGCCGAGTACAGCGGCATCGTCTTCCTCGATGAGATTGACAAGGTCGCTGTGAGCA
>ERZ772968.1535-NODE-1535-length-10627-cov-4.975880_pt1 | contig 10627 bp, 7 predicted proteins | sample MGYA00580674_ERZ772968 | MGnify/ENA primary metagenome ERZ772968 (study PRJEB29015, sample SAMEA2737940) | human oral metagenome | biome: human oral; feature: human-associated habitat; material: dental | place: China | collected 2138 ...
TGTGGCGAATCGTGGGTTCGTGGATGGACTCAAGGCGCGCGGCTACGAGGAGGGCAAGAACCTCACGATCGACCGCCAGAATGCACAGGCGGATCAGTCGAACCTCCAGAACATCGCGCAGCGTTTCGTCAGTGACAAGGTGGATCTCATCTGTGCGATTGCTACGCCGGCGGCGCAGTCCGTGGCGAACGCAACGAAGGACATCCCCATCGTCGGCACGGCGATCACGGACTATGTGAGCGCAAAGCTCGCGCAGACGAATGAGAAGCCGGGCGCGAACATCACGGGGACGAGCGACCTCAACCCGATCAAGGAGCAGATCGATCTGCTCATCAAGCTCTATCCAAATGCGAAGACAATCGGTACGATCTACTCCTCGAGTGAGGTCAACTCCGAGATCCAGATCAAGGCGATGACGGAGTACGCTGAGTCGAAGGGGCTGAAGGTACGTACGGCGACGATCTCGACCGTCAACGACATCCCACAGGCGGCACAGAGCCTTGTCAATGATGTAGATGTGTTCTATGAGCCGACGGACAATGTCATTTCCTCCTCCATCCCGACGCTTGTCGGTGTGACGGATGCGGCGGGCAAGGCGGTCATCTGCGCCGAGCCGTTCATGGTGACGGGCGGCTGTCTCGCGACCTATGGCATCGACTACTACAAGCTCGGCGTTCAGACGGGCGATATGGCGGCGGATATTCTTGAGGGCAAGGCAAAGCCGGCGGATATGTCGATCGAGACAGCACGCGACCTGACGCTTGTTATCAGCAAGGGCAACGCGGCAAAGTTGGGACTGACGATCCCGGAGGATGTGCTCAAGGATGCAACCCTGGTGGACTAATACAGACATAGAAAAGGTGGGGATTCGATGCAGATAACAAAACTCGCAAAATGTGCTGCGCTTGGCATCGCCGCCCTCGGAATTCTGGCATCGGCAGGATGTGGGCAGCAGGCAGAGAAAGGTGAGAAAACATACAAGGTCGGGATTGTTCAGCTCGTGGAGCACAGTGCGCTCGACGATGCAAATCGCGGCTTTGTGGACGGACTCAAGGCGCGCGGTTACGAGGAAGGCAAGAACCTCACGATCGACCGCCAGAATGCACAGGCGGATCAGTCCAATCTCCAGAATATCGTGCAGCGTTTTATCAGCGACAAGGTAGATCTCATCTGTGCGATTGCAACCCCGGCGGTGCAGTCGGCGGCAAATGCGACGAAGGATATCCCCATCGTCGGCACGGCGGTGACGGACTATGTGAGCGCGAAGGTTGTAAAGTCGAACGATGCACCGGGCGGCAACGTCACGGGTACGAGTGACATGAGCCCGATCGCCGATCAGATTGACCTGCTCATGAAGCTCTATCCGAATGCGAAGACGATCGGCACGATCTACACGTCCAGTGAGATCAACTCGGAGATTCAGGTCAAGGCAATGACGGAATATGCCGCGTCGAAGGGGCTCACGGTGCGCACGGCGACCATCTCGACGGTCAACGATATCCAGCAGGCGGCGCAGAGCATGGTCGGCGAAGTGGATGTGTTCTACGAGCCGACGGACAATGTGATCGCATCGGCGATGCCGACGCTCACGAGCATCACGGATGCGGCGGGAAAAGGTGTGATCTGCGCCTTTGAGGGCGGTGTCACGGCAGGTGCTCTTGCGACCAAGGGCGTTGACTACTACAAACTCGGTGTCCAGACCGGCGACATGGCGGCGGACATCCTCGAGGGGAAGGCGAAGCCGTCCGACATGAAGATTGAGACGGCGCGCGACCTCATGGTCGTTATCAACAAGAAAAATGCGGAGAAAATCGGTCTGACGATTCCTGCCGATGTACTGAACGGTGCGACGATTGTGCCGTAAGTAGGAGTGAACACAGCGGAGCGGGCACGCAGCGTGTCCGCTTTTTTTCGGACAAATAGGGAGTGACGTTATGGATCTCGTCATTGCGACGGCGGCGCAGGGTGTCCTGTGGGGACTCTATGCGCTTGGCGTCTATCTGACTTATCGCGTTTTGGATATTGCCGATCTGACGGTCGAGGGGAGTTTCCCGCTGGGGGCTGCTGTTGCCGCCTCCATGCTCGTTGCGGGCTATACGCCGCTGACGGCAATTCTCGCTGCGTGTGTGGCGGGGTGCATTGCGGGGGTTATCACGGGGTTTTTCTGTACGAAGCTCAAGATTCCCGCGCTGCTCGCGGGCATTTTGACGATGATCGGGCTGTACTCCATCAATCTGCGTGTCATGGGCAAGGCGAATCTGCCGCTCCTGCAGCAGGAAACACTGTTCACGGAGTGGAATATCTGGGGGCTGGATGCGGCGACGAACATCCTCCTCATCGGCACGGTCGTGGTTGTGCTTGCAATCCTGCTGACGTACTGGTTCTTCGGTACGGAGCTGGGGACTGCCATCCGTGCGACGGGGGCGAATCCGCATATGATTCGTGCGAACGGCGTCAATACAGATGTGATGATCGTGCTTGGACTGCTCCTCTCGAATGGCATGGTCGCCATCTGCGGCGCACTGGTCGCACAGAGCAACGGCTTTGCGGATGTCGGCATGGGCACGGGTACGATCGTCATCGGTCTTGCGTCTGTTATCATCGGCGAGGTGCTGTTTGGCACGCGCAGCTTTAAGAACTGGCTGATCTCCGTTGTGCTCGGCTCCGTCGTCTACCGTGCGGTCATTGCAATTGTGCTGCAGCTTGGCATGCCGCCGAATGATCTCAAACTCTTTACGGCGATTCTCGTGGCCATCGCGCTCTCACTGCCTCTGATTCAGTCGAAATACCATGCGATGAAGAAGGGGGCAGAGTGATGCTGCGTATAGAGGACATCAAAAAGACGTTCAATCCGGGAACGATCACCGAGAAGAAGGCTCTTTCGGGCATCACCCTCCACCTCGAACCGGGTGATTTCGTGACGGTAATCGGCGGCAATGGTGCGGGCAAGTCCACACTGATGAATGCGATTGCGGGCGCGATCTCCGTGGATACGGGCAAGATTTTGATTGCAGGCGAGGACATAACGAAGTGGCCGGAACATCGCCGCGCGAAGTTCATCGGGCGCGTCTTCCAAGATCCGATGATGGGGACGGCAGCGCGCATGATGATTGAGGAAAACCTTGCGATCGCTGCGCGGCGCGGACAGACGCCGACGCTGCGCTGGGGCTCGACGAGCGAGATGCGCGACGTGTTCCGCGAGAAGCTTGCGCGTCTGAAACTTGGGCTTGAGGAGCGTCTCTCCTCGCGTGTGGGGCTGCTCTCGGGTGGACAGCGACAGGCACTGACCCTTCTTATGGCGACGCTTGTGAAGCCGAATCTCCTGCTCCTCGATGAGCACACGGCGGCACTCGATCCGAAGACGGCGGCGAAGGTGCTTGAACTGACCGAGCAGATTGTGACGGAGGATCAGCTCACGACCCTCATGATTACCCACAACATGAAGGACGCGCTGCGCTACGGAAACCGTCTTATCATGCTGCACGAGGGGCGTATCCTCTTCGATGTGCCGCAGGAGAAAAAGCAGGGGCTCACCACGCGCGATCTCCTATCGATGTTCGAGCAGGCGGCGGGCAGCGAACTCGCTAATGATAGTCTACTCCTAAGCTAATCGAACATTAACGCGCTTCACAAGACGTTCTAAGTCGATTCCGTTATATTATCCATGAAAGCGAGAGATATTAAGAATGCAGATATGCTTTCGTACTCTCTGACTTTCGGTGCGTATTCTGCGGCCTTCCCTTCCGCGGAATTCACATACATTCCCTACATTTCTTTCTCTCTATCGAAAATACGCCTCCTGCTGCCCGGCGGGAGGCGTATTTTCTTGTGTAAATGCTGGGATGCGTCCTTGCTATTTTGGGGATTCGTAGTAAAATAGAGGAAGGAATCGAACAGATGGACGGAGGTGCGCGATGGGGAAGGGATGGCCGGAGAGAGTTTTGGAGCGTCTTGCGGCGTACATTTATCGCGACGAGGCGATTCCGAATGCGCCCGCGCCCACACCAAAACCTCCGACACCGAAGCTGCTGCGTGCGATGCGTTCGCTGGTCACGACCACACACGACGCTTGGCAGTCGCGCGCGGAGCTTTTTCTGAAGCAGGCGCGGCTGATGGCGGCCTACGAGGACGACTATGTCTACAACGGCACGGTCAACCAGTATTTTCCGACGTATGACTCGCTCTCAGATGCGCAGCTGCGCGGCTACTTCACATGGCGGACAGCGGTGCGGGAGGGACGGGTCGAGAAGCGGGGGATGTCCTATGCGTCTCTCTACGTCTATGAACTTCTGCATCTCATCGGGTGCAGGGACGCACAGGACGGCTATGAGAAGCTGCATTCCTTCTGTGAGGCGTATTGTTCCATTGATCCCCAGATTGCACACTATATTGCGGATTGGGAAGATGAGTTTGTGATCTACTACGGACTCGATCCCAAGCGGATTACATACGGTGGGGATGGGCTTATGCGTCATCAGCAGGATGATGCAATCCATACAATGCTTCATCGCACGGAGCATACGACAGAGGAAACGATGGCGGCGGTCTGCGCTCTCTCCTCCTATCGTCTGGAACGCTCGAAGCTCTACCGTGCTCATACGGCGGAGGTGAATGCAGTTGTGCTCCGCGTACTGGAGCGCGCTGCGGGGGACTATGAGAAGCATCGTCAGATCAGTTTCTTTGACGATTTGATTGCCGTGGAGCAGACTGCGCCCGTTCGCCTCTTTTCCTCTGCGGTATTTCAGCCGCCCAAGGAGGAGCCGGATCGCGTCTATGAGGTGCATCCTCTGCGCCGCTATGAGTGCGTGAGCGGGTACTGGACGCTGCACTCGTATGAGCGTCCCGAGCGTGCGGCACAGCGTCTGGGCGTGTTTTTGCGCGGTGTGGATGCCGGACTGCGTGCACATTTTGGAATCACAGCGATCCAGCCGCCAAAGCTGAAAAAATGGCAGGCAAAAATAATTGATGAGGAGATCACCGCCTTTCTTGCGGAGCAGAGGGCGGCAGAGGCGCGGCGTGTCCGGCTCGACTTTTCGCAGCTGGCACGCATTCGTGCGGATGCCGATGTGACGCAGGAGCGGCTGATCGTGGAGGAGGATGAGGAACCTCCGATGATGCCCATTTTTGAGCCTTCGCCTGTCGTTCCTCCGTCATCCTCTGAGGATACGCTGCCCGCCGCTCCCGTGATGACAGAGGGGGCAGGGGATATCAATGGTCTGGATGCGGCGGAGCTTCGGCTGCTCCGCACACTCCTCGGTGACGGTGATCTCGCGTGGGTGCGCACGGAGGGGAGGATGCTCTCCGTCCTCGTCGACGGCATCAACGAAAAACTGTACGATGATTTTGCGGACACGGTGATTGAGGGCGATCCGCCCGCCGTTGTTCCCGACTATCAGGACGAACTAGTGGAGAGGTATCTGCATGACAGCGAATGAACCGAAGAAAATCCCGCGCCGCATTGCCCAGACACTCGTGAATGCGCTCAAGGGCGGTGTTGTGCCGCGCATCGGCCTCCCGTACATCACCGTCGGACGGCGCAGCGAGATCGAGGCACTGCTCTCCGATGTGGAGATGATTGAGTGCGGCGGGGCTTCGTTCCGCTTTATCGTTGGACGCTACGGCAGCGGAAAGAGCTTCCTTTTGCAGACGATCCGCAGCTATGTGATGGCAAAGAATTTCGTCGTGGTGGATGCCGACCTCTCGCCCGAGCGACGCCTGCAGGGGACGCGCGGGCAGGGGCTCGCGACGTACCGTGAGCTCATCCGCAATATGGCGACGAAGACAACGCCCGAGGGCGGGGCACTCACGCTCATCCTCGACCGCTGGATCAGCCGCGTACAGCAGGAAATCGTGACGGAGGACGGTATCGCCCCCGAGCACCCCGATTTTCCTGCTGCTGTTGACCGGCGGATTGCCTCCATCATCTACGGGCTGAACGATCTCGTGCATGGATTTGACTTTACGCGGCTTCTGACGCTCTACTATCATGCCTATCGGGACGGCGATGATGAGAAGCGGGCGCAGGTTGCACGCTGGTTTCGCGGGGAGTATACGACGAAGACCGAGGCGCGGCATGATCTCGGCGTGAACATCATCATCACGGACGACGACTGGTACGAGTATCTGAAACTCTTTGCCGCATTCCTGCGGCAGGCAGGCTATGCAGGGATGCTCATCCTCATCGACGAACTCGTGAACATCTACAAGATCCCGCACGCGGTCACGCGCCAGTACAACTACGAGAAGATCCTAACGATGTATAACGATGCGATGCAGGGACGCGCACAGTATCTCGGTATGATTCTCTGCGGCACGCCCGCGTGCATGGAGGATACGCGGCGCGGGGTCTACAGCTATGAGGCTCTGCGCTCACGGCTCGCCGAGGGGCGATTTGCAGGGGAGCACCGTGACCTGCTCTCGCCCGTGATACGGCTCGCGCCGCTTACGCATGAGGAGATGCTCGTGCTCATCGAAAAGCTCGCCGCCATCCATGCGGAGCTCTATGGATATGCACAGATTGTCACGCAGGACGATCTCGCGGACTTCATCCGCATTGAGTTCGGACGGATCGGTGCGGACACGCATATCACGCCGCGTGAGGTCATCCGTGACTTCATTCAGGTGCTCGACATTATCTATCAAAATCCGACATTGAAAATCGCCGATTTGCTCGGTTCGGAGGAGTTTTCCTACGCACAGAATGAGGTGGAGGGCGCGGAGATCAGCGCACAGTTCGCGGAGTTCGAGCTATGAGCGTGTTCGACCGCTATGCGCCCTTCGTGCGTGACTATATCTACGCGCAGGAATGGCAGAGTCTGCGTGGTATCCAGATCGCGGCAGCGGAGGCAATCTTTGGGACGGACGACCATGTACTCCTGACAGCATCCACAGCGGCGGGCAAGACGGAGGCGGCGTTTTTCCCGATCATTACGCTCTTTCACGAGAATCCTCCCACATCGGTTGGATGTATCTACATCGGGCCGCTCAAGGCACTGATTAACGATCAGTTCGAGCGTCTGACGGAGCTGTGCCACAGGGCGGACATCCCCGTCTGGCACTGGCACGGAGATGTGGGGCAGACGCATAAGGCACGCCTGATGAAACGCCCGTCGGGCATCCTGCAAATCACGCCGGAGTCGCTTGAGGCACTGCTCCTGCATCGGCACATGGCGATTCCGAAACTGTTCGGCGATCTGCGCTTCGTTGTCATCGACGAGCTGCACTCCCTCCTGCGCGGCGATCGCGGCGGGCAGACGCTCTGTCTCATCGAGCGGCTTTCCCGCATCGCGGGCGTGCAGCCGCGCCGCATCGGGCTGTCGGCGACCATTGGCGATGCCAAGCGTGCGGGGGATTTTCTTGCGGCAGGGACGGGACGGGAGACCCTTGTGCCGCAGATCGAGGCAAAGGGGAGCAAGTGGCGGCTCTCCCTTGAGCATTTCTATGTGCGCGACACGCAGGCGGGGGAGGGACGCGACGACATTGTCGTGTCGGATGTTCTCGGCGCACCGACCGACACCCCGCCCGAGGCTGCCGATCCCGGGCTTGGCTATATCTTTGCACATACACGCGGGAAGAAATGTCTCGTCTTTGTCAACTCGCGCGAGGAATGCGAGGCGGTGACGACGACGCTGCGTACCTACTGTGAGAAACAGCATGAGCCGGATCGTTTCCTCATTCATCACGGGAATCTCTCCGCCGCATTCCGTGAGACGGCAGAGGCGCGGATGAAGGATGAGGACAGTCTCTTTACAACGTGCACGACGGCGACGCTCGAACTCGGCATTGATATTGGACGGCTTGAGCGTGCCTTTCAGATCGACGCACCGTGGACGGTCTCATCCTTCCTTCAGCGCATGGGGCGGACGGGGCGGCGCGGTCAGCCGCAGGAGATGCACTTCGTCGTGCGCGAGGACGCACCCGAGGCGCGTGCCCTGCTGCCCGCAACGATTCCGTGGAAACTGCTGCAGGGGATTGCCCTCATCCAGCTCTATCTTGAGGAGCGCTGGGTGGAGCCGCCGCGCCTTGACCGTCTGCCGTTCAGCCTGCTCTATCATCAGACGATGAGCGTCGCGGCATCCTGTGGGGAGCTCTCGCCGCGTGCACTCGCAGATCGTGTGCTCTCCTTGCACGTCTTTCACCGCATCACACAGGAGGACTACCGTACGCTCCTGCGCCATCTGATCGCGCAGGAACATCTGCAGCAGACGGAGCGCGGTGGGCTGATCGTGGGACTTTCGGGGGAGCGCGTCGTGCAGTCCTTCCGCTTCTACGGTGTCTTTCAAGAGAACGAGGAGTACACCGTCCGCTGCGAGTCGCAGGAGATCGGCACGATTGTCACGCCGCCGCCCGTCGGGGAGAAGATTGCGATCGCAGGGCACGTCTGGCGTGTGCTCGAGGTTGACCGCAAGCATCACCTCGTATACTGCGAGATGGTGAAGGGGAATGTGCCCGCCTACTTCGGTGAGTGTCCCGGCGATATCCACACGCACATCCTTGAGCGGATGCGTCAGGTCTTGCGCGAGGAGCTGATTCCGCCCTATCTGCTAAAAAATGCGGTCGCACGCATCACACAGGCGCGTGAGACGGCACGGCACTCGCGTGCGGCGGAGGATGTGCTCATCCCGCTTGGCGGTGAGATGTACGCGCTTCTGCCGTGGCTCGGCAGCTATGCCTTCCTTGCACTTGAGCGATTCCTGCGCATCCGCTGCGGTGCGCGGCTCGGACTGCGCGGATTTGAGTCCATGCGCCCGTACTTCATGCAGTTTACGATGAAGGTGACCCCGACGGAGTTCTTTCATATTCTTGCGGAGGAGGCGGCGGGAACCATCGAGCCGATGGAACTCCTCTATCCCGATGAGATCCCGATTTTCGACAAATACGATGAGTTCCTGCCGACGGAGCTTGTGCGGCGCGGATTCGCGTGCGGGATTCTGGATGTGAAGGGGATGCGAGCGGCGGTGTGCTCGTGGGCGAATGCACGGATTGACAGCCCCGCGCGGTCGTGATAGAATACGCTTGCTGAGTAATCACATGCGGATGTGGCGGAACTGGCAGACGCGCTGGACTTAGGATCCAGTGCCGCAAGGCGTATGGGTTCGACCCCCTTCATCCGCACCATATAGACATATTTTCGCCTTTTGGCACATACATAGGAATCGCTGAATCTATCCGTGTTTCCGTAACTCCGACTGTTTTGCAGTCGGCTTTTTTTCTATGGGGAGTGATCGTAATGTCCATCCTTGCCGCCTATGCCGTACCGCATCCACCTCTCCTTATCCCTGCGATTGGCGCGGGGCGGGAGCAGGAGATCTCTGCGACTGTTCGGGCATATCATGAGGTTATGCGTGCGGCGGCGGAGCTGCGTCCCGATACTGTCGTCATCATCAGTCCGCACGCGACGGCATACGATGATTTCTTTCACATCTCACCGGGCGCGGGAGCGGAGGGAAACTTTGCCGCGTTCGGGCATCCAGAGATCTCCGTTGGCATTCCGTATGACGAAGACTTTGTGCGTGTCCTCTCTGCTTTTGCGGGGGAGAAGGAGCTTCCTGCAGGAACACTCGGGGAGAAACATCCGTCGCTTGACCACGGGACGATGATACCACTCTTCTTTTTGAGTGAATATCTGGGAGATGCGCCGACCAAATTTGTCCGCATCGGCATCGCGGGACTGCCCGCGCATACACATGCTCTGCTCGGGCAGTTGATTGCGGCGACGGCGGAGCGGCTCGGGCGGCGTACGCTCTGCATTGCGAGCGGCGACCTCTCACACCGTCTGATGGAGGGCGGTGCAAACGGCTTTGCGCCCGAGGGCGCGGAGTTTGACGAACTCTGCACGGCATTCATGAAAACAGGGGATTTCGTCTCGCTCTTGCAGATTCCGGGCAGTTTTGCCGAGACGGCGGGTCACTGCGGGCTGAACGGCCTGTGGGTGCTCGCGGGTGCCCTTGACCGTGCGGCGCTGGATGCAACACTGCATAGCTACGAAGCTCCATTTGGTGTGGGGTATGCCGTTGCCTCGTTCACCGTGACAGGTCGGAACGAGGCGAATGACTTCGCGGCGCAGCTCGTGCGTGCGGAGGATCGGGCGATTGCCGAACTGCGTGCGGCGGAGGATGATTATGTGCGGCTTGCACGCATGAGTGTCGAGCATTTTGTGCGGACACATTCCTATCTGCCGCTTCCCGCAGAACTGCCGCAGGAACTGATGGAGAGCCGTGCGGGTGCATTTGTTTCACTCAAGAAATATGGCAAGCTGCGCGGCTGCATCGGGACGTTTGTGCCTGCGCAGCAGAGCCTTGCCGAGGAGATTCTCTACAATGCAGTGTCTGCTGCCGCGCACGATGGGCGTTTTGAACCGATTGAGGAGCATGAGTTGAACCGCCTCGTCTATTCGGTGGATGTGCTGAGTACGCCCGAGCCGATTGAGTCTGCGGCGCAGCTTGATCCAAAGGTCTACGGCGTTATTGTCAAGAGTGTCGCGGATAATCGGCGCGGGCTGCTCCTGCCCGACCTCGCGGGCATTGATACGGCAGAGCAGCAGATCGCCATTGCGCGTGAGAAGGCACGCATTCAGCCAAAGGAGCCGATTTAGACCGATTGTTTGCTAAGTATCCGAGGTTTGCAC
>ERZ772968.1538-NODE-1538-length-10618-cov-4.229102_pt1 | contig 10618 bp, 9 predicted proteins | sample MGYA00580674_ERZ772968 | MGnify/ENA primary metagenome ERZ772968 (study PRJEB29015, sample SAMEA2737940) | human oral metagenome | biome: human oral; feature: human-associated habitat; material: dental | place: China | collected 2138 ...
CATCACCCACAAGGACTACATGGACAAGTACCGCAAGTACATCGAGGACCTGGGGACCTACTACGACTCGGCCAAGTTGTGCTGGTCCGTCCCCGACTACTCCGCGATGACCTCGATCGAGGACATCAAGCCCCATGCCTCGCAGATCGACAACCGTATCGTCGGTATCGAACCGGGGTCCGGTCTGGCCAAGGCCTCCGAGGAGAAGGTGATCCCGGCTTACGGCCTGCAGGACATGAAGTTCCTGACCTCCTCGACGGCGAGCATGCTCACTGAGCTCAAGAAAGCTGTTGGCGCCAGGCAGGAGATCGTGGTCACCCTGTGGCACCCCTTCTGGGCGAATACCACCTTCAACATGCGCGACCTGGAAGACCCCAAGGATGCCTTTGGCAAGGGGGAGGGGCTCCACTTCCTGGGGCGTGAGGGGTTCGCACAGGAGTATCCCGAGGTCGCCGAATGGCTCGCATCCATCACGATGGATGAGGCCACCTACGGCAAGCTCGAGGACCTCGTCGTCAATAGCTACGGTGAGGGCAGGGAGGACGAGGCCGCCATTGCCTGGGCCGAGCGCTACCCGCAGTACGACTTCAAAAGGTCCTGATGCGGTCTGGAACGTCTGGTCCGCCCCGTTGAGGGTGAGGAGTCAATACCCCATGATCCCGTCGTCGGCATGCCCGACGGCGGGATTATTGATGGGGAACCGGGCCCATCGCCGGGTGCCGCGCTGCGTGGATAGCATCTCTGTGCAGTTGAGAAAGGAGTTTCTCCTCATGAGTGCAGGCGCTGTTCCCCATGGTCAGTCGGTACCTGAGCCGTTGGTCCACCCCACCGGTTCGACCCGTCGTCTGACCTTGATATCGCTCGTCCTCAGCGTCGGTTCACTCGTGTTTCTCATCGGGGGCGTCATCGGAATCGAGATTCACGGGGCTCAGAGCGTGCCGGGGCGGGAGCCGTCATCCTCATGGGGGATGCTCGCCGCTGTTCTTCTTTCCCTTGTGCCTCTTGGTCTGTATGGAGCGATCCGGTCCACCTTCGCGCTGCGCAGTGGGCTGGGGATGCGAGTGGACGACGGTGGAATCCACCTGTACTCGGCCCGAGGGAGTCGGACACTGAGCTGGGACAGTGTCCGTGGGCACTTCGACGTCATCGTCACCCGTGTCCGTTCCCTTCCCTTCGTCCACAAGGACGTCTTCATGCGAACCGTTGTCATCGTCAACGGTAATCGGATTGAGCTGCCCTGGCTCGACGCCAGAGGAGAGGGTAAGGATCAGGCGAATGAGCAGGTGCGTCGACACGCGGTCGATCTCTTCGCTCGTGATCCGAGCCCGGAAACGTCGGTGCGGCCTGATCGTCTTTCCCCCCGAAGCCCTGATCCACTGCTGATGGAGCAGCTCAGTCCTAACGGAGACTGGTTGCTGCCCGCCCTGTACGGCTGTTTCGCGGTTCCTGTTCTGGTAGTGGTTGTCCAGCTCCTGTCGTTCCTCCGGGATGGCTTCGGATACGCCTTCTCTTACGTTGTCGTCCCCGGTACTGTCGCATTTGTCGATGCCTGCGCGCTGGTCTACCTGATGGTGCTGTTCTCATGGCTGTACACCCCCACCTATGTCGTCGTCGAGCCGTCGGGGGTAACGGTCCGAGGGCGTCAGGGCAGTTGGAAGGGGGAGTACTTCCTGCACTGGGACCAGGTGCGCGGCCGGTTGGAGGCTCGGGTCGTCAGAACCACCTTGGGCTGGGAGGCGCAGGTGGTGTGTCAGACCGGGGACCGCGACGTCGTTCTGACTGGGGCGTCGCTCCTGGCAGCGGACGAGCGATCCGCCAGACGCGTGGCGCGCGAGCGGATCGCGCTCATCTCCTCCTACGACCCTGCTGCCCCGCTGCTCGGCGAGGAGTTCTACTCCTCGATGCGGTTGCCGTCCTCGTCGAGTAAGTAGCCCTCGTCGTCGATCGGCCGGAAGGTCATCCGGCCATCGGCGATCTCCTCGGCGAAGTGCTCCCTGGTCATGAGCCGGGTTCGGCGGCCGCGTTCCTTCATCTCCTCGTAGGACATCGAGGTCTTCCATGGAGTGTCCTGTGGGGGCGGTGGACAGGTGCATCGTGTTTCTCCGAGTCCGTGAGTCTTGGGTCTGGGAGACCGTCGTGCGGAGACTGCCGAGTCCTATCGCTGGAGCGTCTCCCGGTTGAGCTCGGGGGCGGGGGCGTGTCGGCGGCCGTCACGGAAATCGGCAGCGACGTACTCCGGCGGGATCGGCTGACTCCGGTGGGTGCGTTCCCGGTGGGTGTCATAGCCGAGTGAGGTGTCCCATGGCCTCTCGATGACGGCGACGAAGGCCATGAACGGCAGCCATGTCAGAACCGTCAGCGCCGTCGTCGATGCCGGAGCGAGGAGCCGGGCCGCCAGGAACCCGGCGACCGCTGGACAGAGCACGGCAATGAGGGTCAGTATCAGGCCGTGGGCGTCCCGAGAGCGCCACAGGCGCATGATGATGCGGTGTGCCGAGACGTCGATGATCTCGCGCACCGTCACCGCCACCAGGGAGAACAGGGCTGCCCGGCCGACGCCCAGGCCGGCTCCGGTGATCGCGGACCAGATGACCACGATGATCGCCAGTCCGATCGTCCCGGGCACTCCAAGGATCAAACGACCCACCACCATCGCCGATACCGGGGTGGCGGGCTTCCAGCGCCCGTGTCCTGCGCCGTGCTGTCCCGTGCTGCCCTCGCTCATGTCTCCTCCCCGGCCGGATGGGTGATCAGCCGTTTGAGTCATTCTACAAAAACCTGTGGGAGGTCTCTCGCGCTGGGGCGGTGGCCGGTGCCGTTGCGGCTGTGAGGGCCCTGGACGAGGACGTTGGAAGACGCGCATCGGGGTGGGGCCTGCCACCCTCATCCCGGTTTCCTCATGACGGTTGAAAATCATGCGTATTCTGTGCCCGTGAGTCCGGACCATCAGCATGCACGCGGCGATATCGACATGGCCTCTCTTCATGCTCAGGACTCCACCGGGTTGCTGGATCGGATCGATCGTGCCGTGGTCTGGGACATCCCCCTGAAGACGCCGTTTCGCGGCATCACCCGCCGTGATGGCGTCCTGCTTCACGGCCCCAGCGGTTGGGGCGAGGTGGCACCGTTCTGGGACTACGGGTCGGAGGTCGGCGCACCCTGGCTGGCTGCCGGACTGTCCCAGGCCCTGGGCGACGTCGTCCTGCCCCGTTACCGCGAGACCGTTCCCGTCAACGTGACGATCCCCGAGGTCGGTGCCCAGGAAGCGGCCCAGATGGTGCGTTCCTCCGGGGCCGGGACGGCCAAGGTCAAGGTCTCCGGCCGGCGTGATCGACGCTCTGACGACCTGGAGCGGCTTGAGGCGGTCCGCTCGGTCCTGGGCCGTTCTGGAAAGGTGCGCATCGACGTCAACGGCGCCTGGGACGTGGACCGTGCTCGTGAGAACCTGCCGCAGATGGATCGGGCCGCTGGGGGATTGGAGTACGTCGAGCAGCCCTGCGCCACCGTTCACGACCTGGCCGACCTGCGCCGCGCCGTCGACGTGCCCATTGCCGCGGACGAATCGATCCGGCTGTCGGCCAATCCGCTGGAGGTCGTGCACCGGCACGCGGCCGACGTCGCCATTCTCAAGATCGCCCCGTTGGGAGGCGTGCGTCGGGCCCTGGACATGGCTGATCGTCTCGGTCTGCCCGCAGTCGTATCCTCTGCACTGGATACCTCCATCGGCATCATGGCCGGCGCCGCCCTCGCCTTCAGCCTTCCTGCTCTGAGCCACGCTTGCGGTCTGGGGACCGTGCGCCTGTTGACCCGGGACGTCGCCGACCCCAGTGTCGTTCCCCGCAGCGGGATCCTGCGCGTCGACGTCGGTGCCCCGGTCTCCGAGCGCCTCCTGAACGAGGTGAAGGCGGGCCCCGACCTCACCAGGCGCTGGCAGACCCGCCTGCTCCACCTGGCCGCGGCCCTGCACGCCCGCCGTCAGCGCGAGCTCCGTGACCCGAGCCGGGCTGTGGCCGGACTGCCTCTGTGAGGCTCGTGCGAGCCCCACCGAACTGTGACGAATCGCGGCGGAGCGGAGACCAGGTGCTCTCGTATCCTCTTCCCTGTGACCGACTCCCCGGGACGCCCGCAGCCGCCACCGGCCCTGGCCGACGCCCGTAGCCTCGTGGCCGCTCTTGTGGCCGAAGGCGTCAGCGAGGTCGTCCTGTGCCTGGGATCGCGCAGCGCTCCGCTGGCGGACGCCCTGGCCGACGCCGCCGATGCCGGGGTACTGCGACTGCGGGTCGTGCTGGACGAGCGCAGCGCCGGCTTCATCGCGCTGGGGGTCGCTCGCGCCCACGCTTTGGCCGGGGTCGGCCGCTGCGCCGCCGTTGTCACCACCTCGGGGACGGCCGTCTCCAACCTCCATCCCGCTGTGAGCGAGGCCGACGCCGCCGGGATCCCCCTGCTCGTCATCAGCGCCGACCGGCCTCACGAGCTGGTGGGCACCGGCGCCAGCCAGACCACCGAGCAGACCGGGCTCTTCGCCGCTGCCCTGCGTCTGGTTGTGGACCTGCCGGCGGACCTCTCCGCCGACCTCGGGGGTGACGCGGCCGGTTCCGTCGTCGCCGGACAGGTGCGCCGTGTGGTGGCGGCCGCCACCGGGGTCATGAGTCGAGACTCCGGGCCGGCTCAGGTCAACGTCCGTTTCCGTCCGCCCCTGACTGCCCGGGATACGGGCGCGACCCCGCTGGACGACGTGCCGGCGCCGGCTGTGCTCACCCCGCTCGAGACGAGCGCGGGTCGGCAGTGCCCGCCAGCGCCTGTTCCCAAGGCCGGAAGCGGTGAGCAGGCCGGCAGTGAGCCCTTGAGGGAGAGCGCTCGGGGAATCGTCGTCGCCGGCGATACGGCCCACCCCGCCGCCGGAGCCCTGGCCCGGGCCGTGGCCGAGCACCTCGACTGGCCACTCCTGGCCGAGCCCACCTCCCAGGCCCGAGGCGGTCCTCAGGCCCTGACCCGCTATGCCGAGCTCCTGGAGACCCGGTCGGGACGCGAGCTCGCCGCACGCGCGGACCATCTCATCGTCGTCGGCCACCCCAGCCTCAGTCGATCCGTCAGCGCGCTCCTGGGGCGCGACGACGTGGAGACCACTGTCCTGGCCGAGCGCGCCCGATGGACCGACGTGTCCGGGAGGGCCCGCCGTGTCATCCCCATCGACGGCCCGGGTCATTTCCCTGTAGGTGAGGTCGCCTCTCGGGCAGCCCTGCTGGCCGCCTCCCTCGGCTTGGCACGCGTCGGCCCCGGCTGGTCCGAGTCCTGGCGTCAGGCCGTGGCGGAACTATCCGAGCCGGCCCACCCCGGCGGCGCCGACGCCGTCGCGAACGCCGCTGTGAACGCCGTGTGGGAGGCCAGTCTCGTCCCCGATGCCCCCGTTCTGCTGATCGGCTCCTCAATGACGGTACGGCGGTTCGACCGCCTCGCCCGTCCCGCGAGCACCGCCCCGCCGGCCGTCGCCAACCGCGGCCTGGCCGGAATCGATGGCACCATCGCCACCGGCGTCGGGATGTGGCTTGCCTCCGGCCGGCCGGTGCGCGCCGTCATGGGTGATCTCGCCTTCCTTCATGACGCCATGTCGCTGGGCAGAGGACTCCGTGAGAAGGAGGCGGATCTTCAGGTCATCGTCGTCGACGATGACGGGGGTGCGATCTTCTCCCACCTGGAGTACGCCCGCACCACAGCGTCTGGTCGGTTCGAGCGGTTCTACACCGCCCCGCAGTGTGCGAGTATTTCTGCACTGGCCGCCGCCCTGGGGGCTCGTGTCCACGTCCCCGAGGGCGTCGCAGCCTTGCAGGCGCTCCTTGATGAGCCGGTCAGTGGCCTCAGTGTCATCATCTGGGAGGTTGAGAGACGCGCTGGGCCGGAGATGCTGTCACCGGGGCGGTGCCGTACCCATGCCTAACGTCCGGACAACATGAACAGCGATAAAGATGGACAGCACCGTGTGCGGTGCGATCCGGAAGAGGGGATGGTGGCTCCCGCTGGGCCCTCTTCCTCTCGTTGCACTGCGATAGAACGGTTACACAATCCACAGTGGAGTCTCAGGAAATAGTCGGAAACGATCCAGTGCTCCACTGTTGTCTACCTGCAGATCAGGACAGAGCTCAGGGCTCGAGGAGGAATACACATGAGCGGCAACGACGAAACGAACCCGGAGACCTACCGGCCCGCCGATGAGCCCGACCCGGCGGCAGACGGCAACGACGATGTCTCCCGGTTCGCCGCCGGTCGGGAAACGTCTACCGCGGCCTCCGGAGGAGAGCCGCCGAGCCGGGCTGCTGACGCCGAGCACACCCAGCAGCTGCCCGCCGACCGGCCAACGTCGGTCTATGGGCCGTCCGCGCAGGGCTCCTCCTCGTCCTATGAGGACCGGCAGCCGGGCCCGTACCAGCCTCGGCAGCAGAGCCCCGCCTACTCCCAGGGGCAGCAGGCGCACCTCGGCTCTCCCTATACGAGCGTGCCGGCGACCCCTGCCGGCTACGACTTCACCCGGTCCGAGGACCGCAGTGGCGGTGCGCCCGCCGGTGACCCGTACAGTGGCTCCGGCGCCTACGCGCCCGCCGGGGATGCCGGGGAGTCCTTCTTCCCGACCGCGGATGCCTCCGGCGGCGACACTGGCAGGAGCCGACGTCGAGGGCCGGGGTGGGGTGCGCTGGTGGCCTCCATCGTGGTCGCATCCCTGTTGGGGGCGGGCGGCGCCGTCGGAGCGGTCAGGTACCTGGACGCCCGCGGTGGGGCCGAGGCGTCGCGGTCCTCGGCAGCTCCCACTGCGATCGCCACCGGTGACACGACCAAGACCGTCGACAGCACCGGCCAGGCTCCCGACTGGGAGGCCGTCTCGGCGGCAGTATCCAACGCCGTGGTGTCCATCGCCATCGCCGCGGAGGGTGGGAACTCCCTGGGCTCCGGGGTCATCTATGACGACAAGGGGCACATCATCACCAACAACCACGTGGTGGCGGGTGCCTCGCAGATTCAGGTGACTCTGGCCGACGGTCGCGTCTACGACGCGGATATCACCGGTACCGACCCCGCCACCGATCTGGCGGTCATCCAGCTCAAGAATGCGCCCGCCAACCTCACCGTCGCCCAGCTCGGTGACTCCGACCAGCTGACCACCGGCCAGGACGTCATGGCGATCGGTAACCCTCTGGGCCTGTCATCGACTGTGACGACCGGTATTGTCTCGGCGCTGGACCGCCCCGTCGTCAACTCCCAGGCGCAGGGCGGAGAGGGCGGCCTGGGTGGCGGCTCATCGTCGCCGGTCTTCACCAACGCCATCCAGATCGACGCCGCCGTCAACCCAGGCAACTCCGGCGGCCCCCTGTTCGACGAGAAGGGACGGGTCATCGGTATCACCAGCTCGATCGCCACCACCGGGGGTTCCAGTTCCGGAGAGAGCGGCAGCTCGGGCAGTATCGGTATCGGCTTCGCGATCCCCGTCAAACTGGCGGACAAGGTTGCCAAGCAGCTCATCGAGTCCGGGGCGGCCACCCATGCCTATCTGGGTGTCGCTCTGGAGACCGGCTCCGCCGAATCAGACGGTGATAGGCGCGCCGGCGCCAAAGTCACCTCGGTGGAGAGCGGTTCGCCCGCTGATAAGGCCGGTCTGAAGAAGGGCGACGTCATCACCGCCATCGACGGCAGGACCACCGCCCAGGGGTCGGCTCTCACCGGCTACGTGCGCCAGTACTCCGCCAACGACAAGGTCAAGCTCACGGTCATCCGCGACTCCAAGAAGCAGGACATCGACGTGACCCTGGCCGAGCGCAAGGACTCCTGACCGGAGTGGCTTCTGACTTGTTTTACCGAGACCGACGGCTCCAGGTCCAGGAGCCGTCGGTGAATTCTTCCTCGGTGGGTTCCAGGATGTCGAGGACCGTATCGAGGGCTTCGGGGCTGGAGAGCTTGGCGCGCAGCTGGCCGTCGGTGGAGAAGGTGCTCAGGAGGCGTTCGAGCTGGCGCATGCTCAGGGGTAGGTAGCCGATGGGGTACTGGAGCTCGTGATGGTTCTTGAGGGAGATGATGGCGTCGGCCTGGCGGACTCCCGTGAGGTGCGGATGCGTCTTCCATGGAATCTCGAGGCTGTGTCCGTTGGCCTGAGTCAGCTCGATGTCGCTCTTGCTGACGGTGATCCGATGCCTTACGGGGCGGCAGCCATGAAGGACCTGTAAGAGATAGAAGACGCTCAGTGCTCCCAGTGCTGCTAAGGCTGCTGATCCGATCCAATCACCCTGGCGGTGCAGCAACCAGGTAACTGCCGCGAGCGGTACCCCCAAAACACCCAGAAGTGGAACGCCGACTTCGAAGGAGAGCATGCCGGTTGGGGTCGTCATGACGACTTGATGGCTGTCGTGACTCCAGTATGTTCGGCCGGCTGAAAGGAAGTACTTGAGACACCAGGATGAAACTGCGTAGCTGACGATGAAGACAGCGAGGTAGATGATGGCCAGTGCTGTGGTGGTGCTTCCGGTGAGAAACATGGGGATGCTGAACATGGCTGCGGCCACAGCGATGGCTCCGAAGAACAGGGGTGTCCGATACCGGTTCTTGTCGATGCGTTCCGGTGTGATGGTGGGCTGGGTTGCCTTGCCCGTCAGGAAGCTCATGGCGGTCATCCTTACGTTTGGCGTATGTGCTGTCTAGCGGCTCCAGGTCCAGGAGCCGTCGGTCCGTTCTTCCTCGGTGGGTTCCAGGACGGCGAGGACAGTGTTGAGAGCATCGGGGCCTGCGAGCTTGGCGCGCAGCCGGCCATCGGTGGAGAAGGTGCTCAGGAGGCGTTCGAGCTGGCGCATGCTCATGGGGAGGTAGTCGATGGGGTAGTGCAGGTCTTCCTGGCCTTTGAGGGCAATGATGGCATATCCTTGACGGATCTCTTTGAGGTACGGATGAGCCTTCCACGGAATCATGTCAGTGCGCCCATCGATCCGGGTCAGTTCGAGTCCATTCTTACTTAAGGAGATTCTGTGTCCATGGGCGTGTCTCGCTCTGAGGGTCGGAAACAGGTGGTAAAGGGCTAACATACCCAATGTTGTCAATCCGAGGGAAACCATCCAGGCGTCACGACTTCCTATCGCTCGAGCGACAACTCCTACGACGACGGAGAATGCAGCCAAAGAAAGTGGGAGTATTTCTGACCTCACTAAGGCTGGAGGAACAATCAGTTCTGTCCGCGTTTCATTGCTTGTCCACCAGAGTCTTCCGTGGAAGACGTGATTCTTTAGGGCTTGCAAAGATCCGGCAGCGGAGGCCATAACGAGACTCGTATAAAGAAGTCCCAGAGATGCCGTCATATTGTCAGCATGATAGAAAAGGGTGGCTAAGGGTGTCAGGATGGGAGATACTGTCGTAATCACAGCCTGGGTTCGATTTCGTCCTTTGTCTACCTTGTCCATACTCAATCGAGGTCGGTTCGGCATGATGTTCAACTTCTTGCGGGGGTTCGCGCTGCGATAACTTTAGAGGATTCTGCAGAGTATATTGCTCCAAGCGAACTTCAGTTTGTGAACACGCTCTTTCAACCCTCGTAAATCTTGTCACTGCTGTGTTCTGTGCGCTGCGTAGTAGGATTTCTTGCCTGTTTATATATTCGTATTGTTTCATGTCTGGCTTTCTGCTGGGGCGGTCGGCCTCCAGTTCCAGGAGCCGTCGGTGAGTTCTTCCTCGGTGGGTTCCAGGATGGCGAGGACCGTATCGAGGGCTTCGGGGCTGGAGAGCTTGGTGCGGAGTTTGCTATTGGTTGAGAAAGTGCTCAGGAGGCGTTCGAGCTGGCGCATGCTCATCGGGAGGTATGCCATGGGGTAATGCAGTTCGTCGTAGTTCTTGAGAACGATGAGGGCATCACCCTCGCGGCCTCCGATCAGAGTCGGATGGTCCTGCCATCGGATTCTGTCAGTATGTCCGTCGATTCGAGTGAGCTCGACACCGTTCCTAGTCAGGGTGATTCTCTGCCGACTGGGACCTCCCGCTTTGAGAATAGGGAGAAGGAATGGAATACTAACTGTTCCTGCGATCACAAGAATGACGGGGCCTAGCCATTCTCCTCGAGCTCTCAGGGGTAGCAGGATAGTGCCGAGCGGAAGAGAGAAACCGGCCAATAGCAGTGAACCAAACTCCCATCCGACCAGTGTGTACGTGGTTGTCAATACTACGCATTTATCGCCTCGTCGCCAGTATTGTCGACCATTGCGTATCCCTGCTTTCAAGAACATCTGTGAAATGGAGAGAGAGGTGGATGCTATGGCGCAATAGAATAATGCCAGACTGGTTACTAATTCCTTATGCTGATATGTCAGTAAACCTCCGATAATGCCAACGGCAGTACTGAAAACATACAGCAAAAGTATTATTGGGCGTCGTCTGTCTACCGTCCTTGCTGAGAGTAGTTTTGACTTATTCATTGGTAGATCCTGTCGCTGTCGTGTGCTGTGCACTGCGTAGTAGGATTCTCTGCCTGTTTAGGTACTTGCATGACTGTCTGCTGGGGCCGTCGACCTCCAGTTCCAGGAGCCGTCGGTGAATTCTTCCTCAGGTGGGTTCCAGGATGGCGAGGACCGTATCGAGGGCTTCGGGGCTGGAGAGCTTG
>ERZ772968.1540-NODE-1540-length-10615-cov-4.174716_pt1 | contig 10615 bp, 7 predicted proteins | sample MGYA00580674_ERZ772968 | MGnify/ENA primary metagenome ERZ772968 (study PRJEB29015, sample SAMEA2737940) | human oral metagenome | biome: human oral; feature: human-associated habitat; material: dental | place: China | collected 2138 ...
TTTATGTTTCGATTGTAGCAGAAAGGTCTCAGGTCTATGGAGGAAAGCAAGAAGCAGTCGCTCTTTGTGGCGCAGTTAAAGGATACGATAGAGGAAAAGAAGAAGCGGCTCGGCCGTCCCGTGCGCTACCACATCACGACGATGGGGTGTCAGATGAATGCGCGCGACTCGGAGAAGCTCTCCGGCATTCTCGCGGAAATCGGCTGTGAGGAAATCCCGACCGAAGACGCCGACATTCTCCTCTTTAATACCTGCACGGTGCGGGAAAATGCGAACGAGAAGCTCTACGGGCATCTCGGTATCGTGAAGCATTTCAAAAAACTGAATCCGGATATGCTGATCGGGATTTGCGGTTGCATGATGCAGGAAAAGGACGAGGTGCTCCGGATTCAGAAGAAATATCGCTTTGTGGATCTCGTCTTCGGCACGCATAACATCTGGAAGTTTCCGGAGCTGCTCTACGCGGTCGAGGCCGAAAATCAGCGTGTCATTGACACGGCGGAGGAGCGGAACGGATTCCGGGATCACATGCCGGCGCGCCGCAAAATCTGGTTTAAGTCCGGCGTAAACATCATGTACGGCTGCAATAACTTCTGCACCTACTGCATTGTCCCCTATGTGCGCGGCAGAGAGCAGTCCCGCGAGGCAGAGGACATTGTGCGCGAGGTGAAGGCGCTCGTCGAGGACGGCGTAAAAGAAATCATGCTGCTCGGCCAGAATGTCAATTCCTACGGAAAGGGGCTTGCAAACGGCGAGACATTTGCCTCTCTCCTCGAGCGGGTCTGCGCGGTCGAGGGCTTGGAGCGCGTCCGCTTTATGACGCCGCACCCGAAGGATTTGTCGGATGAGCTGATTCAGGTCATCAAGCGAAATCCGAAAATCTGCCGTCACATTCACCTGCCGCTCCAGTCGGGCAGCAGCAAGATTTTGCAGCGCATGAACCGCCGGTATACCAAGGAGTCTTATCTCGCCCTGGTCGATAAAATTCACCGGGAACTACCGGAAGTCGGTCTCACGACGGACATCATTGTCGGCTTTCCCGGCGAGACCGAGGAAGATTTTCAGGATACGCTCGAGGTCGTGTCCCGCGCGGGGTACCAGGCGGCGTTCACCTTCATCTATTCCAAGCGGAGCGGAACACCGGCCGCGGAGTTTGAAGATCAGGTGCCGGAAGATGTTGTCGCGGACCGCATGCAGCGGCTCATTGCGCTGGTGCAGCAGTTTGCCTCGAAGGCGGCCGACCGCGACGAAGGCAAGGTGGAACCGGTTCTTGTCGAAGAAGTGAATCCGCAGCGCGCGGGCTATGTGACCGGACGGCTCTCAAATAACCTGATGGTTCATTTTCCGGGCGATGAGAGCTTAATCGGGCAGATGGTCCCGGTTTTGCTTACGGAGTCCAAGGGTTTTTACTACATGGGAGAGAGGAGAGACTAAAGTGGCGCTTTCGCCGATGATGACACATTATCTGGAGACCAAGAAGGCCTATCCGGACTGCCTTTTGTTCTATCGCCTCGGCGATTTCTACGAGATGTTTTTTGAAGACGCGCGCCTTGCGTCAAAGGAGCTCGAACTCACGCTGACGGGCAAAGAGTGCGGCCTCGAGGAGAGAGCGCCGATGTGCGGCGTCCCGTTTCACGCCGCCGACGCCTACATTAACCGCCTGGTGAAGCGGGGCTATAAAGTTGCGGTCGCCGAGCAGATGGAAGACCCGAAGCTCGCAAAGGGCCTTGTAAAGCGCGAAGTGATTCGCGTCGTGACGCCCGGCACCGTTACGGCGGCAGGCGCTCTCGAGGAGGAGAAGAATAACTATCTCGCCGCGGTTTCGGAGGAAAACGGCCGCTACGGCCTTGCCTTTGCGGATATTTCGACGGGAAGTTTTTTCGTGACGGAAGCGGACGGCCGGAAGGAACTCGGGGACATTCTGGCGGAGTTTCATCCGGCGGAACTGCTAAAAAGAAAGAACCTCTCGCTCGATGGCTGCCTCCGGCATGAGGAGGAACTTGCAGTCAGCGAGTTGCCGGACAGTGCCTTTCTCAGGGACAATGCGGTTTCGCTGCTCACCGAACACTTCCGCGCGGCGACCACGGAGGCGCTCGGCCTCTCCGATTATCCGCTCGGTACGCTCGCGGCGGGCGCGGCACTTCGCTATCTCTACGACACGCAGAAAAACCGCTGCGAACTGATTACCGAGCTGAAAGCTTACCGGGGCAACGCCTATCTCTTCATCGATGCCGCCTCCAGACGGAATCTGGAACTCACAGAGACCCTTCGCGACAAGAATAAGCACGGGTCTCTGCTTTGGGTGCTGGACCGCACGAAGACGGCGATGGGGGCGCGCTTTTTAAGAAATCTTCTGGAAAAACCGCTGCTCGGCATACCGGAAATTGAGGCGAGACAGGATGCGATTCAGGAATTCCTGTCCCGCTACATTGACCGCGAGGAGCTGAGAGAGTATCTCGCGCCGATTTACGATATGGAGCGGCTCATGGGGCGCATCACGCTCGGCAGCGCGAATGCGCGGGACATGCTGGCGTTCGGCAGTTCCATTGCGGCGCTGCCGCCGATTAAGGACTTGTTACAGAGTTTTTCGGCACCGCTTCTCCGAAACTTTTCGCAGTCGCTCGACGACTTAAGGGATCTCTCCGCGCTCCTTGCGCGCGCCATTGCGGACGATCCGCCGCTCACACTCCGCGAAGGGCACATTATCAAAGACGGGTACCACGAGGATGTGGACCGCTACCGCCGCGCAAGCACCGAGGGCAAGCAGTGGCTCGCCGAACTCGAGGAGCGGGAGCGAAATAAGACCGGCATCAAGAATCTCCGCATCAAATACAACAAGGTCTTTGGCTATTATTTCGAGGTCACAAAGTCGGCGCTCTCTCAGGTGCCGGACTATTTTCAGCGGCGGCAGACGCTCGCGAACGCCGAGCGCTATACGACCGAGGAGCTCGGAAAACTCGAGGAGAGCATACTCGGTGCAGAGGAAAAGCTCCTGACGCTCGAGTTTGATTTATTCCAGGAGGTAAGACAGAAGCTTTCCGCAGAGGTCGCGCGCATTCAGACGAGTGCCGGCATCATTGCCTATCTCGACGCCCTGCTTTCGCTTGCCGATGTCGCGGAGCGCTATCAATATGTGCGGCCGAAACTGACGGCGGACGGTCCGCTCCGCATTGTGGGCGGGCGGCATCCGGTGGTGGAGCGCATGATGGAGAGCGGCCGCTTTGTCGAAAACGACACCTTGCTCGACAGCGAGGAAAATCGCATTGCCGTGATCACGGGACCGAATATGGCCGGAAAGTCCACCTATATGCGCCAGACGGCCCTGATTGCCCTGCTCGCGCAGACAGGTTCCTTTGTCCCGGCAACCGAGGCGGAGATCGGCATCTCCGACCGCATTTTTACGCGCGTCGGCGCCTCGGATGATCTCGCGTCCGGGCAGTCTACCTTCATGGTGGAGATGACCGAGGTCGCCAACATTCTCCGCAATGCGACGAAGCGGAGTTTAATTATTCTCGATGAAATCGGCCGCGGCACTTCGACCTTCGACGGGCTCTCGATTGCCTGGGCGGTGGTCGAATATCTCGCTACCGGGCGACTTGCCGGCGCAAAGACTCTGTTTGCGACCCACTACCACGAGCTGACCGAGCTCGAGGGCAGCATTCCGGGGGTTCACAACTACTGCATCGCCGTAAAAGAGCAGGGCGACACGATTGCCTTCCTCCGGAAAATCGTAAAAGGCGGTGCGGATCAGAGCTACGGTATTCAGGTCGCAAAGCTCGCGGGTGTGCCGGAGACGGTAACGGCGAGAGCGCGAGAGATTGCGGCGGAGCTCTCCGGGGCGGACATTGCGGCGCGCGCCAAGGAACTCGCGGCGCGTGGGCAGGCGGCCGCGGCTTTTCCGGCTGAACATGCGCCCTGTGAGGTGCCCTTACAGCCCGCGGAACGCGACATACTCGAGAGACTTAAGAAGGCCGATCTTTCGGAACTCACGCCGCGTGCGGCGATTGATTTTCTCTATCAGCTGCAGGAGGCGCTATGAGCATTCAGCTTCTCGACGAGTCAACCATCAATAAAATCGCGGCGGGCGAAGTCATTGAGCGCCCGGCTTCGATTGTGAAAGAGCTCGCGGAAAATGCAATCGATGCCGATGCGAGTGTCATCACGATTGAAATTCGCGACGGCGGCATCGCGATGATACGGGTGACGGACAACGGGAGCGGTATTGCGGCCGATGAGGTGCCGACCGCCTTTCTTCGCCACGCGACTTCCAAAATCCGGACGGCGGAGGACATTCACCATGTACAGAGTCTCGGCTTTCGCGGCGAGGCACTCGCAAGCATCGCGGCGGTCGCGCGAATCGAGCTCATCACGAAGCAGCGGGATGCATTGACCGGCGTCCGCTATACGGCGGAGGGCGGGCAGCAGACGGCGCTCGAGGAAATCGGCGCACCGGCTGGGACTACGGTGATTGCCCGCGACCTCTTTTTCAATACGCCCGTTCGTCGCGGCTTCTTAAAGGCAGCGGTCACGGAGACCGCCCATGTCGCGGCGCTCGCCGAGGAGCTTGCGCTCTCACATCCGGAGGTCTCGATTCGCTTTCTCGCAAACGGCCAGAGCCGTTTCCACACGAGCGGAAACCGGGAAGTGAAGGACATCATTTACCAGCTTTACGGGAGAGAGATTGCGACCAAACTCCTTCCCGTCGAGCGGGAGGAAAAGGGACTCTCGGTGCACGGCTTTATCGGACGGCCCGAGATTTCAAGGGGCAGTCGCGCGCTTGAACACTACTGCATCAACGGGCGCTATATCAAGAGCCCGCTGCTCTCGAAGGCCATCGAGGACGGCTACGGTGACCGCATGATGCAACATAACTTCCCCTTTGCTGTCCTGTTTCTTACAACAAAGCCCGAAGTTGTCGATGTCAATGTGCATCCGACCAAGCGTGAGGTGCGCTTCTCGGACGGTCAGGCGCTGTATCTCTTTCTCCGCGCCGCAGTCGAGGATGCACTGCAACGCGCGGAGTTGATTCGCCTCTCCGCGCTCTCGGAAGAGCGGCGTACCATACCGGAAGTATCCCGGAAAAAGGCGGAAAAGCCGCCGGAGCCTTTTGAGACGAAGCGCCTTCGGGCGGAGAGACAGCAGGAAGAAGCGGAGAAAGAACTCTCTCTTTCCTCCTTTCTCTCGGCCTACGGGCAGCGGCAGTTGAATCAGAGCGCGGAAACAGAGCGCAGTACAAATCGGCCGGAACAGACAGAGCAGCCCTTGCAGCGGGGCGCGGAAGAAGAAAAGCAGGCGGGGCGCGAAGAACCGGCGACAGGCGGCGAGACAGAGAGGGCTGTCGCCGAAGAGATGCCGGCCTTTGAGACCGTGGAGCGCGGCGGACAGTATGCGCTGTTTCGCCCCGAGGAGCGGCAGCATCTCCGGCTGGTCGGTGCGGTCTTCGATACTTACTGGATTGCCGAGCGCGGCAATTCGATGTATCTCATCGACCAGCATGCGGCGCATGAGAAGGTGAACTATGAGAGGTTATTGCGGGACTACCGGCAGCAGGCTGTGAGTGCGCAGCGCCTGGAGCCGCCGCTCCTCCTCACGCTAAGCGCGGAGGAGGCAGCGCTCCTTACGGAGCAGCATAAGTGCTTTGAAAAAATCGGCTTTTCAATCGAGCACTTCGGCGGCTCCAGCTATGCGGTCCGCGCCGTGCCCGACATTTTGCCCTCGGTCTTAAAAGAAGAGCTCCTGAAAACGATGTTTGCGAGCCTGCTCGCGGGGCAGCGCGCCGACGATGTGCCGCTCCTCATCATCGAAAAGACCGCGTCCATGTCCTGTAAGGCGGCGATTAAGGGCAATCAGCATATCTCACAGCGGGAGGCAGAGGCCTTGCTCGACGAGCTCTTTGCGCTCGAGAATCCTTACAACTGCCCGCACGGCAGGCCTACCATCATAGAACTCACGAAGACAGAGCTGGAACGGAGGTTTAAGCGCATTGTGTGAAAAACAGACGCTGGTAGCGCTCACGGGGCCCACGGCGGCCGGCAAAACAGCGCTCTCGCTGGCACTCGCAAAAGCGCTCGACGGAGAAATTATCTCCGCCGACTCCATGCAGGTGTATCGGCACATGGACATCGGAACCGCAAAAATCACGGCGGCGGAGATGCAGGGCGTGCCGCATCATCTGATCGATATTCTGGAGCCGGAGGAGAATTTCGACGCGATGCGGTTCCAGAAGCTCGCAAAGCAGGCCATCGAAGAGATACAGGCGCGCGGCAAGGTGCCGATTCTGGTCGGCGGCACCGGCTTTTATCTGCAGACCGTGCTCTATGAGGTTCCTTTTTCCGAGGAGAGCCGGGATGAGGCCGTACATGCGGCACTGACGGAGCGAAGAGCGCGCGAGGGGATTGCGTCGCTTTACGCGGAACTTTCGGCAGTCGATCCGGAGGCCGCGGCGCAAATTCATCCGAACAATGAGAAGAGAGTGCTCCGCGCCCTCGAATATTTCCTCAGTAGCGGCGAGCGGATTTCCCGCCACAATGCAGAGGCGAGAGAGCGGCAGTCCCCCTATGCGCTCTCCTACTTTGTGCTGAATATGGAGAGACAGAGTCTCTACCGGCGCATCGATGCGCGGGTAGAGGCCATGTTTCGGGCGGGACTGGTCGAGGAAGTGCGTTCGCTCGCGGCGCGCGGGGTGCCGCGGACTGCGACATCGATGCAGGGCATCGGCTATCATGAGTTATTTGACTATCTGGACGGCAAAGCGGATCTTTTGCGTTGCAAAGAGCGCGTCAAGCTGGATACCAGGCATTTTGCCAAGCGTCAGCTCACCTGGTTTCGCAGGGAGCGGGACGCGGAGTGGTTTCTCCGGGAAGACTATGCCTCGGAGCAGGCCATCGTAGCGGAGATGCTTCGCCGCGTGGAAAAGAGAAGGGAAGAGACGAGATGAGTGCAGGATTGGACGAGAGTTTACTGGATATGTACCGCGCGGCGGGGCTGTCCGAACGCGTGTTAGCGCTCGGAGAGGCAGCGGAGGCGCAGTGCAAGGCGCGGTTTGCGGAAATTGATGCGATTGCGGAATACAACCAGATGAAAGTGCTGAACGCACTCCGCCAGCACCGCATCGGTGAGGCACACCTCTCGCCGAGCACGGGCTACGGCTACAACGACATCGGGCGGGATGCGCTGGAGGCGGTCTATGCCTCGGTCTTCGGGACGGAGGACGCCCTGGTCAGAGCGCAGCTTGTCAGCGGCACGCACGCGCTGACGGTCGCACTCTTCGGCAATCTCCGCCCGGGCGATGAAATCCTCTCCCCGGTCGGTAAGCCCTACGATACGCTCGATGAAGTCATCGGCATACGCCCGCAGCGCGGAAGTCTCCGAGAGTACGGTGTGAGCTATCGTCAGGCGGACTTAAAAGAGGACGGCAGTTTTGACTTTGATGCGATTCGGGACAGCATCAACGAGAAAACCAGACTGGTCGAGATTCAGCGCTCCAAGGGCTACGCGGCCAGAAAAACACTTTCGGTCGCGGAGATTGCGGAGTTAATCCGTTTTGTCAAGTCGGTGAAACCGGATGTGATTTGCATGGTCGATAACTGCTACGGCGAGTTCGTGGAGCGGCGAGAGCCCAGCGAATTCGGAGCGGATTTGCTGGTGGGCTCCCTCATCAAGAATCCGGGCGGCGGTCTCGCGCCGATCGGCGGCTATATCGCAGGCAAGCGGGAGCTGATTGAAAATGCGGCCTACCGCTTAACAGCGCCGGGGCTCGGCAAGGAACTCGGCGCCTCGCTCGGCGTCACCAGACAGTTTTTCCAGGGGCTCTTTCTCGCTCCGACCGTGACGGCTTCGGCCGAAAAGGGAGCCATTTTTGCGGCGCAGCTTTATCAGAATCTCGGCTTCCCGGTCAATCCGCGCGCAGAGGAACTTAGGCATGACATCATCCAGTCGGTCAACTTAAAATCCCCCGAAGCGCTCTCTGCCTTCTGTATCGGCATTCAGGCAGCGTCTCCGGTCGACAGTTTCGTGAAACCTGAGGCCTGGGACATGCCGGGCTATGAGGAGCCGGTCATTATGGCGGCCGGAACTTTTGTCTCTGGCGCATCGATTGAACTCTCGGCAGACGGCCCCATGCGTCCGCCGTATACCGCGTATTTCCAGGGCGGTCTCACCTATGCGCATGCGAAAATCGGCGTCCTGATGTCGCTCCAGAAGCTCGCGGACGCCGGACTCGTATAAACTGTGCTATAATAAACTTGTATTTCCTCGCTGTGCCTGGAGAGCTCGGGAGGAAAACAAATGAGAAAGTTGAGAGATATTCTGCCGGAGGAAAGACCTGCGGAGAAGGCGCGGCGTCTCGGCATTGCGAGCCTGGATGACCAGGAGCTTTTGGCACTGTTACTCCGCAGCGGCTGCAGCGGACAGGATGTCACGGAACTCTCTGCGCTGGTGCTTGATTTAGAGCCACGCCGCGAGGGTTTGCTGGGACTCCTTCACAACAGCATGCAGGACTATATGCGGATTCGCGGCGTCGGCGAGGCAAAGGCGTTGCAGCTCGTCGCAATCGGTGAACTCTCGAAGCGCATCTGGCGGCGGGAAGCGGCAAAGAATCTGACCACCGCGTTCGCCGATCCTTCGATTTGCGCGCGTTACTACATGGAGGCACTCCGGCATCTCGAACAGGAGGAACTCCATGCCGCCTTTCTCGACACCAAATTGCGGCTGATCTGTGACCGTTTGTTAAGTCGCGGCTCGGTCGATTCCTCGGTGGTATCCGTGCGGGAGCTTATGATTGCGGCGCTCCGCGCGCGCGCCGTTCGTATGATTCTGATTCACAACCATCCGAGCGGTGATCCGCGCCCGAGCAAGGACGATCAGAAGGTCACTGCCGAAATACAGGAAGCGGCGCGTCTCATCGGCATTCCGCTGGAAGACCATATTGTCATCGGAGATAATGCCTACTACAGTTTTAAGGAGTGGGGTCTATTGTGAAAATATCGAATAACCGCCTGGTTCTCATTGTGCTCAGCATATCCTGCGTCGGCATGATAGGACTTACGACAATCAAAAACGAGCAGTTGCGTCCGCTCCGGACAGCGGTCGGCTACCTGCTCATGCCGGTGCAGACCGGTGTGAACCGCGTGGGCAGCGCGGTCTATACGAATTTCAAGAACCAGGAACGGATGCGGACGGCACTCTCGGACAACGAGTCCCTCCGCAAGCAGGTCGCTTCGCTCACGATGGAGAATACGCGCCTGCAGAGCGACAGCTATGAGCTGCGCCGTCTGCGCGCGCTCTATGAGCTGAATCAGACCTACGGGCAGTACCGCATGACGGGGGCCCGCGTCATAGCAAAGGACACCGGCAACTGGTTCCATGTGTTCCGCATTGACAAGGGCGCGCGCGACGGCATCAAGCCAGACATGAATGTTGTCGGTGAAGGCGGCCTCATTGGCATTGTGACAGATGTCGGCGATAATTATGCGACAGTGCGCTCCATTATTGACGATGTGAGCCGCGTGAGCGCCATGGCAATTCAGTCGAATGACACCTGTATTGTCTCCGGCAGTCTGCAGCTCTATGCCTCCGGCAAGCTGAAAATCAGTGACATCACCGATACGGCAGATATCAAGGACGGCGATGCGATTGTGACGAGCACCGTGAGTTCCAAATTCCTGCCGGGCATTCTGATTGGCTATGTCGGCGACCTGAAGACAGACCCGGATCGTCTGACCCGGAGCGGCACTCTGGTACCGGTCGCGGATTTCGAGACCATTCAGGATGTGCTGGTCGTACTCGATTTGAAGTCGGAGATGCGGGAGGACGGCTCCTTTGAGACGCCGCGCACCACCTTGCCGGATGCGGACAGTCTGACTGCGCCGGAGACGATAGCTTCGGAGGAGAGCGGCGCTTCGGAGGCGGAGACGACTGCCGGAGAGAGTACGGCAGAGAGCGCTGCCGCAGAGAGCAGTGCCATAGAGACCAGCGCGGCGGAGAGCAGCACCGCGGCACCCGAGACGAGCACAGCCGCCGCAGAGACCGCGGCGCGCAGCACGACGGCAGCCGCCAGGACCACCGCAGCTACGCAGCGCGAGACGACGGTCGCCCGGCGACAGACCGAGCGGCAGACCGAAGCGCGTGAGACCCGTCGGCGTGAGACGGAGGCTTCGACGGAGAGAAGGCGGCAGGAGACGACCGAAGCGCCGCGCCGGGAGACCCGGGCCACACAGCCGCCAGAAACCCAGGCCGCACAGACCGAGCCGGCGCAGACCGTAGAGAGTCTGCCGAAAAATCCGTGAGGAGGGTAGTATGAAACGCACACTTTTAAACCTCCTTGTGCTGATTGCGGCTTTTGCGCTGCAGAGTTGTATTTTTCCGTTCATTCCCTTTCTCTCGGCGACGCCCAATCTGATTTTAATCTTTACCTTTGCCTATGCCTTTATCTACGGGCAGCGGGCAGGCATGTTCTACGGGCTCGCGGCGGGACTGTTGGTGGATTTGTTCCATTCCGGTGCGTTTGGCTTTTTCACGCTTTTCTTTGTCTGGATCGGCTTTTTAAACGGCTCGCTCTCGAAGTATTACTATGAGAGCTATATCCCCCTGCCGCTCCTGCTCTGCACCGTCAATG
>ERZ772968.1542-NODE-1542-length-10603-cov-14.584850_pt1 | contig 10603 bp, 8 predicted proteins | sample MGYA00580674_ERZ772968 | MGnify/ENA primary metagenome ERZ772968 (study PRJEB29015, sample SAMEA2737940) | human oral metagenome | biome: human oral; feature: human-associated habitat; material: dental | place: China | collected 2138 ...
TCTCGTAGGGGATACGCACCGAAGTGGCTCCCAGCGCGCCCGCTGCGATGTCGCTTTCGTTGAAAGTATAGGTGATCCCGATGTCGTCCACATAGAAATTGCGGTTCGGGTAAATCTCATTGATGTTGTAGAAGCCGATGTTCTCCAGATCGGCCACCTTGTCTACATTGTTATATAGCGCAATGGCGTCCACGATGATCTTCGCCAGATCGTCCTTGTAGTCCTCATTGAAAATCTCGCTTTCCGTCACGCGGTTGCCCGTCTTCAGGTCGATCACCCAATTGGTGTACGTGCGGACTGGCGAGGGTGTCCCAGCGTTGTATTCCCGATAGACGGAGTAACACAGCACGTCTTTTTGGTTAAACAGAATGCTATCGCTCAGCAGCTCATATTCCGGTAACGACGGCCGGTCGGAGGTGTCGAATTCCTCGCCCTCGAAGTCCATCACCGCCGTGCGGTCCTCCGTGTCCTGCTCAAAGTCCGAAACGTCCCTGTCCTTCAGGTGCAAGCCGTAATCCTCGACATACTTATTCACCGCCTCCTTGATTGGCAGTTGCGCATACGTATCGCCCAGCATGCTCCGGACGAATTGCTGTTGCACAGCCTCAAGCACGCCCCGGTTGGCATACTCCGTCGGATACGTGAAGTGGATCTTCAGCACACGCCCCTCGGTCGTAGTGTCCTTCTTGTTTTCCACGGGATAAGTCTTTTCAACCACCACCGACTCGAAACGAATTGCATTCTCTTCGATCTCTTTCCCCTCCGAATGGCACGCTGAGAGCATTCGGACAAGCAGAAGAAGGGTCAACCCCTTTGTGTAACCAATATTCATACTTCTTGCGTGTAAATACGTGGCAAATGTAAGACGCTGTTCGAAATCCCTACTATTTCGGCCCATTCTGCCTCCCCGAAGGCTCCGCGCACCACCTCGTGCCCCTTCTTCGCCACCTCGAAGCCCTTATGGAGTATGAAAACAGTCTCGCTCCGCCCCGTCGAGCCTTTACGGAGTACGAGAACAAGCTCGCTCCACCTCGTTAAGCCCTTATAGACCGCATTTTCAATCGATCGGAACTTCCCGAACGACTATTCCATCCTGCACTTCTATTTCGGGAAGTTCCGAAAGTATATACACATCTATAACATACTCTCGGAATCATCCGAAAGGAATAAACTTCTCGTATATACCCTTCGGATCTTCCCGAAGAGTCTATACTTCATTTTTAAGCCTTTCGGATACTCCCGAAATTCTTTGATATGCATATCTAATCTTTCGGGAATATCCGAATAGCCTTAAAATTCAATTTCAATTGATCGGATACTCCCGAAGGTATTTATACATGATATTTATCCTGTTCGGGAATATCCGAGGCTTTCAATATACGATGAGAATAGCTTCGGAAGTTTCCGAAAGACCGTATCAGAGTTATAATCTAGTTCGGGAAGTTCCGAACAATTGGAAATATGCTCCGTAAGGCCTTATTCGGGAAGTATAAGCCTCTCAGAGACAGTATTTAGGCCTTATCTCGTCCGTTACGCCAGAAAAACGATCCCCGCGGGCACGTCGCACGGACGAGCAAGCCCGTCGGAGTTCGTTTTAGGAGGTTTTCTTGCCCGTTATCCGAAAACCTGTACTTTAGCGTTGTTTTTTCACGCAACGCTATACATTAGTAATAGATGGCAGAGGATAGAATTATCAAGATCGACATCAATCAAGAGATGAAATCGGCTTACATCGACTACTCGATGTCGGTCATCGTCTCCCGGGCGCTACCGGACGTTAGAGACGGATTCAAACCCGTGCATCGGCGCATCCTTTTCGGGATGAACGAGCTAGGAAATACTTCAGACAAACCCTATAAAAAGGCAGCCAGAATCGTCGGCGAAGTGCTGGGAAAATATCACCCGCACGGCGATTCTTCGGTCTACTTTGCGTTAGTCCGACTGGCCCAGAATTGGTCCATGCGGTACACGCTGGTCGATGGGCAGGGCAACTTCGGCTCTGTGGACGGCGACAGCCCGGCCGCTATGCGATACACCGAGGCGCGCATGAGCCGACTGGCTGAGGAAATGTTGCGGGATATAGATAAGGATACGGTTGACTTCCAGCTCAACTTCGACGATACGCTGCAAGAGCCTACGGTGTTGCCAACGCGCATCCCGAACCTGCTTATCAATGGGGCATCGGGCATCGCCGTGGGTATGGCGACAAACATGCCGCCGCACAACATGACGGAGGTGCTTCGCGCCTGTCAGGCTTATGTGGACGCACGCGGTGAGATCGATGTCGAGGGGCTGATGGAGCACGTCAAAGCGCCCGACTTCCCGACCGGGGCCACGATCTACGGTTACGCCGGTATCAAGGAGGCGTTCGAGACGGGGCGCGGGCGCATCGTCATCCGCGGTAAGGCGGAGATCGAGAGCGGCGCGGCGCACGATAAAATCGTCATCAGCGAAATCCCCTACATGGTGAACAAGGCGGAGCTGATCCGCGCCATCGCTGATCTGGTGAACGAGAAGCGGCTCGACGGCGTGTCGAACGTGAACGACGAATCGGACCGCAGCGGTATGCGTATCGTGGTGGACGTGAAGCGTGAGGCGAACGCCAACATCGTGCTGAACAAGCTGTATAAGATGACGGCCTTACAGTCGTCTTTCAGCGTGAACAACATCGCGCTCGTGAACGGTCGGCCGAAGCTGATGAACCTGAAAGATCTGATCGGCAACTTCGTCGATCATCGCCGCGATGTTGTCCTGCGCCGCACACGCTTCGAGCTGAAAAAAGCCGAGGAGCGCGCCCATATCCTCCAAGGGCTGATCATCGCCTCGGATCACATCGACGAGGTCATCGCCATCATCCGCTCCTCCAGCAGTCCGCAGCAAGCCATTGATCGGCTCCGCGAACGTTTCGAACTATCCGAAGTCCAGGCGCGCGCCATCGTTGAAATGCGCTTGCGCCAACTCACCGGACTGGAGCAGGAGAAGCTCCGCGCCGAATACGAGGAGATCGAAAAGCTGATCGCTCGCCTCAAGGAGATCCTCGAAAACGAAGACCGACTGCTGCAGGTCATCCGCGATGAATTCCAAGAAATCATCGACAAATACGGCGATGAGCGCAAGACGGACATCGTCTACGCCTCCGAAGAGCTGAACCCGGAAGACTTCTACGCCGACGACGAAATGATCATCACCATCTCACATATGGGTTACATCAAGCGCACGCCGCTCAGTGAGTTCCGTGCGCAGACCCGCGGTGGGGTGGGTTCGAAAGGCTCCGAAACGCGCGAAGAGGACTTTGTCGAGCACATCTATCCGGCCTCGATGCACGCCACAATCCTGTTCTTTACCGCCAAAGGGCGCTGCTTCTGGAAGAAGGTCTACGAGATTCCCGAAGGCGCGAAGAACACCAAAGGGCGCGCCATCCAAAACTTCCTCAACATCGACTCGGACGACCGCGTGAATGCCTTTATCCGCATCAAGAACCTGACGGGCGACGTGGACTTCATCAATTCGCACTACCTGCTCTTCTGCACCAAGCGCGGACTGATCAAAAAGACATTGCTCGAGGCCTATTCCCGTCCGCGTCAGAACGGCGTGAATGCCATCGCACTGCGCGAGGGCGACGGTGTGATCCAAGTGCGCCTCACGAACGGAAACAACGAAGTGATCATCGCCAATCGGAATGGTCGCGCGATCCGATTCCATGAGAGCAAAGTGCGCGTGATGGGACGTGTGGCCGCCGGTGTGCGTGGCATGACGCTCGATGGCGACGACGACGAGGTAGTCGGCATGATCTGCATCAAGCATCCTGAGCAAGAGACGGTGCTCGTCGTCTCTGAACAGGGATACGGCAAGCGCTCCGCCATCGATGATTATCGCGTCACGAACCGCGGAGGTAAGGGCATTAAGACAATCCAAGTGACCGAAAAGACGGGCAAGCTGGTCGGCATCAAAAACGTCACCGAGGACAATGACCTGATGATCATCAATAAGTCCGGTATCACGATTCGCATGAAGGTGGCCGACTTGAACGTGATCGGTCGCGCCACGCAGGGCGTCCGCCTGATCAACTTGGAGAAACGCAACGACGAGATCGCATCCGTCTGCAAAGTGGTCTCCGAATCGGAAGAGGATCGGATTGGCGGCGTGGAAGAGTCGGCGGACGAGGCGCCGAACACACCGACCGACAACGCGTGATCCCTCGAAGCTATCAATCATCCATTCATACACAATTAAAAATTAGAGAACATGAAGCGAGTATTAGTAACCATCGGCTTGTGTCTGATGACGACCGTCGTCTTTGGTCAGAAGAAGGCCGTATCCGATGCAGAACGCATTGCGAAAGATTCCAAACCGGATTTCAACGAAGCCCGGGCCCTGATCAAAGGGGCCATGGAAAACGCTGAGACAAAGGACGACGCAAAGACCTGGTATGTGGCCGGCCTCATTGAAGACACGCAATTCAGTACCGAAAACATGAAGCAGATCCTCGGACAGAAGCCCGACGAAGCCGTTATGTATGAGGCGCTGGGAAACATCCTGCCGTACTTCAAGGAGTCCTATCGGCTTGACCAACTGCCCAACGAGAAGGGCAAGGTGAAGCCCAAATACACGAAGAACATCAAGGGTACGCTCAACGCAAACATCCTCTACTACTTGAACGGAGGCGCGTACTTCTTCGATCAGAGGAATTACAAAAGGGCCCACGATTTCTTTGAGCAATATCTCGAGATCGCCGACCTGCCCTTTATGAAAGGCGAAAAAGCGGCCGCAAGAGATTCCAACTTTATGATCGTGCAATTCTACGCAGCCATTGCCGCCATGCAAATGGACAATCCTCAGCAGGCGATCAAGGACTTGAACCGGGCAAAAGGAACGGACTACCGTCGTTTCGATGTCTATCAGTCGCTCTGTTACGTATACGATCAGGTGCTCAAGGACACCGTCGGCTTGGAGAAGACCTTGGAGGAGGGCATGAAGCTCTTCCCCGACTCGAGCTACTTCCTGAACAACATGATCAATGTCTACATCAGCACCAAGCGCAATGAGCAGGCTATGCAGCTGCTGAACACAGCCATTTCCAAGAGCCCCAACAACCCGCAGCTCTATTTCGCCCTCGGCAGCCTCTATGAGGTCGGTCTGAAGGACGAAGCCAAGGCAGAAGAGGCTTACAAGAAAGCGCTTGACTTGGATCCTGAGAATCCATCGAACATCTTCAGTGTGGGGCGTCTCTATTTCAACCAAGGCGTGAGCTTGCTGGACAAGGCCAATTCGCTGAACGACCAGAATCAGTATAAGGCGGAGAAAGCCAAGGCTGAAGCGATGCTTCGCAAAGCGCTGCCGTTCTTTGAGAAGGCGCACAAGCTGAAACCAGAGGAAAGAGAATACATGATCGGACTCAGAGGCATTTATTACAATCTGAGTATGAACAAGGAGTTCGACGCGATCAACGCAGAAATGTCGAAGTAAATCCGTCCCATATTTTTGGCTGTCCGCGCGGCCCCTCCATGGATCCGGAGGGTGTCGCGCGGATTTTTTTATACCCTCTCCCCTATGATTACAGGTTAACATAATTGTTATTATCGATCATATGGAAGTAGGAGGGGAGGGGCTGTTTTTGGACCTAATCAGCCGCCACGATGGCCTATCGTGGATTGTCTGGAATTCATCCCGATACCGCGGTGTATTTTAGGGCGCAAATGGGAGAGTCACACAGGAATCGCACGGAAAAATGGGCGAGATGCACGGTCAGAAGTAGGTCTTGAATCCGTTTTTCGGGAAAAAGGACGATCCGAATACCGTCTCGGAGGTGTTTCGTCGCGTTTGATGTTCAGCGCAATCAGTACGACTGGGAAATGGATCTGAGATATGATCCCGAAAAATGTACCCGCCTAAACCTTACCTCAAGACACACCTCCCCAAAATGTACCCAGTGAATCTTATCCCCAAAAGCAATCCCGAAAAACGTACCGGCCTAATCCTCGCCTCAAAACAGAGCCTGTCAAAACATTCCCCGCCCAACCCTTGCCTCAAAAAGCTATCTCGACCAACGTCCCCGCCTAAACCTTACCTCAAAACACACCCTCTCAAAACGTACCCGCCTAACCCTTACCCCAAAAAGCATCTCCCCAAAACATACCTCACGAATCCTGACCAGAACGCTATCCCGAAAAGCGTCCCCGCCTAACCCTTTCCTCAAGACACACCCTCAAAACGTACCCCACGAATCTTTGCCTCAAAAAGCTATCCCGAAAAACGTACCCACCTAACCTTTAACCCGAAATGCACTTCCCCAAAACGTACCTCACGAAACCTTACCCTAAAATACTATCCCGAAAAGCGTCCCCGCCTAACCCTTACCTCAAAATACATCTCCTCAAAACGTACCTCACTAACCTTACCCCAAAATGTTATCCCCAAAAACGCACCCGCCTAAACCTTGACAAAAAGGGGAATCGTCGGGTGAGAGCGCCTGAACTTTTCAGGGAGTTTCGGGCAGCGTCTATCTTTGCGCATCCAACGCTTGGGCGGGGAGCCTTTCCGTCGTTTGTGGTGTGCCTGAAATGGGCCGAGGTCTCCGGACTGAGGCGCGGGAGGGCTGCCTAACCCGACGCTCCGCACCTTGCGACGCATAACATCCACCTGTAACTACTCCGATTTTTATGTCTGATTCTACCATCGTCACCGGCCAATACGTACAGATCGACCAGACACCGGCGAGCTTAGGCGCGCGCGTCCTGGGGCGGCTGATCGACACCGTGCTGCTACTCGTTTACTGCGCGGCCGTGTTTGGGCTCTGGATCGCCTACATGCAAATGACTGGGGGCGAGCAAGATGCGTTTGGCTCCTTCCTGATCCTCTCCGTCTTTTACCTTCCCGCGCTCGGTTACACCTTCTTTTGGGAGACGTTCAACAACGGGCAGACGCCCGGCAAGCGTTTCCTGGGCATGCGCGTGGTCATGAAAAACGGAGACAGGCCCACCGTGGCGGCTTACCTGTTCCGATGGCTGTTTCTGCTCATCGACATGCACACCTCGTACGTCGGCATACTGTGTATTGCCCTGACTAAGAACAATCAGCGGGTCGGCGACTTGGCGGCTGGAACGCTCGTCATCAAGGAGAAAGACTACAAGAAGATCCACGTCACACTCGACGAGTTCAGCCATCTGAACCACGACTACCAGCCCGTCTTCCCACAGGCCGAACGGCTCTCGCTGGCACAAGTCGACCTCATCAACCGCACGCTCACGGGCGGCGATCGGCAGACGCGACCCGAACGGATTCACCAGTTAGCCAACGAGGTGCGCCGCTTTCTCGGGCTGGCGAACAATGGCGTGGCCGACGAGGCCCTCCTCCGCACCCTCATTCGCGATTACCAGCATTACGCCCTCGAGCCTGCCGTCTAAAAACGGATTCGGCGGCCGAGATCCGTTTCGAACAGCATCTAAAATGAACCCATCCCACTGTTTATGGTAGAACAAACCCTCTTTATGGCCGGCCTCGTGGTCGTGATCCTCATTTCCGTCATGCTAGCCAATCGGCTTCGCATAGCCTATCCCATCCTCCTCGTGTTGGCCGGTCTGGCCCTCTGCTTTGTGCCCGGCATGCCGACAATCCAAATCGATCCGGAGCTGATCCTCATTATTTTCCTTCCCCCGCTACTCTACGAAGAGGCCTTTGGGGCTTCGTGGAAGGAGCTTTGGCGGCTGCGCCGCATCATCAGCAGCTTTGCCTTCCCCGTCGTCTTCGTCACCGCTCTGGTCGTCGCCCTGGTGGCGAACGCCATCCTACCCGGGTTTTCCATCGCGCTGGGCTTCGTTTTGGGCGGCATCGTCTCGCCGACTGACACCGTGAGCACATCGTCCATTGTGAAATTTGTCCGTGTGCCGCGCGACGTCACTACGGTACTTAGCAACGAGAGTCTATTCAACGACGCCTCGTCGCTCATTATCTTCCGCTTTGCCCTTATCGCCGTCGGGACGGGTCAGTTTATCCTCTGGCAGGCTACGCTCGGTTTCCTCTGGATGGTCGTCGGCGGCGTCTGTTTAGGTATTGCCATGGGCTACGTCGTGATGCGCATCCACCGCTTCTTACCGACAGACAACAAGATCGACACCCTGCTGACCATCATCACGCCCTACGTGATCTATATCTTAGCCGAAGCCGCGCAGAGCTCCGGTGTGCTGGCCGTCGTGAGCGCCGGCATCTTTCTCTCTCCGCGGCGCTACGATTTTCTCAGCACCAGCTCGCGCGTCATGGCCATCAATGTCTGGGAAAGCCTTGTGTTTCTCATCAACGGCTTCGCCTTTCTGATCATCGGGCTCGGCATGCCGCAGATCATGGCTGGCCTGCGAAACGAGAGCATCGAGCTGGGGCAAGCTATCGGCTACGGCCTTCTTTTCTCTGCGCTGCTCATCGCAGTCCGTATCGGGGCTTGCGGCGTAGCCTGGCTGATGACACGCTTCATGAGCCGCTTCATCAAGGTGGCCGACGCACGGCCCGACCCGCGGGGCAACCTGCTTCTCGGCTGGGCCGGTATGCGTGGAGCCGTCTCGCTCGCCGCGGCGCTATCGATACCCTTGTTGATGGCCGACGGGCAGCCTTTTCCGCATCGCGACTTGATACTCTTCATCACCTTCGTCGTGATTTTAGTCACGCTCATTCTTCAGGGCCTTACCATGCCTGCGCTCATTCGGTGGCTGAAGTTGCCAGAGCAATCGAGCCGAGAAATGCCCACCCACGAGGCGCACGCCATCATGCAAGCCGCGCTGCGCGAGGCCGCGCTCGAATACCTCCGCGAGCAGCCCGAGACGACGGACGACCTGAAGTCGAGCGATGAATATGTCCAAGCCTTGGCCGACCGCTGGCAGCGCATCATGCCCTGTGGCGAGCGTCATCGCGAACTCATCTTCGGGATACTCGAGCGGCAGCGTCGCCGTATTCTGCAAGAGAATCGCACGCACCAGAACCTTGATGAAGCGATCGTGCGCCACTACCTGATGCGTATCGACATGGAAGAGGAGCGGCTACGACTGCCGCACTGAGCGCCGAGGCTGGAAACGCATTCCGATAAACATCACCCCCCATAACCCAACAAGTAATTCTTAGATTTTAGTTTTTAGCTTATGAAGACCCTGATTTTATTGACGCACGAGAACTACCCGGCGTCAAAAGCCAACCGAGCGCTGCTCGAATCGTTGCCCGAGGGCGCACCCGTCGTCGTTCGCAACCTCTACGAAAAGTACCCCGACGGACGCATCGATGTTGCCGCTGAGCAAAGCCTCGCTGAGCAATTCGACCGGATTATCTTTCAGTACCCCATGTATTGGTACGACGTCCCGGCCTTCTTCAAAAAGTGGCTCGACGAGGTTGTCTCCTTTGGCTGGGCTTTCGGGACCCGCGAGGCGCTCCGAGGCAAATCCATCGGCCTCGTGATCACCACCGGAAGTCCCCGCGAGACCTTCACCCGCGAGCAAGCAGGATTCACCATCGAGGAGTCCGCCCTGCCCGTCATCGCCACCATCCGCTACGTGCAAGCCCAATACATCGGCCTCGTCGCCCTCTGCAATGGCGACAATCTCGACCCCGCCGAGGTGGCCGAGTCGCGCGCGGCCTACCAGCGTTTGGTGCTGGGAAAGTGAAGGGTTCGTATCATCCCATCTTCGTACAATCCCCAAAAACGAGACATCCAATGGAAACGATTGCACAAACACCGAAAAAACGGGCTGCATTCAATCTGAGTGTAGGGCTCCTTGACCGCCTGAAGAAAAAAGCCACAGAGGAGCACCAAAGCGTGGATGACTTTGTAGAGAGCATCCTGCTGGACGCCATTTATTACGAGCCGAACGAAGCGACCCTTGAGGCCATCGAGGAAGCGCGCTCAGGTCGGTATGCGGGCACACTGGATGCAAGCAGTTTTGAAGCGTTTATGAAGTCCATCGAGGCGATCGAAGACTAAAATCGCCTGTTCTTGTTTTTGGGCATCAATGGCCGGTATCTTCCTCAGGGCGGATGCCGGCCATTGCTATATATATAATGTACGCGCACGCGCGTTTCCTTATTATATGCGGGGGTAGGAGGGGAGACGTGGCGAGGATCGCACTTCAGATGGGCGCCGCGATCCCGCAGAGGCCACGAAAAGCACTCCCACCCGTCTGTTGAAAAATAATTCTGACCCCCTACCCTATTCGCTTTTCTAAATGTTTGTACATTCGCCCCCGTTCCTACAGCGGTAGGGCGCTTGAATGCTTTTTGAGGTCAGAGAGGCGTTGGGTCGCACGTGTGGAGCGCCATCCTCGGTAAGTTTTGAACTCCGTCGAACGATGCAGCGCGAAACCCGCCGGGTTTTGGGCTTTGCCACTCGACATGGAGCGAAACCCGTCGGGTTTTGGGCTCTGCCACTCGACATGGAGCGAAACCCGCCGGGTTTTGGGCTTTGCCACTTGACATGGAGCGAAACCCGCCGGGTTTTGGGCTTTGCCACTCGACATGGAGCGAAACCCGCCGGGTTTTGGGCTTTGCCACTTGACATGGAGCGAAACCCGCCGGGTTTTGGGCTTTGCCACTCGACATGGAGCGAAACCCGCCGGGTTTTGGGCTTTGCCAC
>ERZ772968.1546-NODE-1546-length-10593-cov-11.741602_pt1 | contig 10593 bp, 9 predicted proteins | sample MGYA00580674_ERZ772968 | MGnify/ENA primary metagenome ERZ772968 (study PRJEB29015, sample SAMEA2737940) | human oral metagenome | biome: human oral; feature: human-associated habitat; material: dental | place: China | collected 2138 ...
TCCGCAACGTGGGTGACAAGCGCTACCATGACCACCTGGCCGAAGGGCTGACCGGACGCGAGCTGCTCGCACCGGGCCGCAGCCTGCTGGTGTCGTGGCAGGGCAGCTTCTGAGATCCCGGCATCGGAACCATTCCGGAGCTCCCGGGAATTCCGGGTGCCCCGGGATGGATCCGGACGCATCGACATTTCCAGGGCGGGTCCGCAGGGACTCCGGTGCATCGCCATCCTGACGGGGGGCAAGCCGCCATTCCTGCGGACCGCACCTTTTCCAGATCGTGGAGAGAACATGAGCAAGAAAGTATTGGTGACCCGTGCACCCCGGGGCACGCGCCGCCGCGCCCTGCTGGGCGCTACAGCCCTGCTGGCCGGCAGCGCCCTGCCCGGCTGGGCCCGCGCCGCGGCCGATGCTGCCGCGCAAGCCGGATCCGGCCAGGCAGCGAATGCGGCGGGTGCTTCCGCGGGATCGGCCGCTGCCTCGGGCAGTGCGGCTTCCCCGGCGGCACCGGCTGTTGTCGGCACGAAGAAGGTTCCCCGCCTGGTGCTGGCCGGCCCCTTTGCCACCGTCACCAACCCGCTCATTCGCATCATCGATGCAGGGCTGCTGGCCGACGTGGCTGAAAAGGTGGAGTTCGTCAGCTGGCGCACGCCCGACCAGCTGCGTGCCATGGCCCTGAAGGGTGAAGCCGATTTCCTGGCCATGCCCAGCAACCTGTCGGCCAACCTCTACAACCGCGGCCTCAAGCTGCAACAGATGAACATCGGCATCTGGGGCATCCTCTGGATGGTGGCCCGCCGTGACGGCCTGAAGACGCTGGCCGATTTCAAGGGGCAGGAAGTGGTGATGCCCTTCCGTGGCGACATGCCGGATGCGCTGTTCCGGCTGCTGTGCCGCAAGCAGGGCATCGACCCCGACAAGGACATGACGCTGCGCTATGTGGCCTCGCCGCTGGATGCAATGCAGCTGCTCATCACGCGGCGTGCCGACAATGCCCTGCTGGCCGATCCGGCCGTGGCCGTGGGCCTGCGCAAGAGTCAGTCCTTCCCCATCAGCGTCGTGGCGCCCAGCCTCTATCGCAGCGTCAGCCTGCAGGAGGAATGGGGCCGTGTCTTCAATCGCGCGCCGCGCATGCCGCAGGCCGGCATCGTGATGCTGGGCAGCCAGCTGGGCAACACGGCACTGGCCCGGCGTTTTGAAGAGGCCTGCGAAGAAGCCCAGCAATGGTGCGAGGCCAACCCGGACGAGTGCGGCCAGATCGTGGCCAGGCGCATCGAGATGCTGACCCCGGAGGGCATCGCCGATGCCATCCGTGCTGACCAATCCGACATGGTGGTGGCCAGCAAGGCACGGCCCGAGCTGGAGTTCTTCTATCAGCAGTTGCTGGAGATGCAGCCCGGTCTGGTAGGGGGCAAGCTGCCCGATGATGGGTTCTACTTCGAGGGCTGACTGTCAGTCCAGCCATCGGAACGCGCGGCGCAGTTCTTCTGTGCCGTTCGTGTCATAGCAGCGGCCGTGCGCCAGGATGATCCTCTCCGGCTGCCAGGCCAGCATGTGAGCAAGGCTTTCCCGTGCCGCCTTCCGATCCCGGAAGGTGGCACGGTAGTCAACCGGTGCCTTGCCATCCGGATCGGCAATGCCGGCCAGTCGCATGGCACCTGCCCAGAAGTGGCTGTCGAATTTGCCCGTTTCGAAGTTCTCGATCAGGTCGGCCAGCATCAGCGTGCGGCTGGCATGATGGAAGAACACGATCTCTTCCATGACTTGGCTGCCCCGGAATCGCAGCTGTCCAAGCGTGTCAGCCCATGCCGGCGGTGCCGTGTCTGTCAGGTCGGCATCGAATGCGGTCTCGATATGCTGTGACTGGGCCCGTTCCCGTACACCCGGACTTGCCCAGGCCGTGGCTTTCGGATATATCCCCTTCCACGAAGCGATGTGGGCGTAATGGATCCGGTTGGGCGAAACCAGATGGCGGACTTCACCCAACGCATCGAGCTCCCGCAACAATCCGGTATTGAGTGCAATGGGGGAATGGCACCAGAGGCTGCCATCCGTCAGTCGCACAACCGTCATGCGAGTGCTGAATGGCACCTTCACGCCCAGCGGAAAGTGCATGTGGATGATGTCGCCATCTGCAATCCAGATTCTGTCCGCGACCTGCTTCAGGGTATTGAGAGGGTGGTACAGATGGATGCCGCCGTGCATGGTTCTGCCTCCTGCTTCTGCTTTCTGGTATCGAACAGAGAGTGTCATGGATACGAGATTCAGACCAGCTGACTGGTGCCTGCTTTCTTCACCGCCCGGATGTAGGCAGGATCCGCCTCGATGCGGGCGAGATAGGCACGGATGTTGGGATAGGCATCCAGTCCGAAGCGCTCGGCGGCAGCCTGCAGGGGATAGCTCATCATGATGTCCGCGCCGGTGATGTCATTGCCCAGGAGCCAGGCCCTGCCCTTCAGCGATTCATCCACATGGCCCAGATGCAGCGAAGTCTGAGGGTCGATGAAGTTGTGTCGTGTGTTGCCTGTGATCTTGCGGGCAATGGGCTTGACGAAGAATGGCATGGGAGCTTCATCGATCTTGCGAAAGACTAGCCCTAGCAGCATGAGCGGCATCAGTGACGCCTCGGCGTAGTGCAGCCAGCGCTGATATTGCCAGTAGTCGTGGTTGCCTGGTGCGGGCATCAGGCGTCCGCCGCCATAGGTCTGGATGAGGTAGTCGGTGATGGCGCCGCTTTCGGTCAGAATGAAACCGTTGTCGTCCAGGATGGGCGATTTGCCCAGCGGATGAAAGGTTTTAAGCTCATCCGGTGCAAGCAGGGTTTCCGGGTGACGGGCATATTGTTCAAGTCGATATTCCAGGCCAAGCAGTTCCAGCAGCCAGACGATACGCAGCGCGCGAGACTGCTTCAGCAGATGTAATGTGATCATGGGCTTCCCGGCTCTCATGGACTTCTGTGAAAAAAGCCCGGGAAGACCCCGGGCTCTCGATGCCCCGAGCAATGCGGCCCGGGGCATGATCCTGCGACGGTGTGGATTCAGGCCATCACAGCGTTCCCGTCAGCGTCACGTAGAACGTGCGGCCGGGTTCGTTGTAGGTGGCCGCACCGGCACCGTAGATGGTGCGCGGATTGTTCACGCCGACGGCATTGCCGCGACGGAACAGGCGCTTGTCGAAGAGGTTGTCCACCCCCAGGCCCACCTTGAGGTTGCGGCTGACGGCGTAGTTGCCACCCAGGCCCACCAGGGCGTAGGGCGACAGGCCCTGGGCTTCCTCACCCTGCACGGGCAGCCCCTGGTAGTCCAGCTTGTTGGCCTTCTGCCTGCCGTAGAAGGTGGCGGTGCCGAAGACGCTGGCCTCGTCGGTGACCTTCCATTCCAGGCGCGAGTTCACCGTGTACTTCGGGATGATCGAGAGCTGCTCGCCCGTGGACTTGTTCTCGCTCTTGATCATGTAGGTGAGGTTGTTGGTCCAGGCAACCTGCGGCGTGAAGTTGTAGTTGAACGTGCCTTCCAGACCCGTGACCAGCGCCTTGGGCACGTTGTCCCACTGGAAGATGCTGGCGTTGGCGGTACGGCCCGTGCCGCCGGTGGCCTTGCCGATGACGGAGTGGCCTGCCTCGATCTTGTCGCGGTAGTCGTTGTGGAAGTAGGTCAGGCCGGCCACGAGGGTGTCGTTGGCCAGCTCGATGCCCAGCTCCTTGTTGATGCTGGTCTCGGCCTTGAGGTTGCTGTTGCCCATCAGGTAGCAGGAGCCACCGCCGCCCCAGCAGCCGATGCCGCGGCTGTACAGCAGGTAGTTGGGGTTGAGCTGGTACAGGTTGGGCGCCTTGTAGGCCCGGGCCACACCGGCTTTCAGGGTGATTTCGCGCGTGAGGTTGTGCGACAGGTTCAGCGACGGGCTCCAGTTGTTGCCGGCCTTGCTGTGGTGGTCGAAGCGCACGCCCGGGGTCAGGATGGTGTCGGGCGTGAGCTCGATGTTGTCCTCGACGAAGACCGAGTAGATTTTGGCGCTGATCTTGCTGCTGCGGCCCGTGCCGGCCAGCCCGGCAATGGCGCCGGCTTCGGTCGTGGTCTGCGAGACCGAGTTCGGGTCGTCGAAGCTCTGGTTGACGCCCTCCAGGCCCAGTGTGATCACGTGATCGAGACTGCCCCACTTGCCCGGCTGGTTGTATTCACCGTGCAGGGTGGTGCTCTTGAGACGCGCGGTGCTGAAGTTGCCGGTCGAGAACAGCCCTTCGGTACCGCCGGCCAGGCCCTCGTCCATCCGCTCGTTGCGGGTGATCTCGTGCTGCACGTAGGCCGAGGACGACGCGCCGCCTTCATACCGGCCGGTGTGCGTCAGCGCATAGTTGCTGCGGTACATCCGGTTGGTCTCGCTGCCCAGCGCATCCTGCACGCGGCGCGCGGTGGGGGCCAGCTGACCGTTGGGTGCCGTGGTGTAGTTGTTGGTGTTCTGCGTGTCGCCCGTGTAGATGTTGCCCTGGCGGCTGAAGCTGGCGTCCAGGTCCACACGGTGCTGGGCGTTGGCCTTGAGGCTCAGCCGGGCGTCCAGGTCGCGGTTGCGCACGCCCTCGCGGCCGGCCGGGAAGGTGCCGGCAAAGGTGCCGGTGCGGGTGGAGGCATGGTTGCGGTTGATGTCCCAGGCGTCCGAATCGGTCTTGGCGATGTTGCCGGTCAGCCGCAAGCCCAGCATCTCGGACAGCGGGGCCCCCAGGCTGAAGCTGGCGCGCCGTGAACCGCCCTCTTCCTTGTGCTGCGGGTGGCTGTAGTACAGGGTGGCGCTGCCGGCGAGCTTGTCGGGCGTACCCTTGGTGATGATGTTGACCACGCCGCCGGCCGCGCCGTTGCCGTAGCGGGCCGCTGCCGGGCCGCGAAGCACTTCGATGTGGTCGATGGATTCAGCCGGCACCCAGTTCATGTCGCCCCGGGTGTCACGCTCGCCCCGCCAGCCGTAGCGCACCGACTTGCGGCTGTTGACCGGCTTGCCGTCGATGAGGATTAGCGTGTTCTCGGGGCCCATGCCGCGCAGGTCGATCTGGCGGTTGTTGCCGCGCTGGCCGCTGGTGGAGTTGCCGGTGAGGTTGACGCCGGGCTGCTTGCGCAGCACTTCGCTCAGGTCATTGGTGGGTTGGGTGGCCAGATCGTCCTGCGTGACGACCGAGACGCCGGGTGCCTGCTTCCAGGCCTGCTCGGCCGTGCCCAGCACTTCCACTTCGGGCAAGGTGGCTTCGGCGCTCTGGGCCAGTGCGGCAGCGGGGACGGCCAGCGGCATCATCGAAGCGGCCAGCCATTGCAGCTGCCGACGGGTACGGCGTCTCTGTCTCTGTTTGCTCATCGTTTCCTCTCGGGAATCTAGGGAATGGGGGCCATGGATCTCGCCGACCGTCCCTCGCCCGGTACATCCCACCCATTGATGCACCGATGCCGAAGCGACATCCGGGGAATCCGATTGAAACATCACAATGCAAATGATAAGGCTTCGCTTGTCGCTCCATGATAACGGCATGTCCGTAACTGGGTTGGCAACGTGGAATGCCGGGCCAATCCGCGTGTTGCATGGCAGCAACGACGTCCATCATGCCGACCGGGACGGAACGGCAGGTCGTCCACCCCCTACGTTCCGTGCCGTCCCACGTTCCGTACCCGTCGTGGCCGGAGGGGGGCCCGTGCCGTTCGACTTGATATCGGTGAAGGGGGCACTGTTGCCACCGGTGCGACAATGCCCCTCTCTGGGAGAGACACATTCATGAAACTGTTGCGTGCCTGGCTGGGCGCCCTGCCCAGCTATCTCTGGAGCGGCTGGGGGGCCATTGCCAGCCTGCTGCTGGGCATGGCGCTGTGGGAGGCGCTGGCCGCCTGGTATGGCCCGCTGGTGCTGCCCACGCCGCTGGAGACGGCGCAGATGCTTCTGCAGCTGATGCAGGGCCACGGTGCCGAAGCGCTGTGGCCGCAGCTGGCCGTCACGGCGCGGCGCGCCTTTGCGGGGCTGTCGCTGGCGCTGGTGCTGGGCAGTGTGCTGGGCGTGGCCGCCGGCATGTCGATGACGGCGGCCATGATGGCGCGCCCCTGGGTCACGGTGCTGCTGGGCACGCCGCCCATTGCCTGGCTGGTGCTGGCCATGCTGTGGTTCGGCACCGGTGACGGCACGCCGGTCTTCACCGTGTTCATTGCCGGTTTTCCCATCGTGTTTGCAGGCGGTCTGCAGGGGGCACGCACGCTGGAAAAGCGCTGGCGCGACCTGGCCGATGCCTATCGCCTGCCCTGGCACATGCGCATCCTGGACCTGTACGTGCCGCACGTGCTCTCATATCTTTTCCCGGTCTGGATCGTGGCGCTGGGCAGCGCCTGGAAGGTGGTGGTGATGGCGGAACTGCTGTCGGTCAGTGATGGCGTGGGGGCGGCCCTGGCCGTCAGTCGCGCCCAGCTGGACATGTCCGGCACGCTGGCCTGGATCAGCGCGGTGGTGCTGGTGCTGCTGGGGCTGGAATACCTGGTGCTGGAGCCCATCAAGCGTGAGATCGAGGGCTGGCGTGACGCGGGAGGGAGAGCCTCATGAACACCGCATCGTTTCCTGCGTCTGCCGAGGGCAGCGCGGACGGTCCGGCGCTGGTGGTGCGGGATCTGGAGCATGCCTTTGCCACGCGCACCGTGCTGGAAGGCGTGTCGCTGCGGCTGCCGGCCGGCGAGACGCTGGCGCTGGTGGGTCCTTCGGGCTGTGGCAAGAGCACGCTGCTGCACCTGTGTGCCGGGCTGCTGGATGTGCGCTCCGGCGAGATCCACAACGGCTTTGCCCGTACCGCCATGCTGTTCCAGCAGCCCACCCTGCTGCCCTGGAAGACCACGCTGGACAACATCGCGCTGGGGCTGAAGGCGCAGGGGGTGCCCGGGCGCGAGCGCCTGGCGCAGGCCACGCGCATGGGCAATCTGCTGGGGCTGGACGACGTGGCGCTGGCGCAGTTTCCGCATCAGCTCTCGGGCGGCATGCAGAGCCGTGCGGCACTGGCGCGGGCACTGGTGCTCTCGCCCGATCTGCTGCTGCTGGATGAGCCCTTTGCCGCGCTGGACATCGGCCTGAAGGCGCAGATGCATCAGCTGCTGATGCAGGAGCAGCGCAGCCGGGGCCTGGCGGTGCTGATGATCACCCACGACGTGACCGAGGCCGTCACGCTGGCCGACCGCGTGCTGGTGATGGCCGCCAATCCCGGCCACTTCGTCTGGCAGATGGCGCTGCCGGTGCCACCCATGCAGCGCGACGACGCGTGGGTGCACAACCATACCGCCGCCCTGCTGGCCCAGCCGGTGGTGCGTGCGGCCTTCGGCCTGCCGCCCCTGCGGACGGTGCCGGTGCAGCCTGCCGAGACGTCCGGATCGACGTGGCCGGCGGCCCCTGATCAGACCGCTGCCATCGGCACGGCAACCGGCCATGCAGCCACCCAGGTCGATGTCGCTGGCGGCGGCCTGCCTGACTATGCCCGGATCGATGCCGGCGCTGCCGTTGCCCCTGCCGCGACCGGGCGGCGCACCGGGTGCTGAGCGCTGGCATTCCCTGTCCTTCTTTCAGATCAAGCTGTCATGCCGTCTTCGATGAAACCCGTGCCTGCCGCTTCCCCTACCGGGACTGCCCGACCCTGGCAGCTGGCCCACCCGCTGTGGCAATGCGGCTTTCGGCCCTTCTTCACGGCCACCGTGCTGTTCTGCGTGGGGCTGCTGGGGCTGTGGTTGCTGTTTCTGGCGGCTGGCTGGCCGCTGCCCGGGGTGCCGGGCGGTGCCGTGGTCTGGCACGTGCACGAGCTGCTGATGGGGGCCACGCTGGCGGCTGTTGCCGGCTTTGCGCTGACGGCGGTACCGGAGTTCACCGAGACGCCGTCCTTCGAGGCGCGGCATGTGCGCTGGCTGCTGGGGCTGTGGCTGCTGGGGCGCCTGTCCTTCTGGCTGAGCGGCTGGTGGCCGCAGGGCCTGCTGGCACTGTCGGGCGTCTTCCATGTCGGCTTCATGGGGATGCTGACCGCGATGGTGGCCCCGCGCCTGTGGCGTGATCCGGGCCATCGCCAGCAGGGCTTCTGGTGGGCCTTCGTGGCGCTGATCGTCACGGTGGCCGGCTTCTATGTGGATGCCGTTCGGGGCGAGTTCCCGATGCGCTGGCTGCATGCCACGCTGGGCGTGCTCATGGCCCTGATCGTGGTGGCGATGAGCCGCATCTCGATGGCGATCGTCAACAGCAGCATCGACGATGATTTCGAACGCCGCCATCCGGTGGCGGTGCCCGCCAGGGAGCAGGCGTCACACGGCGCGGCGCAGGATGGCATGCCTGTTGCGGGCCATGCAGACAATCCCCCGATTGCGCCGGCCGCCCTGCCCGTCGAGGAAGACGAGCCCACCGCCTACCTGGCGCGTCCGCCACGGCGGCACCTGGCCGTGATCTGCATCATGCTGTTCACGGCCATGCAGTGGTTCGATCCGTCCAACCGCGTGACCGGCTGGCTGGCACTGGCCGCATCGGCCGCCATGCTGAACCTGCTCAACGACTGGCACGTCGGCCGACCGCTGTTCTCGCGCTGGCCGCTGATGCTGTACATGGTCTACGTGTTCATGGCCGCCGGCTATGGACTCATCGGCCTGGTGCTGGTGGCCGGAGACGGCAGTGTCAGCCCGGGCATCCACCTGCTGACGGCGGGCGCGCTGGGCCTGGCCGTCTATACCGTGATCTGCATTGCCGGCTATACGCACAGCGGGCTGGAAAAGAATGGCCGCCCGTGGGTGATGGTGGGGGCCGGTCTCCTGGTGGCCAGCGCGGTGCTGCGGGCGCTGGCCTACTGGTTCGATCCGCCGGTGCTGCTGCAACTGGCGGGGCTGGCGTGGTGTGCCGCTTTCGTGATGCAGGGCTGGCAGATGCTGCCCGTCTTCCTGCGCCCCCGGCAGGATGGCCTGTGGGGATGCCAGGGGGTGCAGGATTAGAAGCGCTTACAGGCCGTAGACCTTCAGGCGAGCCTCGACGGGCTCGAAGGATTTCTCGCCGGCCGGGGCCGCAATGCCGCCGAACACCAGCTGGGCGCGCAGCTTCCACGAGGCCGGCACGTTCCAGGTGCGGGCCACGGCTTCGTCGATGACCGGGTTGTAGTGCTGCAGGCTGGCGCCCACGTTGATGCTGGCCAGGGTCGTCCAGATGGCGTACTGGTGCATGGCGTCGGCGTGGTCGGCCCAGACGGGGAAGTTCTCGGCGTAGGCCGGGAAGTTGTCCTGCAGGCCTTTCACCACGGTCTGGTCCTCGAAGAACAGCACGGTGCCGGCGCCGGCAGCAAAGGAAGCCAGCTTGTCCTTGGTGGGCTGGAACTTGTCGGCCGGCACGATGGCAGCCAGCGCCTGCTCGGTCAGTTGCCAGAGTTTTTCATGCTCGGCGCCCAGCAGGACCACCAGGCGGGTGGACTGCGAGTTGAACGCTGACGGCGTGTGCTTGACGGCGTGCTCGATGATCTTCACCACGTCGGCGGCCGGCACCGGCAGCTGCTTGTTCAGCGCGTAGATGGAACGACGTTTCTCGGCGGCCTGGTGGATGTGCGTAACGGACATGTTTGACTCCTGATGGAATGAGGCGAATGAATGAGGTCCCGGGGAACCGGAAAAGGGGGTCTCCGGGAGATCGTTGGGTACCTGAAAAGTGTACCCGGAAGAGACGGACCGACGGGGCATTGCCGGGTGCGTCGGCCCGTCCGTGAGGGTCGAGGCGGCTTCTTACTTGCCGCGCAGGTGATCCAGCGACAGGGTACCGCCGCCGGCGGCCGACAGGTAGAGGAAGACGAAGCAGAACAGCACCGCCAGTTCACCGCTGTTGGCCATCGGCATCAGCACGTTGCCCTGGGCCGCGTGTGCCATGAAGTAGGCCACGGCCATCTGGCCGGAGAGCAGGAAGGCGACCGGCCGGGTCCGGGTGAACAGGCCCAGCAGCAGCAGCGCACCGCCCACCAGTTCCAGGGCGGCGGCTGCGATCATCATCGGGTTGCCGGAGATGTCGCCCATCGAGGCAGGATAGCCGAAGACCTTGGCGGTGCCGTGCCAGATGAAGAGATAGGCGGAGACGATGCGCAGGACGGACAGCAACGGTGCCTGCAGACGAGACAGAGCGTTCATGATGGGGCGATGTATCTATCAGGGAGGAATCGGAGCCGGGGTGACCGGACGGGATGAACGGGTCGTCGCCATCCGGGCACCTGCTGGAACGCATTGTATGTCCACTCATATCGGAACGGTGCGGCCATAAAGAAACTGATTGTTCCAGAAAATGAAACGACGAGTGGTCTGTCATGCTCCCTCAGTGGTTCCACATCAAGGTTGTGCCGTCATGGTCTTCAGATCAGAGCCTCCGGATCAGCGCTTCAGGGTCAGAGCTTCAGGAAGCGCCCGCTGATCGCCACGAACAGCATCAGTGCCGCCACCAGCAGGAAAGCCATGGGCAGGCTGCTGTGGTGTGCGATGAAGCCGATGGCGGCCGGTCCGGCCAGGACCCCGGCATAGCCGAGTGTGGACATGGCCGGCACTGCCACGCTCTGCGGCATGCTGGTCTGGCGCCCCACGGCCGTGAACAGCACCGGCACGATGT
>ERZ772968.1548-NODE-1548-length-10585-cov-13.923552_pt1 | contig 10585 bp, 8 predicted proteins | sample MGYA00580674_ERZ772968 | MGnify/ENA primary metagenome ERZ772968 (study PRJEB29015, sample SAMEA2737940) | human oral metagenome | biome: human oral; feature: human-associated habitat; material: dental | place: China | collected 2138 ...
TCTCGCCGGAGGGCATGCGCAGCTGCGCGTACTTGCCCTCCTTGGCGACCAGCTGCACCGAGGCGCCCGCGGAACGGGCGATCTTGGCGCCGCCGCCGGGTCGCAGCTCGACGGCGTGCACCACGGTGCCGGTGGGGATGCTGCGCAACGGCAGATTGTTCCCGGGCTTGATGTCCGCATTCGGCCCGGCCTCGACCCGGTCGCCCTGACGGAGCCGGTTCGGCGCGATGATGTAGCGCTTCTCGCCGTCCACGTAGTGCAGCAGGGCGATACGAGCGGTGCGGTTGGGGTCGTACTCGATGTGAGCGACCTTGGCGGGCACGCCATCCTTGTCATGACGACGGAAGTCGATGACGCGATAGGCGCGCTTGTGACCGCCGCCCTTGTGACGAGTGGTCACACGACCGTGGTTGTTGCGCCCACCGGTCTTGCTCAGCGGGCGGACGAGGGACTTCTCGGGCCTGTTGCGCGTGATCTCCACGAAGTCGGCCACGGAGGAGCCGCGGCGACCCGGCGTCGTCGGCTTGTACTTACGGATTCCCATGTCGATCCTCTACCTTCCGGGTCACTTCGTCACGTCGCCGAAGATGTCGATGGTGCCCTCGCGCAGCGTGACGATGGCGCGCTTGGTGTCCTTCGACTTCCCCAGGCCGGTGCGGGAACGGCGGGTCTTGCCCTGTCGGTTCTGGGTGTTCACGGACGCGACCTTGACATCGAAGATGGCCTCGACGGCCTGCTTGATCTCGGTCTTGTTGGAGCCCGGCGCGACGATGAACGTGTACTGGCCACGATCCATGCAGGCGTAGGACTTCTCGGAGACGACCGGCGCGACGATGACGTCGCGGGGGTTCTTGGACTTCTCGAGGCTCACTTGGACTCCTCCTCGGCCTTGCCCAGGAAGCCGTCCAGGGCGTCGGCAGTGAAGATGACGTCGTCGCTGTTCAGGACGTCGTAGGTGTTGAGCTGGTCGGCCCATGTCACGAGGACGTCGGGCAGGTTGCGCAGGCTGAGGACGGAGAGGGTGTCCTCGCGGCTGACGACGACGAGCGCCTTGCGGTCGGTCAGGTTCCGCAGCCCGGCCAGCGCCTGCTTGGTGGAGGGCTTGTCGGCCACGAGGAACTCGGTGATGACGTGAACGCGGCCGTTACGGGCGCGGTCGGACAGCGCCGAGCGCAGGGCGGCGGCCTTCATCTTCTTGGGCGTGCGCTGGGTGTAGTCGCGCGGCTGCGGGCCGTGCACGACGCCGCCGCCGGTGAACTGCGGCGCGCGGATCGAGCCCTGGCGGGCGCGGCCGGTGCCCTTCTGGCGGTAGGGCTTGCGCCCGCCGCCGCGGACCTGGCCGCGGGTCTTGGTGGAGTGGGTGCCCTGGCGGGCCGCGGCGAGCTGGGCCACGACCACCTGGTGCATGAGCGGGATATTGGGCTCGACGTCGAAGATCTCGGCGGGCAGCTCGACGGTGCCGGTCTTGCTTCCCTTGGAGTCGACGATTGCGACGGACAGTGCCGCTTTCTGGTTCTCAGGCATGAGTCTCAGGCTCCCTTCACGGCGGTACGGACGACGACGACCGCGCCCTTGGGGCCGGGGACGGCGCCGCCCACGAGGAGCACGCCCTTGTCGGCATCGACGCCGCGGACCTTGAGGTTCTGGACGGTGGTGGTGGCGTGGCCCATGCGGCCGGCCATCCTCAGACCCTTGAAGATACGGCCAGGGGTGGCACAGGCGCCGACGGAGCCGGGCTTGCGGTGGTTGCGGTGCGCTCCGTGAGAGGCGCCCACCCCCTTGAAGCCGTGCCGCTTCATGACGCCCGCGAAGCCCTTGCCCTTGGAGGTGCCGGTGACATCGACCAGCTGGCCGACCTCGAAGGTATCCGCGGTGAGCTCCTGGCCGAGGGTGAAGTCGTCCGTCAGAGAGGTGCGGACCTCGGCGACGTGACGACGGGGGGCGACCCCGGCCTTGTCGAAGTGCCCCTTGAGGGGCTTGGTGACCTTGCGCTCGTCGATCTCGCCGAAAGCGAGCTGAACGGCCTCATATCCGTCGTTCTCGACGGTACGGATCTGGGTCACGACGTTGGTGTCGACGCGCACGACCGTGACGGGACGCAGTCGTCCGCCCTCATCCCAGATCTGCGTCATGCCGAGCTTGGTGCCGAGCAGCGCCTTGGCAGGCGCGGCGGCAGCCGGCGTGTTAAGCGTTGTCATGGCAGTCCTCAGAGCTTGATCTCGATGTTGACGTCAGCGGGCAGGTCGAGACGCATGAGCGAGTCGACGGCCTTGGGCGTCGGGTCGACGATGTCGATCAGCCGCTTGTGCGTGCGCATCTCGAAGTGCTCGCGGCTGTCCTTGTACTTGTGCGGCGACCGGATGACGCAGAACACGTTCTTCTCGGTCGGCAGCGGCACGGGGCCCACGACCGTCGCACCCGCGCGGGTCACGACGTCGACGATCTTGCGCGCCGAGGAGTCGATGACCTCGTGGTCGTAGGACTTGAGCCGGATGCGGATCTTCTGTCCCGCCATGGCGCCTAACCTCTCTTGCTTTCGGTGACCGGTCCACGCGCTCGGGCGTGTCGTGGGGCGACGCGCAGGAGACTCCGCTGTGAAGAAGAGGTGGCCGGTCTGGACACGCGGAAACCCGGCGGCGACCGGGTCCGTCAGACTGGTTCCCGGGTCGACCCCGGGGGTGGCCGCACGGCGCTCCAGCCCCGCTCGGCGCGACAACGTTAGCAGCGCCTCCCCGGACCGCGGAAGCGCGCGGACGGATCGGCGCCTGTGAGACCGCCCACCCGGTCCACGCGCTCGGGCGTGTCGCGCCCCGCCCTCCGGCGGCGCGGGGCGCGGTGCGCTCCCGCCGCGGAACGGGGCGGGCAGCCGGTCCGCCACACGTAGAGCCCGTCCAGGACCACGCCGGCGCCCAGGGCGAGCGCCCACCACGGGAACCTGGGCACGTCCGGGCGCTCGCCCGCCACGACGTCCTCCGGCGTGGGGAACCGCTCCCCCGTGACCAGGATGCGGTGGGTGTTGACGCCCAGCGGCGTGCAGGTCACCAGGGTCATGAGGTCGCGGTCGGGGTCGGCCCGCAGCTCCTCGGTCTGCTCGGGCTCGACGACCTTGGTCTCCACCACGCGGTAGGTCAGCACCTCGCCGAAGACCTCGGCGGTGAAGGTGTCCCCCGCCTCGACCTTGTCGAGGTTGGTGAACATGGTGGCGTTGGCCAGTCCGCGGTGCCCGGTGATCACCGAGCGCGTGCCGGTCCCGCCCACGGGCAGGGAGGTCCCCTCCAGGTGCCCCAGGCCCTCCAGGAGGGTCTGGTCGGAGGTGCCGTGGTAGACGGGCAGGTCCAGGTCGATGGCCGGGATGCGCAGACGGGCCATGAGGCCGGCGCCGTTGGCGTTCAGGATGGCGTCGTAGTCCAGGCCGCTGCCGCCGGCGCTCCCGGCCCCGGTGGGAACGTGCGTATTGGCCTCCAGGAGCGCGCCGACGGACAGGGCGTCGTTGTAGGCGTGGGCCTGGGCGACCTGGGTGGCGGCATCGGGATCGACGTTGTCCACGCCGGTGGAGTAGTCGGCCACGACCTTGGACTGGTTGTACTGGGACACCCAACTCGCCGCCGTCGGGTAGGCCAGGGCCAGCATGCCGATCAGGGCGAGCAGGGCGGGGACGAGGGAGTAGCGCGAGAGCCGCCAGCGGCGCCTGCGCCTACCAGCGGCACGGGCGGCGCGGGCGGCGTGGGCGGCGTGGGCGGACCGGTGACGGCGGGGGCTTTCAGGGTTCATGATCGGCGGGTCTCCTGACGACGGGCGCGAGCGTGGCGGGGAGACGCCGAGGTCTCCCCGCCACGCGCTGTGGGTGCAGGACGTCTGCCGGCGCCGGCCGGGCGATCAGCGGGCGATCAGCGGGCGATCACTGCCGGCGCCGACGAGGGCTCTCAGTCCCTCTCGCGCATCCTGCGGGAGCGGGCCACGAGGGCCGCTCCGGCGGCGAGGGCGACGAGGCCGGCACCGAGCGCCATAAGGAGCAGGCGCCCGTTGGCGCCCGTGAGCGGGAGCCGGGGCACGTCCTGCTTGGTGTTGGGGACCGTCAGGTCGTAGGAGCCGGCAGCGGTCTGCCCGGCCTTGACGGTGACGGGCCGCTCGGCGTCGGCGGGCAGCACGTAGCCGGCGGGAGCGGCCGTCTCGACCAGCACGTAGCAGCGCTGAGCGCGGTCCGGGACGACGGAGGTCTCACCGGGCGCCCCCGTCTTCTTGTCCACGAACAGGCCCGCGATGGAGACCACGCCGTCGTCGCCGGAGGTGAACTCGGTGGCGCCGTCGACCGCGATGGGCGCGCCGTCCTTGACCGCGTTGTCGCACGAGGCGGCGTAGGGGTCGGCCGCGTTGTAGACCTGGAAGGTCGCGCCCTTGAGAGACTTGGCGTTGTCGGCGTCGGTCTTGGAGACCCTGACGTCGCCCCAGCTGGTGACGACCTTGTTGGTGGGCGTGCCCGGCTCATCCGGAGGAGTGACGGGCGGGGTGTCCGGCGGGGTGTCCTGCGGGACGACGTCGACGTACAGGGTCGCGGTGTTCTCGATGGTGCCGCCCGCGGGCACGGAGACGACCTTGGCGGTGAAGACGACCTCGAGGGTCGAGTTCGGCTTGGTCTTCAGGAAGGCCAGCCCCGCCTTGGTGAAGCCGACCGAGACGGTCTGCCCGGGGGTGACCGTGTAGTAGGAGGGGTCCACGTCCTGGCCGTCGATCCTGACCGAGGTGACGTCGCCGCTCGCGAGGCTGGCGTCCAGCGGGTCGGAGACCACGAAGTGCTTGAAGGAGTCCGTGGCGGCGATGCTCGGGACCGTCGCGGTGACCGGGAAGGTCACCTGGCTGTCGGTCTTCAGGCCGTTGGCGGTGACGTTGACGTCCTTGGACGGGGCGAGCACGACGGTGTTCTTCGGGTAGACGTTGACGTCGTAGAGCCACTCGCCGTTGCCGTTGGCCGCGTTCGCGGCGTTGTTCGGGAAGGGAACCGTCACGACGAAGGGCGCGGCCTTGGTCTTGACGGTGCTGGGGGCGCTGGTCTCGCACACGAGGTAGGCCGCCACCGGCAGGCTGCCGATGGTTGTGTCGCCCTGAGCGTCAGTCGGGGCGCTGGCGGCGCCGCTGTCGAAGGTGTGTCCGCCGAACGACGGGGTCGCGTAGTCGGCGCCGCAGGCATCGGCCGGGACCACAAGGTTCTTGAGCCCGTCCCAGGCGGTCTGGGTGGTCAGGTCCAGGTCGGTGATCCTGTACGCGGTGAAGACGACGTCGGCGACGCCCGCACCGCCCGTCCCCGTCTGGCCGTCGGGGGTGCCGTCGGCGTTCTGGGAGCCGGACTCGTGCTTGTGGATGAGGAGCGAGCCGGTTCGGCCCGAATCGATGTTGCCGAGGTCGGCGGCGTGGGCGAGCGTCGCCCCGCCCAGGCCGACGACGGCCAGAGCGAGTGCTCCGACGGCGGCGGCGACCCTGCGCCCGAGGGCGCGAGTAGTCCTACTCATGGATGTGGTTGTCCTTTCATCGTGCGCGACCATGCGCTGCACGGTCGCGCGGATGCTGGGATGGGAATTGCGGTTGCGGGACACGGGGCGGGGAAGGCGCGCCCGGGGAAGGGGCTCCGCTCTGCCCGGCGTCGTGCCTGTGGGCGGGGGCCGGCCACGGGGCGTGGCTCCCGCCCACTCGGCCGGGTGTCCTCAGTGAACGGTCTGCGAGCGGCGCCTCCTCACGATTGCGGCGATCATGGCGAGGGCGCAGAGCACCGCACCGCCGATGAGGAACAGGTACGCGCCGAGCCCGCCGGTCAGCGGCAGGAGGGGCACGCCGGCTTTGGAGTTCCTGAAGGCCTCGTCGAATGAGTGGGCGAGGGCGTCCGGGGAGATGGTGAACTCGTGCACGGTCTTGTCCAGCGTGTAGCCGGCCGGGGCCTCCCTCTCCGTCAGGGAGTACGCCTGGTCGCTCCAGGCCAGTCCTCGGAGCTCGAAGGCGCCGGGGGCGGGGTCCTGGTCCTTGTACGCGCCCGCCTCGCAGGGGGCCTGGCCGCAGTCGGTGACCACCGTGTCGGCCGGCACGTCCGGGCCGGCGAGGGTCCAGGTCGATCCCGACAGCGGCTCGGCGTTGTCCGCGTCGGCCTTCCGCCAGCTGACGGAGCCCACGAGACGCTCGTTGATGATGCCGTTGTCGGTGACTCCGTCGACGGGAACCAGCGTCCCCTCCAGGGCGGAGCCCTTGATCTGCGTGAAGGCGAACTCGCCGGTGGCGGCGGTGTAGCCCGGGGGCGCGGCGGTCTCCGAGATCGTGTAGGTGCCCCACTTCAGGCCGGTGAGGCTGAACTCGCCCGGGTCGGGGTCCTGGTCCTCGTAGGCGCCCGTGCCGCACGTGCCCACGCAGTCGGCGACCCGCGTGTCCTGGGGGACCTCCGGCCCGGACAGGGCCCACTCCGACCCTCCGACGGGGGTCGTGCCGTCGGCGTCGAGCTTCTTCCAGGTCAGTGAGCCCGGCCTGGCCGCATTGGTGATGTCGCAGGTGACGCGGTCCTGGCCGTTGACCGTCAGCGTCGCCTTGCCGTCGGTGGTCGCGCCGACGGCGGAGGAGTAGCTCTCGCCGTTGGTGCCAGGGGTCTCCTGGCAGGCCCACTGGCCGGGCCCGTAGCCCGCGGCCTCCGGGTTGTCGGAGGTCTCGGACAGGCTCACCTCGCCCTGGGGGATGGACTGGGGGTCGCCCGTGGTGCCCTGGCCGGAGCGGGTGACGTCGCCGGAGTGCCCCTGGACGGTCCACTGGTCGGCGGACAGGCCGGGCACCTCGTCGGAGGCGTAGCCGTTGTCCACGGTCTTGTTGAGCTGGAGGGTGGGGATGCGGATGGAGACCTTGTAGTCCTCCACCTCACCGGTGGTGGTGATGCCCGTCGGCTTCTGGTCGTTGCCGTCGTTGTCCTTGGTCATGCGCACGCGCATGTAGCTGTCCGGCTTGGAGCCGGTCTCGCCGTCCACGCTGCGCACGGTGTTCGTGACGTCCTGGGGGACCTTCCAGGTCAGCGTCGCGGTGTTGCCGCTGCAGGGCACCTCGTCGCTCTTCTCGGTGTCGTCGAAGACGCCGTTGTTGTTCCAGTCGATCCAGCCGGCGATCTTCCCGGCGCCCTCGCAGGCGACGGCCTCCGTGTGGGTGGCGCCGGGCGCGGTGCGTATGCCGCCGTTCCACAGGGTGGTGTCGATGGCGTCCTCGTCGTCGAAGATGGCGTTGGTGTCGTCCCCCTGGGCGTCGGCGCTGAACATCTGACGGCCCTCGGCGTCAATGCGCTCGCCGAGGCGGGGGGCGCTCTGGTCCAGGTACATGCTGGCCTGGGGCTGCACCCCGAAGACGTCGGTGGTCGAGGAGACCTCGCCGCCCTGCCACTTGGGCTGGAAGAGCGCACCGGAGTAGCCGTAGGACTCGGGGGCGTCGCCGAAGTCGGTGGCGACGATCAGGCCCAGCGCCACCGCCGAGTAGCCGGAGCCCTGCATGGTGATGGTGGCCTTGGTGGCGCCCTCCATGAACATGACGGCATCGGGCCCGCCCAGTCCGTTGGGACGGGAGTAGCTGCCGCCGCTCTGGTAGACGCACTCCTCGTCGCTGGGCATGAGGCGCAGGGTCTGGCCGCCCCCGGAGACCTCGGCGTCGGTGGTCACCTGCTTGCCGGTGTTCTTGGAGATGCAGGGGTCGGAGCGCATGGTGTCCAGGACGCGCCAGGTCACAGCCTGGTCGGTGCTGGCCTGGACCCACTCGTCGGTCCACTGGGTCGTCGCCCAGGACTTGATCCCGTAGCGCCGCGAGGAGGCCTCCGCGTCGGCGAAGACGAGGCCCGCGACGGGGACGGGCTTGACGCTTCCGTCCGGGGCGTGGAGCTCGGCCGTGCAGGAGTAGTCCACGCTCACGCGGGCGGCGTATCCGGTCGGCTCGGTACTGGCCCCCGGCGTCCCCCACGGCTTGCCGTCCCAGGTGTTGGCTCCGTTGTAGGCGTAGCCGTTGGCCAGGCCGATGGCCATCTGGTTCTTGTTGACGTAGTCGGCCGGATAGGTCAGACCGCTGTGCCAGACCTCGCTGCCGTCGCTCCACTGGCCGGGGCCGCCGACGTTATAGAGGTTGTCGAGGGCGTCGCCCGCCCAGGCGCCGGGGATGGTGGCGACCAGCGGGCCCTTGGACTGCGCGTCGGTCAGGTCGGGCGAGTGGCCGAGGTGCTGGAGATTGGACAGGGTGCACGTGGTGACGAGATTCCCGGCGTCGCCCAGGTCCCGCTCGTTGACGAAGTCCTTGGTCTCGTCATAGTCGAGCACGGGCACATTCGGCTTCGCCTGGCCCTTGAACTGGGTCTCGTAGTCGCCCCACTGAAGCCACTGGATGGTATCGACGTAACGGCCCGAGCCCCCGGTGGCGAAGACCGCGGGAAGAGCGCCGCCGGCTCCGGGAGCGGCGGAGGCCGCGGTGGGAACGGCATTCGCGCCGAGCGCAAGGGCCACGCCGACGCTGCACACGGCCACGAGACTCACGACACGGCGGCACAGGCGCACCGAGCGGGAACGGATCACTGAAGAACTCCAATGCAATGTGAAGGCGTGGGTATGCCTGACAACTGATCTTCTAGGGACATGCGGAACCCTATGCCCTATTTCGCGGAGTTCTTAATCAATTCGGTGTCGATAAGGCATCGATTCGCTTACGATGCGGGTCGGATCCGGGATCCCCGGATACGCGTGATACCGCTCAGACGGCCGGTGCCGGAGGAACGCCCGCGCGAGAGCAGGAAATATCCGTCGTGCTTTCCGCCACCATGCTGGACAGCCTCGGCCGAGCATGCCAAAGACTATGCGGCTTTCGTCCGCCTCCGGTCTCGGGGCGATCTCATTCGGAACGCAGTTCCGCAACACCACCCGCCGAGATCGGTTCAGTTCCGCGTCGAGATCGGTCCGGTTCCGGCTCGAGATCGGTCGAGTTCCGCGCCGAGATCGGTCCGGTTCCGGCTCGAGATCGGTTCAGGCCGGCGGCCGCGGCCGCTGCTCACCGCCGGCGACCGAGACGCATGCGCCTCCCGGAACAAGGCTTGTACATGATGGGGCACGCGAGGCGACTGGCTCTCTGAGCCGGACGACGGATGAACCCGATCGAGGCAACTGATCACGCTCCAGCGTCCTGCCTGTGTACTCGCCACCCGCGTACGCACTGCGGCCGAGCGAGACGCAAGGCCACGCACAGCCCCGCCCCGCGCCCGCAGGAGTCAGTGCAGCAAGCCAGAGCCCCGCCCCGACGGGGCGTGAGGTCGCAGCAAGCACGCTCGCGACTGGACCGATCTCGACGCGGAACTCGACCGATCTCGGTGCGGAACTCGACCGATCTCGGCGAAGGGGCGGGACGGACGGGGCGGCGGGCTCAGGGCAGCAGGCTCAGGGCAGCAGGCGAGGGGCGCACGGCGAGCGAGACGACCCGGCTCGCAGTATGGGACAGGCCGTCATCTCCTCGCGCACGACTGTGACCTTCGTTACCATAGAGGTGCGCAGTTCTGCACCAACGGAGGGGAGGACCGATGTCCGCGATCGCTCACGCCCCGAAGCCGGCCCGCCTCGGCGACACCCCGCCGCCCCGTCCCGGTCGGAGCCGCGGCCCGTCCTTCACGACGCTCAAGACGACCATGGCCCTCACCGGCACGATCATGGCCGCCTTCGTCACCGTCCACATGGTCGGCAACCTCAAGGCCTTCATGGGCGCGCAGGCCTACAACTCCTACGCCGCCTGGCTGCGCGAGGTCGCCTACCCGCTCCTCCCCCATGAGGGCCTGCTGTGGATCCTGCGGGTCGTCCTGCTGGTCTGCATCGGCCTGCACATGGCCGCCGGGTTCGAGCTGTGGCGCCGCGGCCGGGTCTCTCGCGGCCGCTTCCGACGCCGCGGGCTGCCGGCGAGGACCACCGCCGCCCGCTCCATGCTTCTCACCGGCTGCCTCATCGCCGTCTTCGTCGTCGTCCACATCCTCGACCTGACCATCGGGCGCCTGGTCGCCTCGCCGTCCTACACCGCCCCCTCCCACAGCGACGGCGCCCTGCACGTGAGCGCCTACCAGAACCTCGTGGCGAGCCTGTCCCGCCCCGGCATGGCGCTCTTCTACAGCGCCATTATGCTCGCGATCGCCCTGCACCTGGCCCAGGGCCTGTGGAACGTCGTCGTCGACCTGGGCGGCACGGGCGAGAGGCTGCGCCGCATCTGGCTGGCGGTCGCGCTCGCCGTCGCAGCAGCCGTCGCGCTCGGCAACGGCGCCCTGCCCCTGCTCATCCTGGCCGGGGTGATCTCATGAGCCCCGCGAGCGCCCGCCGCGCGCCCGGACCGGTCGACGCCCTCTACGACATCGGCCCCGACCTCGACCCCCACCTGCCCGGCTGCCCGCCGGAGCAAGCCTGGCAGAGGCGCCGCGACGAGTACCGCCTGGTCAACCCCGCCAACCGCCGAAAGCTGACCGTCATCGTCGTAGGCACCGGCCTAGCGGGCTCGGGAACCGCCGCGAGCCTGGGCCGCCTGGGCTACCGGGTGGAGTGCTTCAGCCTGCACGACGCCCCGCGCCGCGCCC
>ERZ772968.1549-NODE-1549-length-10559-cov-5.071782_pt1 | contig 10559 bp, 9 predicted proteins | sample MGYA00580674_ERZ772968 | MGnify/ENA primary metagenome ERZ772968 (study PRJEB29015, sample SAMEA2737940) | human oral metagenome | biome: human oral; feature: human-associated habitat; material: dental | place: China | collected 2138 ...
GAAGCGGCGGAGGTAGGGCGTTGGTACGGCGGAGGTGCGGGGATGGTACAGCGCAGGGCGCGCCCTAGCTACATTCGGCTAGGGTGCGCCCCGAATTGTTTTTTTTGGGGGGCTACCGCGGTCGGTTGTACAGGCGCCATTTTCCCCAGAGCGCTGCTGGGCTTAGGGACTCTTCCATTTGCCGGTAGGGGTAGATGTCCACGCCCTGGAGGCTTACCTGCAGGAGGTCGGCGGGCCCGGAGTCCGATTCGGGGGCTGGCCCCCAGCTTGCCTGCGGGGGTTTCAGCGGGTGGAATACCTGGTAGATGCGGTATTTGACCATAAGGTCTGTGTCCACGAACGGGCGGTACAGGAGTATTGCGCCCCGCGGTGGGGAGTATTGTGCGCGGCGGATGTTGAAGGTTAGCCCTACGGTGTAGGTGTGGCCCTCTGCCTGCGCGGTGAGGGCTATGGAGCCCCGCTCCACAGCATAGGTATTTATGCCTTCGGTTATGCGGACCTTCTTTGCCGAATTTTCGCCTTCGCGCCAATAATGCTGCGCGGGGGCAGGGCGCGGGGAGCTGTTGGATATGATATGCTCATTCTGCCAGTCGGTATATGATACCAAGGGGAACCATCCGCCGATGGCGTAGTTCTCTCTAAAGTTGATCTCGGGTGTGGGCATTGTTGTGGTATTTTTACGCGCGGGGGCTAGGCGACGAAAATCCCGCCGGCGGGGGCGGTGGGGGGCTGGAGGCAGTCGGGGTCGAGGCCGGGGATGGCGTCGGGGTCGTCCTGCATGAGGGCGCGGGCGGTGGTGGCGAGCTGCGCGGCCAGCCCGGCGGGGGGCTGCATGCCCAGGATGGGGGCTAGCGTGAGGGCGGCGGCGCGGGCCAGCAGCTGCAGCGGCTGCGGTACGGCCTCGCCGCGCAGGCGGGCTTCCACCGCGAGGCGGTAGGCCTCGGCGCCGGCCATGCTGGTTACGGAGCGCCGCTCCTCGGCCTGCAGCAGCTCCCACGATTCGAAGTAGGCGCCGGGCGCGTCGGGGTGGCCCTGCAGGAGCGATTTCACCTGGAGGGGGTCGGCGCACAGCAGGGTTGCGGGCCCGGTGCTGCAGAAGAGGTGGGCGGTGGCGGCCTCGTGGCGCGCGGGGTGGGTGTGGAGGTAGCTGAGGGCTAGGTAGGCAGCGCGGCGCTGCTGGGCTAGGAGGTTGGCCACGCGGTCTCGGTTCGCGGGGGCTAGCATGCTGGTGGAGGCCACGGTGAGCCCACCACCGGAGATGCCCACGTCGAGCCCGGGCAGGGCCTCCACCACCGCGAAGTGGACGGCGCACCGGGCGGCCTGCTCCTGCAGGTCTGCGGGCGCGGGGGCTAGGAATTCGCCCAGGGTGGCGGCGGGGTGGGCGCGCTGGTAGCCGGGGTAGGCCAGCACCAAGCGCAGGGGGCCGAGCCCAACGGCGCTATCGTAGCGGGCAAAGTGCCCCTCGGGAAGGGTGGTGGCCATTGGCACCAGGGCGCGGACGGCGGCGTTTGAGAGGGGGAAGAACATGGGGGTTGGTGTTGTGCATTAGTAGCGACGTGGCGCGCCGCGTCGCGATTAAGGTGTTCCGCGTTGCGTTGAAGGGCGTGCTGTGGCGATTCTGCTAGCGCTTGTGGCGTCGGGGCGTGCCGCGTCGTATTGAAGGGTGGGCGGGCACGGGCCTGTAGGCATTGCGAAACGGGCGATTCGGCGGGGGTGGGGGCCGAACCATCCAAAAAAAAATATCAGAGCTCGTCGACGGCGGGCTGGCCGAGGTGGCGGACCGCGCCGGTGCCCTGGCTCAGGGCGGTGAGCTCGAGGTTTGAGATGGTGAAGTGGAGGTCGGCGGGCCAGCCGTTGGCGGCCTTTACGAGGTAGAGGGGGCGCAGGAGCCGCTGGCGGAGCGGGCGCAGCAGGGCCTGCTTGATGATGAAGAGCTCGCGGGCCTCGGTGCCGTTGATGGACTTGTTATGCCCGGGGCTGGCGCCGATGAGGGAGGGGTGGACGCCCATCCCGTAGGCGAGGATGTTTGAGGTCTCCTCCAGGTCGGTGAGGAGCTCGCCGCCCTGGGCTTGCGCCTGGAGGGTCTCTATGGTGACGAGGTCCTCGGGTTTATCGCTCGAGATGGCGCGGTCTGATATGAAGGAGCGGCCGGCGTTGCGGTTATCAGAGAGGAACGCGTCGAGGCGGGCGTACCACTCGCGGCGGACGGCCTCGCGGGCCGCGTCGGTGAGGGCACCCTTCTGCTGGAAGTAGCGGTCCCAGAACTGGGGGTGGAGCTTCACGTGGTAGCGGAGCTGGGTGGCGTTGCGCAGGAGGGCGCGCTTGAACTCGGGGATCTCCTGCGCGTAGCGGAGCCAGCCGCTGGAGACCACGCTCTCCCACCAGGGGCGGGCGTAGTAGGGGTGGCCGAGGCTGGGGGGCACGGTGGGCAGCACCCAGGAGTAGGCGCGGGGCTGGTGGCGGTGGCGGCCGGTGGGGTCGGTCTCCAGCCCGAGGTAGCAGCGCAGGGCGCGGACGGTGGCGTGGCTGGGGAGGGTGGGGGTGGCGTACACGGCGGTCTGGGTGGTGGCGCCCCCCCAGCGGGTGGAGTAGAAGTGGTGCTCTACCTGCCCGGTGGCGGGGTTGGCCTCCTCCAGGCGGCTGAATACGGCCTCCTTGTGGCGGAGCTCGGCTATGGCGGTGTGGGCGCGGTTGGCCACCAGCTCGGGGTAGGCGTTGCCCAGCACTATGAGGTCGAGGGCCAGCTCGAAGAGGGTGGCGTTCACGTCGTTATCCTCTAGGAACTGGTTGACCTCGGGGTAGTCATAGCAGGGGGTGTAGCGCCAGGTGTCGCCGTCGAGGTAGCGGCGGCAGGGGATGGCGCCATCGCCGTACAGGAGGGCCGACTTGAACTCCATAGCGGCGGATATGAGGGGGTTCTCGTTGGCCAATGCGCAGAGATCCAATGGCTTACGGTCATTCTCTCCCCATAGGACGTGGCCGCGGTAGGTGTGGCCGGTGTCGGTGTCGGTGATGGGGGCGCCGACGCGGGTCTGGCCGAGGTCGGAATCGTAGAGCTCGCGGTCGCCGCGGGGCGTGGCCAGCAGGGGGCGGCCGGGGGTGGTGAGCTGCGTGGGCATGGGCTAGGGGGTGTTTGGGGGCGTTAGTAGCGACGTGGCGCGCCGCGTCGCGCTTTTCAAAATTCCGCCTCGCTATTTTCAAAACGCCGCGGGGCGGTTAAAACGCCGCGGCGCGCTATGGGCGTCTGCGCTGCGGTTCGGTTGGCTAGATGTAGACCTCCTCGCCGTTGAGGGCGACGATGCAGTAGAGGCGGATGCGGCGGGGGCCGCCGGGGCAGTGGATGAGGACGGTGTCGGTAGGGCGGTCGAGGCTGAGGAAGGTGGCGCTGGGCACGTCGATCCGGATGCCGTTGGCCTTGTAGTAGCTGAGGCTGAATGGGATGCGCGCGCCCGTGGAGCTCTGGCGGGCCATGCGGGCTACGAGTTCGCCGGTGTGGATCATAGGGCGCGGTGTGTGGTGAATGCAGGGCAAAGGTAGGGATTTTCGGGGAATCGGGATTTGGGGGGGCGTTTGGCGGGCGGGTGGCGTTTGTAGCGACGTGGCGCGCCGCGTCGCGGTTTAAAGGGCGTGCCGCGATTTTCAAAATACCGCGTCGCGATTAGGCGGGGTCGCCGCGCGGCGATTCCGCGGGCGGGGCTAGGGGGGCGTTCTTGGGCGCCGGTGAGGCCGAGTTCGCGCTCCAGGCGGGCGCGCACGGCGCGGGGGTTCTTGATGGGGGTGAGGCCGAGCACGGTGACGTCGGTGGTGGGCTCGAAGTTCGGCAGGGCGAGGGAATCCCAATCCATCGCGTCCACCTCGGGTTTGTCGAGCTGGGTGTAGCGGGCCATGAGGGCTAGGCAGCGCAGCTGCGCGTCGAGGTTCTTCTTCTCCTGTGCCTGCTGGTAGGTGGCGCGCACCAGCTCTAGGAATGCGTAGCGGTGCCACTCGCGGCCGGCGTTCTGCACGCAGCCCAGGAGCGATTTGGAGTCGGCCACGTCGGCCAGGGCGGTGCGGTGGGCGCGCCCGTAGGTCTGCTCCACGTACTCCACCATCTGCGCGTCGGTGAGGGCGGGGTGGGCGAGCCAGCGGGTGAAGATGTCTTCGTAGATACGGCGGCGGGCCTCCTCCGCCTCGCTGGGCGCGGGCTGGGGGGCTTCGGTGGGTAGGGCGGGGCGCGCCGTGGGGGCTACCTCGCCAAACAGGGCATCCTTGGCGGCCTGCAGGGCGGTACGACGGGGCTTGCGGGGCATTGCGGTTGCGTTTTTTTAGGGAGGGTAGGGGAACGGTTGGCGGGGCAGCGTTTGTGGAGGCACGGTTGGCGGGGCGGATGTTTGTAGCGACGTGGCGCGCCGCGTCGCGGTTCAAAGGGGCGTTTTTGATGGTTGGGCGGGGGAATCCTCGCGTTGCGAAGACCCCGCCCCTACAGGAGGGGCGTACGCGCCCATTGCGCAACGGCGGGCGTTTGTAGGCCCGCGTATCAATCACCCTACAGCGACGCGGCCCTTTGGCGGGCGGCCTGGGCGCGCTGCTGGGCCGATTCTATGTCGTGGAGCTGGACGGTGGCCTGCACGCCGCCCCCGAGGTCGCGACGGAGCGCGCCCAGGGTGCGGTTGGTCTCGCGTAGGAGGTTGGCCAGCTCGCGCTCGGTGGCGGTGGGGGCGGCGCTGCGGGTAGGGTCGGTGGTGGCGCGCGCCGCGGCGGCGCTGGGCACGGTGGCGCTGACCCCCAGGGTGCCGCTGGCGTGCTGTGGCACGGCGCGGAGCTGCTCTAGCAGCCAGGGGTAGCGGAGGCGGATCTGGCGTGAGCGGGCGGCATCCACTATGAGCTCGCCGCCCCGCTCGCTTATGAGGGCGGGGTTGGGCACGTAGGTAACGCCCTCCACCTCGCCCAGGTAGGGCACCGCGTAGGTACGGCCATCCTGCGCGCCGGTGGCCAGCAGCCGGCCTTGGTAGTTCTGGGAGGTTACCGCGGCCTTGATCCCGGCGAAAACCCCTTCAATGGCAACGGTGATGGCGGCGGCTCGCAGGGCCCCTATGATACCGTAGGAGGCTATGCTATCGGCCATGCCCATACTCCAAATCCACACCTGCCCTATCACCATGCGCACGATCTTATGGAGGGTGTTGAGCATTATGAGCGATAGGCGCTTGCCAAAATCACCCTGCTGGTCCTCGGTTTGGGTCATGTATTCGCTCATAAGATCGGTGAACTCTAGGGTCATTTCCTTCGCGAACTCCCCCACTGCCTTTGTGATCTCTTTCCGCCTTTCCGCCTCTTCTTCTGCAGCTTGTATCTGCGCGTCCCGCACTTCTTGCTCCTTCGCGGCCTGCTCCTGCTCCTCCTTGAGCTTTTCCTCGTTGGCCTTCTTCTGCGCTTCGAGCTCCTGGGCGTGGGCGTCATCCCACACGGCCTGGGTGGCGCGGGCTATCTGGAGGTCGAGGTCCACCAGGTTCTTGCCGGCGCGCTCGGCCTCGGTGCGGCGTTTCAGGAGGTAGGTGAGCTCTAGCACGTGCTGCTCCTCGGCGAGCTGGCTCTTGGTGAGCTTCTGCTGGGTGTAGGCCTCTATGAGCTTTATCTGCTCGCCCTTGTACCATTGCTCGGTGATGTCGGCGGCCTTCTGGAGCTCGGCCTTGGTGGCGTCTGCGGTGCCCTGGATGGGCGCGGGGGCCTTGCTGCGGGCGGCGGCGGGCTGGGCGGCGGGGGCTGCTGCTGCTGCTGTGGCTGCTGCCGGGGCGGGGGCCGCTTTGGGCTGGGCGGCGGCGTGCTGGTAGGTCTGGGGGGCCGTGGTGGTGTTCAGCAGGCTATCGTACTCCTGCTTCACCTTCTCTATGGAGTCGTGGTTCTCCTTCTCGAAGGTCTTAACGCTGCGGATCATATCGGCCAGCGTTCGGCTGTAGGCCTGCCCGTCCTTGGTGGTCTGCTTGGAATCCCAGAAGTGCAGCTTACCCCACTTGGCTGCGAAGGCCTGCGCTTGCTCTAGGCTGATTTCGGTCTGCCGTAAGAGGCCGTCGAGCTCGGCTTTGGCCACCTTGGAGTTGGCGCCCGCGTCCTCGGCCACGCGCTCGTAGAGCTTGGTCAGGAGCTTTTGGCGGCCCTCCATGCCCTTCTGCGTGGCCTTCTCCAGGGCTTCCTGGCGCATCTTCACGGCCATGTTGTGCTCTAGGGCCTGGGTGGCGAGCTCCTGGGCTTGCGCTATCTCCTGCAGGGTGCTCTTCTCTGACAGGAGGTTGGGCAGGTACTGGCCATAGCGGGCGTTGATCTCCTCTATGGCCGCCTGCCGCGCCTGGAGGGTGGTGCCCTCGTCGGTAGCGGTGGCCACCAGCTGGTCGAGCGCGGCCTGCTCGCGGGCAATGGCCTGGTTGTACTTCTCGGTGGCGGTGGTAGCGCCCCCTATCCACTCCACCAGCGAGCTCAGCCCTTTGAGCAGGGTGGCCAGCACATCCACCACCATCTGGATCTGGGCTTTCACCACCTCGAATATCGCGCCCAGGGCGGTGCCCAGGAATTCGCGCAGCGGGGCGGTGTCATCCCAGAGGTCGCCCAGGGTGTCCATTATGGAGGTCAGGAAGCTTAGGGCGTTGGCTAGCAGGGGCTGCAGCGCGTCGCCCACCTTCTGGTAGGCCACCTCCAAGCGGTTGAGCATCTGCTGGGTGCGGGTGGCGTTATCGTTGGTGTTGATGGCCGCCTGCTCAAAGGCCGTGCCGGTGCCGGTGACCGCCTGGGTGAGGTCGGCCAGCTGGGCGCGGTTCTGTATCAGGATCTCGCCGGCGGCAATGTTGCCCTGCCCGAAGATCTTCACCTTCTCGGCGGTGGAGAGGTTGGCGGCCGCGAGGTTCTCGAAGGCCTGGTTGAGCCCTACGATCTTGGGGTTGAATTCATCGGCCCCGGTCTGCAGGGCTATCAGCACGCTGTTGAGCTTGGTGCCGGCCACCTCGCCCTGTATGCCCTTGGCGGCGAGGGTCTCTATCAGGGCCACCGACTCCTCCACGCTCAGGTTAGCGCCCGCGGCCACCGCCCCGAACTTGGTGATGGCCTTGGAGATGAGATCCACGCCCGCGGACCCCGCCTGCGAGCCCGCCGCGAGGGTGTTGATGTAGCGGCTGGCCTCCTGTGCGCCCGCGCCGAACTGGTTCATCGTGTTGGCCAGCGAGGTTACGGCCTCGTTGGTGTCGAGCCCCGCCGCCGCCGCTAGGGTGAGGGCGGCTTCGGTAACCCCCGCGAGCGCCTCCTTATCGCCGAGGAGTTCGGGCTTGGCGCTGCCCATAAGGGCGAACGCGTCGGCTATCTCGTTGCTCGACTTGGCTATGCGCACCCCCGCGTCGGTCATCGCGCTGCCCATGCTGCGGGCCTTCTCGCCCAGCCAGTCGAGGTCATCGCCCCGCAGCCCCGTGAGCGCCTGCAGGTTGGCCATCTTGGCGGTGAACTCGTCAGAGGCCCCCACGGCCTTCTTGAGCGCGCCGATCACCCCGGCGATGCTGCCGATAGCACCGAGGAATCCGCCCGATAGGGAGTTGAGCGCCGTCTTGAGCGCGCCCCCCATCTTGCCGGCCGCCCCGGTTACGCTGCCCATGAGGCCGTGCAGCATCCTGTGGCCGAGCGAGCCCTGGTGGATCTGCGCGTTGAGGCTGCGCTGCGCGTCGGTGGTGGCGCGCAGGCTCTGCCGGAGCTCGCCCACCCGGGTGTTCACCTGCTGGAGCTGCCCCTGCAGCTGCTGGTACTCCTGCGTGCCCTCGTGGGTGCGCTTGAGCTGGTAGATGAGGTCGCGCTGGCGGCGCTCCAGCTGCACCAGGGTCATGCTGGAGAGCTCCTTGGCGGCGAGCTCGGTGCGCTCCAGCGCCTGGGTGTGCTTGGCCAGCTCGCGGGTGGCCTCCTTCCACACCTTCTGGGCGGCCACGGTCTTGGCGTGGTCGTTAGACTTGGCGGCCTCCTTGTAGGCCTCCTGGGCTTTGTCTACCGCGTCGGTGAGCTCCTGCAGCCGGCGGACGCTGTCGCCGGTCTCTACGGTGATGGTGCTGCGGGATTCAGGCATAGGCACGTGGGTTTGGGCGCAAAGGTAGCGATTTTTCTACAGGGGCGTTGGTAGCGACGCGGCGCGCCGCGTATCAGTCCCCCACCCCCTCCTCCAGCAGCAGCAGCGCATCCCACACCAGCGTCCCCTTGATCTGCGGGAGGTCGGCAGCCCGCCCCTGGCACATCGCGTACAGGAGGCGGTAGGGCGCATCCCGACCCTCGGTGCCTGCCGCGCTGAACAGCCGGGGGAATCGCTGCGCCAGCATCGCCCCCGTGCCCTGCAGGTACCACAGCGCGCACAGGCGCTGCGGTAGCGTGAGCTTCCGCGCCACCCAGGCCGCCCGCTGCGCGTCGGTCTCCGCCGCCAGCGGCATCCGCCGCCCCGGCCTGCGGGGGTCGGGCCGTCGGCACACCACCCCCAGCAGGGTAGACACCTCTGCGCTCCCGAGGTTCGCCACCCCCACGTTGCCCAGCCGCGCCAGCAGGCTGCCGGCCAGCAGCCACTCCTCCAGCTCCACATCGTCGAGCCCATCGCCCCAGGCCACCACCCCCGGCACGCCCCGCAGCGGGCTGGTGGTGAGGTGAGCCCCCAGCCGCCCGTCTGCCGTGAAGGCAATGCCAGCCAGCGCCCGCGCGTTGTGCAGATCGAAGGGCGAGGCCAGCGCCCGCCGCCACCCCCGCGCCAGGCGGTAGCGCCCCCTGCGGGTGCGCCCTACCATGCGCCAGCCGCACAGCGCCAGCCCCCATCCCAGCTCTATGGCCGCGCGGGAGTAGCCCCGCAGCGCCAGGCTTGCCAGCGCCCACAGCTGCCGCGGGCTGCATCCATCCAGACTATCGGGCACCTGCGCGCGCAGGCCCGCCACCGTTGCGTAGGGCATGTTCGTGTTGCTTTTGCGTATAAAAAAAGCGGCCTTGCGCCGCCGTCCATCCAAAACCCGCGCCATTGGTATCGCCGCGGGCGTTTCTTCCTTTTTGGGGAAACGGCGGTTTCAAATCGCCCCCCCATTTCCCGAAGACCGTAGCGGCGCGGCGCGCCGCGTCGGCCCCGTCCGTGGGGTGGCGTATCAATCGCCCCTATCATTGCCTATCGCCGCAGGCGTTTGTAGCGACGTGGCGCACCGCGCCGCGGGCTGAACTCGCATTACGCTAGCCGCCGCCTCGCGTTTCACTGCACCCGCCTTGCCTTCGGGTCCTCCCCCAGCGCCCCGATATCGTAGTTCGCTATGAAGAGCTCGTAGCGCTGCGATGCCTTGCCGCCCCTACACATGTTGTTGGTGTTCTCCACCCGGTAGCACATCCAGCCCGGGTTGGCCTCCAGCGCCGCCCTCACCCCGCGGTTCTCGTAGCAGGTGAGTAGCCATTTGGCCTGGCACTCCGGCTAGCCCAGCAGGCGCAGCAAATCGGCCTGGTCATCCATGCTAAAGGTGCCCCTGTAGTGCCCGCTCTCCGTCGGCTTCCTGTCCTGCAGGTAGGGGGGATCTATGAACAGGAACGCCTCTGGGAATATCCTGTACCTATACACCACCTCCCGCGCGTCGGTATTCATTATGGCCGCCCGCTTGATCTTCTCCACCACCGCCGCCGACACGTTGAAGCGGTCGTTCACCCGGCGGAACTTCGTTCTATTATTTGATACGGCAAAGTCGCAATCCATGTTGAAGGAGTCCATGTACGAGCTCGCGCAGGCGAACAGCACCGCCCACGCCCGCTGCAGGGGGCTGAACAGGTCGGGCTCCTCGGTTATCACCCGGCAGAGGCGGTAGGTCCGCTCGTGGTTCAGCCCGTCCACCAGCATCCTGCGCAGGGGCGCGGGGTTGTGCTTGAGCTGGTAGAGGCAGTTGTGGATCTCCCCGTGGTTGTCATTGAGGATGCTCCCCACCGGCGCGGCCTTCTTCGCGAAGAAGAGCGACGCGCCCCCGCAGAAGGGCTCCACGTACACCCTATGGTCGGGTATCAGGCCCAGCAGCCGGTTGATGTGCTTCCCCTTGCCGCCCATCACCCGTACGGGGGTGTGGCACTCGCCCTGGTGGAATCGCTGCATGCCCCCCCCCAGCACACCCCACATGCGGTTGCCACCGCCGTCGGGCTCGCCGGGCAGCGGCGCGCCATCGGTGGCCAGCGCGTCGAACAGCGGGCTGAGCTCCGCCCATGCGGGCAGCCCCGCCTGCGGGTCCTGTGGCGCATCGTCCTCGGGTATCGCCTCCAGATCCTCCGCGCATTCGGCGGCCACCGCAGCAGCCTCCGCCGCGCTATCCTCTACCTCCAGCATTCCTTCCGTATTCATGATTTTGATGGTGGGTACATTCCAACCGTGCGTGCCGCCCCGTTTTTGGAAACGGCGGTTTCAAATCGCACGCCCCGTTTTTCGAAGACCGTAGCGACGCGGCGCGCCGCGTCGGGCCCCCTACAGGGTGCGTACCATCTTTGCGCATGCGCTTTTGAGGGGGTGGGCGGGGGCTTCGCCGCAATGCCAATCAATGCCAATCGCCGCGTCCGCCCCGACTGTAGGG
>ERZ772968.1552-NODE-1552-length-10536-cov-3.232325_pt1 | contig 10536 bp, 10 predicted proteins | sample MGYA00580674_ERZ772968 | MGnify/ENA primary metagenome ERZ772968 (study PRJEB29015, sample SAMEA2737940) | human oral metagenome | biome: human oral; feature: human-associated habitat; material: dental | place: China | collected 2138 ...
AGCGATAACGGCGCTGGAATAGCCGTCGTCATAATATTTTCTCAAAGAGGGGACCATGGAGCTTCCTATCGCACTGGCGCTGGCAACCGCCGAGCCGCTGACCGAGGCGAGAAGAGCGCCCGTGAGAACCGCAACATGCGCAAGTCCTCCGTGTACCCGTCCCACCACACTATTGGCGAAGTCGACGAGCCGGTCCATGATCCCGCCCTCAACCATCAGTTCCCCAGCCACCATAAAAAGCGGTATGGAAATCAGGGGAAAAGAGTCGATTGCGTGCATCATACGCTGCGGCATCACGACGAAATCGATAGAGCCCATAAAGAGCCCTGCCAAAGAGGCAAAACCCAATGTGAAAGCCAAAGGCATGCCCAAACAAGCCAATACTGCAAAGACAAGGACGATCACGATACTCATGGGCTTCTGCCCTCCCAGATTTTAGTTCCGAAAATCACCTGAAGGATAAGGTGAAAAAAACTGTGTATCATGGAAATCAGGATGGGTATGTAGTAGACGGCCGCCGTAAAATTGAGAATGGGCATGAGCTCCTGCATTTTTTCGCGGGTCGCCCCGATACCATAGTAGAAAACGACCAGACAGAGCAAGGCGCAAAACATCATCATGCCTCGGGAGACTCCCTCGAACCAGGTCGTGGGAAGTTTTCTGACCAGAATATCGATCCCCACATGCACCCCGGCCTTGAGACCATGAGGGATAGCCAAGAACATGGCCCACACAAAGGTAAGCCGGGATACCTCATCGGCCCAGGCAATGGAATAGGAAAAAAGATAACGGGTCAGAACCTGAAAAACGACCAACAGGGTCATCAGGAGCATATTGACGATAAGTACCCATCGGGAAATTTTGTCAATAAACTCGAGCAATTTGAGACAAAGAAGAAGGACCGCGGATTCGGCCTTAGTCGAATCCGCTGGCTGATGGCATTCTCCCTTCATTTCGCAATCTCTGCCAAAACGGCATTGACAAGCTCGTCGCCGACCTTTGCTTTTACCTGATCGATTACGGCTTTCGTCTTTTCACGCAGAACAGCGCGAACTTCGGGAGAAATGGGATCGAACTGCATTCCCGAATCCACAAGGAACTTGAGGCTCTCGGCATCCTCGGTAACCGCCGTCTGGCGCTGCCAGGCCACTGCCTCGGCCATCGCTTTTTCTATTGCCGTTCTTTCCTCTTCACTGAAGCTATCGTACTGTTTCTTGCTGGCGGCCACGATCACAAAATCGAAGAAATGAGCGGTATCGGAAAGGTATTTCTGTACCTCGTTGTACCGACTGGCCCGGATCAGGGCAAAAGGATTCTCCTGTCCATCAATGACTCCCTGCTGCAGTGCCTGATAGACCTCCTTCACATCCATCGCGATAGGACTCGCTCCTAAAGCCTCGAAGGTCGCGATATGCGTCTGATTGGGCTGGAGACGTATCTTCAGTCCCTTGAAATCCTCGACGGACTTCAGAGGACGGATATTGTTGGTGACATTCCGAGCGCCGACTTCCATATATCCCAGTGCCTGGAATCCTTTTTCTCCAAGCCGTTCGTTCAGAAGATCTCCTACCTTGCCGTCCATGACTCGAAATGCCGCGTCCCTGTCCGGGAAGATGAAAGGTATGCTCACCGCTTCCAATTCGGGAACGGTACGAGAGAGATAACCGATCGTCAACCATGTTGCAAAAATGGTCCCGTTCCGGACCTGGTCGACATTCTCCGCCGCTCCGCCCAGCTGCAGCCCGGGAAAGACCTCTGCTGTGAGCTCGCCCTTCGAATATTCCGCCAGTTTCGTCTTGAAAATCTCCATTGCGCGGCTGCTTGAATGCTCGGGCTGTATATTGCCCGCCAATCGCAGAACCTTGGCAGCCGAGGCCGGAGAAACAAGGAGGGAAAACACCAGTGCGCCCAAAAACAATGCCTTGACCTTCATCAAAAGACCTCCTTTAAAATAGATCCTTCATGAAATATATCCCGATACTCCTCTCACTTAACCGATAACATTCGATAACATTCCATTTTTTCATACCGGAAATTCTCCCTATCGGCTCCACATCCTTTAGATTTTGGAAAGATCGCTCATCAAGTACGTCGTCTGTCGCTTTGAGGGTTGAACGCCTCCTTTTTCCGAGGGAAGAAAGGCTGAACTCAAAACAGCTATAAAACAAAACGTTTCGTTTTAGCCTGCCCCTTTCTCGATTTAGAATGATCAAAAAGAAATCAGTTACGTTCCCTTTGCTTTGCTCTGCTCCTACTCATCCCGCACCAATGCTTCAAGACGTATGCGGGATATGGCTGCTATCTGTTCCAACGCGGTACGCCGCTCCTCCGCCGTCGACCTGTCCAGACGGCGCGACAGCTCATAAAAAATACCCTCCTTGGTGTAGTGTCTGACACAGGCGATGAAGGGGAAACCATGCCTTGCCCTGTATTCGGCGTTCAGCGAATTCAGGCACCGAAACTCCTCGGGCGCGAGAGCGTCGAGGCCGGCACGGGCCTGCTCCAGTGAGGAGTTCTCCGTCAGCTTCCCCTCCTGCATCTCCCTGCCCGCCAACTCGGGGTGAGCGCACAGGAATTGAAGGACCGTATCGTCGGAACTGGACAGGACAGCCCCCATCATGGCCTCGTGAAGCTCGGCCAGGTTTTCGAAAGGACGCCGTGCGAAAGCCGCGGAGGCCACCCATGGGGAGTGTTCGAACACCGCACCAAGCAGGCGGACAAAACGCTCCTCCTCCATTCCGTTCAGATCGTTCAAGGCAATTCGCGAATCGGACATTGTCGTCTTCATCCCTTTTTCCTCCGTTCCAAGCCCCTCTGGCCATGTCCCCATTCGGAAATTTCGAGGGGGAGCGCCGCCAACGAAACCAGAGCGACGAAACACGCCCACCTCAGGTTCGGCAGCAAGCCCACCAGCCCGCCCACGACGACATGGACGAAAACGTTTCTCCCCCTATCGCTCGATCGCCAAGCGCAGTCGACGGGATGTATAAAAACTACTTATGGCCTTCCCCGACATCTCCGCCCAGATAGGCCCTCTGCACCCGCTCGTCATCGCGAAGCTCCGCCGAACTCCCCTCCAGGGCGACCCTGCCCGTCACCATCACGTAGGCGCGATGGGAGATCTTCAGGGCCATCCGGGAGTTCTGCTCCACCAGGATAATGCCGACCTCGTCCTCCCGGTTGATCTGGACGATGGCCCGGGCTATCTCCTGTACGAAGATCGGCGCCACGCCGAGCGACGGCTCGTCCAGCAACAGGAGCTTGGGACGTGCCATCAAGCCGCGGCCTATGACGAGCATCTGTTGTTCGCCCCCGCTCATCGTCCCGGCGGTCTGCCCGATACGTTCCTTCAAGCGGGGGAACCGGGTGAACACCCGTTCCAGCGACTCCTCGACCTCCGCACGCCGACGGTTCAGAAACGCCCCCATCAGCAGGTTGTCCTTCACCGTCATGAGGGGAAACACGTGCCGCCCCTCCGGGACCATCGTGATTCCCCGCTTGACGATCTCCTCCACCGCAAGGTGATCGATCCGCTCTCCCTCGAAGACGATCTCCCCGGCATCCGGGCGGCGGAGCCCTGTGATCGCACGGAGCACCGAGGTTTTTCCCGCACCGTTGGCCCCGATCAGCGTCACGATCTCCCCTCGGTTCAGCGAGATGGATACACCGCGGAGCGCCCGGACGCAATCGTAGGTGATGTTCATGTTCTTCGCCTCGAGCATCAGAACCCCACCTCCTCGTCCTCGTGCCCGAGATAGGCCTCGATGACTGCCTCGTCCGACTGGATAGCGGCGGGCACGCCCTCCGCTATCTTCTTTCCGAAGTTCAGCACCACGATTCGGTCGCTGATGCTCATGACGGCGGGCATGTCGTGCTCCACCAGCAGGACCGTTACGCCGCGGTCCCGGATGCCGCGAACCATCCGCATGGCGTGCTGCGTCTCGTCGGAGTTCATGCCGGCGAAGGGCTCATCCAGCAAGAGCAGTTTCGGCCGCGCCGCCATCCCGATGGCGATGCCCAGTGCGCGGAGGTAGCCATGCGGCAGAGTGGAGGCCTGCATCTCCTTCACATCCTGCAGGCCCAGGTAGTCCAGGATCTCCGCGGCACTCTCCCGAAACCGGGCCTCGTCCCGCCGCGCCGCGGGGGTCCCGAAAAAAAAGCCGGTCAGCGACGCCGTGCTCTGGAGATGGTGCGCGACAACCACGTTGTCGATCGCCGTCATGTTCCGGAAGATCGTCGTCTCCTGGAAGGTGCGGACAATCCCCTTGCGAGCGACGTGGTGGGGCGACATCGAGGTGATGTCCTCGCCCCGATAGACGACCTTTCCGGACGAAGCGTGGAGGAAGGACGATATCAGCTTGAAGAGCGTGCTCTTCCCCGCGCCGTTGGGGCCGATAAGGCTCAGGATCTCCCCTTCCTCCACGGAGAAGGAGACGTCGTTCACGGCCGCCAGGCCGCCGAATCGTTTGGTCAGGTTCTTGACCTCCAGCAGGGGCATGGTCATCGTCCCTCCTCCCCCTCGTCCTGGGGATCGGGCGCGCAGAGGAAGCGCCTGCGTCCCCAGGGCAGTTTGAGGCTCAGCAGCCCGTTGGGCAGCCAGAGCATCATGCCGATCATGATCAAGGAGTAGATGAGGGGCTGATACTGGTTGAGTCCCTGGAGCATCTCGAAGCTGATGAAGAGGACGAACGTGCCGACGAGCGCACCCCAGACGCTCCCCAGCCCTCCCAGAAAACAGTAGAGCAGAAAATAGGTGGAATCCTGGACCGTAAAGGATGCGGGATAAACGGACTGGTGCATCGTCACGAAGAACGCCCCGCCGGCCCCCGCGAATGCGGCACAGATGGCCAGCGCGATCACGCGCAGCCTGGGGACGTCGACCCCGAAGGAGGACGCCAGGTCCTCGTTCTGCTGGAGCGAACGAAACAGCCAGCCCAGGCGGCTGTTGACGATCCGGTAGAGCGCGGCGAACCCGATGATGAGGAAACAGGCGCCGAGGTAGTAGAACGCCAGGTGCTTGTCGACGGCCGAGAAGTCGGGGATCAGGGTCAGCCCGCCGACGCTCAGAGCTCCGGGCAGGGGCAGGTTCAGAATCCCCTTGGCCCCATTGGTGATCGACGGAAAGCTCTGGGCCGCCAGGCGCGCCGTCTCCGTCAGGCTCAGGGTGATCATCGAGAAATAGACGCCCTTGAGGCGCAGCAGGGGCATCCCGATCAGCACGCTGAGCAGCACGGTCACGAGGATGGCTCCCACGAGCGACGTCCAGAAGGAGCAGCCCAGCCGGGAGACGAGGATCGCGGAGGTATAGCCCCCCACCAGGGCGAAGGCCCCCTGCCCGATGTTGATGCGGCCGATATAGAAGATCAGCCACACCCCCGCACTGATCACGCTCAGGACGGACGCGGTGGTGAGGACCCTCAGAAAATAGGGCCTGTCCCGAAACACAAGGGGAATGGCCACGAGATAAATCAGCAGGAATACCGCTAAAAGCGCGATTTTCTTCATTTTCATGAGACCGCCCTCCTCAGCTTACGGCCTTGCCCATCAAGCCGTTGGGGCGCACGGCAAGGAAGACGATCAGGGCCACGAAGATGATCAGGTACGTCTCTCCGCCGGGGAAGAAATAGTAGCCCCAAGACTCGAGCATGCCCAGGGCCAGTCCGCCCAGGATGGCGCCGGAGATGGCGCCGGCCCCGCCGATCATGACCATGATGAAGGTCTTGACGGAGATCCATTGGCCCAGTCCCGCGTTGACGCCCGAGATGGGCACCAGCATCGCCCCCGCCAGGCCGGCCAGCATCGCCGCCAGGGCCCAGCCGAGTATGGCGTAGCGCCCCACGTTGACGCCCATGAGCCGCGCGGTCTCCGCATCCTGGGCCATGGCCCTCAGGGCCCGGCCCGGTCGGGTGTAGCGCATGAAAATGATGAACGCCGCGATAAACAGACAGGAGAGTCCGATCACCAGAAGCCTGCCCTTGGGGATGAAGACCCCTCCGACGTTGAAGACCCCGCTCACGACGGCCGGAACCCCCCGATGCTTTTCCCCGAAGAAGATGAGCACGAGGCTCTCCACCATCATGGCCGTCCCGGCGGAGAGGAGCATCGTGCTCTCCTCCCGAACGCTGCGCCTCAATACCGGCCGGAAGAAGAGGAGCTCGAAGAGACAGCCGACGACGGCCAGCGTCAGAGCGGACGCCAGGAGCGCGACGACGAACGGCAGCTTCATGCCTCCGTAGACGTAGTAGGTGACGAATCCGCCCAGGACGTAAAGTTGACCGTGGGCAAAGTTCAAAACGTTCATCAGGGCGAAGATCAGCGTCAGTCCCAAGGCTATGAGCGCGTACTGAGCCCCCGTGTACAGTCCGTTGAAGAGTACCTGTCCCAAAAACGATCCCTCCTATCGGGACGGCGAGGCCCCGAAGCATGACTCGGGGCCTGCCCCGAACCCCGCCATAAGCGGACGGCGCGGTTTGTCGTTTTTCACCGGCCGTCCGCTTATGGGCTTCCCTGGAGGACGAGCCCCCTGCCCCCTCGCCCGTCCCGCCACGGGGACACGCCCCCGGTGGGACAGGCCCGTAGGGGCGCCGGGGAACCGGCTCCCCGGCCGGGGGATTGGGGGGCGGCGCCCCCCGTCCCGTCACTCCGCGCTGCCGACGAAGAGGGTCTTGAAGTCCCCGCCTTCGAACACGGTGACGACCATGGGGATGGAGATCTGGCGCTTCTGGCCGAAGTAGGGCGTGCCGATGTAGTGCAGCGGCCGGTTGTCCTTCAGATACGGGTTGGGCATGGAGAAGGTCTCCATGGCGGCCTTGAACTTCTCCACGTCGTCAATGGCCTCCGGCCCAGCCTGCTTCAGCGTGTTCAGTATGATCTCGAGAGCATAGACCTTCGTCCCGGCCTCGTCGTTCCACTCCCCGGCGACCTTCTCGTATTCCTTGATGAAATCCTCCATGTACGCGCTGCGGATCTCCGGGGTGCTCGCTCCCCCCACGGAGATGAAGCCGTTGGCCGCGTCGCCGGCCAGTTCCGCGATCACCTTCGCGTCCTGGGCGGTCTCCGTGCTGAGGATGCCCTCGAAGCCCAGCTCGCGTGCCGTCTTGATCAGCAGGGGCGTGTCCGCGGGCGCGGCTCCGGAGAGCACCAGCAGGTCGGGCTTCTTGCCCACGACGCTGGACATGACGGGGAAGAAGTCCGTGGTGCCGGGCTCGTAGGTGTCCTTTTCGGCGAGGATCTCAAGGCCCAGTTTCCTGGCGGCCTCCACGCCCTCATCCCTCTGGTTCAGGGACTCCGAGTCGTTGCGCGCGACGAACGCGATGCTCTTGATCCCCTTCTCCTTCATCAGGTAGGAGTAGATGACAGGGCCCGCCTGATAGGACGCGATCATGCCCAGAATCGAGTTGCTGGCCGGGGCGGTATAGAGCTTCTTGGAGAAGGCATAGGGAATGCTGATGGCCTTGCCCTTCTCGATGACGGGGACGATGGCCATGGAGGTCGGGTCGATGTTGGGCCCGATGATGTAGTGGATGCCCTCCTCGTAGATCAGGCGCTCCGCTCCCGACACGGAGACCTTGGGGTCGTTGCGGTCGTCGACCGCGACAATCTTGATCTTGTAGGTGTCCTCTCCGATCTGGAAGCCGCCCTTGTCGTTGATCATCTTGGCGGACGCCTCGGCGCAATAGCGGTTCACCAGCCCCCAGGAGGCCGCCGGCCCGCTCATGACGCCCAACACGCCGATCTTCAGCTCCTTCTCCGCCGCCAGCGCCGCGCTGCAGAGCGACAGGGAAAGCAGGACGACCAACACCGACGCCAATGCCTTACGAGACGAAAAACAGAACCTGCCCATCAAAAACACGCTCCTCTCCCGGGGCCTTTGCCCCAAAGACGATGATGAACGGCGAGAGGAAAGAACTCCCTCGCCCGGCGAGGGGGGATGCCCCCACCCCCTACGCATGCCGCTCTTTTTTTTCAAGGGGTCCGGCGCCTGACCAGCTCCCCGTAGCCCGGCGAAACCCGCACGGCCCCGCCGCCCCAAACAACCTGCCCACGCACCAGAACCGTCTCGGGAACCCCGCGCCCCTCCAGGCCGACGAAGGCCGAGATGCGGTTGAGGTATTGAAGGGAATCCTCCGTGATCCGCCATTCCCGGTCGGGATCCAGGATCACCAGGTCCGCATCCGCCCCCGGCCGGACGGCGCCCTTCCGCTCCCACAATCCGAAGATCCGCGCCGGCCCCTCCGAGAGCCGGGCGGCGACGAGGGAGGGAGAAAGCCCGCGGCGGTGCACGGCGCGATCGAAGAAGACCGACATCAGGCTCTGAATACCGCTGATCCCGCCCCAGGCCTTGAAGGCCCCTTCCCCCTCGTCCTTCTCCCGGGGGGCGCATGGCGAGTGGTCGGAGGCCACGCAGGCCAGGGTTCCGTCGACAACATAATCCCAAAGCGCCTCGCGGGCCGCCGCATCCCGCAGCGGAGGCGCGCACTTGAAGAGCATCCCCCGCTCCAGGACGTCCGTCTCGTCGAAGACGAGATAGTGCGTACAGGTCTCGGCCGTCACGGGCAGCCCCTCGGCCTGAGCCCCACGAATCAGCTCCGCCACCCTGGGGTGGCTGACATGGCAGATGTGCACCCGCGCACCGGTCGCACGCGCCAGTTCGATCACCCCGGCGACCGCGATCCGCTCCGCCTCCACCGGACGCGAGCGCAGGAAGTCGATGCGGCCGGTCCGGCCCTCCCACACGGCGCGCTCCTCCTCGTGCCGGATGATGGAATAGTCCTCGGCATGGAAGCCGACCAGGCCGCCGAAAGAGGAGGCGACCTCCAGGGCCTCCCGCACGACCCCCAGGGTGAGCGTGCGATAGTCCGGAGAGACGGGCCCCAGAAAAACCTTGAACGCGGTGACGCCCGCGTCGTGAAGGGCGCGCATTTCGTCGAGGTTGTCCCCCGTCAGTCCGCCCCAAAAGGCATAATCCACGAGGGCCTCGTCCCGAACGGCCTCGAACTTGCGCGCAAAAATCGCGGCATCCGTCAGGGCCGGCTCGTTCTGCAGGGGCATATCCACCACCGTGGTCACGCCGCCCGCCGCCGCCGCCGCGGTCCCATGGGCAAAATCCTCGCGCCAGGTGAAGCCGGGATCGTTGAGGTGTGCGTGGACGTCGATCGCTCCGGGCATCACGAGCCTGCCCTCCGCATCGAGGACCTGAGCCGCCCGGACGCCGTCCCGCACATGGGGCGCAAGCAGCGCGGCCACCCGCCCGTCCTTCACGGCCACGTCGGCCGCGTCGATCCCCTCGGCCGAAACGACCCGGCCGTTCTTCACCAGAAGATCACAGTCCATTTTCAAACCTCCGTCCAGGAGGACAAGCCTCTGACCTCCGAGGCTTTTCGAATGAAACCCCTATCAAACCTCTCTGCCATCCGGCAGGACCCGGGTCTTCACGCGCGGAGCTTCAAAAAGCCCCACCTTGCTGCTCGTATACCCAAGGCAGTGATAGGCCTCCGCCTGTTTGATGGCCACGGACAGGCCGTCGATGCAAACCACCCCGCCCGCCTCCTCGCCGATCGCGTGGTCCCGCCCGGAGAAAGAGGCCCCGCCCAGACAGATCACCTCGGCTCCATCCTCCTCCAGAGCCCGCCTCGCCTCGCGGGCAAAGGCCGTGTTGGCCGCTTTCAGGTCGTCGAAAGATTGCTTTACGTCCATGTCGACCGTTCGAACCGAAGCGCACAGGGCCTCCAGGCCGTAATAGCGGACCAGACTCTCAATCACCGGTTTGAAGCGGTTCAAGGGGGACAGGATGCTGAATCGATGTCCAAAGGAACACGCCGCCAGCATCGAGGCCTGAGCGATGCCATAGACCGGCTTGTTCGTCAGTTCTCGGGCGGCATAGAGCCCCGGATCGCAGTAACAGGCGATGACGAAGGCGTCGTAGTTTTTCTCGTGACGTCTGACCAGATCGACTGTAGCCAGGGCGGCAAAGGCTGCGTCATAGTTCCCCTCGATCACGGGCACGCCCCATTCCGCACAGATCACGTCCACCGTCGTACCGGGGTTCGCCAGCCTGCGCGAAACCTCACGGATCTTGTCCGTGATCTCGCGGTTCATGTTGGAATTGATGACCAACAGTTTCATTTCGATACCACCTCTTTATTCCAAAAATGACGGACATGCCGCGAACTCCACGGGAGCGGCCCGGCATAAACCCTCCGACGGCCGCCGATTACGCCTCCACACCGCCCGGCAGGGTCCGGACCTTCGTACGTGGAATCTCGAAAAGCCCCACCTTACTGCTCGTGTAACCAAGGCGGTGGTAGGCCTCCGCCTGTTTGAGGGCTGCGGACAGGCCGTCGATGCAAACCACCCCGCCCGCCTCCTCGCCGATCGCTCGGTCCCGGCCGGCGAAAACTGCTCCGCCCAGGCAGATCACCTCGGCTCCGTCCTCCTCCACGGCCCGCCTCGCCTCGCGGGCAAAGGCCGTGTTGGCCGCCTTCAGGTCGTCGAAAGATTGCTTTACGTCCATGTCGACCGTTCGAACCGAAGCGC